>ERZ791917.828-NODE-828-length-23101-cov-5.372472_pt1 | contig 23101 bp, 19 predicted proteins | sample MGYA00510138_ERZ791917 | MGnify/ENA primary metagenome ERZ791917 (study PRJEB30046, sample SAMN00792102) | human gut metagenome | study: EMG produced TPA metagenomics assembly of the A metagenome-wide association study of gut microbiota in type 2...
AACCCGCGACCCCCACCATGGCAAGGTGATGTTCTACCACTGAACTACTTCCGCAACACATCTACTAGGATAATCTAAAAGCCGGATCTTGGCAAGGACTTTTTTATAAAAAATAGTATTTTTCTCGGGGGCAAGTTCGATTAAACTAAGAGTAAGAAAGCGTTTATCTAAATAAAAGGAAGAGAAAAAAATGAAAAAGAAAAAACTCCTGGCGGCCTGCCTGGCCTTGGCCCTCCTGCCTCTCCTGTCCTCCTGCTCCATGATCAGCGACTATACCCTGGATCTCAAGTCCAAGCTGGTCGGCATCCCCTTCACCGTCTCCACCTATGACTACGACGGGCAGAAGATCGATCAGATCAAGGGTAAGTCAGTCTACATTGAGACCTACAAGCCGATGAGCAAGAAAAATTCCAGCGGCGACGAGCAGTCCAAGGTCATCGACGTGGAATTCGGCGGCCAGCAGATGATCCATGTCGGCTCCAGCCTGATCGCCTGCGAAGGCCTGCGCAATTACGAGGATACTTTTTCCAAAAAGGTCACCATTACCGACAAGCAGCGATCCATCCCGGTTCTGTCAATAATGTACAATAACTTCAGAAACGACTGGCTCTCCAAGGGCAAGGTCATCATGATCCGGTCCCAAGCCGGCAAGTCGATCGCCGTTTATGCCGGCAACAAGGTCCGGGTCAGTGCCACTGACATGCCATCAACCACCCAGATCAATGTCGACGGCCACCGGCTCTTTATCTACCGCTGCGACTACTCCATCTATGACATGGAGACTATCAAGAAGATGTAGATGCAAAAAACGTTTCCTCAAGTAGGAAACGTTTTTTAGCATTTTTAGTATAAGGAGATTTCTCAAAAATTACAGCTTGGCCAAAGCATGGTCCGGGCTGTCGGCCAAGCGGACCCAGGCAACCTTTGGGTGCTTGCTAAGGTATTCAGCTACTCTTTGCGCGTTGTAGACGTGCCGTTCAACCCGCAAGGACAAGCTTTCCAAGCCTTGCAAAAGCAGGAAGGCGTTGAAAGGACTGAGGCTGGCCCCAATCGCCGCTCCCCGCCAGAGGATCAGCCAGCGTTTCGTCTGTTGATACCGTTTCCTGCACATGAATCTTACCTCGTAAAAAAAGCCGCCCAACTAACCAGTAGTTCAGGCGGCCTTTACTATCTTCAATACAGTAACGATCTTAGGATGGTGAACCACAGGTATTCGCTTCTACGCTAAAAGGCATGCTGGACATCAGCATGTTCATTGGCATGACCTGCATTTGACAACTCTTAGCCGCGAATTCCATCTTGGTTCCCCTTTCTTCATCAATTATTAATTTAGCTTTAAACATACTAGCCTTAGGGAAAATGTCAATCCGTTTTTTAGAAAAAATCAGCAAACAAAAACCAGGAAATCATGGCAGTGAATTCCCTGGTTGATCGTCCTATTCACCAAATCAAGCCGCTGGAAGCACTTTCCCAGCTAAACTTAATCTGTATTTAAAGTATACGAGCTTTTTGTCCAAAGTCAATCTTTTTTCTAAAAAATCAAGACTGGGCCAGCAAAACATTGCCCCCGCCCTGCTTTTTCACCTCGTACATCAATTGGTTGGCCTTCTTCTTTTTTCTTTCGTGAAAAAACTAGGCAGACGGGAAGGACATAAACTGGTGGGGCAGCATGGTCAAAGCGGCAAAGACCAGGTTCAAGACTAAAGCCAGAGTCCAGGCCCAGGTCTCTTCCCTTTTCAGCAAATAGTTGATTGCCAATAAAGCCAGGGCACTTCCAGCTGCCAGGCCTTCTCCCTGCCAAAACAAAAGCAAGGCTGCCGCCAGCAGGCCGCCATTCAAAACAGCTAATGCCCGCTTCCCTGGCCGCCAGAGAAGGTAGGCGCTAAGCCCCTCTAAGAGGCAGAGGGCGGCAAAAGTCCCCGCCTTTAAGGGCTGACCGGCCAAATAAGCCGCTAAGCCGCTGCTGGCAGCCAAAAAGGCCCCGGCCAAGGCGGAGATGGTGGTTAAGATCGACAATAAGTATCTGTAGATTGGCAAAAATATATCCTCTTCTAAAAGCAGGCTAAAAATATTGCCTTTATTTTAGCAAAAATACCTTGACATTCATATCTTGAAAACGATTAGTTTTATTTTTTTAAACAAAAAACTCTCCAGGCAAAGCTGGAGAGTTAAATTTATTAATCTGGACTACTTGTCCAGGTTAATGTTCTTTTCGTCGTCAACGATCTTTTCCGGCCGCATGGTTGGGAAGAGGAGGACGTCGCGGATTGAAGCTGCGTTGGTCAAAAGCATGACCAGACGGTCGATCCCGATGCCCAGACCACCCGTAGGCGGCATACCGTATTCCATGGCCCGCAGGTAGTCTTCGTCGATGATGTCGGCTTCGTCGTTGCCGGCATCACGTTCAGCCATTTGGGCTTCGAACCGCTCCCGCTGGTCAAGCGGGTCGTTCAGTTCTGAGAAGGCGTTGCCGTATTCGTTACCCATGATGAAGATTTCGAAACGGTCAGTGAAGCGCGGGTCATCCGCGTTCTTCTTAGCCAGCGGTGAAACTTCAACTGGGTGGCCGTAAACGAAGGTTGGGTCAACGATGGTCTTTTCACCAAATTCTTCAAAGAAGGCGTTGATGATTTGGCCAACTTGCCAGTAAGGTTCAACTTCAACATGGTGTTCAGCGGCAACCTTCCGGGCTTCTTCCAGAGTCATTGGCTGCCAGAAGTCAACGCCAGTCAGTTCCTTGATCAGGTCAACCATGTGCACCCGGCGGAATGGCTTGCCTAAGTCCAGGTCAGTGCCCTGGTAGTTGATCTTGCCGTCTTCTGAAACAACCTTGGCCGCTGCCCGGATGATGCCTTCAGCTTCGTCCATGACATCGTGGAAGTCGTAGTAAGCAGCGTAGGTTTCCAGTTCAGTAAATTCAGGGTTGTGCTTGAGGTCCATCCCTTCATTTCTGAAGACCCGGCCGATTTCGTAAACCCGTTCCATGTCACCGACGATCAGACGCTTCAGCGGCAATTCCAGGGCAATCCGCATGTAGAGGTTGATGTCCAAAGCGTTGTGGTGGGTGATGAACGGACGTGCTTCAGCCCCGCCTGGGATGTTGTGCAAAACTGGCGTTTCAACTTCCAGGAAGTCCTGCCCGTTCAAGTAGTCACGGATGGCCTGGATGATCTTGGTCCGGTTAACGAAGCGCTGGTAGCTTTCCTGGTTGGTGATCAAGTCCAGGTAGCGTTGGCGGTAAATGGATTCAACGTCCTTAAGACCGTGGTACTTGTCAGGCAGTGGCCGCAAAGCCTTGGACAGGAAGGTCACCTGCTGGGCCCGGACAGACAATTCGCCTGAATCAGTCTTGAAGACTTCGCCTTCAACGCCCAGGAAGTCACCAAGGTCGGCCTTCTTGAAGATCTGGTAGTTTTCTTCACCGACCATGTCCTTGCGGACATAGATCTGGATCTTGCCGCTACGGTCATAGAGGTCCGCAAAGCCGACCTTACCCTTGCCCCGCTTGGCCAGCATCCGGCCAGCGATCTTGGTCTTCGGCATATTTGCGTTCAGCTCTTCCTTGTCAAGGCCCAAGTACTTTTCGTCCAGGTCGCGGGCCAGAGCTTCCCGGTCATATTTGCGGCCGAAGGGTTCAATCCCCATCTCCTTAAGTTCTTCAAGCTTTTGCCGACGAACAAGCAATTGGTCGTTAATTTCGTTCTTTGCCAACGTGTTTTTCCTCCATTTACATAGATTGGGTATCAGCGGCGCGGCCTTGCTTCTGCCGCGCCCTTTTTTCGTAAGTTTCGACGAATTCGTCAAGCAGGTCAAAAACCTCCTGGCGCGTCCAGACTTCATTTATTTTAGCACGAGTCCGGGCTGAACGGGGAATTCCCTTCAAATAATATGCTGCCTGCTGGCGAAATTCCGGCACGGCCCGCTTTTCCCCATGCAGCTGGACCAGTCCGTCGAGCTGGTGCTTGGCGGTTTCTACCTTTTCCCGGACTGACTGCTTTGGCAGCTCTTCGCCTGTTGCCAGGTAGTGGGTCATTTCCTTTAAGATCCAAGGATTGCCCAAGGCGGCCCGGCCAACCATGACAGCCGTGCAGCCGATCTCGTCCAGGGCCTTCTTGGCCAGCTGCGGGGTCGTGATATCCCCATTGGCCACGAAAGGAATGTCCATGACCTGAGCTACTTCATGCAGGGTTTCCCAGTCGGCTTCGCCTTGGTACATCTGCTTTCTGGTCCGGCCGTGCATGGCCAGCATGGAAGCACCGGCTTCCTGGGCGGCCAGGGCGTTTTCCACGGCGAAAATGTGCTTGCGGTCCCAGCCGATCCGCATCTTGACGGACACCGGCTTTTCCACGTTCTGGACAACCTTGTGGACCATCTGGTAGATCTTGTTTGAGTCCAAAAGCCACTTGGAACCCGCGTCAGTCTTGGTTACTTTCGGCACTGGGCAGCCCATGTTAATGTCGATGATGTCGGCATCGGTGTGCTGGTCGATGTACTGGGCCGCCTGCAAAAGGCTGTCTTCCGTCCCCCCGAAGATCTGAATGCTCATCGGGTGCTCACCCGGGTCGACGTCCAGCATGCTCAAGGTTTTCTTGTTGCCGTAGATGATCCCGTGGTCGGAAATCATTTCGCAGACAACCATGCCGGCGCCGAATTCCTTGCAGACTTTTCTAAAAGCCATGTTGGAAATGCCGGCCATCGGTGCTACCATTACCCGGTTGGGGATTTCGATTTCACGTATCTTCCAAGTAGTGTCCATTGTCACCTTTTTCCTTTCAATAACTACAACTTTATATCATAACAAGAATAGGCGTGAAGGACAAATCAAAAGCCCACTAAAAGAGCATCCCCCGTTAAAAAAAGAGGATGCTCTTCTTATCTTTACCAGTATTTTTCCAGGGGCCGGTCGTCTTGCCCCTCCTTGCTCTGGCGGGCATGTTCAGCCGCGATCGTCACTAAGACCTCGGCCAGCTTGTCCATCTGCTCGACCGTTACGTATTCGTAGCGGCCGTGATAGTTGCCCCCGCCATTGAAGAGGTTGGGGGTCGGGATTCCCTTTTTAGTAATGAAGTTACCGTCGGTTCCCCCTCTAAAGGTCTGTACATTTAGCGCCAGGCCCGCTTTTTCATAACTGTCTAAGGCCAGATTGACCACATAAGGCCGGTCCTTGACCCCGTTATAGATATTCTCGTACTGCCGGCGCAGGTCCAGCTGGAAGCGGTCTGGCCCGTATTTTTCCCCTAAGGAAGCGACGAGCTTTTTGACCAAATCTTCCTTAGCCAAAAATTCATCCCAGTCAAAGTCGCGGATGATCAAGCTGACATGGGCTGAGTCGACACTGCTCTGGGCGTCCGTGACCATGATGAAGCCCTCGTGGCCCCGGGATTTTTCCGGCACTTGATCTTTAGGCAAGGCCGCCAAAAATTCCGTCATGATCGTCGTAGCGTTGACCATCAGCCCGTAGGCTTCACCCGGGTGGACCACGGTCCCCTTGATCGTCAAATCAGCGGCTGAGGCATTGAAGGTCTCGTATTCAAAGTCACCTGGCCGGCCATTGTCCAAAGTATAGGCAAATTCCACTCCCGGAAAATCAGCCGGGTCAAAGCGCTGCCCGCCCAGGCCGATTTCTTCATCCGGGCCAAAAGCCACATAGATGTCGCCATGTTCAACTTCCGGGTGCTCATGGAGATACTTGAGAGCTGCCAGCAGGCCAGCCACCCCGGCCTTGTCGTCAGTTCCCAGAACCGTTTTCCCGTCGCTGGTGATCAGGGTCTGTCCCTTTAAGGTCAGCAGGTCAGGAAATTCTTCCGGGTCCAGGAAAATACCGTTCGCTTCGTCCAGGGCCAGCTTTTGCCCCTGGTAGTCCCGGTGGACTTGGGGGCGGATGGGGAAGCGGTCGTCATATTCAACCGTGTCCACATGGGCGAAAAAGCCGATCGGGGCAACGCCTGCAGTATTAGCGGCCAGGTGGCCGATCGCGAAGGCAGTTTTTTCATTGTAATAAGACTCAAGGCCATAGTCTTTGACCTGGTCAGCCAGTTCCTTCATCATCTTGACCTGATTAGGCGTAGTCGGGACCTGGTCTTTATTGGCGTATTTGGACTGGGTGTCTTCCTTGGCGTAGTGGATGAAGTTTTTTTCTAAAAAATCAAGGTCGGAAAAAGCCATGTTTGCCTCCTATTTCTTGATGTAAACAAGCTTGAAGTCATAAGGGATGCCCAGCGGGTTGTAGGACACGTTCTTGACGTAGCTTTGCACCAGCTGCGGCTTGGCCGTCTGGATCAGCGGGATAGTCCCCTGTTCATTCATCAACAGCTTTTCAGCTGCCACCAGCCGCTTCCAGCGCTGAACCGGCTTGTTGCCGTAGACGTTTTCGGCTTCATTGAGCAGCTGGTCGTACTTGCTGCTGGCAAAACCGCTGGTGTTGTAGCTGGAGTCCTTTTCAAAGACGTCCAGGAAGTTGATCGGGTCACCTAAGATAGCCTGCCAGTTCTTGATGGTCAGCTGGTAGTTACCGGCGCTTTGCCGGGAGATTAGGGTCGTGTATGGCAGAGTCGTCACGGTGATCTTCACCCCTGGCAGTTCGCCCAGCTTGCTTTGCAAGAATTCACCCACCTGCTTGGCAGAGTCAGTATCGCTGACCGTCAGGTTGAGGTTAAGGGACTTGATGCCCAGTTCCTTGTAGCCCTTGGCCAGGTACTTCTTGGCTTCTTTCAAGTTGTAGCTGACTGCTTCCTTGACATAGGCTTCCTTGTAAAAAGCTTCCCCAGTCGTCGGGTTGTTCCCCATGCCGGATGGGACAAATCCCTTGGCCGCAACTGACCCGTCGCTCAAGACCTTGGCCAGGCTCTCTCTGTCGATAGCCAAGGACAGGGCCCGGCGGATGTTGAAGTTGTTAAAAGCCTTGACTTTCTTGCGGTTTAATTCTAGGCGCTGGATAGCGGAAGCTGGCCGGTCGTAGAAGGTGGACTTGCCCTTGTTGGCCTTGACTTGCTCCCCGGTCAAGTAAGTTTCATCCAGCTTGCCAGCCTGGTAGAGGTTGTAGGCAGTTGAAGAAGTTTCGCTGATGGTTTCGTTGACCTTGGCCAGCTTCACGTTCTTCTTGTCCCAGTAGTTTTGGTTCTTAACCAGGGTAAACTGCTTGTTGGACCCGGTCCACTTGGTCAGCTTGAAAGGACCGGAGGAAATGGTGTACTTTGCCGCCGTCCCGTACTTGCTGCCGACTTTTTCAATAAACTGCTGGTTTTCCGGGAAGAAAAGCGGGAAGGCCAGCAGGAGCTTAAAGTAAGATACCGGCCGGACCAGCTTTATCTGCAGCTTGTTTTTGCTCAAGGCCTTAACCCCCAGGCTGCTGACAGGCTTCTTGCCGGCATTGATGGCTTCGGCGTTTACGATCTGGTAGAGGTAGAAGGCCATGGCAGACTTGGTCTTCGGGTTCAGGGTTCTTTGGTAGGAGTAGACAAAGTCATTGGCCGTGATCGCCTGGCCATTGGACCACTTGGCGTCTCGCAAGACAAAAGTATAGGTCTTGCCCCCGTCAGTAAGCTTGGCGCTCTTGGCCAGGGCCAGCTGGGGCTTTTGCTTTTTGTCCAGGCGGTAGAGCCCTTCCTGGGTGTTCAAAAGCGCCTGGAAGGAAGTGGAGTCAGTCGTCAGTGACGGGTCCTGGGTTGAGATCTGGGCACTTTCGGTCCAGTTGAGAACCTGCTTAGTTTGGGACTGGGAGCTCTTTTGCTGACCGCAGGCGGCTAAAACGAGGGCTGAGGCGGTCAAAAGACCGGCAGCGGTAATTTTCTTCAAGGTCATGATTTCCTCCGTTTTTTTACTAGAAACGACAACTATTAACATCGCAGCTTAGCTTAAAAAGAAAAGCGCCCCTGAGATCAACCCAGGGACGCTAATAGCGTGTTACCACCCATCATTCAAAGCAAAAAATGCTTCCTCAACAGATACTCTGCCAGAAAAAAGACGCCTCTTGGCCCAGAGGCCAAGGGACGTCTTCGCGCGTTACCACCCTTTATTCAGCCCCGCCTCACGGCCGGAGCCCTTAAAGTCTTCCAGTCAGAAGATCTGAACGCGCTAACGGGCGCTAAGCGGGTCCGGCTTATCAGCGACTCGCCGGGACCATGCCAACACAAGACCATCTTCGCCAGCTTCCGCCCCCTGTTTCTCAGCACCAACAGTTCTCTGTAGAGGCTTCCCCTGACTACTCATCTTCTTAAGCTTTACTTAATTTGACTATAATCAGAGTATAAAGTAATTTTTATTTTTCGTCAAGGAAGAAAAAGTTATTTTTCCAGCTTTTTGTCCAAAATGGCTTGCAGTTCTGCTTCCGTGAAATTGTACTTGTTCCCGCAGAAGTTGCAGACCAGTTCAGCTCCGTGGTCTTCGTCGATCATTTCCTTGAGCTGGCTGCCCTTCAAAGTCGCCAGCATGCCGGCGTACTTCTCCTTGGAGCAGTCGCAGTGGTAGGAGACCTCGTCCTTTTCCAGGATCTTGCAGTCATCGCCCAAAATCTTCTTAGCCAAGTCTTCTGGCGTCATCCCGTCCAAAAAGGCAGATGAGAGCTGAGGCAGGGACTTGATCCGGTCTTCAGTTTCCTTCAGTAGTTCTTCGCTGGCTCCTGGTAGTGCCTGGAGCAAAAAGCCGCCCGCGGCCCAGATAGTGTCGTTCGGGTTGACGAAAACTGACAGGCCGACAGCTGACGGGATCTGTTCTGACTTGGCCAGGTAATAGGTCAAGTCTTCAGCGATTTCCCCGGACACGATCGGCACTTCCCCGGTGTAAGGCTGCTTTAAGCCCAGGTCCTTGGTTACCTGCAGCCAGCCCTTGCCGACAGCCTTCTTAACGTCGATGTGGCCATCTTCTCTGGCCGGCAAGGCCACGTGGTTGTTTTGGACATAGCCCTTGACAGTCAAATCTGACTTGGCCGTAACCACAGCTGCCCCAACCGGGCCGTCGCCCAAGAGGCGCAAAGTCAGTTCCTGGTCACCCTTTAATTCTGCCCCGGCCAAGAGAAGCGTGCCCAAAAGGCTCCGGCCCAATACAGCTGAAGAAGCTGACCAGGTGTCGTGCCGCTGTTGTGCTTCAGCGACCAGATCCTTGCCATTAATGGTCAAAAGGCGCAGGTCCTTGCTGGCATTGATTGCTTTGATTAAGTAGTCGTTCATGATTTTCCTGCTGCAAAAAACGTGTGCAATGTCGCCAAATGGTAATCTTTGACTACGTATTGTCCGAAGACATGAATACAGACATTTTTCTTATTGCCGTCATCACTGGTATTCCGATATCCCAACAAGGGGGTAACCGCATTGACCAGCGCAGGTACCGAAGCACCACTCTTGCAACTTCATGGAAAGGCTCTCGCCAATCCTCGGGTACAGCCAACCCGCATGGCTAAGGCCAGGGCCTTAGCCATTAACTCTCCTTTCTTTAATATTTATAGCACATGATTTAATTCTGGATGCTCGGTCAGCGCTAAAAGACTAAGCATTGCATTCTTGTCTCGATCTACGACTTTATTGTAGTTCGGACATTTTTGGTTGTAGCAGACGTACTCATTGTGTTTAGTACCATGCTTCTTGTTTCCGTAAAGGGTGATCTTGTCATCGCCTTTTTTGACATTGCCACAAGCCGCACAACGCTGAGTAGACGGATACAGCTTATTTGCCAGAATAAGTTCCTTACCATACCAATCGCACTTGTAGGTCAAGATCTGCTTAAACTTTCCAAACATCGACCGATGAACACCCTTTGAAGCTACGTGGCTCATAAGCATACCCTTCACAGACAGGTTTTCGATCACGACCTTGTCGTAGTGACTAACCAGTTCAGTCGTAAACTTCTGCATCAAGTCATTTTGGATATTGCCAGCCTTGCGATAGCATGCTTGAAGCTTGGCTTTCGTCTTCAAGTAGTTCTCGCCTTCGCAAGCAGCTTCTCCATTTTTGACTTGCTTTTTGGCAAGCTGCCTTTGATAGTGCTTGATTTTTTTATAAATTCTATCAAGCCTCTTAGGCAGTACGTTCACCCGGCCACCTGTGTAATCAAAGTGACCAACATTGACGTCAACCGCGGTAGCTTTACCTGTTTTGTCTGGCAACTTAACATCTTCAGCTTTGATCTTATACGGAATGGCAACATAATAATGGCCTTTTTCTTTGAAGTAGCTAACAACGCCAAATTCATCTGACAAAGGCTTTTCGCTCAGCTTAAAGCCACGCCATTGATCTTTTGGAACGCTGTTTCTTCTTGCCCGCTCCAAATAAAGAATTCCATCTTTGATCTTGCTCCGGTCGCTTTTGAAGCCTTGTCTGGCTTCCCGCTTTGACCGAAATTTCGGTTTACCCCATCCTGGTTGGGCTTTATCAAAGAAATTGTTCCAAGCCTTACCCAGGTCGGAAATTGCCAGTTGCAGAATCCGGGCTGACTGTGTATACTGCCAGTCTTTTTTATCGGCAACTAACATATTACGAACTCTTCGTTCACTCGGCGAAGGCTTTGTTTTAAGCAACACTTTCTGCTCTTCAGTCAGCTTTTTGGAGTCGGAGGCCAAAGAAGATTTAAGCGCTTGTCTTGCCTTGTACATTTCATTCCACAAGGCAAGGCCTTGATTCCAGCAATAGCGGCGATAGTCACAAGCTTCATCCAAAACTCTTCTCATAGTCTTGTTGGGATGTAGTTCATAGACTCTTGTCTGAATTAATTCAGCTGCTACTTCTCCTATCTGTTCCGCCATTTAATCTCACCGCCTTTCAGAACCATATCATTTCAATCTTTTTTCGAGGAATATTTTAGCACGTATTCCTACAGATTTACAAACATATGTTTCTAAAGTGTGACGGGAATTTGTATTCTATCTTAAAGCAAAGTTCCGGTTTTCCCTATGCTGATTAAACTTGGAACCTATCTGTTATCTCTTACATATAATCAAACACATTAAGTACTTTTTTCGCCACTAGTAATACGCTCCATAAAAATAGAGCCGTTGCCGGCTCTATTTCTTCTATTCATCCTTGTCTGAATCGTCTGTTTGTTCAGTCTTCTGACTAGGAGCGTCATTGTTGTCCTTTTCAAGATCCTTTGACAGGTCGCTTTCGCTTGGCGTCGGCAGAGAATCAGCAGGGGCTTCCTGACTTGCTGAAGCATCTGGCTCAGCGAGCTTAGCTGCGTCGGTTTCCGGCTTGACCGCGTCTTCGCTTGGCGTTGCCAGAGTCTGCTTTTCAGCAGTATCTTCTTCCGCCTTTTCCTCAGCCTTTTCTTCTGCCCGCTTCTGAGCAGCTTCCTTGGCTTCTTCATAGCTCAAAGCCTTGGCTTCAGATGGGAACTCTTCGCTGGACTTTTCAGGCATCTTCCCAGTCTTGTAGAGTGAGTAGATCTGCTTTTCATCCAGAGTTTCGTACTTCAGCAGGGCTTCAGCAATGATCCGGTGCTTTTCCCGGTTGTTTTCAACAATTTCAACCGCCTTGGCGTGGGCTTCGTCCAGGATCTTCTTGACTGCTTCGTCGATCTTGGCCGCGGTTGCTTCACTGTAAGGCTTGAAGCCGTAAGGAGTGCCTTCGCCTTCCTTTTCCAGTTCAACCATGCCCAGCTCATCGGTCATCCCGTAGTTGACCACCATGCTGTGGGCGATTGCCGTAGCTTGTTCAAAGTCGTTTGAAGCCCCAGTTGACTGGTCGCCGACCACGACTTCTTCACCGGCCCGGCCACCCATCAAACCAACGATTTGCTCAAAGAGCTGCTTCTTGGTCAAGATGAACTGGTCGTCCTTCGGCAGCATGATGTTGTAGCCGCCTGCCCGGCCACGAGGCACGATGGTCACCTTGCGGACAGTTCTTGAGTCGCTCAAGACCAGACCACAGATTGAGTGGCCGGCTTCGTGGAAGGCCACGCGTTCGCGTTCCTTCTTGGAAATCATCCGGTCCTTCTTGGCTGGACCAGCGATTACCCGGTCTTCAGCTTCATCGATGTCGGCCGCGGTGATTTTGGTCCCGTTCCGGCGGGCTGCGACTAAGGCAGCTTCGTTAAGGACGTTTTCCAGGTCAGCCCCGACAAAGCCAGGAGTCTGCCGGGCAACTTCCTTCAAGTCGACGTCGTCAGCCAGCGGCTTGTTCTTGGCGTGAACGCGCAGGATAGCTTCCCGGCCCTTGACGTCCGGACGGCCAACCAGGACCTTTCGGTCAAACCGGCCCGGCCGGGTCAAGGCCGGGTCAAGCACGTCAGACCGGTTGGTCGCGGCCATGACGATAACGCCTTCGTCGCCTTCGAAACCGTCCATTTCAACCAGCAACTGGTTCAAGGTTTGTTCACGTTCATCGTTGCCGCCGCCCTGGCCATTGCCACGCTGGCGGCCGATGGCGTCGATTTCGTCGATAAAGATGATGCTTGGCGCGTTCTTCTTGGCGTTGGTGAACAGGTCACGGACACGACTGGCCCCGACCCCGACGAACATTTCAACGAAGTCTGAACCAGAGATGGAGAAGAACGGTACGCCCGCTTCACCGGCTACGGCCTTGGCCAGCAAGGTCTTACCAGTACCCGGAGGCCCCTCAAGCAGGACACCGGACGGGATTCTTGCCCCCAACTTGGTGTATCTTGCCGGATTCTTCAAGAATTCAACAACTTCCACCAGTTCCTGCTTTTCTTCTTCTTCACCGGCTACGTCGTCAAAGCGGACCTTGTTCTTCTTCGGGTCCTGCGGCTTGACGTTGGAGCGGCCGAAGTTCATGATACCGCCGCCCTGGCCGCGGCTGCCGCCTTGGTTCATCATCATGACCATCAAGACGATGAAGAGGACAGTTGGCACCAGCATGATGATCGTTGAGATCCAGTTGCTGGATTGTGATTCACCCTGGGTGCTCATCTTGACCTTCTCAGACTGGGCCAGGTCCTGGACCTTCTTGACGCTGGAGTCGTTTTCCAGCATCGTGGTTGAGAAGCCTGTCACCTTGGAGGAAGTGTTTCCGCCAAAGATATCTGAGCTTGAGGATGACTTGGTTTGACTTGACTTGTAGCTACCGGTTACGGAGTAGACCCCGTTGGATGGCTGTACGTTAAAGTCCTTGATTTCGCCATTGCGCAGCTTCTTCACGAATTCTGAGTAACTGATGGTTTCAGTTACACCGGAATTGCTGCTGCCGCCAAGGGCCCAATTGATTCCCCAGAGGAGAAGCAAAAATACGACTATGTAGAATAGACCATTGCTAAATAGTCGATTCCGATTATTTTTCATAAATGACCTCCGTCAGATCGAAGAATTACTCCCCAAATTTTAACATAAAAGCCGGCAACTATCGAAGTTTTTACCTGCCTTTCTTGCATGTTTTCACCTGGTATAGATACAGCAGCCTTTTCCCTTCTTTAACTGCCTGCTGGTAGCAGCCTGCAACATAAACCGCTTCTTGGCCAGCAAAAAGGCTGAGGCAGTTGCCCCGCAAGGCCAGCGGAATTCCAGCCGCCGAGAAAAGCTTCTTGCTCTTAGTCCGGCGGCCGTCTTTTAAAAGCAGGCGCTGACCGCTTGGCAGGCTCCCGGCAGATAATTTCCCGGGAAATGATATTTCCGCCAGGGGACTTTCCTCTATTTTTTCCTCACTTAACAGATAACAATTTCCTCTGAAAAAGAAGGGCTGGCCGACCACAACTTCTTCCAGGGGGCTGGGAGCCAGCTTCTTGACCGGATAAAGCCAGTAGTGGCCTTGGTAAAAGCAGAGGTGGAGCCCACCTTTTTCCTGGCTTTGCCGGTTGGCTAACAGAGTTCGGTCCAGCTGGACCCTTTTATTGTACTTTTTTTGGATAAAATTCTCCAGGTAGGCCTTGACCAGCTCGCTTTCCGCCTGCCCGGCCGCTTTAGGAATCCGCCAGCCGCCAAAGAAGGGCTCCGGCTCCGGCAACTTGCCAGCTGCCTGGGCAAAGTAGTCTTCTTCCGCCGTCATTTCCCGGCTGAAGCGCCAGGCATTTTCCAAGAGGTCTGTACTCTCCTTTTTCAAAAGCGGGACGACCTCCTGGCGCAGGCGGTTGCGGGCCGTGATGCCTACAAAGTTGGTCTCGTCTTCGACATATTCCAGCCCCTGCTTTTCCGCGTAAGCCAAAAGGTCCGCCTTGCCAACCGCCAGAAGCGGCCGGACCAGCTTGACCTGTCCCCGCTGGCTGACGGGTTTGAGGCTGTTCATTTCCCGGGGAATACCTGACCGGACCAGCTTGAGCAGGATATTTTCCAGCAAGTCGTCCCCGTGGTGGGCTGTCAGGAGGTAGTCTGCCTTAACCTGCCGGGCTACTTCAAACAAGAAGTTATAGCGGTAGTCCCGGGCCGCTGCTTCCAAGCCGCTTTCCGGGTGAAGGGACTTAGGCCAGACGCTTTCATACAGGGGGAGCTGGTACTTATGACAGTAGGCCCGCAGCACCTGGCTCTCTTTTTGGCTGTCAGCCCGTAGCTGGTGGTCTAAGTGGGCCGCGTAGAGCTGAAAGTCGCCTGGCAAGCGCCGCATTAAATCCAAAAGCGCCATTGAATCCGGGCCACCGCTGGCCGCGACCAGGAAATTTCCTTCCAAAGGCAGGCCTTCTTCGGCGAAAAAGGCCAATAGTCTTTTTTCAATGTCCATGCTTTACTCCCTCGTCCATACAAAAAACGGCCCCCTAGGGCCGTTTTTATTTCAAGGCAGCATCCAGCTGCTCTATTTCTGCTCGCGCCTCCTGGTCAACCTGGTTGAGAACCCGGGCAAAGTCGCCGGCCCGCAACTGGCTGAACTGGTTGGTCGGGTCGATCAGATCCGGATCGTTGACCCGGCGGATGGACAAGTCCAGCCGGCCCTTGCGCAGGTTCTGGACCACTACTCTGACCTGGTCGCCTGCCTGCCAGTGCTGCCGCTCTCTTAGCCAGTCGCCGCCAAAGTCATTGCGGTGAACAAGGCCGCTCTTATGCTTGGGCAGGGTCACGAAGATGCCCAGGTCTGTCACGTTGTTGATTACTCCGTCAAGGCGCTGGCCAACTTTGTAATTCATCAGTTATCGCCCTTTTCCTTGATGTTGTAGACCCGCTCGCCGTCTTTAGTGTACTTGTACTTGTAACGGATCACCTTAGCCACGTAGTCGCTGTCCTTCATGTCGTCGCGCTCGTTGGTCAGCTTTTCCTTATTCTTCTTGATCTTGGTCAAGCTTGCCTGGTTCTGGCTGACCTGCTTCTGGATCTTGGCCGTCCGGGCCTTGGTCATGGCCAGCTGGAAGCCCAAGATGGCAAAGACCAGCAAGATCAAAGCCAGCAGCCGGTTGCGCCGGACCCGGTGGACTTCCCTGAATTTGATCTGCCGCTTCTTCAGACGGCGGATATCCTGGTCCGGCCGCAGCGGCGTTACATTTCGCTGATTTCCTCTGTTATTCCCCATCACTGTCTACCCTATCCTAAAACCATATAATAGATTCAGTATATCAGCTTTGGTAAAAAAAGTCATTAGTCGACTAATTCGTATAAGTCCCCGGCTTCCGCCTTTTTGGTCGTTTCCCGCAAGTCTAGGACCCGGGCCTTGATTACCCTGGTCCCGTAAGCGACGGCGATTACATCGCCGACAGCCACGTTGTAGCTGGACTTAACGGTCTTGCCGTTCACGCTTACCCGGCCCTGGTCAGCCATTTCCTTGGCCACCGTTCTGCGCTTGACCAGGCGGGAAATTTTCAAAAATTTGTCGATTCTCATGCTTGTCTCCTGTCTGTTAATTTTTGCTTTTTTGCTTTTTCTATTTTAACTTTTTGCTCTTAAAAAATTACCGCTGGCTGATCTCCGCCGCGTCCTTGGCAAAAGTGCCCAGTTCCGTGAACATGGCCCGCCTGGTCAGCTTGTCTGGCAAAAGCAGGGTAACCACCAGGCGCTTTTGGGCGCCAAGGGCGATCCGGGCCTTCCAGGAAACATGTTCCAGGGCCTTGAAGATGTTCGGCCCTTCCATTTCCCGGCTGCCGGAATCGCTGAAAATGACCCGGATCTGCTTCTTATCCTTGACCAGAGTCAAGATCTGGGCCAAGTCGCAGCTGGCCTTCAGGCTGGCCACGTTGAGCAGGTTCTCAACAGCTGCTGGATAGTCGCCAAAACGGTCCAGGAGCTCGTCTTCGATGTCTTCCCGGTCCTGCAGGCTGCCGATCCCCTTGATCTTCTTGTAAAATTCGATCTTCTGCTCCTGGTCGGCGATGTAGTCTTCTGGAATATAGGCTTCCAGGCCCAGGTCGACCTCGGCATTGCTCTTTTTGACCGGCTTCTTCCCCTGCCGCTCCTTGATGGCGTCAGCCAGCATTTGGGAGTAGAGGTCGTAGCCGACGCTGTCGATAAAGCCGTGCTGCTGGGCCCCCAGCATGTTGCCGGCCCCGCGGATGGACAAGTCCCGCATGGCGATCTTGAAGCCTGCCCCCAGCTCGGTAAAGTCCCGGATGGCGTCCAGCCGCTTTTCCCCCACTTCCGTCAGCACCTTGTTTGGCTGGTAGAGGAAGTAAGCATAGGCCAGGCGGGCTGACCGGCCGATCCGGCCCCGCAATTGGTAGAGCTGGCTGAGGCCGTAGTGGTCGGCATCTTCAATGATCATGGTGTTGACATTAGGCATGTCGATCCCGGTTTCAATGATGGTCGTGGTGACCAAAATGTCGAATTCCCGGTCCAAAAAGCGGCTCAAGATGTCTTCCAATTGGTTTTCACTCATCTGCCCATGGGCATAGGCGATCCGGGCCTCTGGCAAAAGCTGCTCCAAGCGGGCAACCGTTTCTTCGATGTCCCCGACCCGGTTGTGCAGGTAAAAGACCTGGCCGCCCCGCTGCATTTCCCTTTGGCAGGCCTCCTTGACCGTGCCTGGCAACTGTTCCAGGACATAAGTCTGGATTGGATACCGGTTTTGCGGCGGCGTTTCCATGACTGACAGGTCTCTGATCCCGATCATGGACATGTGCAGAGTCCGCGGGATCGGAGTGGCCGTTAGGGTCAAAACGTCGATATTGGTCTTCAGCTGCTTGAGCTTTTCCTTGTGGGCCACCCCAAAGCGCTGCTCTTCATCGATAATGAGCAGGCCCAGGTCCTTGAACTGGACGTCCTTGGACAAAATCCGGTGGGTGCCGACTACCAAGTCAATACTGCCATCTTTCAGGCCGGCCACGATCTTCTTGCTTTCGGCCTGGCCCTGGAAACGAGAGAAGCTGGCAATTTCCATCGGGAAGCCCTTAAAGCGGTCCTTGATGGTCTGGTAGTGCTGCTGAGCCAGGATGGTCGTAGGCACCAAGAAGGCGACCTGCTTGCCGTCACAGATGGCCTTAAAAGCCGCCCGCATGGCTACTTCAGTTTTACCGAAGCCGACATCCCCGACCAAAAGCCGGTCCATCGGCTTGGCCTTTTCCATGTCAGCCTTGATTTCCGCAGTGGCCCGCAATTGGTCAGAGGTTGGCTCATAAGGAAAGGCAGCTTCAAAGGCCGCCTGGTCTGATCCATCCGGGGAAAAGGCAAAGCCCTTCTCCGCCTCTCTTTTTGCGTACAGGTCGATCAAGTCGTCAGCGATGTCCTCAACTCTGGCCGCAACCCGCTTCTTGGTCTTGGCCCACTCGCTGCCGCCCAGCTTGTTGACGTGGGGCTGCTTGCCTTCTGAAGCCACGTACTTTTGTACCAGGCTCAATTGGTCAGCCGGGACAAACAGCTGGTCACCCTTTTGGTAGGTGATGGTGATGTAGTCCCGCTTTTTCCCGTCGCTTTCCAGGGTCTGGATGCCTTCAAAGCGGCCGATACCATGGTTGACGTGGACCACATAGTCGCCAGGCTTGAGCTCTGTATAGCTGCGCAGGCGCTGAGCATTTTCCAGGGTCTTGATCCGCTTCTTCGGACGCTTGCTTTGGTTAAAAAGCTCCTTTTCCGTCAGATAAACCAGGTCGCTGTCCGGCAGGACAAAGCCGCTGGCATAGCCGCCGATAACCAGCTGGGCCCGGCCTTCTTTTAAGCGGTCTGTTTCTGCCAAAGGCAGGTAGATGTCATAGTCATGGCAGCTCCGGTTGAATTCCTCCGCCTGCCGGCGGCTGGACAGCTGCAAGGCCACCGTCTGCCCCTTTTTGGCATAAGAGTCCAGTTCCGTTTTCAAAAGCTCCATCTGGCTGAAAAACTGCTGCGGTTCCCGGCTGTCCCAGGCCAAATGCTGGCCAAAACGGAGCCGGCCCATGGAGTGGGCCATCAGACTGACATAGAGACGGTGGTGGCCATCTGCCTTTAGCACCGCGTCAAAATCCAGGCGCAGCTTCTGCCGGCTAGTCATCATCTTGCTGGCGATCTGGCTGGCCAGGTAGTCATCGTTGATAGCACCCATATTCTTGACGCTTTCGGCGATCAGCTGCCAGTCGTTGAACAAAAGCAAGCCTTTAGCCGGCAGGTAGTCCAGCAGACTGAAAGACTCAGGCAAAAGGTAGTCCAGGTAGCGGTCGTAGTCATCCGGCAATTGCCCGTTAGCTAAGGCCTCTTGGGCGATTTCCAGGCTGGCGGCTGCTTCCTTTGGCAGGTCGCCAGCCAGTTCCCGGCCCGCCCGGTCCAAGTCTTCTGCCGTAAAGACGTGGTCGCTGGCCGCTGGCACGGTCACTTCCGGCAATTCCTCCAGGCTGCGCTGGCTGGTCAGGTCAAAAGTCTTGATCGTGTCGATTTCGTCGCCGAAAAATTCCAGGCGCAGGGGGCTTTCCCGGTCCAAAGGATAAAGGTCGACGATGTCCCCCCGCATGGCGAACTCGCCCGGCTTGACGACCAGGTTTTCCCGGTGGTAGCCGGCCTGGTTCAGCCACTGGGCCAGGTCGGGCAGGGCAATTTCATCCCCAACGGCAAAATGCTTCTGTCCCTTTTCAAACAGGGCCGGGGCACTTAACGGATACTGCAGGCCCTGCGGGGTCGCGATCACGACGCCAGGCCGGCCGCTTAAGAGCAGGTTCAAGCACTGAATCCGGCTGCTGAGTTCATCCGGTGAACTGACCGCCGTCTGCGTGGCCAGGTTCCCGTCCAAGGCAAAAAGCTCCAGGTCATCATCGGCCAAAAGCCGGCTCAAGTCGTTGTAGCGCTCTTGGGCCTTGTATTCATTCTCTTCGATCAAAAGCAGGGGCTGGCCCACCTGGGCTAAATAAGCCTGGATGAGGACAGCAAAAGCGCCCCGTTCGACTCCTGTAAGCAGGGAGTTCTTGATCCGGGACGTTTTCGCGATAAAAGCAGTCACTGCTTGATCTTTTTTCAAAAAATCAATTACTTGCATGTTCGTATGCTTGTCTTTAATTGTAACGGTTCATTAAGTACTGGGCGTCTTTGCCGGCGATAAAGTCGTCAATGATCTGGTCGACCTTGGCAAAGCTGGCTTCCAGCTCTTTTTGCTGGTCGGGGTTAAAAGGGGTCAGGACCCAGGAAACCACGCTCTGCTTGTCCGGGTGCCGGATGCCGATCTTAAGGCGGTTGAACTTCTCAGTCCCCAGGCAGGCAATGATGCTCTTGATCCCATTGTGGCCGCCCGACTTGCCGCCAGCCCGGATCCGTAGCTTGGCGATTGGCATGTCCATGTCGTCATGGATAACCATGATGTCGCTAGGGTCGATCTTGAAGAACTTGGCTGCCGCGCCCACGGCCCTGCCGGATTCATTCATGTAGGTCTGCGGCTCCATGAAGATCACGTCCTCGCCTGCCACTTTCTCCTTGGCATAGAGGGCCGTAAACTTGTCGCGGTTCAGGCGCAGGCCCTTTTCAGCTAAATAGTGGTCCAGGGCCATGAAGCCGGTATTGTGTTTGGTTTTTTCATATTTAAGGCCAGGATTGCCCAAAGCAACGATTAATTTCATCAAAAGTCTCCTCACTTGCTATATCTTAATAATTTTAGCACAACTGGCAAAAATCTTACGCTTTCCTGCCTTTTAACCTGTCTTTAATTTTTATTTTCTCCATGCTATAATGTGAAAGTATGAGACAAGAAAACATTTACATGTAAATCCACATAACGGAGGTTCTCCTATGTTAATCAAATCACTGGTCATCAAAAAAGACTACCTGACGTCTGTCAACGAACACGCTACCCTGGAAGAAGCACTGAAGGTGCTGGAAAGCTCCGGCTACCGCTGCGTGCCGATCCTGGATGACAGCGGCAAGATCTTCCGCGGCAACATCTACAAGATGCACATTTACCGCCACAAGTCCCAAGGCGGGGACATGAGCCTGCCGGTAACTTACCTCTTGAAGAACGCCACCAAGACCATCAAGATCAACGCGCCATTCTTCCAAGTCTTCTTTACCATCAAGGACTTGCCTTACATTGCTGTTTTGGACACTGACAACACCTTCTACGGCATCTTGACCCACGCCCGCCTGCTGGACATGCTGTCCTCAGCCTGGAACGTCAAGACCGGGGCTTACGTCTTGACTGTCTTGTCAACCAACGACAGCGGCAACTTGACTAAGATGACCAAGATCATCGCCAAGTTCGTCAACCTGGCCGGGGCCATGACTCTGGACGCGCCAGCCAGCGAATTTGACGGCAAGTACGTCCGCCGGACCCTCTTCACCCTGCCGCAAGGGACCACGGAAACTGAACTGAAGGCTATCTGCAAGAAGCTCAAGGCCAAGGGCTTCCCAGTCGTTGCCGTTGAAGACCTGGCTGCCGGCATGAACATCATGAGCGAAGAAAAGCCAGGCGTCTTCTTGAACGAAGAATAAGCAAAAGCATATTAAAAAACCTCCGAAGCAAAATTCGGAGGTTTTTTCTTGCTCTTATTCGTTATCGTAAATCCGGTCCAGGCGGTCATTAAACTGGCAGGCCACTTCATAGTGGATGGTGTCCAGCCAGTCAGCTGCCCGGCGCAGGCTGTTTGGCGCTGCCGGATCAGCTGAGATCAGTTCAACTGGCGTGCCAGCCGGCACTTCCTTGGGCAAAAGAACCATGAACTGGTCCATGCAAACCCGGCCAACGATCGGGCAGTAAGTGTCCCCGACCTTGACCTTGAAGCCCTGAAACTTCCGGATCCAGCCGTCAGCGTAGCCAACCGGCACCGTCCCGATCCATTCGTCTTCTTCTGCAATGTGGGTTGACCCGTAGCCGACCCCGTAGCCCTTGTGGATCTGCTTGACATAGGTCAGTTCACTGACAAAGGACATGGCCGGCTTAAGGGCAAAAGCAGGCTCTAAGTCCTGGCTGCCCGGGGCTGATGAAGGGTTGAGCCCATAGAGGCCAATCCCGAAGCGGACAATATCGCTGGCTACATCCTTGTCAAAGAGGCTGGCCGCGGTATTGTCCACGTGGATCCACTTTGGCTTGACTGTCAGCAGGCTTTCCATGTGCTTGAAGCGCTTGACCTGGTAGTTAAAGTAGCTGGCATCAGCAGAGTCAGCGGAAGCAAAGTGGGTGAACATCCCTTCTACGAAGAAGGCATCATTGCCTTGAAGATATTCGTTGACTGCCTTGAAGTCTTCGTCTTCGCTAAAGCCGATCCGGCCCATGCCGGAGTCGATTGCCAGGTGGATCTTCAGCTGCAGACCTTCCTTACGGAGGACCTTTTCCGCTTCCTTGAGCCAGTCCAGGCTGGACACCGGCAAAGAAATGTCGTTGGCGGCAGCCAGGGCGGCTTCTTCAGCCGGCTGCAGACCCAAGACCAGGATTGGCTTGACGATCTGAGCCCGGCGCAGTTCCAGCCCTTCATCCAACATGGCCACGCAGAAGCCGTCCGCTCCGGCTTCTTCCATCACCGGCGCCAAGCGTGCTGCCCCATGCCCGTAGGCATTAGCCTTAACCACGCAAAAGAGCTTCTGGCCCGGCTTCAAGTGGGCCTTGGCCTGCCGGGTGTTTTCCTTAATAGCAGCCAGGTTGATGTGCAGGGCTGCTGGTCGATTAACTGCTGTGATCATTTTTCCTCCCAGATAACAGGTGCGATAGTTTGCCGATCGCGCGGCGCCAGCCGGCCGGCTCTTCAAGCACGACCACGGCGACGATCTCGTGATCATCATGCGCGATGCTGGAAAAAATCCGCCCCGTAAAAATCCGCGACGTCGTTACGGGCGCGCCGGACTCGGTCCTCAAGGTTTCCACGTCTTCAAAGGAAACTGCCTGGCCAATCCCGGTTCCCCAGGCTTTGGAGAAGGCCTCCTTGACAGCGAAGCGGCCGCCCAGGTACTCAATCTTCCGCTTATGAGTCAAGTCCTGGTACTGGGCAAATTCCCGGTCGGTCAGAACCTTTCGGGCAAAGCCGTCTCCCCGGTCAACGACCTTGGCAATCCGGTCCACCTCAATCTGGTCCACACCGATATTTTTGATCATCTTTCCACCTCACGCTGTTTAAATAATAGCACAAAGAGAAAAGGGCCGGGAAAAAAGCCCGGTCCTTTTTATTTTTTTAAAAATTTAGCCCTTCCGGCCGTGGATATTAAAGCCTGGCTTGCGCTTCTTTCTGTCAAAATTGCGCTTGCCTTTGAAGTTCTTGTTCCCGCTCCGGCTGCGGCTACCGCGGCCGCGGCCGCCTGAGTGCTTGCCCCGGTAAGGGAGAGGCTTTTCAGGAGTGATGGTAACCTTGACCTCGCTGTCGTTAGAAAGTTCCTTCAGCAAAGCGGCCGCGATGTCTTCAGCTGAGTAGTTTTCCAGCAGCTTTTCCGCCGCGTCGTCATACTTGCTCAAATCCCCGCTCAACAGGTCGTCCACCTTCAAGACCGCCTGCTTCATCTGCCCGGCAAAGGCCTGGGCGTCTGTCGGCGGACGCAGAGGAGACATCTTCTTCTTGGTCAAGTTCTCGATAGTCCGCATGTAGCCGATCTCGTTTGGCGTCACGAAGGTCACGCTCATCCCACTCTTGCCAGCCCGGCCGGTCCGGCCAATTCTGTGGACGTAGGAGTCCGGGTCTTGCGGAATATCGTAGTTGTAAACATGGGTAACCCCGGAAATGTCCAGGCCCCGGGCAGCCACGTCAGTAGCTACCAGAATGTCAAGCTCCCCTTCCTTGAAGCGCTTGAGCACCTGCATCCGCCGGGCCTGGGTCAGGTCGCCGTGGATGCCGGCCGCGTTGTAGCCCCGGGCAACCAGGCCCCGGGTCAGTTCGTCAACCCGGCGCTTGGTCCGGCCAAAGACCACGGCCAGGTCCGGATTTTCCACGTCGATCAGCCGGCACA
>ERZ791917.834-NODE-834-length-22842-cov-5.029447_pt1 | contig 22842 bp, 21 predicted proteins | sample MGYA00510138_ERZ791917 | MGnify/ENA primary metagenome ERZ791917 (study PRJEB30046, sample SAMN00792102) | human gut metagenome | study: EMG produced TPA metagenomics assembly of the A metagenome-wide association study of gut microbiota in type 2...
GTCGTCAGTCAATGACGAGCTGCTCTCCGCTGTCGGGAAGCTCACAGCCGAGTACGGCAGGATTGGCGGCAATCTCAACCAGATTGCCCGCACCCTCAACGAGTGGCATAGCCCCTACCCGGCTATGGCAAAGGAATTGCGGGAAGCGGCCGCCGACCTTGCCGCCCTCAAGTATGAAGTCCTAAAGAAAGTAGGTGACGCCGTTGGCAACACTCAAGCATTTAGGCTCTAAGAACGCCGACTACGGAGCCGCCGAACAATACCTGCTCTTTGAGCATGACGAATTTACTATGAAGCCCGTCCTTGATGAAAACGGCAGGCTTATCCCCCGTGAGGATTATCGCTTGTCCACGCTGAACTGCGGCGGCGAGGATTTTGCCGTTGCGTGTATGCGCTCCAATCTCCGCTATGAGAAAAATCAGCGGCGGGAGGATGTGAAAAGCCACCACTATATCATCAGCTTTGACCCACGGGACGGGCCGGACAACGGCCTGACCGTAGACCGGGCGCAGGCGTTGGGGGAGCAATTCTGTAAAGAGCATTTCCCCGGCCATCAGGCCCTTGTCTGCACCCACCCGGACGGGCATAACCACAGCGGCAACATCCATGTGCATATCGTCATTAACAGCCTGCGGATAGAGGAAGTGCCGTTCCTGCCCTACATGGACAGGCAAGCGGACACGAAAGCCGGGTGCAAGCACCGCTGCACCGACGCAGCCCTACGCTACTTCAAGTCCGAGGTCATGGAGATGTGCCACCGGGAAGGACTTTACCAAATCGACCTCTTGAACGGCAGCAAGAACCGTGTCACAGACCGGGAATATTGGGCGCAGAAAAAGGGACAGGCCGCACTGGACAAGCAGAACGCCCCCATGATTGCAGGCGGTATCACGCCCCGGCAGACCAAGTTTGAAACGAACAAGGAGAAGCTGCGGCAGACCCTACGGAAAGCCCTTGCCACCGCTGCCAGCTTTGACGAGTTTTCCTCTCTGCTGTTGCGGGAGGGTGTGACCGTCAAGGAGAGCCGGGGGCGGCTGTCCTACCTCACGCCAGACAGGACGAAGCCTATCACCGCCCGGAAGCTGGGCGGCGACTTTGACCGCACCGCCGTCCTTGCCGTTTTGGAGCAGAACGCCCAGAGGGGCGTAACGGTTCGCTACACCCCGCAGCACCAAGCCGCCAGAGCCGCCGAACAGACCGCAGCCATACCCGAATACCTACACGCCGGGAAAGGCCGCTTACAGGGCGAAAAGACAGGGAAAATCGACCCCAGACAGGACAGTGTGCAGCGGCTTGTGGACATTGAGCAGAAGATGGCCGAGGGCAAGGGCAAAGGCTATGAACGATGGGCGAAGATACACAATCTGAAACAGGCCGCCAAGACCCTGACCATCTACCAACAGTGATATCAGTGGTGAGAACTTTAACAAGTACAAGGTCTTAGTTCCAGCGGCTAATGGTTCTGGTGCAATAGGTGAAGTATTAAGCACGCCACTTATTGGCACGCCACTTATTGGCTATACGCAATCATTTATTGGAATTGGAAAATTTAATACTAAAGAAGAAGCAGAAGCTTGTTTGAAATATATTAAATCAAAATTTGCTAGAACCATGTTGGGAATTTTGAAAACAACCCAACACAATCCCACTTCGACTTGGAGATGTGTTCCACTTCAAGACTTTACCCCTAACTCTTATATTGACTGGACAAAGTCAATCCCAGAAATTGATCAACAGCTATACAAGAAATATAATCTCACTGAGGACGAAATCAACTTTATTGAAACGAAAGTGCAGGCAATGGATTAATGACTGATGAACGATTGATCAAATCAGCAGATCGGGTCAAGGATTTCGGTGAAGTATTTACACCAAAGAACATAGTTGATCTGATGCTGGATCAACCGGAAATTAGTGTTAAAGTAAATGACATAACTGCTACTTTTTTAGAGCCAGCAGCTGGTGAGGGAGCTTTCTTAACAGAACTACTTACACGTAAGATGCAGGTAGCTCTTGAAGGCAGTACTTCAGTTGATAACTATGAAGATAGAATTTTGCTGGGACTTTCATCTCTTTACGGCATTGAACTGATGGAAGATAACTATAAAATGCTTCGGCACAACATGTACCAAACTTTTGTAGTCGAGTATCTTAGAGGACTCAAGGCAAAGGGGCAACCAGAACATGGCAAGCCTAAGGTTTTGAAAAGTGCTAAAACTATCATTTATGCCAACATGGTTCAAGGCAACACTCTGACTTATAAGAACGTTTATGATCAGCCTATCATTTTCAGTGAATGGGCTTCATATAGGCAAGATGTACGGATTTGGGTTAAGCGAACAACTCAGACTTTTGAGTCGATTGTTGAAGGCGAGCAGAGCGATAGTGGTTTAGTCGTTCCAGAATATTCACAGCTAGACTTATTTACTGATTTCGATCCAGATACCCATGAGGTAAAATCAAAGGATTCTTATCTCCAATATAAGCCTACTCAAATTGTTGACGTCTACAAAGAAGAGTTAGTTGATACAAACAAAGAGTAAAGCGAAAATGCATCCCTAAGTATGACCTTTCATACCAGGGATGCATTTTTGCGCCTATTAAGTTATTAACTCAAGCCAAGAATCGACTTAGCCGCTCTGCGGCCTTGATGGATGGCTCCAGATACTGCCGTACCTGAGCCTGGGTAGTAGGATCCGATCCAGCCGCCGGCGTTCATCCCGGCAGCGTAAAGGCCAGGAATCGGTTGTCCAAAGTTGTCGATGACATTGCACTGCGCGTTGATCTTCAAGCCGCCAATCGCGCCCAGGTTGCCGGGCGTGTTGGTGTAGGCATAGTAAGGTCCGCTAAATGGCTTAACGCCCATGGTCCGTTCATATTCCGGATCTCTGCCTTCAGCCGCGTGCTTATTCCAGGTTTCCACGCTTTTGACTAGGTTTTCTGCGGGTATGCCAACCTTTTCCGCCAGTTCTTTCAAACCGTCGGCAGTCTTAACTAAGCCGCTTTCAACGTCCTTGGCCAGGCTTGCTTCATTCCATGGAGAAGCCGACGCGGTAATTGAGTCCTTGCCAAAAATCTGGTAGGTTGGCTTGCCCAGTTTCTTCTCTTCGTTGAAAATTGCCCGGAAGCCATAAGCGTAGGTCGAGTCTTCATTGACAAAGCGCAATCCCTGTCCGTTAACAAAAATTGACGGGATAGTTGGCAGACGGTCGTCAGTCCCGTTACCAGTCCGGGCATCAAAGTCAATCGTGCCGCCAAATCCAGTGACAGCCGCGCCAATGTTCATCCCCATCACGATCCCGTCGCCTCTGTCAGAAGCAACAGACCAGCAGAGGTGGCGCTTAACGTCTTCATAATGCTGCGGACTGAGGTCCTTAGCCAGTTCTACGTTTTGGTCAATTGAGGCAGCTGACAGAATTACCCCACGGTTGGCCTTAAAGGCGTAGAGCACGCCGTCTTGTTCCGCAATCACCCCGGCTACTTCACTAGAGGTCTCGTCCTTTAAGACCAAAGCAACAACAGCTGTGTCAAATTGGAATTCCGCCCCTTGATTTAAGGCGTATTCGTAGAGCTTGCGGGTTGCGATAATCCCGTTGCCGCCAGCACCGCCGCCTTCATAGACGTGAATTCTGTCTGCAAAGGAATCTTTTGCATAAGGAATTTCAGTGTGGCCATACACGCTGGTCCACTTAACGCCAACTTTGTCTTCCAGCCATTCCAAATTTTTGCCGGCATTCTGGGTAAAGTCACGGACAAGCGGTTCATATAAACGGCCTTCACCAGCAGCCAAATATTCAGCTTCGTGCTTTTGAGGCGTATCGTCCTTGTAGTCAGTGAATTCCTTTTGGTACTTAGTGCCAGCCGCCTGCATAACCCCGCCGGAAAGGCTGGTCGTCCCGCCAGGAATGCCTTGCTTTTCAATCGCCAAGACACTGGCGCCATTTTCCGCAGCCGTTGCTGCAGCAGAAAGTCCGGCACCACCTGCACCGACAACGATCACATCATATTCGTCGTCGAATTCAATGTCGCCTTCATAGAACTTTTCCTTGAGGAGGGGATAGTTGTTAGGCTGGTTATGAATAGAAACAGAAGAGATAGCGTCAATATCCCCGCCAGTAGCTTCCGCATAAGCCATTTGAGCTGCCTTTCTTAAGGCACCGGTTGAAACTGAGGCACCAGAAATAGCATCTACCTCGACTGAATGCTCAGCGTTAGCTTCTTCCAGCCAGGTGTCAACCCCAAGAGCGCCGATCGTGTTTGGCACTTCGCCTTCAGCGCTGATCTTGAGGATCTCACCGTTTTCGACTTCAACGATTGCCGTGATCTCCGAGTTGAAACCATGGGCTTTAGCTCTGTATTCGGTCATTATTTTTTCTCCTTAAAACACAATGCTAATATCGCTTATCTTTTTCCTTGCAGCGTTGGTTACGCTTACAAGCTTTATGATACCATATGTTATTTATTTTATAAGCAGAAAATAATAAAACGGTTTATTTTTTCTTCATGGTAAAATAAAGCTGTTAGCAAGCAGGTACTATGAGCACTTAGGCTACAAATTTGTCGGCCGTTTCCACCAGTGCGGCTATAAATTCGACCGCTGGTATGACATGGTCTGGATGGAAAAGATGCTGGGTGAGCATACCATGCCTGCACCAACGATCATTCCTTTTCCGGAGATGAAAAATGATTAACGACATCAATACCCTGGCTGACTACTTAGGTCCCCGCGACTTGCCGGCCTTGACTCAGACAGCTTTAGAAGAAAAATATGGCATCCCCCAAGCCGACTCTTTCGTTTTATTTGGCGGCAGCATTCTGCCCGGCGGGGATATTTTTGCCGCGGCTAAAAAGGCTGGGATTGCCAAAAAGTATATCATCGTCGGCGGCCATGGCCATACCACTGATGGCTTGCGGGCCCAGGCAAAAGCTGCCTTTCCGGATCTGGAAGTGGACTCTTTATCAGAAGCGGAGATTTTTGCCGCCTATGTACAAAGAAAGTACCAGATTACTGCCGATTTACTTGAATGCCAGTCGACCAATTCTGGCAACAATATCACTTACTTGTTAGACCTGCTTAACCGTCATAATATTGATCTGTCATCGGTCATCCTCTGCCAGGACGCGACCATGCAGCTGCGCTTAAGTGCCGTGTTACGCAAGTACCGACCAGAGCTGACCATCATTAATTACGCGGCTTACCAGGTTCATGTCTTGGAGAAAGACGGACAGCTGGCTTATGATAAGGAAATCCCTGGCATGTGGCCAATGGACCGTTATATCAGCCTGCTCATGGGCGAGATTCCTCGCTTAAGAGATGACGAAGAAGGCTATGGGCCGCGCGGGAAGAACTACATAGCGCATGTGGACCTGCCAGTTTCGGTTGAAGGGGCTTTTTCCCGCCTGCTTAAGGAATTTGGCGGCTCTGTCCGCCAGGCTAACCCGGCATATAAGAGCTAGTTTGAGGTGAAAAATGGACGTAGAAGAAGAGATTTTTGCTAAAAGACAGTGCAGGTTTAATAAGCTGGCCGCCTATGGCTTCAAGAAAAATGGTGATGACTATTATCTTGAAGTTCCCTTGAAAAGTGCTAATTTTCTCGCAAAAATTAGAATTTCTTCAGCTGGTAAGGTCAGCGGTAATGTCTATGATCTTGATACTGGGGAGGAATATCTTTTACTCCGCGTTGAAAGTAACACAGGCAGCTTCAGCGCCGTAGTCAAGGCGGAATACAGGGCGATTTTGCAGGATATTGCCGGTAAATGCTTCGTCAAAGCCCAGGCAGACAGGATCAAGGATGAAATTAAGTCCCGCTACGGTGATGAGCCGGATTTCCCTTTTAAGAAATTCCCGGACTACGCTGTCTTCCGTAATCCCCAGAACCGGAAATGGTATGGCTTGCTGATGGCTGTGTCTCTAGGCAAGTTGACAGGTGATGAGAAAGACCAGCAGGAAGCCGCGGTACTTAATTTGAAGCTGGCTGAGGAGAAATTGCCTGCTTTGCTGAAAAAGGCGGATTTTTTCCCGGCTTATCACATGAATAAGCAAAACTGGCTGTCAGTTCTGCTCAATAATGATCTGCCAGATGAAGAAGTTCTGGCCATGCTGGACGAAAGCCGGGCTTTTACTGAGAGAAAGAAGCAGCAAGATGGATCCTAAACTGCATGACTACACGGTTTTTGACTTAGAAACAACCGGGAAAAAGATCATCCAAATCGGGGCTTTAAAGGTCAGAGACGACCAAACCGTAGCGAAGTTCTCAACTTATGTTAACCCCTTGGAGAAAATTAATGATTACGTCTCTCATCTGACCGGCATCAGCAATTACCAAACAGATGCCGCTCCCTTGATTGATAAAGTTATGCCAGACTTCTTGGACTTTGTCGGCGACGATACCTTGGTCGGCCACAATATACTTAGTTTTGACTGCAATATTTTGGCCGACAGCGGCTATCCGGTGGCTAATCCGAAACTGGATACCTTGCTTTTGGCCAATAGTTACAAAAAGAGGGGGCTTTTTGCAGATCCTATCCCTAACGTCAGACTGTCGACTCTGAAGGATTATTACGGGATCAATATCAACTCCCACATTGCCATTAGCGATTGTATTACCAACAATATTGTTTACCAAAAGTTCCGCGATGGCGATTTAGCGAAAGCCACGGAAATAATTGGTTTTACCCCCAAGCAGGTTGACTCCCTCCTGGCTGGCCAGCGTTTTGTGATTACCGGCCAGTTCCGCCAGGCAACCAGATATGAGCTGACCAGTTTGATTCAAAGCTACGGCGGCAAGGTGACCGGCTCGGTGTCCGGCGTGACTGACTACTTGCTGAAGGGCGAGCTGGATCATGTCACCAGCAAGTGTAGGAAAGCTGCTGAAAAAGGGACGGCAGTGATCGGCTATGAGGACTTAATGTTGCTTTTACAGAAATAAAATAGAGCTTCCAGATTTTTTTTGGAGGCTCTATTTGCATCTTAGGGGGCAATTTTTGCATCTTACCGGAAAGGCTGGGACAAGACCGGCAAAAAACGATACGATAATATTGTAAAAGAGCCAAAGAGAAAGAAGGTGGCCAGCATGAAGGTTAAAGTTGAGCTGAATAAAGACCAGGACTTGCCCCTGGCAGTGATCTATACTAACAAAATGACTGAAGAGGTTGAGCGGGCAGTTGCTTTCCTGGAAAGCAGCACCAGCTCTGGCCCGTTAATCGCCCAGCAAGAAGACCGCCTGGTCATCATCAAGCCTAGTGACGTTATCCTTGTCCGGGTTGAAGGCGGCGATACGGTCATCTACACCGGAAAAGGCAAGTATTTTTCCAGAAAGCGTCTGTATGAGGTCTATCAGCAGCTGGACCAGGACTTCATGCAGATTTCCAAGCAAACCGTCGTCAACTTAACCTGCCTGGAAAGCGTTGAAGCATCTTTTAACGGAACCATGTTCCTGCGTTTAGAGCATGGCCTGTCTGATTACATTTCCCGCAAATACCTGCCCGCTTTTAAGCAGTATTTGGGGCTTTAGGAGGGAAGTAAAATGTCTGCCATAAAAAATATCCTGTTCAGTTCCCTAATCGGAATTGGCATCGCCGCCGTCTCGTCCTGCCTGGAAAGCTTGTTGCTTTTAGCAAAAGGAGCCGGCAGCTTGACCATGACGGTTGCTGAATACACTCAGATGCTGGCCGGCATCGTCTTAGTCGGTCTTGGTTTTGGTCTGCCCAGCATCGTTTATCAAAATGACAAGCTGGCACCAGCCTACCAGGTCTTAATTCACATGGGAACAGGCTGTCTGGTCATGACCCTAGTCAGCTTTTGGACTGGTTCGATCCCGGTTAAAGCCGGCTTTTGGCCGGCCTTCATGACTATTGCCGGTGAAATCGCCGTTGCCTTTATCGTCTGGCTGATTTTTTACCAGCAGGAAAAGAAGATGGCCCGGAAGATGAACGACCGGATTAAGCAGCTGAAAAAGTAGCTATCAGGCAAGATTGGAAGAAATTCCAGTCTTGTTTTTTTGTATAAACAGGAAAGTTGAACTTGTAAAAAATAAGTAGTATGGTTTGTATATCTTTTAGATTCAATCTATAGAAATGTGAGCTAATGCAATGAAAAAATACGACTACATTATCATCGGCAGCGGCCCGGCGGCTAACCACCTCCTCTTCAAATTAGCAAGAACTGACCGGACCGCTCTGGTCATTGAAAACAACTTGTGGGGCGGAACCTGCCCGAATACCGGCTGCCAGCCCAAGATTTTTCTTGAAGGCGCCGTCCGGCCGGTCTTGAACACTTATTATCTGACTGGCAAGGGAGTAAAAGCAGCAGCCCAGCTGGACTGGAAGACATTGATCAAGCGCAAGAAAGAGATCTGGGCAGAATTTCGCGCAGAAGAGCGGCCCAGCATCGAAAGCGACCAAGTGGATACTGCCTTTGGCAGCGGAGTGATCACTGGACCGCATACGGTTGCGGTGGCTGGAGAGGAATATGAAGGCACAAATATTGTCATCGCGACGGGTCTTCTGCCCCACCACTTGGAAGTGCCCGGCAGTGAGTACGCCATCACTAACGATGAGTTTTTTGACTTGGATGAATTGCCGAAAAAGGCGGTCGTCATTGGGGGCGGCTATGTTGCCCTGGAATTGGCCACAATTTTGCAGACTGCTGGGAGTGAAGTCACGGTCTTGCAGCACTCTGACAAGTTGCTGCGGCCTTTTGACCAGGAATATGTCGAGAAATTGACGGAAATGATGGAAGAGCGCGGCATTGTGATTCATCTGAACACGCCAGTTAAGGCAATTGGCAAAAAGCCAGCCGGCTATGAAGTAACCGCGGAAAACGGGCGAAAGTTTGAAACCGATCTGGTAATTGATGCATCTGGCCGGCGGGCTAACGTCGACGGCCTGGGCCTGGAAAAATTAGGGATCAAGTTTGATCCGGTCAAGGGCGTGGCAGTTAATAAGCACTTGCAGACTAATATCCCGAGCATTTTTGCCGCCGGGGATGTCGCTGATAACGGGCAGATGAATCTGACGCCGGTTGCCTGGGTCGACTCCTACCACATTTTTGATTTTGTCGAAAATGGCTTTACTGAAGGAATTAAGTATCCTGCCGTAGCTACCAGCACTTTTACCTACCCGCAAGTCGCCCAGGTAGGCAAGCGGGAAAGTGAAATGGCAGAAGGAGATACGGTTAGAAAAATGAAGCTGGGGTCGACTTTTGCCTCCATGGGCGAAGGCGATGAAGAGGCAGAATTAAAGGTCATCTTCAACAAGGATGGCGAATTGGTCGGCGCTTCAGAAATCAGCATCAATGCCGGGGAGGACATCAATCTCTTCGCCTCGCTGATTGGTAAGAAGGACCCGGCAGAATTTGCCATGAATAATTTGGGCTTCGCCTTTCCGACTCTGGCCAACAAACTGGATGTTCTCTTCCGGTAGAAGCTGACAGTAAGTTAAAATTTGAAAAATTTTGAATTCGAGCAAAGGTTTATCCTTTGCTTTTTTCTTTGCCCGCGGATTGAAAATTGGCTGCTTTTACAGATTGATTTTCCTGTAAAAAGCTTGTCAGACCGGGCTTTGGCAGGGGTGACCAGCGGCTTTTTCCTTTAGGAAAAATCTGCTTTAATCAAAACTGAGCTTCGAACATTTGGTCGAGTGATGAATGTGATGACAGAAAGGAGAATGAGATGACATATTCAATTCAGCAAATCCGGGAGGGCTTAGAGAAAGCTGGCTATGTGGCCAATGACGAAATCACGGCCGCCCTGTGGGCCAGCGTAAGCCGGGGCCGGCCCTTGCTTTTAGAAGGAGCAGCCGGGACGGGCAAGACCAGTCTGGCTAAGGCACTCGCTGACGGTTTAAACCTGCCTTACCAGCGGCTGCAGATGTATGAGGGATTGAGTGATGACAAGATTCTGTATGACTATGATTACCAAAAGCAGCTGCTGGTTATTGAGATGCTTAAGCCCCGTCTGATGGAAGAATGCAAAGGGATGAGTCTCAAGGAAGCTGAGCAGTATGCTCTTAGCAAGCTTGATTTCTATGGGGATGACTTTCTCCTGTCGCGTCCTGTGTTAAAGGCAATTAGGTCGAAAAAGCAGACCGTCCTTTGCATTGATGAGCTTGACAAGGCAGATGAAGCAACGGAATACATGCTTTATGAGTTTTTAGAGAATTACTCTTTGTCTATCCCGCAATATGGCATGGTTACCTGCAGGCCCGACCAGCGGCCTATCGTCATCGTTACTTCAAACGGCTATCGTGAGCTCTCTGGCCCCCTGCGCCGGCGATGCAACTACCTTTACTTAAATCGGAAGAAGACGGCTGAGATGGCGAGAATTTTGGCTTTGAAGGCAAATGTTGACCGCAGCCTGGCTTTGGGCATCGCCCTGGTGGTTTCTAAAATGACCAATCTGCACTATCAGCCGTCACTCGCTGAAGCGATTGACTACGCGAAATTCCTCAGCCAGCAGGAAGATATCAGCAAAGAAACCGCCCTTTCAGCCTTGAGTATCTTGCTTAAGGACAACCGGGACTATGACCAGGGGAGGAACCTGCTCTTGAAACATGGCGGGGAGATCTGGAGCAAAGGCAGTGACGATGATGACGACAGCAGAAACGATTGAACTGAAAAACAGCTTTTTGCCAGACCTGCTGGCCTTTGGCGACTACCTGTATAAGCGGGGCTATCAGCTGATGCCGAATTACGCGGAAGAGACTTTGGCCTTACTGGCTGGCAGCTACTTTGACCAGCCCGATGTCAGCCTGTGGAATTACCAATTGCTGCTAAAGCCGTTAATGGTCAAAAGCCCGGATGAAGCTGAGCACTTTCAAGAAGATTTGAGGGATTATTTGCAGCTGAAAAACAGTTTGCGGGATAAAGAAGAGGACTTAGCCAGAAATCATGAGGAATTTGCTGGCGTCATGAGGAAATTTGACCAGGAGGAGGCCAGTCTGGAAGCAGAAAGCAGGCAATTAGCCCAAGAGCAGGATAGCTTGCCGGGCAGCTTTAAGATTCCCAAGACCTGGCTTAAGCACTTAGAAGAGCTGCAGACCGAAAATTCTGAAAACTTCAAAAAACTATTTGCGGATAGTCCTAACCAGGAGTTATTTGCAAAGATGGCGAAAACTTTGGCCGACAATGACCAGCTTGGCAAAAGAGAGCTTTTTGACAAACGGCAAGATCTGCTTGCTGATTTAGGAGAAGCGGCTGATAAACTCATTGACCTGCCAAATCCCTTGGCTGGCATGCAGCTCTTAGAAGAGCTGGGCAAGATCTTGAAAAGAATCGACCTCCAGGATAAACGGCTGAAAAGAGCAGGAAGCAAGCAGGAGAAAAAACAAGGCAACTTGGAGCAGAGCCGGCAAGACGCCATACAAGAAGCAGGCCGCCTGCAGATAAGGATTAACGAACTGCAAAGCAGGTTAGCATCCCCAGGAAAGCGGGAATGGAGCAAAGAAGCAAAGCAGGGAAGGATGAATTTCACAGACAATACCGGCCTGTTAGCAAAGCCCTTTGACAGACTGTCTAAGCTTGAACGTGAGCAGATCAGTGACTATGTCAATATGTACGCCTATAAGTTTAAGGCTCAAGCCGCTAAAAGACTGATCAGTCCTAGGAAAGGCCGGATTGACCTCTCAGCCAGCATTAAACTTGCCTGCAAAAGTGGCGGTGTCCCACTTAAGTTGCAATACCAGCACCCTAAAAAGCGCCCCTGCAAGCTGGTCATCTTTTTAGATGTGTCTGGCTCCTGTATCAAGGCGGCAGAACCGCTCTTCTTATTCGCCTGCTGCTTAAGAGAGCTTTTCCCGGCGGGCTGTGAGATCTATGCCTTTGTTGACCACTTGGTGGATCTCTCAAGTGACTTAAAGGCGGGGATGTCCTATGGCGAACTTACAGAAGTATTGCGGAAGGTGCCAACCATTGGCGTCTACTCAGACTATAGTAAGCCGTTAAGGGAATACAAGGCCAAGCAGGGCCAGCTGAACAAGAGGACCATTATGCTCTGGATGGGGGATGCCAGAAACAACCACTTGCCTAGTGAGGAAAAGATCTTCAAGGATTTGTGCCAGCGGGTGAAGAAATGCTACTGGCTTAATCCTGAAGCTAAAAGCAAATGGAATACCGGAGACTCAGTCATTGGTAGATATACCCCATATGTCAGCAAACTGGCTGAGGTTACCAACCCGGCCTCTTTGATCAAATTTTTGTGTGAATTACAGAATTGAGGATGAAGATGAAAGAAGAAAGCAAAGTCTTAACTGAAAAAGAAACTGACCAGCTAGTCAGCGACTTCTTTGAGAATTACGAGAGCTACTTTGACCGGCCATATTACATGGATGTATTGGCCCAGCCCCTGGCTAAGCAGTATCTCCGGCCAAGCAGCTTGAAGGTTTGCCTGGCTTACCAATTGCTGACTAAGGAGTGGCTGAAAGTCAAGCTTACCGAGCAGACTTTCCATGAGAACGAGAAGCAGCGCATTTACCTGGAGCATGGCAAGCTGAAGGATTATTTGCCTAAAGAAGATTGGGACCTGGCCAGCGACTACCTGTTTCCAGGAGACAAGCAGGCTTACCTTGAACTGACAGCCGATAAAAAGAAACTTCTCTTACCAAGCAACAAGCGACAGCAGCTTCAGCACTTTAAGACCAGTTTGGCTAATTGCCAGTCCTGGCAAAAGCTGCTTTGCCATATCAAGGAAAATCATGCTGACCTGTCGGTCAATTGGCATTTCAAGAACCAATCCAAACTGGAAGTGACTTTGACGGGGAGAAAGGATCACGAGCATGCTTTTACTTTAAAAGAGCCAGAGGAGATGGACGAGGAGTATGACAAGTTTTTAGCCAATTCGAAGAAGGAAGAGGAAAATTACAAGAAAAAGATCAAAGAAAAGGTTGCTGCTTCCAGTCTGAGGGGGGACCTGTTAGCCCGGGCAATTGCTCAGCTTGCTTTGAGAAATGAGACGAGGATTACTCCTAATAACTGTCTGAAGATTCTGCGGGGATTGTCTTATCCAGATTATGACGCTATCAACCATAGCGACTATGACAGGCGTTTTCGCTTTCTGCCAAACCAGGAGATTCTGCAAGTAATTGAGGCGATGCAAAAAGATGGACTGATCGCGGCTGAGGAACGCTTTTATTCCGACTATCATGTTTATTACCATGAACTGGTGCCAACTGATTTGACTGAGGAATTTCTAAAAGCTGAGGCAGCGGAAGGGTCAGATCTGGCTCTGCTGAAGGAACTTAATGAGTCTGCGGATAAGACTGATCTTTCTGCTTTTAGTGTTGTCAAATTAAGCCAGGAGCTTCTGCAGCATCCCGCTCTGGTTTGCGTTGACCAGAGTTATCAAGCCTTTATCGACCAGCACGACTTGGCAAGGGAGTACTTGAAAACACGCCTGCAGCTGACGACCAACAAGTTTACCAAGAAGTATCTCCGCCTTCTTTTAGAGGGGGATGCAGAAAAAAGCATCCCTGGCCAAACAGTGAATGCTTGATTGGGGATGCTTAGTAATTAGTAATTGGTTTATAGTATTTAACCCTGTTTTTTGGAGGGATGCTACTTGGTCAGCTGATTAACGAAAGCCAGGTATGCAGCTTGCTCACCAGTTTCTTCAGTCTTTACCTCATTCAGCTTAACTTGACCGCTGTGCAGCTGGTCTTCTGGAATTTCAATAGTATGGGTTTCGGTCGCGTTGCCGATCAGTTCGATCCAGTAGCCGTGGTCCTTTTGGTGCAAGACGGTCTTGACCATGCCGCCGGGATTGTAGACAGAGATCTCTTTTTCAAAGTGGCCCAGGTCCGGGTGAGTCAAGGCGAAGGCCAGAGAGCTGGCTGACATCCCAGTCCCGCAGGCGTTAGTAAAGCCAACGCCCCGTTCGTAGGTTCTGACAAAAAGCTGGCTATCGCCGCGGATAACGGTGTAGTTGATGTTAACCCCGTCTGAGAAGTATGGATTTTTACTGTTCAAGTAGGCACCTAGCTCTCCTAAGACCGGGCTGTCCAGGTCCTCTTCTTTGATAAAGGCAATAAGGTGGGGATTAGGCACGGCCAGAGCACTAAAGCGCCAGCCCGGAACCAGTTCCGGCACCAGCGTGTCTAGCAGGCGGTCGTGGCCTAAATTGTCAAAAGGCAGAGCTTCTTTGTTAAAGCGCACAGGGGAGATTTCTACCCCGAAAGCCGGCACTCCTTCTGCAAAGTCATCAGCTTGCCGGACGGACAGGTCAGCGTACATGGTTTCCACCTTAAACCGGCTTTCCCCGGTCTTTTCGTGCAGGTAGCGGGCAATCGTTCTAAGACCATTGCCGCACATTGAAGCTTCACTGCCGTCAGCGTTGATAACCCGCATTTTGCCTAAAACGCCAGGATGGCTTGATGCTTCAACTGACAGGATGCCATCAGCCCCGCCAAGCAGGCCGTTCTTGTGGTCAGTAAGTGTCTGGGTCAATTGCCGCAATTCATTATCAGTTAGCGGAGTTTCCAGTTTAGTCTGGTCCAGAATGAAGAAGGAATTCTGTGACCCGTGGACTTTCAATAATTTAGTCATCTTATTCTCCTTGTGTTTCTTGCTTGAAAAAGTAGTCGTAAATCGCGGCTACCGCCTGGTCGGCATCTTTAACTGCTGTCCCGAGCATGATGGATATTTCAGAAGCCCCTTGGTTGACCATCCGGAGGGAAATGCCTTCTCTAGACACAGGTGCAGCAATGTCTCGCATGACCCCGATCCGGTCCCGCATCCCTTCACCGACTAGCATGATGATCGCGTAGTCGCTGATCCATTCCAGGTGGTCTGGATTGACTTCAGTTTGAATTTCGTTGCAGACTTGATCGATCAATTCATCGTTTAAAGTGTCTCTGTCAAAGATGATCGTCAAGTCGTCGATCCCAGTTGGCATGTGTTCGTATGAAAGCTTGTGCTTGCTTAAGATCTGCAGAATACGGAGGGTGAAGCCAACTTCCTTGTTGAGCAGGTACTTATGCAGGTAAAGGGCACCAAAGTGCTTACCGCTGGCGATCCCAGTAATGATAGTTTCCGGCTTGAAGCCTTTCTCAGGTACGATCATGGTCCCGCGCTTTTCCGGGTGCTGAGTGTTCTTGACGTTGATCGGAATCTGTCCTTGAATAGCCGGGATCAAGGCTTCATCGTGAAAGACAGAGAAACCAGCATAGGACAACTCCCGCATCTCCCGGTAAGTCATCGTGTGAATCGGCTGCGGATTGTCAACGACCTTCGGGTTAGCGGAGAAAATAGCATCGACATCAGTAAAGTTTTCATATAAATCAGCGTGGAAACCTCTGGCTAAAATCGCCCCGGTAATGTCTGAACCACCTCTTGAGAAGGTGGCGATGTGGCCAGCCAGAGTATAGCCGTAAAAGCCTGGGAAAATCAGTTTTTCATCAGCGTCATAGGCAAAGTTTTCCAGGAGCTGGTAGCTTTCCGGATTAACAGATGCGTTATTTGGACTTCCAGTAACGATGATCCCGGCTTCTTTAGGGTCAACGTAGCGGGCCTTTACCCCCTGGCTTTGCAGAATCTTGGCGATTAACTTGGCGTTAAGACACTCGCCGTGGGCCTTAAAAGCTGCCTGCAGATAGTTCTTGTTTGGATAATGCTCCTTTGGCAAAGCCAACAGTATTTCTTTCAAGGGCAGGATTTCTTCAATCGGCAAGCTAAAGTACTCGCCGATTTCAACGTAGCGCTGGAAGATCTGATCAGCAAGCTCAAGCCCGTTTCTGCCATGGTTGATTTCATGGGCGTACTTGATCAAGAGGTCAGTGATCTTGATATCTTCGTCAAAGCGTTTGCCTGGGGCAGACGTAACGACAACTTGTCTTTCAGCTTCAGCGGTAATAATCTTCAAAGCATTTTCTACAGCAGGGCCGCTAGCCAGGGAACTGCCACCAAACTTAACAACTTTCATGGGCTACTCTCTTTCGTGTTTGTCTTTAATCATAATTTAAGTTTAATCAGAATGGACTTTACCATTTTTCTCTGGAAATTGCAAAGAAAGATTCTGAGAATTTATGATAATCGTCTTCTAAACACTGTGATACCAGTGGTTGATGAAGTTTTAAATAAAAATATGCAAATAAAAAAGCTGAAAAGCTGTTGACAAGATAAACCCAATATTATAAACTGATTACAAATTGAAGAGGCGCGACCGACAAGAGTAAGGCAAGGGAGCCAGCCAGGCGGAGAACTTGCAAGAAAGGGGAGGTTGCCGAAGCGTCCGTTTTGGCAAGGCGGATTGGCTGGGCTATGACTTAAGAGGCCATGGACTGTCGCAGGGAAGGTACCTGCGTTGCGCTTGCAATTTGACGTGAGAATTTGATTTTGAATTTTTCGGGCTCCAGATTGTTAAGGCAATCTGGAGCTTTTTCTTTGCCTCTTCAAAGTAACAGAAACAGATGCAGATTAGAAAGAGAAAGATACCATGGCAGAATTAGACGCACAAAGCATTATCAATTACATTGGTTCAGCGCCAAAGAAGACCCCGGTCAAGGTTTACTTGAGAGGAGCAGATCTGGACCAAGTCACTTTCCCGGAAGGCACGGATCCTTTTGTCAGCGGTCAAGCCGGCGTGGTCTTTGGTGACTGGCAAGATCTTAAGCCTTTTTTAGCAGAACACGAAGCTGACTTTGAATCTGTCCGCGTGGAAAACACGGCCCGCAATTCTGCCGTTCCTTTGCTGGACCTCAAGGAGATCAATGCCCGGATCGAACCAGGCGCTATTATCCGTGACCAAGTCTTGATCGGTGATAATGCGGTCATCATGATGGGGGCAGTGATCAACATTGGCGCGGAAATCGGTGCTGGCTCAATGATCGACATGGGGGCCATCTTAGGCGGCCGGGCGATCGTTGGCAAGAACTGCCACATCGGTGCTGGTACGGTCTTAGCCGGGGTGGTTGAACCAGCTTCTGCCTTACCGGTCCGCGTTGACGATGGCGTTCTGATTGGGGCCAACGCGGTCGTTTTGGAAGGTGTCCACATTGGCGAAGGCGCGGTTGTCGCAGCGGGTGCGGTTGTGACCAAGGATGTGGCTCCGCACACGGTGGTTGCCGGAGTTCCAGCCAAGGTGATCAAGGAAGTCGATGCTAAGACCGAAAGCAAGACCGGCCTGGAAGAAGACCTGCGCAAGCTGTAAAGAGTCAAGTTAAAGTAAATTAAGCAGACATAAGTTAGTCCATATTAAGGAAGTTTTTTCAATGGCAGTATTGACTGAAGCCGAGTTGCTTCAAATACGGCGCCAACTCCACCAGATTCCGGAATTGGCTTTAGAAGAATATCAAACTCACGCTTATCTCTTGGATGTGATCAAGCAGATGAAGCAAGACTACCTGGAAATAAGGGAGCCAGCAGAATTGCCAACCGCCCTCCTAGTTCTGGTCAAGGGGGCAAAGGCCAAACGGACCATTGGCTACCGGGCGGATATCGATGCTTTGCCAGTAACTGAAGCAACCGGCCTGCCATATGCTTCCAAGCACCCAGGCGTGATGCATGCCTGCGGGCACGACATCCATATGACGGTTGCTTTGGGTATTCTCAGCTACTTTAGCGAGCATCAGCCAACTGACAACCTCCTATTCTTCTTCCAGCCGGCTGAAGAAAGCGAGAGCGGCGGCATGAAGGCCCACCAGCTGGGACTTTTCACTGGCAAGTGGAAGGTCGATGAATTTTACGGCCTGCATGATAACCCAAGTTTGCCTGCTGGGGCGATTGGCTGCCGAAACGGCACCTTGTTTGCCGGAACGACTGAAGTCAACATTGATATTCAAGGCAAGGGCGGGCACGCTGCCTTCCCGCAATTGTCAAATGATGCGGTTGTCGCGGCAGCGGCCTTGATTATGCAGGTCCAGACCATCATTTCCAGAAATATTGATCCAATTCAAAGCGGGGTTATCACCTTGGGCAAGGTGACTGCCGGCAAGATCAGAAACGTGATCGCGGATTCAGCAAAAATTGAAGGCACGATCCGGGGACTGACCCAAAGCATGATCGAATTGATCGACAAAAGGCTGGCCGAAGTCTGCCAGGGAATTGAGCTAAGCTTCGGCGTCAAAGTCAAGCTGGAACTCAACCAAGGCGGCTACTGGCCAGTTGAAAATAACCCGGAATTAACTGAAAACTTCATTAATTATATGAAGCAGGCTGACGGGGTTGAATATGTCGAAACAGCACCGGCGATGACCGGGGAAGACTTCGGCTACCTCCTAGCTCAGATCCCGGGAACCATGTTCTGGCTGGGTATTGAGGACGATTCACCCCTGCACTCAGCAACATTAACCCCCCAGGAAAGTTCAATCAGCCGCGGCATCGCGGCAATTACCGGTTTTTTGGAATACCGGATGACGGAAGACTAAATATACAATAGAGGCAAAGATAATGAACCAAAACTTACAAAACGCGGACTTACTGACAGCAATCATCACGCCTTTTACTGAGGACGGAGAGATCGACTTTGCCAGCTTGACTGAATTAACCAATAATTTGATTGACCAGGGCTGCAACGGCTTTGTGATTGGCGGGACAACTGGTGAGACGCCAACTTTGACCCATAACGAAAAGATTGCCTTGTACACCCGCTTTGGTCAGATTGTAAATGGGCGTGTACCGGTTATTGCCGGCACGGGCAGCAATAACACAGCAGAAACCATTGCTTTTACTGAAGAAGTTGCCCAGATTCCGGGCATCGACTATGCTTTGGTGGTCGTTCCGCCATACAACAAGCCAAACCAGCGGTCAATGATCGCTCACTTTACGGCAGTTGCCGACCAGGTTCACATTCCAGTAGTCATCTACAACATCCCTGGCCGGACTGGGGTTAAAATGGAAGTGTCAACTATTTTACAGCTGGCACAGCATCCCAACATTGCCGGTATTAAGCAGTGCGCCAGCCTGGAAGAAATCGAAGAGATCGTTTCCGGCCGGCCAGTAAACTTCGCTGTCTTTACCGGCGAAGATGCCCAGGCGCTGGCTGCCAGAGTATTGGGCGCTGACGGGGTTATCTCAGTTGCCAGCCACCTGTATACCCCAAGAATGCGGGAGATGTACGATGAACTATACGCGGGCAACTTTGCCTTGGCCGGCAACTTGCAGCGCTGGCTGACTCCGCGGATGAACGCCCTGTTCATGTTCCCGTCACCATCACCAGTTAAGGCGGCTTTAGCAGCCATGGGCTATCAAGTTGGCGGCTTACGCTTACCGCTTGTAGCTTTAAACGATGAAGAAAAGGAAGAACTCGCCACTGCTTTGAAGCTGCCGAAAGATTCTTTAGCTGGCGAGCTGACGCGTGATATGTTAGAAGGAGAATAAGATGCCAAGAATTTTATTGGCCGGTTTTGCCGGCTCAATGGGCCAGCAAGTCGTTAAATTAGTAGCAAGCCTGCCAGACTTTGAAATTACGGCTGGCCTGGCTCACCGTTTAAAGAGCAGTGACCCTACAGAATATGGCCTGCCAGCAAGCGCTAAGCTGTACACCAGCCTGGATGATATTCCGGCAGACGCCGCGGATATCTGGGTTGACTTTACTGTCCCGGCTTCTGTCTACCAAAACGTCCGCTATGCCTTGGAAAACGGCTACCGGCCAATCGTGGGGACGACCGGCTTGACTGACCAGCAAGAAGCTGAGCTGAAGCAATTGGCCAAGGAGAAGGGGATTGGCGGCTTGATTGCTCCTAACTTTGGCATGTCAGCTGTTTTATTGATGAAGTTTGCCCAAGAAGCAGCTAAATACTTCCCAGACGTGGAAATCATCGAAATGCACCACGAAGATAAGAAGGATGCTCCATCAGGCACGGCCTTGGCCACCGCCAAGCTGATCGCTGAAGTCCGCGAGCCCCACCAAACTGCAGCAGACACTACAGAAAGCCTGCCTGGTGTAAGAGGTGGCGATTACCAAGGCATCAAACTGCACGCGGTTCGCTTGCCAGGCTACATCGCTCATGAACAGGTACTTTTTGGCGGCAAGGGGGAAGCCTTAACCATCCGGCAGGACTCCTTCGACCGGTCATCCTTCATGAGCGGGGTCAAGGTTGCCTTGGAGAAGGTAGCTGACTTAGACCAGCTTTATGTTGGCCTGGAAAACATTTTGTAGAAAGTATTCTTTGTTTTTAAATAGAAAGACGATCATCATGCCAGAAACAGATCCTAACTTGCGGGATTTAGGCAACAGAAAGCTTGCTAAAATCACGCCTTCAGCCATCCGGGCTTTTGACGAGGAAATTTCCCAGATCCCGGGAATTATCAAGCTTACCTTGGGAGAACCAGACTTTGCGGTGCCAGACCATGTTAAAAGAGCCGCTATCAAGGGAATTGAAGCAGATGACTCCCACTACGGGCCATCAAAAGGGAAGCTGGCCCTGCGCCAAGCTATCAGCAAGTATCTGGCGGCAAGCAGACAGGTCCACTATAACCCGGAAACTGAAGTTATTGTTACTGACGGGGCAACTGAAGCAATTACGGCAACTTTACTGGGACTTTTAAATCCAGGTGACAAGGTTTTAGTACCAACTCCAGTCTTTTCCCTTTACTTTACCAACATTGAAATGGCAGGCGGGGAAGTGGTGATGATCGATACCTCAGATACTGGCTTCAACTTGACGCCAGAGCGCTTGGAAGCGGAGATTGAGGCTGCCGGCGACCAGGTTAAGGCAATCATGCTCAACTACCCATGCAACCCAACAGGGCGGACTTATTCCAAAGCTGAGTTAACTGCTTTGGCAGAAGTGATCAAGAAGCACCATTTGCTGGCAATCTGTGATGAAATTTACAGCGAACTGACTTATGACCAAGAACATTTCTCTTTGGCTACTTTACTGCCGGGACAGGTAATCTTGATCAGCGGTTTATCGAAGTCACACGCCATGACTGGCTACCGGCTCGGATATATCGCGGCTCCAGCAAGTTTACTGCCGAATGTGGCCAAGGCGCATAGTTTCATGGTTACCTGCGTGGACAATATCGCCCAAGACGCGGCAATCGAGGCTTTGACCAAGGGGCTTGACGATCCTAAGGAATTTAAGGCAGCCTACCAGCGCCGGCGGGACTTCATGGTTGAGCATCTGACCAAGCTAGGCTTTGAAATGGCCGTGCCGCAAGGGGCATTTTACATTTTTGCCAAGATTCCGGAGAAGTTCGGTAGTGATGACTTTGCTTTTGCCAAAGATGTGGCTAAAAAGGCTCGAGTTGGTTTGATTCCAGGCAGCGTATTTGGGAAGGGATCAGCTGGATATGTCCGCTTTTCATATGCCGCAGCTGACGACAAGCTGGCAGAAGTAGTCAAGCGGCTTGGTGAATATGTAGCTCAGCTCTAATATTTTTTCTATGACAGCAGTTCGCTGTCTTTTTTTATGCTGAATGATATAATTTAGAAAGAATCTAAAGAATTAATATGACAAGGAGCATATAAATAATGTCTGAATACCCACAACTTAACCTTGACCAAGCCAAGGGCCCAAAGGCTACTATCAAGACCAACCACGGCGACATCGTCATCCAGCTTTTCCCTGAAGAAGCGCCAATGACCGTTGAAAACTTCGTCCGACTGGCACAAAAGGGCTACTACGACGGCGTAACCTTCCACCGGGTGATCAGCGACTTCATGATCCAAGGCGGGGACCCGGAAGGTACTGGTGCCGGTGGTCAAAGCATCTGGGGCCACAACTTTGAAGACGAATTCTCAAACGAACTCTTCAACTTGCGCGGGGCTTTGTCAATGGCCAACGCTGGTCCAAATACCAACGGCTCACAATTCTTTATCGTGCAAAATAAGAACATGCCAAAGCGCTTCATTCAACAATTGCGCGATGCCCAATACCCAGAAGAAGTTGTCAAGGCTTACAAGCAAGGTGGCACGCCATGGCTTGACCACAGACATACTGTTTTTGGCCATGTAACTGACGGCATGGATGTCGTTGACGAAATTGCCAAGGTTGCCAAGGACGGTAACGACAAGCCGCTTGAAGACGTGGTAATTACGACTGTCGAAATTGCTGACTAAGAGTAAGTAAGAAAGGTTTGCGTGAACAAGAGTGAAGTTAAAACGGCTTCGGCTCGTTAAGTTAATATTTGTATTGGCTTTTGCCATTTTTTTGGCGCCAAAGGCAAAGACTACGGTAGCTTCAGATGCTGACAAACCGTTTTACAAGAATGCCATGGTCAACACATACGTATACGACGAAAAAGGCAAACGGACCAAGGACAAGAAGATCCTAGCTGGTAAAGCCGTTGGCTGCTACAGCATGATTAATTATGTTGGTGACAAGTCATATATCATGATCGGCCAAAACAAGTACGTGGCATATATGAACGTGGTTGGCCTGGATTGCCAGTTGAACCATAACAGCTACATTTATTCCAGCAAAGGCAAGCGGATGAAGAATTCCGGTGTCTTGCTGAAGAATGGCTCGGTAACTGTCTATGGCGGCAAGAAAAAAATCAATGGCAGCAAGTACTGGGCAATCGGCGTTGGCTTGTACGTTAAGGCAAGAAACGTTGAAACGCCTAAGGGCGAAGTGACTAGTGATCCAAACACGCAGAACCAAACAACTGAACCGCAAACATCTTAAACTTGAGCACTGCAAACGCAGTGCTTTTTTGTTTGGAGGGGATACAATTTCTTTTTTATCCAGTGGTTCGAATAATACATATTATGTAAAGTAGTGTAGAAAAATCTACGAGAGAGGACGCTGATTAGCCCCCAGATGGTCATTTTGTCCGGTAGTATTTGATACTGTGCTCTGATATAATTCAGATAATATATTTCGTAATTGCTTTTGGATTAGAGATGAGTTTAGAGACTGTCAATTCTTTTGTGTAAATAAATCTTTCCGGCTAATTGATTCTTTAAC
>ERZ791917.843-NODE-843-length-22568-cov-9.898014_pt1 | contig 22568 bp, 26 predicted proteins | sample MGYA00510138_ERZ791917 | MGnify/ENA primary metagenome ERZ791917 (study PRJEB30046, sample SAMN00792102) | human gut metagenome | study: EMG produced TPA metagenomics assembly of the A metagenome-wide association study of gut microbiota in type 2...
GACAGTCATGGTTCCTGTACCGTCATTCATGCAGGGCATGGTCATTTCTTTTATCAAAATTAGGCAGAAGACCCCTATCCTCTATGGGTGGGGGATGAATGCCTTTTTGTAAATAAAATAACAATTGTATAACAGAACATAATATGATATAATGGAACATATAAACAGTACCGCATGTAGGAAGGAGGTGTCCTATGATGTACTTAACGGTAAAGCAACAAATAAAACACCTTTCCAAAACGGATTACCTGACCCTGCGAGAATTGTGTCATATAGCCAAAAATCTCATGAATGAGGCTATCTATGCAGTCAGGCAACATTTTTTTGAAGAACAAACGTACCTGAACTATTATAAGGTCTATGACCTCTTAAAGCATAGCGAAAATTACAAGCTGTTAAATTCCAATATGTCGCAGCAAATTCTGAAAGAGGTAGATGGCAGTTTTGCGTCCTTCTTCGGATTATTAAAACTAGCCAAGGAAGGAAAATATAATACAAGGGATTGTAAGCTACCAAAATATCTGCCTAAAGACGGCTTCACCACGCTTGTCATAGGCTTTGTCAGGCTAAAAGACAATACGCTCCTTTTGCCATTTTCCCGTGCCTTTCGTAAAACCCATCAGGCAATCACGATTCATGTTCCACCCATACTTGCGGATAAAAAAATCAAGGAAATCCGTATCATTCCTAAAGCGCATGCTAGGTTCTTTGAAATTCAATATACCTATGAGGCCGAATGTGTTCAAAGAAATCGTAATAAAAACCATGCACTAGCCATCGATTTAGGAGTGGATAACCTGATAACAGCCGTGACTAACTCAGGCAGAGCCTTCATCATTGACGGAAAAAGACTAAAATCCATCAATCAGTGGTTCAATAAGAGAAATGCCAGATTGCAACGTATCAAAGATAAACAATCCTTTGGCAAAGCGCCTACGAATGCGCAAAGAGCGCTTGCCCGTCGTAGAAACAACAAGGTAAATGACTACCTGAGTAAGGCCGCAAAAATGGTCATCAACTATTGTGTTGAACATGATATAGGCACTCTGGTCGTAGGCTATCACAAAGAATTTCAGAGGAAATACAAACTAGGCAAAGTCAATAATCAAAACTTTGTCAATCTGCCTTTAGGAAAGCTCGTAGATAAATTCCGGTACCTTTGCGAACTCAACGGAATCAGTCTGGTCCTGCAAGAAGAAAGCTACACATCTAAAGCCTCATTTTGGGATAGAGATGATATGCCCGTATATGGCGCAGACAATGACAGACCGCATGTCTTTAGCGGCAAACGCGTAGCACGCGGACTATACCGCACTGCCCATGGAAAGTGTTTCAATGCCGATGTAAATGGCGAATTGAACATCCTGCGTAAAAGTAACGTTGTGAGCCTGGAGGCTCTATACACTAGGGGCGACGTGGACACGCCCGTAAGAATAAGGGTTGCCTGAGAAATCAGGTGGAAACGTAAATACCAAACTTCTTAATTGGATGTAAGATTATCCTAGAAGCTCCCACTTCAAATGCAATAGCATTAAGTGGGGGTAGTTCACCGTACTAAAATCAATCAACATTGTACAGGTCTCCTCTTATGTGTATCCAAAAAACCGGGCAGTCCAGGAAATTTCCCCAGCTGTCCGGTTTGGTATGTGCGTTTACTTTTTCCGTGTCAAGAGACAGACCGATTCTACGTGGCTCGATGGCTTGAAATCGATGTCAACTCCCCGGCTCAATTACTAAAATGGCTCTTTGCCGACCGCGTATGTTCTCGGGAACAGCTCAATGCAGAAACTGCAGCTCATTTACGCCATTACCCGTTCGCGGTAACATATCAAAAGCCATAGCTCTTTATATTATAGAGCAACATGAAGTGATTATCATCGTCTCGACTTGGTAAATTTATGATTTCAAAGATAAATTCATCACCTCGACATTACGAAGAAATGGTTATCTTCCAAGCTCTTCTTTTTCCTTAATACTTTTTCCATCTGGATACAACCACATCTGCCGACCATTGGCAGAACCTCCAGTTACACATGCAGCTGCTGTTGAAGGACTGCCAAAAGATACATCTTCTATGAATCGCCCATCGTTCACCTTACCCTCAGCAATTAATTCTTGCCGACGCTCATGGACATACTTAGGGCATGATGGGGTTTCGGTAGTGCTGAATTCAGAATTTTTGCATACAATAAACTGATTATCAGAGATATAAGCAGTAGCTTTAACTTTTTTCCCAGAGAGATGCAGCGTCTTTTTATCTTTTTCTTCATTGTGAGCAGAAGCAAAAATCCCATTCGGAAAGACATGGATATAAAAATTGATGTCCTGAATATAATTTTCGCAGGTATGTACTTGTACCCCGCTAAGATGATAGTGACGCTTCCGGAATGTTTTCGTACAATTCGCTTTTTGGGGACTCGTCGTCAGGCACTTATTAAAATGCGCATGGACATATTCACACATAGCATTTTCAATGAACTGTAACTCATTACTGCTAATAGTCGAATCTGTAAATTTAAATCCCAAGGCCGTGTGCCATGAGGCATCGATGTCACCGGAATGAGTATTCATAATTCGTCTCTGGATGGTATCCAAACCTGTCTGACCAACATAGACCGCATCAGAGCCAACAAGGAGCAGGTAAATGCCCGGCCCATCTAATTCATTTTCATAATCTTGTATGTTTTCTTTCGCTACGCGAATGGCAGAGATTTTTGATGAGTCACTGCTCATTGTAACCGTACCATTATAGGTACCGTCCGCTAAATAGATTTTTAGGCCGCGCATGGACCAATCACTCCTTAAGATATAGTTTAATCCGACTTCGCCATCTTCTGAACGTTGCAGTTGGTCACCAGCTTCCTGAAACACTTCAAGAATCGGCTTAATGAGCTACGAAATTATATCTTCGTAGCTCATTGCATCATAATACATCCTGCATTTTCCCCCTTACTCTACCACTTTGTATTTACTTTTGATTGTTATTAATTTCTAAAACAAGATTTGGTAATTTTACATTAAAAAAATATGCGAGTTCTTTCTTCAGCTCTTTTTTTGCCTTTTTCTCTGGCATATTAAAATAAGCCATAATCTTTTTTATATCTGCAGTTTCGACGACCTCTTCTAAATCTGTAGAATTTGCTTGATTACAAGTTCTGTCCAAATAATCAAATAAATCTACCATCGTTTGTCGATTAACACCAAATTTTTCAATTTCTTCTTGTAACGCCCTTTCCAGCGGCCTATATGTCCATTGTCCTGTATATCCAGCGGCATCTATTGCGCTTGTTAGTGCATGTAATATATTTATATAGCCATCAGGGACATAAAGAGGTGGATAATCAATAATGTAATGATCTTTTTCATAAGATAGTACTTGCAAATCTGTACTTATGCCCCATAATATTCCATCTGGAGTGCAACACTCGGCTGTATAGTATGTATTCCCCTTATATAAATCTTTCTTTACTCTGATAACCATAGCAACGTCATCAGAATAATTTTGACCATTACTTTTTTTGTTATCCATTGTGCGCTCTCCTTTATGCCTCCATCTGATTCGTCCACATTTCGCATTGCTGGAGAACGGTTTTCATAGCATCCGCCATTCCTTCTGGTGGGTAATGATATTTATGCAGTAGCCGTTTAACCATCCGTCTCATACCAGCTCTTGCGGATTCTTTCAAATTCCAATCTACCGTTCTAGATTTACGTAACTGGTCGGTCAGCTCTCTCGTCATTGCTACCAATTGATCATTCGTATATACATCTTTCACTGCTTCGGGACGTGTCAATGCATCATAGAAGGCCATTTCTTCGTCGGATAACCCTAATGCATTACCGGCCTTACTAGCGTTAGCCATATCCTGCGCCATTTTCATGAGCTCATCGATAACTTCTTCGTTGGTGAGCATGCCGTTTAAATACGAATGCATAGCTTTATTAAGCATATCCGAAAACTTCTGGGATTTTACCAAATTGGTCCGTTGGTAAAGATGGACTTGTTCGGCAATCAATTTTTTCAGGATTTCGATAGACAAGTTTTTCTGCGGCATTTTGGTGATTTCTTTCAGATAGGCCGTATTAAACAGGTTAAACTCTTTATCTGCATCCGTAAACAGATTGATTATTCCTCTACTCTTGACCGTCTGCTTTAATAACTCGTTGATTTGTCGATTGATTTCTTTTAACTTCAATGGTTCCTTGCCCTCCAACTTATTAAGAATCGACCGTACCGTTTCAAAATAGGCTTCCGCCCTTCTTTCTTCCGCATTGGCCAAACTTTTACTGAGGGAAAACGCTTGCTTCATCAGCAGAGATTCCGTAAGAAAGTTTTTCTTGATTTCTTCCCGCCCCGGCCGCACCATGAAGTCCACGCCATCACGAATTAGTTCTGCCCGCCGCAGGTCACTGTCTGTCGTCAAGAATTCTTGATAATTAAACCTATAAAATTGTTCCTGGCAGACCTGCAATTTTTCCTTGAATTTTAAATACGCCGTCTTGGCTACATCCATCTGACCATAGTTCTTTTGGTCCCGTTTGGTGTATTGATTCATAGCAGCTTTTAAGGCCGAGGCAATTCCGATATAGTCCACTACCAGTCCACCGGCTTTATCTTTGTAGACCCGATTGACACGAGCAATAGCCTGCATCAAGTTGTGGCCTTTCATAGGCTTAAAAATATACATCGTAGACAAAGACGGCACATCAAAACCGGTCAGCCACATATCGACTACAATTGCAATTTTCAGCTCACTGGAATTATCCTTAAATTGATTGGCCAGTTCTTCTTTATGGGCCTTATTGCCAATAATTTCTTTCCATTCTGGTGGATCCTGATTGCTCCCCGTCATGACTACCGCGATTTTCTTTTTCCATTCCGGCCGTAGTTCTAATATCTTACGGTAAATATGCATAGCAATTGGGCGGGAATATCCCACAATCATGGCCTTTCCAGATTGTTCATACTGCCGATAGTTTTCATAATGATCGATGATATCCGAGCAAAGAGATGTAATGACTTCATCTCGATTCAAGAGGCTTTCCAAATTACTTAGTTCGTGTTTACTTTTTTCAATGGCTCCCGGTTCAGCTTCGCTAGCTAGCTCTGCATATTTTTGGTCAATCTGCTCTAATACTTTCTGATCCAGATTGAGCTTAATAACCCGGCTTTCGTAGTAAATAGGCAACGTAGCGCCATCAGCTACAGCCTGTGTCATATCATAGATATCAATATAATCCCCAAACACTTCAATGGTATTTCGATCTTCTAAGGCAATGGGCGTACCCGTAAAACCAATATACGTAGCATTAGGCAGGGCATCTCGTACTCTGCGGGCATTACCGATGGAAATTTTACCAGTTTTAGCATTAACCTTTTCTTCAAACCCATATTGGCTTCTATGGGCTTCATCGGCCATGACGACGATATTTTTCCGTACAGACAACGGTTCGTCCGTTTCTTCGAATTTCTGCATGGTCGTAAAAATGATTCCATTAGCCGTTCTCCCATCCAGCCAGTCCATTAAGCCGATTTGTTTCGAAGCTGCTTTCTTTTCGTCTTCAGATAATTTTCGTTTATCCGCATGAATAGCTGTTTGACGTAAAAAGTCTTTACATTTACTAAACTGAGAAAACAACTGATCATCCAAATCGTTCCGATCCGTGATAACAACCAAAGTTGGACTATCCATAGCCTGCTGCAATAGGTGGGCATAGAAGACCATGGACAATGATTTACCGCTCCCCTGGGTATGCCAGAATACACCACCTCGTCCGTCTCCACCTTTGCCACTGGCTTTAACCGTAGAGTCTACGGCCTTGCGTACGGCAAAATACTGGTGATACGCTGCTATGATTTTGACATCACCACCACTCTCTTTCGAAAAGCAGATAAAGTTATGCAGGATGTCTAGGAAGCGATTTTTTTCAAACATCCCTTTGAATAAGGTCGTAAAATCGGCAAAGCGGGTTTCTTCATAATTCCCATCAACGGTCTTCCATTCCATAAACCGTTCCAAGCTGGCTGTAATAGAGCCAGCACGGGTCTGGGACTGATCACTGATGACGCAGAAGGCATTATAAATAAATGCGCTCTCGATGGATTTCATATAGTTTTGAATCTGGAGATAGGCATCTTTAATGGTCACTTCATCGTTCTTGGGGGATTTTAATTCAATCAAAACAATGGGCAGTCCATTTAAAAAGATGACTACATCGGCTCGTTTGGTTTCAAAGTCTTTAAAGGTCCACTGATTGGCCACGATAAAACTATTATTGGCCACATGGTCATAATCTACTAATTTAACTAACGTAGACCGTGATGCTTCCCCAGCACGATACGTGACTTCAACGCCATTTTGGAGATAGTCCATAAATACTTCATTTTTAGAAACCAGTGCCCCCGCTTCATAATTTTTTATCTTATAGATGGCTTCATCAATCGCCTGGGACGGCAATTTAGGATTTACAGTTTCCAATGAATTTTTGAGCTGATCTTCCATAATCGGATCTGTAAGATCTCGTGGAAAATCAGGTCCATAACAATATGTATATCCCATATTTTCAAACAATTCTATAATGGAATTTTCATAACTTGCTTCTGTATAAGAAGATTCCATAATGCATCCTCCCATTTCTCGAAACTTTAAAATATCAATTAACACGCTACTCCTTGAATGGATAAACAAGAATTTAGCAACTTAAAGGTCAAGGTCGGAAACGTTAAGTTCGCCGGACATCAGGTGAGGAAGTAGAGCGTCCCTTACATCGGCAAGTTTTTCGTTTTCCTCTTGATTTGCCCAAACTTGCTGAAATAGCGGATCTACGGTTTCGGAAAACTCTCTCATATCTGCTTCTGATGGGATTAGTATTTCGGTTTTTCGGAAATCAGGAACCGTTAGCTGTTGTTGCGTAGTACCAGTTCCGTAAATTGGAATACTCTTAAGCCATAGGTATAAGTATTTAGCAGATATGATACTCGAATGAGGTACAAGGGTTATAAGTCGGACTATTGGTGTAAACGGAATATGGCGGAGACAAACGAAGCCAATTGTTCCTCTTGCAGAAACGGTTACGCTTTCCGCAGAGATTTTGTAATCAGTAGTGAAGCCATAAAGGCCATCATTACTGATACCGTTGGAATAAATGGGATATTGGTATGCTTCTGTTCTCTGATCTGAGATATTTTTGGGTTTATCACCACCGGCACTCATATCGGAAACATCACCAAGAGCCATCCTTTTCCAACCAATAGGAAGATTATCGTAAGAGAGAAACCTCTCTTCAAAAAGAGCTTGTGCCTGCTGAAGTAAATTCTTGTTTATCCGCTCATTTTCTTCTATTTTGCTATCTATCGCTGATAAAATTGAAGAAATCTTAATTTGCTCTTCTTTAGCCTCCGGAATACACACTTTAATGCTACGCATTGCTTTTCCAGATATTTCTTTGAACGTAGTTCCCGAAGCCATCTGTTTAATATTATTTTTATTATACAACAGTAAATAGTAAAGGAACATGTAGTCTATACGGTCATTGGGTATAATGCTTTTGAATCCTTGATTGGTACATACCTCATTCGAAGCAATGGCGACATAACCGATTGGTGCCCTTGATGAAAAAAGGATAGTATGTTTTGGCATCATTTGGGCAGAACAACTCTTTAAACCTTTCTCCGTAAGATTACGTTCCCCATGAGAGATAAATCGTCCCTTAAATCCAGCTAAATCTTTAGGAGTTATCCATGCTATAGTACCTCCTTCAAAGTTTTCTGATCTCTTCGTCGATGGTGTAGCCCCACCTACTACGGTTCCTAAATCAGCAATCGTGCAATTTTCCCACTTTCCCATCATTTCACTTCCTATCCTATATATTTTTTATGAGCCAACTTCACATTGCTCTGTTTGACCATGGCATACTGAAGGGTCGTGTCTATTCGCTTATGTCCAAGGAGCTGCTGCAGCTGCTCTATGGGCATGCCTTTATCAATAGCCTTTGTGGCAAGAGTGCGACGAAATTTATGAGGATGAACCTTTGCAATACAAAGCTTTTGTCCTATGGATCGTACTCTTGATTCTATGCCTCCAATGGTCAATCGGGTATGCGGTGATTTCAGCGAAACAAAGAGTGCCTCATTCTCATCACACCGGCACTCCAGATACTCCTGCAGATGAATCTTGGTACGGGCGTCAAAGTACACAATCCGCTCTTTATTTCCTTTACCAAGAACTTTACATTCCCTTTCATTAAAGTCTATATCCGATTGATTCAGCCTGACAAGCTCACCTACACGCATACCCGTAGAAGCCAGCATATCAATCAAAGCCAGGTCCCGTTTTTCACAGCAGCTGTCACGCATCATTTCCAATTCTTCATCAGAGTAGGTTTCCCTGATACTACTGATTGTCTTTACCTTATGAATGCGGCGTATGGGACTTTTAATCAGATATTCTTCATCCTCCAGCCAGGAAAAGAAACTGGAAAGAATACGACGCACATTATCGATGGTTACCCGGCTGAGATGGTTCTGTTTCTGATATGCCGTCAGATACGTCCGTAAGTCTTCCGTCATAATATGCGCCACCTCCTTTCCGATTTTTGAAAGCATACGATCAATGGTATTTCCATAATAAGCAAGGGTTCTTTCGGAGCATCCTTCAATTCGCTTAGCTTCCAAAAATTTGCGAAGCAATTCCTGACTGCTGATATGATCTTGATCATCTGCCCCTTCCAGATACCGGGCTAATGTCATATCCAATGCTTTCTCCAACGCCTTTGCCTGTGCATTATCCAAAAGAGGCATCATCTGCCTGAGCACGTCCTGTTTCATCTGATTTCTCATGATGTCTACTCTCCTTTTTCTTGGAGAACGACATCAACGGCAGTTCTGCCTTCCATTTTCTCCTGCCGTTGGTAGGAGATTTCTCTATTTGTCTCTTTTTGACTTCTTGGCTTCTTTTTCCAGTTTTTTCACGGTATCCAGGTAGGCTTCTTCCACCGGGGTCAGATGCTGCACCTGATATTTTCTATACTCTGCCTCTGCCTTTTCCATAGCCCGCTTATGGCTGATTTTCCCGGCTCCTTCCAATACCTTTTCACCGGTACTGCTTAATACCCGGTCCAGCTGGTCCACATAATCACTCATATGCATGGGATGGTGTCTGATAGCCTGGATTTCTGCGAAATCAAAGTATCCGGACACCAGATTATTAAGGATCTTCAGCTCTTCCTCATCCAAATAATTCTTGGCTACGCCGATATCCGCTTTAACCGGGAAATCCCCCCTAAAGCTTTTCAGCCCCATGAAAGGTTTCTCTGCGTCAGCCCTCTCATAAATGATTTCCGCTGCCGTATGCCCATGGACTGCATAATGCAGTTTATTCTGTACCATCTTAAAGAAAGCAATGGATTCCCTGCTTTTAGGATCATAGTCCACGCTGGTGGCATATAAATCAAGTACCTGCCTATATAATACTTTCTCGCTGGAGCGGATATCCCGAATACGATCCAGAAGCTCTTTCCAATAATTACCACCGCCATTGCCTTTCAGACGGTTATCATCCAGAGCAAAGCCTTTGATCATGTATTCCTTCAAAACGGCAGTGGCCCAGCGCCGAAACTGTGTGGCCACCAGTGATTTGATGCGATACCCAAGGGAAATAATCATATCCAGATTGTAATAGGTCACTTCCCGGGTAACCGTTCGAGTTCCTTCACTTTGAACTGTTCGGAATTTCCGAACAGTTGACTCCTGATCCAACTCTCCCTCATCATAAATATTTTTTATGTGTTCGCTGATATTCGCTTTACTTGATTGGTACAGTTCCACTAACTGTTTTTGTGTAAGCCATACGGTCTCATCTTCAAGCCGGACGTCGATTGTTGTCTTACCATCCTCAGCCCGATAGATAATGATTTGGCCCTTCTCGTCTCTATCCATACATATTCTCCCATAAGTTTCCAAATTGGTAATATAAACAAGAATTTAGAGACACAAGCACAGGCCATCTTCCAAGAATGGTTCATATCCAATCCTGCATCGTCTGATTGGGATATCGGCACTTTCAGCGATATTATAGAATCTATGATTGCAGGTGACTGGGGCAAAGAGTCCTCGCAAGGAAACTATACTCAGCAAGTTTACTGCATCCGCGGTGCTGATATTCCAGAGGTTAAGGCAGGTAATAAAGGGAAAATGCCTAACAGATATATTCTTCCTAAGAACTATGCAGTGAAGCAACTTGTAGACGGCGATGTAGTTGTAGAGATTTCAGGAGGCAGCCCCATTCAATCAACGGGACGCGTTGCCGCAATCTCGCAGTCACTACTCGACCGATACGATAAAGGGATGGTGTGCACAAACTTCTGCAAAGCTCTAAAGCCAAAGCAAGGATACAGTATGTTCCTTTATTATTACTGGCAATATCTTTATAATCGTAATGTGTTTTTCTCCTATGAAAATGGGACGACTGGAATCAAGAATCTTGATATTTCCGGATTCATTGAATCTGAGCCGATCGTGCTCCCTCCTTCCGAGCTTGTGAAAAAGTTTGATGTCTATTGTCAAAGTATCTTTGATATAACTTTTGCCAATGGGTTGGAAAGTGAGCAACTATCCGTTTTAAGGGATTCATTGTTGCCAAAGCTTATGTCCGGTGAGATTGACGTCTCTGACATTGATCTTTAAGCCGCATATAAATTCTTGTTTATATTTGTATTTAATTGAATTTTATCGTCTAAATTCTTAAGAAGAGATCCTATTTTCTTTTGATCTTCAAAACTAGGAATTGGGATTTGTAAATTTGCAACAACGTCAGTTTGTACTCTTTGTCTCCCAGATGAACCAACCATTGATTTTATAGCTGGGTCTCGTACAAGCGGACTGCGAATTAAATAGTATAAATAGTCAGGATCAATCCCTTCTTTTGCTCTGAAGACAATGTATTCGGTAGAACCAAATCCAATTTCATCTTTATCAAGGCACAAAACCTGCGCCGTTTTTCCGTTTTCAAGACAAGGTGTAATTCTTGCCATTAGGGTATCTTGATTTCTAAATTTTGTACCCCCTTTGAATTCCTCCAAAGAATAAAAGGCTGGATCTCTTGTGAAAGGCATAAGTGCTTCCATTGGAATTTTTTTTGCCTTACTCCCTTTTTTCAAAGATTCTCGAGGATTGATTTCAGCAATATCCGAAACCCGTTTTAATATCCACTCAGATTTCATACCCAATCGCCCCCAGCTTCTTCTTGATTTCGTCTTCCAGTTCATGGGATTTTTTGAACATCTCAGATAGTTCAGAAGTCAGCCGTTTCATCTTGTCATCAAAAGGTTCTCCATCGTCTTCCTGTTCTTCGATGCCAACATATCTTCCCGGGGTGAGGATATAGTCTTGTTTTGCTATATCCTCTGTAGAAGTAACAGCACAATATCCTTTTACCGGTTTCAATTCTCCATCCACAAACGCCTTATAGGTATGAGCAAGCTTCTGAATATCTCCTGGGTTCTTAGGATCATCACTATCGGTCAGTTCCCGTAATGTTCGGCTAACCATTGTACCCATTTTTCGTGCATCGATAAACAGGGTTTCACCTTTACGTTTCTTATTCTTATTTAGGAACCAGAGACAAACCGGAATCTGTGTGGTGTAAAACAGCTGTCCGGGCATGGCAATAATGCATTCCACCAAGTCTGCATTTATGATGTTTTTTCTGATATCACCTTCACCACCAGTATTGGAAGAAAGAGAACCATTAGCGAGCACCATACCAATTTTTCCTTCCGGAGCAAGATGCCAAATCATATGCTCCATCCAAGCAAAGTTTGCATTGCCTGCTGGTGGCATACCATACATCCAACGCTGATCTTCTTTCAACTTATCGGCTCCCCATTGGCTAAGATTGAATGGTGGATTGGCCATAATGAAATCAGCCTTCATTGTCGGATGCTGGTCACTTAAGAATGTATCCTCTGGAATATTACCTAAATTAGCATCTATGCCACGAATCGCCAAATTCATCTTAGCCATTTTCCAAGTAGTTGGGTTACTTTCTTGTCCAAATACAGAAATATCATTAATCATTCCTTGATGGGCTTCAATAAATTTTGCAGATTGTACAAACATCCCCCCTGCTCCACAACAGGGATCATAAACTCTTCCTTTATACGGTTGCAGTATTTCTACAATAGTGCGAACTACGCAAGATGGTGTATAGAATTGGCCAGCATTCTTACCTTCTTGTTCTGCAAAATTTCTAAGGCAATATTCGTATGTACGACCAAGAACATCTTTTTCGTTAGAATCATCCATTTTCACTTTATTCGTGAAAATATCTACTACTTCGCCTAAACGTCTCTTATCAAGTTCCGGGCGTGCAAAATTTTTAGGTAGGATTCCTTTTAAAGATTTATTTTCCTTTTCTATAGCCACCATTGCATCATCAATGACTTTTCCAATTTGTGGGGTATGTGCAGCATTCGAAATATCTTCCCATCTAGCCCCTTTAGGAACATAAAAGATATTTTCTGCTTCATATTCATCACGATCTTCTTCAAAGCCTTCGCCTTCTTCGACGAGGGCTTTATATTTTTTTTCAAAACTATCCGATATGTATTTGAGGAAGATGAGTCCTAAAATAACATTTTTATATTCGGAAGCATCCATATTTCCACGCAGGACACATGCAGCGCCCCACAGCTCTTTTTCAAATCCTATATCAGCTGTATTCACATTACTCATTTATTTCCTCCCTTATTTTTTGAAAGCAAATTTATATAATTCTTTAACGTTTCAATCAAATCGCCTTCTGTTTTTCCAGAGCAATGATTGAGTAAATAATCGCGCATTTCTTCATCACAAAGCAATAAAGGAATACCTTTATAGTCCTTCAAATGTTTTTTCTTCCAATCATTAAATATATCAAAATCTACTGCAATTAATTTTACTCTTCGTCTCAGCATGAATGATAAAGCTGGATCATTAATTCGTATAAGGTCATAGTCAATACCTACAGTAGAAATTTGTTGGCTATCATCCAGCGTTTCTTCCGAGTCCAGTACTTCTTCCGAATCTACTTCATCATATGAATCAGATGTTTTGATAGTTTCAGTTAAACTAGCTGGTTCAATTGTTTTGTTTTCATACAATTTGTCGATGAGTGCAAACACTTGGCTATAATCTAGCCTGTCTAAATCAATATCATTAATGGCACTGCCTTCTTTTAAACCTAAAATCCAATCAGCAGATACATGATATGTTTCACTAATTAATCGAAGATTGTCTACGGTTAAAGCTTGTCTACCATTTTTTATTTTATTTAGATTCCCCTGAGTCATATGAAGCTTACCTGCCGTAATAGCATCAGTTTCATCTGCAAAAAGCTCTTTTAATCTGTCACTGACAGAACGAGAATTATCGCACATAACCCACCTCCGGACTACAGCCATCAATTCCAACTATCAGTTCACGATTCTGGAAAGAACTATAACCAATTATTTTCTTAATCCTTCTTTTTATTATCTCAATTACGGTGTTCATTTTCTACCCCATATTCAAAAGTCGAATTAAATAATTCGTGCCACGAATACTTATATTATATCACAAATACTCATCATCTATTGGTGAATCGATAAATTTCTTAAGCAAATATTTTATTTATTTAATGAATTTTCACATGCCAACCGCTCGATTTCTTATTCGTAACTTTTTTAGTATGCTTTTTATAGCAAAAAAAGTTCAATGCTTTTGAGTATTGGTGAAGTGTCCTGAGCAAGACGTTAAAAGGCCTACCGCTATAGACGTTCACCTAAAGTACACAGGTGGCTCGAACGGCCATGGTGGTTAAAACTAAATAACTACCCCTGTCTACGAGCATGGCAGGTTCAAACGAAACGAGATTTTTACTCCCGTTCCGGTTGCGACCTGTCATGCTCTTTTGTTTTGCCATCTCCTCCGGTTCGGGAACGAACGGAGGACAAATGATGACAAACAAAGAAAATCAAGGCAAAAAAATTTATAACAAAATCAGCAAGAAATGGTATGCCGTCTCTAATGAATTCTATAAGGCTTACGACCGCATGTGCAACACAACGCGGAAGCGTATGCAGTACCGAAAGCAGTGTTGCTGCCCGAAAGGTAAATGGTGGCTTTGTGATGCCCAATGCCTGGATTGTGAATTCTACATCGCACCATCTGTATCGCTTGATGAACCGTTATTTTAGACGACGGATCTAGCGACAGCACTCTCGGAGATTATGTTACGGATCCGAATGCCCTCACTGAAAAGATAGCAGCTGACCGTGATTTGCTCCTGTTTCTTTTTGCTCGGTTAAAGGAAATCGATCCAGATGCAGAGAAAATCATGCAAATCTGGAAAGATCATCCAGCAGGAATTTCCAATCGAAAAATTGCCAAGATGCTTGGACGCTCTCAGCGTACTTTTGCAGATGAAATGAAGCGCTTCCGTGAAAAGTATCGTCATTTACTTAATGATTAATTTTCTTTCTATAACGCCAAAAGCCGGTACAGGACATTCTTCCCGATGTCCCGTACCGGCTTTTTTCATACAATCTTCTGTTTCACATCCGCCACGATAGCTTTCACAGTCTGCTACATCAAGGTAATATACAACCCGCTCCTAATCTTCTAATTTGTCTGAATGTGATATAAATTTCCGTCCCTTTACGGGGATTAAGGTTTGTAACTTATTGAATGCGAGGAAGGTGCTCATTATAAGCATTTTATATTGTGCGGTACACTTGTAGATATATAACATCCATTATATACTTAACGTAATAAAAATTGTTGTAATTCACTTTGGGAGTGCTTGTAAAATGAAAAAGATTTTTCTACTGATCATTTTTTTATTTTCCTTTCTATTTTCATCATCGGCTTTTGCAATAGATAATGACTGGGTTTATGCGGGCCGATTTGGCCTATTAGTACACTGCCCAGTTCCACACAATTTAGATATGTATATAATCAATCATTTGACAACGTTTAGAGGAACAGCATCTTTCCCTGGTCCTGGAAGCCAATTACCGTATGACGTCTATTATAAACACGACCATTCGAGGATACAGGAGATAACCAACACGAATATAATAATCACAGTTTCCAATTTCAAGTAAAAATTGTCCCGCTCAACATATTTGGAAAAACAATAGGTTCAGAAGTCTCTGCTGGAACAATCGTATGCAGCTATAAAATAGCCGCAAAAGGCTCTTATCGTATAGTTATGAAAAGTTATAAGATATTCGACACGGAAACGCACCAACAACTTTTTAACGCTGAAGGAGATTTTGAGGCTGAGCAATTGTACAAGGACTCCGCAGCAGAAACTATCTTAAAGGAAAGTGCTCCCCATCCGGTATTCGCAGGATTAGCTAATCAATTAAATGGCGCTGAATATTATAAATATAGGTAATACCAAAAGCCGGTACAGAGCATCTACCTGATGCCCCGTACCGGCATTTCTCATGCAATCTTCTGTTTTATGTCAACTACAATAGCTTTAACCGCCTGCTGCATCAAGGTGATGTACAGCCTGTTCCGAATCTTTACCCACCAGCTGGTCGTGGTCTGGATTTCCGTTTCCAGCGGGTCTGTGAGGTTCTTCATCTGAGCTTCCACCAGTTTTTGGACGTCATCCAGGTCGATGGACTTAACGGCCGCTTCGGCTTCGCTTCTGGCAAAGTCTACGACGGCATTGGCGACGGCTTTCTTGATTTCTTCACGGTTCATGGTCATTTACCTCCTAGAATCAGCTGTTCATAATCTGTCACTCCCCTGGCAACAGCTCTGGCCAGGGCGTCCTGGTCATGTGCCAGTATTGCTTCATCGCCGGGATGGGTGATGAAGGCCAGCTCGACCAGAACCGCGGGCATGTCTGTATTCGTGAGGACGTAGAGTCCGTTAACACCAGGCGTGGCAATTTTCACGCCCCGGTCAGTGGTACCAAGAGCATTGACTAGCTGGCTCTGGATGCAGTTGGCCAGCATGCTGCCATGATAACTGCCGGCACAGGCCCAGGTTTCTGTGCCGTTGGCTTCTTCAGCTTCGGCAGCATTACAATGGATGGATACGAAGATGTCGGCATCACTGGCATTGGCGACTTCGCAGATTTTATACAGGCTGTCAGATTGGAGCAGTTCTGTTTCTACGCCTGCCGCATTCAGGTAGCTTGCAGCGGATTTGCCAACGGCCAATGCTACATCACACTCGCGCAGACCCGTTTCTTCATTGACGGCACCCGGGTCGGGATTGCCGTTCGGCGCATGGCCGGGATTCAGGAATACTTTCATTGCTTTTCTTCTCCTTTCTGATGAATGGCGGACTTCACAGTGCCTCCGATGTAACCGAGCAAGCCAGAGGCGATGGACATGGCCAATTCATTAAGATTATAAAAAATGGCCATAATCAGAGCCGTAACCAGTCCGATGATGACCAAGCAGTCAGGGATATTCACTTTCTCAAACATAATGTTCAATAATCACTCCATTCCGATTTATAAATCATACAAACCGAAATCGTATAACATCATTTTTATTGTTTTTCAGACTGGCTGCATTGGAAAATTTACTGTAAGGAAAATACACCAATGCAAAAGCCGGGTATGCATATACACTAATATCGGCTTTGGAAATCCGACATGATACATCTGCAGTGAGCTGGCTGTCTTTCACGATTTCTGCCACAAGATCATGAGATTTGAAGAAGTTATATAATTCCCCGCCTTCTGACAGGCTGGCAAGCGTCACATTATCATGATATCCAATAAATAAGGCCAGATTATCCGCACTAAAATCAAAGTCAATCGTAGCATTTTTGTTTGCACTATCATAAGTATACAGTTCATACGTATTGCCAAATACAGTCAATGGAATCTTCCAGATATTCTTAGTGCCTGAATCCCAATAGTAAAAGACATTCGTTTCTGATACCGAAATCTGCGTTGCCTGCAAGGTTCCTTCTGCCAGTTCTCCATCTGCCGTATAGAATTTCTTGCCTTTAGCAACGTCACCAGTTTCTGCTGTTGTATCCGAAACTTCACAGAATCTGGCTTTTCCGCCAGCCATAAGAGGAAGCAGTACGGATGGCACCTCATTGTAGCTGGCGCCAGCGATTTTCACATCCACTTTCATGTCATCACGCTCCTTTATTCGATAGTCAGCACTTTTGTCAAGCTGTCTTGGGATACTGCAACAGAAGTCAATGATCCGGTCACTTTAGAACCGTTGACATAGGCCGTTTTCCCGGACACAATAGTACTCGCTGCTGCTGTTGCATCAGCCGTATCGACTACGCTGGACTTTCCGGCGACCCCGAGGATGGTCACCCCGGCTTTAATATTTCCCGTAACGATTTTTAACTGTTCGGAGGAAACAATGCTGACGGTACCGCTGCCGTTATGGTAGCCGGACGGTACAGTATAGGTTCCTTTCACGACATTGATGGAACCTGTTATCGCACCATTGTCTGTCATTGTTCCTGTCACCACACCACTTCCCAGGAATGCCGTTTTCCCGTTCCTGATGTCTGCCGCAACAGCATTTGCCGATGTCGTATCATAAAACTCTGCCGTCCCGGTTCCCCCTGCCAGAGGAATAGATACCTGCGGTACGCTTTCATAGGTGACACCATTGATTTTTACGTTTTTCGCCATGTTGATTTCTCCTTTACTCGACCTTCAACTCATAGCCATTAAATCTGATTCTGCCATAGTTCGACGGGATGGCAGCTATCGTTACCGACCGCATGGCCGTGAATCCCTTATCGGGCATGATGACCTGCTCCACATCACTGGGAATGATTTGTTTTTCCTGATACGCCCCGGACGGCTCCTGCGGCAGAGAAAGCACTCCGCAGAGTGTGCTTTTCCCTTCCAGTTTTCCTTTATATCGTTCCATGGGCCGTCACCTCCCCGGTCACAATAAACGGGCTGGGCGGGATAACTGTATCCGTATAGCCGGAAACCAGCACTAATTCCACATCGTATCGATAGGTTCCGAAGGGAAGTGATGCTGTATCTTCCGGCAACAAAAGCAAAAGGCAGTCACTTTCCTGACGTATGATGCCGTTATCCAGGGTTTTCACCACCAATGGGATTTCATCAGAAAGCTCCCGTTTGACGGTAAATGTAAGCCGGTCATCCGCTCCCGGCACAAACGGTTTTCCCGTCACCCGGTCACGGATGGTCAGCGTAATCTGTGCCGAATCCCCACGGGTAATGGAAATCCGGTTCCGAATGACTGAAAAGCCCATCCTGCCACCTCCTTATTCAATCTGCCGCTGCTCGATTACATCCAGACGATGCCGCACATGATCTGTTGCCTCCTCCACACGAGAAAGGCGTTCTGCCATCTCCTGGCGCTTGGCTTCTGTTTCGGAAAGCTGGCGCCGCAGGTGGTCGATGCACTCTTGCAAGCTCCGCACCGACTGATTCAGCGGCTTGATGACACTAAAGTTAAAAATGACGCCGCAGAGCATCAGGACCGATACCAGAGATGCGGCCATCTGTAACCATTCAGCCATATTCCTCACCTCCTATCCCGTCCGCTGAAACATGTACACGACGATGGACGGCTGCATGTTGTTGTGCGGCTGGCCGCCACCCGTCCGGGAAAGGCTGTGGGAATGATTTCCATCCCAGGACGTATGCCCGTCCACCTGATTACCATGCCAGCAGCCGTCGCCATAGCCTACGGCCACAGGTGCATCATTGCCTTCACAGGCATCCCACTGGAAGTTGCGAGGCAATGCCCCGCAGGACCAGTGACGATGATTTCCGCTGTCTCCGACTGTATGGCCATGAGCCGGAGTTTCTGGAATCGTAAGGTTGTGCTTTTCTTCACCCAGCTTGTCCCCGGCCTTGTACATGGTCCCGCTGTCTGCTGCCCCAGCCCCGATCAGGCAACGCCCCATGGCAAAGGCCACCCAAGTCGTACCCGGCCAGTATGTCGCGGGATTCTTCCCGTCCGCAGAAATATAGATGGCATTGACAGGAAACGGGCATGCCTGGATCTTGGCCACGGCTTCCTCGTCCATATCGGCGTAGGTGACCTTGCCCCAGCTGCCGTTGCTGTGCAGGACGGTATTCAATTTTCCCGCAGAAGGGGCCGGGACCATGCCGCTCTGGCCTGCTGTCTTTTCACCGCAGCCACTGAAATCAGGCAGGGTGATATCCTTCGTGCCGTCAAAGACAACACGGTGAATCTTTCGACCCGTCTGCAGCTTCGAGGCACTGGCTGCATTGCCGCTGATGCCGCTGGCATGGGCCTTTGCATCAGTCAGATGGGCATTGATGTCGGCTGCCGTAGCGGAAATCCGTTCATAGAGCCGGGCGTCATTGCTGACCAGCTGAGACACCGTCTTGTTCTGCTGGTTGAATACTACTGGGTCTTCTGAAAGATACTGTGGAAACAGCACATCATAGTCCAAGGTATTGTCCACAGCTTCTGTAGGACGAACTTCCTGTCCGGCCCGGTCAGGGAAATCCGCCGACCACTTCTCCTTGATATACTCAGCCACTTGCCTTCACTCCTTTCCCGGATACAATCGTCGCTGTCGAGAATGTCGCCTCGCCATCCCAGTGGATCTTCCCGTTCCAGGAATAACCCAGATAGATGGCATAGCCCAGATGGGCCGGCTTGTAGATGTCGAGCTGGGCAATCAACTTCGAGAGCGTTTCGGTATCCGTGTCATTCATAATGCAGTACACCTTGAAATAATATTCTTCGTTCACTTCCTCGATGTGGCCGACACTGTACAGGTTCACGATGGAGTTCATGAAATCCACCGTGGATACATCCACATGCTGCAGCTTAAAGAGGATCCGCTGCCTGCGGAATTCGTCGGTATCCCCGTCGCCGGGCTTGATGCCAAGGAATGATTCATAAAGAGGCAGCGCCCAGGTGGCTGTGTTCACGAAGAAGTTGTCCGCCAGATCCTGCAGAGCCAGCCGCAGGCGGTTATGCTCCGTGCTGCAGGTATCTGCCGTCTTTTTGAACATCGGGTCTTTCCCCAGGAATTTCGGCAGATAGTCCAGTACATCAATGGGGTGCTGCCTCATCCATTCATTCGCTGACAAGGTTCAGCACCACCTTTCCGACTACCGGGATCTGCTCATTGGTCAGGCGGATGTTCTCCGCCTTGCCGCTAAGTTTCAGGTTCCGGTAATCTGTAATCCCGTTCACGCCCAGGATGAGCCGGCCAATCTGGGCCAGGCTGACATAGGAAAGGCTGAAACCCGTATTCTTGAAATAAGCAGACACAGCATCTGTTACCGCATCGGCATTGACGGTGCCATACACTTCTGCCGTAATATCCACAGATACGGGTGCCGGAGATACCACAGTCACGGTGGCCCCGATGGGCCGCTGGGATTCGATGTACCGGGACACTTTCTGGATCAGCTCCTTGGAAGCCGATTCATTCTCTGCCGTCACAATGATGACTTTCACTGTACCGTTCCCGTTCCAGAGCGGGATGACCTTGCAGTTGCCTACCCCGTCCACGGACATGGCCCAAGAGCGGTAGTGGTTGGCATTGCCGGATGTGATGGGCTGGCGGACCCGGAACAGGAGCCGTGCCAGAAGGGCCGCATCCGTTTCCTCATCAGCCCCGTCCGTGCATTTCTCCGGGTTGGTCACACTGTACACGTTGGGGATGGAATAAGGGATTTCCGTAATCGTCCCCGGTGCCACATTCCCTTTCACCCCTGTATCTGCGGCCTGGACAGCAATGCTTGCTTCGGTTCCGTCAGATGGAATCGTAGCGGATTCTGTCGTATAGAAGCGCAGCCCGTCTTTCGTCTGGAACAGGCTGCCACGTATGATGTAAGCCCCGGACTGCCCGGTAACCGTCACTTGGCCATTGGCTTTCACCGCCTGTTTCCGCTGGATGCCGAATTCCTCGGCCCGGAGCGTCAGATAGTCACCCCAGGAAGTTTCAGCAAACGCCGCGTCCCGCAGCATGGCCATCTCGGCATAGCTGTTCTCGAATTCCACGGCATTGGTATCAATCATATCCCGGGCAAAGGAACCCTCGATAGCTGTCTTGTCCGTAGCGGCCAGCGTGTGCAGGGTCTGCACCATGCGGCTTTCAATCTGGTCTTTTGTCTGGGCATCGAACAAATCGCTCATGCAAGGCTCCTTTCTGCGGCAACCGTGATGCTTTCATCGCTGTAAATGGATGTCACATCCACCAGAATGAACAGATCATCTTTCTCCCGCCTTTCCACATCCACCCGGTTGACGCGGGCAATATAGGGATTGACGGCCAGCCCCTCCCGGATATTCTGGCAGACCTGGTCTGCCGTATAGACGCTGTTGGGCATCGTCCCCTGATAGGGTTCAATGGTGATGCCGTATTCGTCATGGTAGGCCAGGTACCGATATCGTTCCGTCATCAGGGCTTTATAGATCCACACCTTGAGGGCTTCATCTTCTGTCACGGTGATGTTGTTCCCGTTCTCGTCATAGCGGAACCGATGCTTCTCAAAGTCATAGCCGTATTCCGAAAGGAGCGGCAATGTTTCTCTGACGCTGGCATCCGCTCCGGATGCCAAGGCCACAAAAGGATCAGCCATATCCGTCCAACCTCACAATCTCATCTAAAATCACATACTGCTGGATTTTCCCGTTCACCAGCATGGGCATGATGGCGACTTTCATGCCCGGCTTCAAGGTATCCGTGGTAAGCACCGAATCAGTGTAGTCGTTATGGATGTCGTGGTTATGCGACTGATACGCCGCATCCCCGCTGCCGCCTTCCCGGTTCTGGGTAGCCGATACCAGATGGCCCCGGGCCGTCCTGCCGTAGCCTGCCAGAAGGTAATGGGAAATCCACAGTTCCTCTTTGGTCAGGACGATGCCGTTGTATTTCACCTGGATGTCCGGCGGGGATTGGAGTATCTCGCCAATCTGGATGGACGGGCTGTTGCTGCTCCTTGATACCTGCTCCATGAGGTTCAGCAGGCTAATATATGGATTTTTCTGCATTTCCCGTCACCCCCTTGACGTCTTGATGATGGTCGCCGGATAGTAGTCGCTCCCCATGTCGATGCTCCCTTCGTAATGATGGAAACAGCCGTACACATTGGAGCTGTTGCCCCAGCATCCGCCGTTGCCGTCATAGACCACGACATGCCAGTTCGGGTCCGGCTTGCTGTAGCGGTTGTACATGATGATGTCGCCTTTCTCCAGCTGCGACGGGTCGTAGGGAATCGCCAGCCCCTGTGCTTCGGCATCGGCCCGGAGCTGGTCGCATCCTTTGACGTTGTTGTTGTATTCCTGCGCGGCAAAGGGTGAATACCCGGCAGCGGCAACCGTTGCCCGGTCCACGCAGCCATTGGAACCATAAGGTGAAACGGTCCCGTCGAAATTCTCCATGCACGAATCCACCACATCGCCTCCGGCAGCATTCCCGCTCATGGACGCCCCGCCCCTGCTGCCCGAAGCGGCCGTTGCAGGCGGCACGTAATCCGGGTTCGCATTATAGGACGCGCTATCAAGCTCCTGTTTCTGCTCATCCAGCAGTTTATGGAAGACCAGATGCAGCTCCATGGTATGCCTGT
>ERZ791917.844-NODE-844-length-22488-cov-5.042839_pt1 | contig 22488 bp, 23 predicted proteins | sample MGYA00510138_ERZ791917 | MGnify/ENA primary metagenome ERZ791917 (study PRJEB30046, sample SAMN00792102) | human gut metagenome | study: EMG produced TPA metagenomics assembly of the A metagenome-wide association study of gut microbiota in type 2...
GATACTGAATCTTTTCCCTATTCTACCACGCTTTTGGGCATTGAAAAAGAGGATTTTGCTTTTCCTATCCCCATACCGGGAGGTCCGCCGTAATCTTTTCTAATTCCTGTGCAAGAAACGTCAGTCTTTCCCTCAGATGGTTGTTATGCGGTGCATCTCCGTTCAGCAGATAGTCCGTTCTGACATTCAGGCAGGACGAAAGATCCTGCAGCAACTCAATCGAGCAGCAGCGGCTTCCCGTTTCAACTTTTGCAAGATGGTTCGCACTAATGTTCAGCATTATACTCAACTGTTCCTGTGTAATCCCCTTCTTTTTCCGCAAATCGCGGATACGTCCGCCGAATTCTTTTGCATCAAATCGCATTGTTCAATCCTTTCCTTTGCGCCGGAAACACAAACAGGCCGAGACTCCTTTTCCGAGTCCCGGCCTGTTTTCAGCTTGAAAATGCACAATGACCGCGACTCGATGGAGCTGCTCTTGTGAGCAGCTCACGGAGTATTATCAGCCTTTAATGCATTTCAGGCAATTTTCCCTCTTGCGCAACTGAAACTTGCGCCATGGCGATATTATAGCAAGTGTTTTCATCACTGTATCCATCCCATTTATACACAGTTCCGAACCAAAAGAACCGCATAAAGTTCTCATCAAAAAACAGGGAGTGACATCAAATTACTCCCCGTTTGCATTGATTGTATCAGAGTTTCGTCATCCAGAGCCCATGCAGATTGCAGTATGCGTAAACGGCCACCGGCTTTTCACTTCCCAGTTCAAACACCGCGTTGGGAGCCTGCCCCGGATTCAGATAGCGGATCTGCCCACCATTCTCAGTCTCCACAAAAATCCACTGAATATAGTGAACATCCGCCATGGGGTGCTCCACCGCGCCCACTGTGACCGTGAGACGACTGCCGGAAAGCTCTGCCACCGGCAGATGCTTCTCGCCGCTGGCTTCCACCGTATTGGGAACCAGCTCTTTCATCTTCTCCCCGCAGCAGACCAGCGGAACGCCTGCGTTATGGATGGTATAGAGCCACGTTATCATAGCGGACAGATCGTATGGGTAAAGCGCTGCGAAGAACTTGAATGCGGAGATATCGGGATATTCGTATATGATGACTGCAGATACCTGTAAATATGACAGCAAAAAACTCCCCGGCATCCTTCTTGGAAGGAATGCCGGGGAGACGTTCAATGTTTTATGGGCTCAGTTGTCCGGTATCAGCCGCTGACGAAGTACTTATCAGTGCAGCTCCGGCCAGTAAGCCTTGTTGGCAACGATCATATCGTCCAAGATCTTCTTGGCGACCAGCAGGCTGGGCACGGTCTTGGACAGAGTAAAGGCCATCAGTGCCTTCTCGTAGGAGTGCTCCACAGCAGCATCCACGATCAGCTTCTCCACAGCCTCCTGCTGCTCGATCAGACCCTTGTAGAAGGTGGGAATCTCGCCCACACGCACGGGTTCCGGGCCGCGGTCGGTGATGTAAGCGGGAACCTCCACCATGGCGTCGGAGGGCAGGTTCTCCACAGCACCGTTGTTTTCCACCATGACCAGATAGCGCTTGCGCAGGTCGAAGGCAAGGCTCATGGCAACGTCCACGATGAACTCGCCGTGCACACCGCCGAAGAACTTGGTCAGGTCTACGTCCTTACCGGCACGATAATCTGCCACAGCATCAAAGATGCGCTTCTCGCGGCCTTCCATGACCTCATTGGCACGGGTGTGGTTGGGATCGCTGCTCTTTACAACTTCATCGCCCAGCAGGTAGTACTGCATATAGGTGTTGGGCAGATAGTCATGGAAAGCAGAGCAGATGTTCTTGGCGTTTGCGTAGGTGTGCAGCCAGGACGGATCGCTGTGCAGCACATCGCTCTTGGCGTTCTGGGGCATATAGCCGTGCTCTGCTACATAGCTCTTGAGCTTCTCGGTCACATCCTCACCGTTCAGGCGCACCTTGGTGAACCAGCCGAAGTGGTTCAGACCAAAGTAGTCCACTTCCAGATCATGACGGTCGCACTCCAGAATCTCGGCCATGTTGCGCTCGATGGCAACCGGCATATCGCAGATGTTCAGGATACGAGCCTTCGGGCGCAGACGGAAGGTTGCCTTTGCCACGATGGCAGCGGGGTTGGAGTAGTTGACGATCCAGTAGGTGGGCTTTGCGTACTTCTCGCAGTAATCGATCAGCTCCACCATGGGGTAGATGGTACGCAGACCGTAAGCCAGACCGCCAGGGCCGCAGGTCTCCTGACCCACAACGCCGTACTTCAGCGGGATTTTCTCGTCCTGCTCACGCATAGCGTACAGGCCGACACGCATCTGTGCAAAGATGAAATCTGCATCGGTCATGGCAACTTCCGGGTCGGTGGTCAGGGTCAGCTTCAGTTCCGGGTCGAACATTTCCACCACATGGCGGACGATGACACCCACAGCCTCCTGACGCTCTGCGTTGTTATCGTAGAGCACCAGCTCATTCAGCTTGAAGCGATCCTTCTGCACCAGCAGGCTCTTGACGATGCCGGGGGTATAAGTGCTGCCGCCGCCGGCGATGACTAGTTTGAACGTTTTCATAAGGCAAGCCTCCTATTATAATGTTTTTTGTATGATGAATAAAAGCGGATATCTTATTCTGCGCGGCCAAGGTGGCTGTCCACGATGGCACGCATCTTTCCCACTTTGGGGCCGTAAATGATCTGGATGTTGTTGCCCTTTACCACAAGACCTGCGGAGCCGGTGGGCTTGAACCACTCCTTGTCCTTGACCAGAGCGGCATCCTTGACCTGCACTCGCAGACGGGTCATGCAGTTATCGGTGTTCAGGATGTTCTCTGCACCGCCCAGTCCTTCCACGATATGGGCTGCGGTCTGTGCGTCGTCTGTGCGGGCAGCAGTCTTTTCGGCTGCGCCGCTGCGGATCTGCTGCTTGACGGCAGCTGCGTTTGCGGCAAGGTCGGTGACAGCATCGCCGTCCTCACGGCCGGGGGTCTTGAGGTTCATCTTCACGATGAGGAAGCGGAAAACGAGGTACATCACCACGATCTCCACCAGACCCACCAGCACGTACAGCGGCCAGTGGGTGCGGCCAATGCCTGCGGGCAGGTTCAGCACCAGAAAGTCAATGATGCCGTTGGTGGCGCAGACCCGGACGCCAATAAGGTAAACAATCATCTGGAACAGACCGTCCAGAACCGAGTACACCAGCCACAGCGCAGGAGCTGCAAACAGGAAGGTAAATTCCAGCGGCTCGGTCACGCCCACCAGACAGGCGGTAAGGGTAGCCGGGATGATCTGTGCCTTGGTGGCAGCCTTCTTCTCCTTTTTGGCGGTGGAGATAAAAGCCATTGCCACGCCGATCACGCCGAAGGTCTTCATCAGACCGTAGGTCAGAAAACGTGCGGAATCCCGCATCATTGCCACGCTGGGGTCACTGAGCAGGGCAAGGAACACAGGCTTTGCGCCAACGATCTGCTCACCGCCGATGATCATGCTGTCGCCCAGTGCGGAGTAGAGGAAGGGCGACCAGACCAGATGATGCAGACCCGTGGGGATCAGCACGCGGTTCAAGAAACCGTACAGGAACACGCCGAACGCGCCTGCACTTGCCATGACACCGGTCAGGGCGTTGATACCCGCCGCAGCCACAGGCCAGACGTAGCTGGCAACCACCGCCATGACCAGAACGATGGGCAGCAGCACCACAAAGACGAACTTGCTGTTGCCGTACATGGCCATGGCGCCTTCAAACTCGGTGTCGATGAAGCGGTTGTGAACCAGCGCCACCACCACGCCAAGGATCATGCCCAGAAATACGCCCATGTCGGTAACGTGATAGCCGAGGCAGATGGTCTGACCGGTGCCGTACAAAGCGCTTGCCGTATCACCGGCGATGGTCAGTCCTGCCACGTCCAGCCAGCGGGAATTGGCTGCCAGCCAGACCAGATAGCTGACCAGTGCCAGAAATGCCGCATCTGCCTTGCGCTTTTTGGCAAGGCTCATTGCGATGCCCACGCAGAACAGGATACCCAGATTGCCAATGACTGCACCAACGCCGCCATTGATGAATTTGCCGAGGGTCCAGACAACACCGCCCTCTGTCACCAGTGCCGTGTTGCTCATGACCGAAGAAATCGCCTGCAGCATACCCGCAATGGGCAGGAACAGAACGGGGCCCATCAAAGCTTTGGAAAAGCTCTGCATCGCATCCATAACTTTTTGTTTCATTGGTGTTCTCCTAACGTTCCATGAATCTCTCTTTTCAAATTGTCTCTTCGTTTCGGGGGTGCACCTTACCGTTTCGATGGCTTGATTATATCACTCTGCACAAAAAAATCTACCGAATTGGACTTTTTTTGAACTTGTTCGCAAAAGCTGAAACATGTTTCGCTTTCATGTTGGATACATCGAAATGTTTATTGACAAAATACGCGATTCAGCGTATACTTTATGGAATCAAGCCGTTCTTTGATTCGAAAATCGGAGTAAAATATGAAACACGACCTTTACAAACTGGCAGATCAGCACCATCTGAATGCCAACGAGCAGCAGCTTTTGCAGGCGGTGCTGGAAACCGCAAAAAACGGCGGTCAGTGCAGCGTGCGAGAGTTTGCAGCGCAGAATTATACCTCCCCGGCGGCCGTGATCCGGCTGAGCAAAAAGATGGGCTATACCGGCTACACCGATATGATCTACCGCATCGGTTTTCTGATCCAGAACGAGATCGATAACAAAAACCACGCCTCCGACATTACCGCCTTTATCGGGGATATCCCCGAAGAAAAAATGCACAGCTTTGTGGAGCTGCTCCACGAAAACCGGCAAAAGCCCATTCTTGTGACCGGCACCGGGTTCTGTGCCCCTTTGCAGGAATTTATGGTGCGGAAGCTGCTGGTTCTGGGCTACTGCGCCATCGGCTCCAACAGTTATGAGGTCTACGAAAGCGGTGCACTGAATGCCGGGCTGGTCATCGCCATCAGCAAAAGCGGAAAGACCAATACCATCCTGAAGCCGGTGCAGGACTCCTTTGCACAGCACCGGAGCATCATTGCCTTTGTGGGTGCCGACAATTCTCCCATCGCCCGCTGTGCAGACCCTGCCTTTGTGCTGCTGGACGACAAGATGCTGGACGACCGGAACCTTACCGCCAACTATTTCTATGCGCGCGTGCTTATCACCTTTGAATACCTCATGGATCTTGTTCTGGAGAAGGACGAGCATCCGAACGGAAAAGAAGGGCAGTGAGCGGTTTTCACGCCTGAGAATACGGTCTCTCCTTTCCAATGCCATCAGAAAAGCCGCCCCGGCTAAACCCGGAGCGGCTTTTCTGGTGCAGATATAAAAAGCTAATTATTCAATTTTGACCCGGTGTCCAGAAAACTGGGTACACATTATTTCAAGCTGAAACGCTGTCACTCTGTAGGAACTGCGTAATGTCTGACGATTATCCTTCTACTTTGACCGTAGCACGATTGCTTTTTGCGTTTCCATCCGCATCCAGCGTGATCTGCACAAAATGTTCCGGCTTGTCGTAATCCTTTGTCTCGCCGTCATCGGTAAGAAACTCTGACATTGGCTGGAGCACTTGTGGCTTCAGCCTTATTTTCAATCCAATAGCTGCGGTTGTGCAGCTATTTCAATACAATATCCTCGAAACGTGATGTTCCTGTTTGCCAAGATACAGTTCCACGACCATCCTGCCGCTTTCACTGTTGCAGAGTTCTTCCTTGCAGTAGCCGCAGAGTTTTCCTTCCGCTTCCGATACATAGCGGTGCAGCGGTTCCTGCAGGTCTTTCGGGATGCTGCTCCATGGAATGATATAGCTCATCCTTGATATAACGATCTACCGTTTCGGATTGTACATCCACCATCCGGACGAACTCGATCTGCGAGATCATATCCTTGACGCTGTTCTGCCAGTTGAAAAGGTCGATGATCTCATAGTCAGACACATCGATCGGCACATCCAACCATGCTTCGGGCTTTTCACCCTGGAACAATATATCCTGATCCAGCTTGCGCTTGTTCTCCGGCGCCAGCACATACGCCATGGGCTGATATTTTGCAATGTCCAGCACCCGATGCAGACTGTAGGGCATATTGAACATATTGGCGTTGTCCACAAAGTCAACCACCAGCAGATCCTCTTTCCCCGGGCAGCGGCGTGTGCCACGGTCAAGCTGCTGCAAATAGATTGTTTTGGACATGGTCGGGCGTGCCATGAACAGCACCGTGGTATGCGGACTATCCCAGCCCTCATTCAGCAAGTCACAGGCACAAAGAACATTCGTAGAACCGGTTTCGTAATCTTTCAGGATCTTATCCCGGATTTCTACCCGGTCACGCCCGGAAACAGCCTCTGCTTTCACCCCATTGTCGCGCAGCAGCTTCGCAATCTCCGCCGCATGATCTACACTTGTGCAAAAAATCACAGTCTTCTTGCCATTCACGTACTTCAGATAGGTATCAACAATCAACTGATTGCGCTCCGGAATGAACAGCTTACTTTCCAGATCCTGCGAGTTCTATTTAATACCATTGATTCGCACATCGGTTAGATCAATGTTGGTTTTGACCCAGATGCAGCGAATCGGCACCAGTACACCGCGCTCCACTGCAGTCTTCAGGTCCATTTTGTGGGCAACATTCTGGAACAACTCCAGCATATCCTCGCCATCACTGCACTCCGGTGTTGCAGTCAAGCCCAGAATAAACTTCGGATGGAAGTAGGTAAAGATTTTCTGATTCAGCTCATCATCTGCCACATAAGATGCTGGGGCTGCGGAGTCCCGGATCAGCACATCTGCGGGAACATCCAATGCTTCAACGATCCGGATGAAAGTGTCCAGACTTGGCGTCTTCACCCCACGTTCCAAATCACCCACATAGTTTACAGACAGATCTGCTTTCTCGGCCAGTTTATCCATTGTCCAGCCTTTTTTCCTGCGTTGTTCTCTGATTCGTTGGCCTAAAAGTGTTTTCATAACATCCTCGCATTCTATTAGCGTTAGTTACACACCACTAGAATAAAGGCCGTGTATTTCTTTATACACAATCAGTTGGCGTTTGTTTAACTCAATTAGCGTTTGTTTCGGACAGAAAATTTTAGAGCATTTCTTTGTTCAAATCATCAATGGCCTTTTTGAACCGGGCATGCTACAATAGCAATGTTGTGCAATGCACATCAAACAAGAATAAAGGGAGCTGCCGAACGTGGATTCAATCTACCTGCTGCCCGGTGAAGAACGCTGTGTCAATTTCAGAGATTCCGATGGCATCCCAAAGGTACACTACACATATTGTTCTTTGCACGGCAGACTTTTCAACTGCACCTGCCGCTCAAAGGACGAAGCGCAGCGGTTATGTGAGAATTGGCTCGTCACGCAGGACCGCTGCTATATAAACTAAAAAAGCCACCGAGGATTCTTTCCCAAAACGGATTGGGATCGAATTCTCGGTGACTTTCGTTTTATCGGGTCTGCTGCTGTTCCTGTTCGCTCCTGTTGTCTGCAAAAAACATTTCTACGTTTTTCTGCGCCTTCATCAGTTCCTGCATTCTCTCTCGTGCTTTCCGATAGCTCGGATATTCTGCTTTTTTCTTTTTCAGAAGCTCAACATATTCGATGCTCAGTTCTTTTACCTTCGGAAGTTTTTTCAGCCCAGCCTCATCGAAAGCCGCTTTGTCCGCCTTGTACAACGCAATGCTCTCCCGATTTGCTTCCAAGAATCGCTTGCTATATCCTGCTTTTCGATAGGCCTCATAGATGGACCTTGTTTTGGCATAGTTGATAATGTGCGTTTTCATTACCGCAATTTCTGCCATCCGCGCTTCCGCAGCTTTGATGGAGTCGCCCAGTTCGTGATAGCGCATCGTTGCAGCACGTACCTGTTCTTCCATTTCATCCATGCTCCCGATTTTGTTTTCCTGCAGAAAAATCAGCGTCTTGGACATCTCCTTCAGGTTGTACCGCTTCGCCCAACGCGCATAGAAAGCGTAACAGGCAGCTCATCGGGCTGCTGCCAGCCCATGCTGATGGCAATGTCTGCGCAGCGGACAACTATGAATCCGCATGCAGTGCGCACAACTGGCCATAGGAGCGAAGCGACTATGGTAAGCGACCCCTGCGGGTCGGCATCCACCAGCAGCACCTTTTTGCCTTCCCGTGCAAGCCCCACGCCCAGATTTTCGCAGGTCGTGGTTTTGCCGGTTCCGCCTTTCTGATTGACGATGGCAATCGTGGTTGCTTTTTTCGACATTTTCATCACCCCCTGTTCGATAAATCATGATTGGTTTGGTTCTGGTAATAAAGCTGCATGGTCGTGGGTGCATTGTAGAGTGCAGCCAGCAGATACTGCTTCATGTTCCGGACCGGTGCGGTACTTTCCGTAAGACACTTCAGCACAAAGCGGATATGGTCTGCATTCAGCTTCATGAATCGGCTGCGCACGACCTCCGCAGGCTTGTCGTCCCCTGCCACCCGCAGCAGCTTGCGTTTGGTGAAACAGGTGTCCACAAGCAAGTCCACGATCTGGTAGATGGTGTCCTCCTCATCCGGGCAGACCCGGAGCAGCAAGTCCACCTCCAACGACTGCATAAAATACGCTTCCAGCCGTGTGCGCTCATCCGGTTCGCTCTCCGCGTCGGAAGAGAAAGGATCAGGTTCACTCCCCTCGGTTTTATTCCACTCAGTCTTATTTCCTCGTGATTTTGCCGCCTCCGGCTGCGCTGAATCCGCGGCACCGGAACCGTTCTTTTCACGATTCCGGAAACGCGGGTCTGCAAAGTTTTTGACGTAAATCAGATTTGGTTTTCCCAGCCCGCGCCGTTTGCGCTCAATCAGTCCAAACTTTTCCAATTCCCGGAACAGTTTGGTAGCCTTGTTGTCTGCGCAGCCCAGTGCATCCATCACTTCCTGCACAGGAAAAATGATATACACCCTTCCCTGCTCATCCAGCCATCCGTTTTTCACCGACAGCCCCATGCGGTCCAGCAGGATACCGTACAGCGTTTTGGCATCAGTGGACAGGTCCTTGAATTTTATGTCCCGGAATAAAATTTTGGGCACCCGGAAATACGAGAACATCTCGCCCGACTGCCCATAGAAATAGTCAAACATCCTGACTTCCTCGCTTGTTCTGCCTTGTCACATCCTTGACACCTCCGTTCGTAGTATGATGAAATATGTATGACTATCGTTATTTTTCTTTGCAAAGATGGCCTGCCATGCTACAATAGCCGCATCTACGGCCACCGGACAACAGGAAAGGAGTATCTCATGGCCAAAACTGCCGACACCATTGCCATCTATTCCCGCAAATCCCGCTATACCGGCAAGGGCGAAAGTATCGGAAATCAGATCGACCTCTGCCGCGAATATATCCGCACTCACTACGGCGATGCCGCTGCGGAACATGCCGTTGTCTTTGAGGACGAGGGCTTTTCCGGCGGCAACCTGAACCGCCCGGATTTCAAAAAGATGATGACTGCGGCCAAGGACCGGAAATTCAAGGCCATTGTGGTCTACCGTCTGGACCGCATCAGCCGCAACATCAGCGACTTTTCCAGCCTGATTGAAGAACTGGGACGGCTGGGCATCGACTTTGTGTTCATCCGTGAAAGTTTTGACACGTCCAGCCCCATGGGCCGCGCGATGATGTACATCGCATCGGTGTTCAGCCAACTGGAGCAGGAGACCATTGCAGAGCGTATCCGGGACAACATGCACAAGCTGGCAAAGACCGGGCGCTGGTTGGGCGGCACCACCCCCACGGGCTACGCCTCCGAGAGCATCAAGAGCATCACGGTGGACGGCAAGACCAAAAAGGCCTGCAAGCTCAAGCTGCTGCCGGATGAGGCAGAGATCATCTACAAAATTTTCGACCTCTACGAGCAGTATGATTCCCTGATCATGACCGAGACCGAATTGCTGCGGCAGGGCATCAAAACAAAAACGGGCGTTCTTTCACCCGGTTTTCCATCAAGTTTATTTTGCAGAATCCTGTCCACCTGATTGCAGACAAGGACGCTTATCAGCATTTTGTGGACAACGAAGCAGAGTTGTTCTCCCCGGAGTCCGGAAAAAAGGCAAGCCCTCCTTCATAAATTACAGTAACCGTTTATGATACTATGGGGAGGGGTCGGCATGTTTTTATCTCTTCTGCAATTTTTTACCACAAAGTTTCTGGTTTTGGCGCTTCATCTGGAAAGCGGCAGCTTTCCGCGGCCCCTCTCTGCCCGGGAGGAAACCGAAGCCTTTTCCGCACTGCGTGCCGGTGACCCTGCCGCACGGGAAAAACTGATCCGGCACAATCTGCGTCTGGTGGCACACATCGTAAAAAAATACTACGCCCTGCCCGGCGATCAGGACGACCTTATTTCCATCGGCACCATCGGCCTGATGAAAGCGGTGGATACTTTCGACTCTGCCCGTCGGGCACGCTTTTCCACCTACGCCAGCCGGTGCATTGAAAATGAGATCCGGATGCAGTTCCGCCGGAACCGCAAAACCGGCGGGACCGTCTCGCTGCAGGAAGCGCTGGAATCAGATGGTGACTCTGCGCTGACGCTGGCCGATGTGCTGCAGGACAGCTTCTGCATGGAGGACACCTGCGAAACGCAGGACGATATCCGCCGGATGCGGCAGCTGCTGGACGGCCTGCCCGCCAGGGAGCGACAGATCATTCTGCTGCGGTATGGTCTTTCCGGCCAGCCGCCGCTGACCCAGCTGGAAACTGCAAAACTGCTGGACATCAGCCGCAGCTATGTTTCCCGTCTGGAAACTCATGCGCTGGAACTTCTGCGCCAGCGGTGGGATGTTCCGGGCACAAAAACAGCGCAGAGGTGAACGGTGTGCTCACCCCTGCGCCATGCAGTCAGCTATCCAGAATTTTCAACTGCAGTTCGTCCAATTGTTCAAAAGTATACAGTCGATTCAGAGCTTCCACCAGCTCCTTTTTGGAAAGACGCGGCGGCAGGCCCAGCGCGTTCAGAAGCTTTGCCTTGCGCTCGGCGCTGCCCGGCCTGCCGGAAAGCCCCCACTCGTAGAGGTCGGTATAGGTGATCTGCCGTCCTTCCGGGCGGGCCGCTGCGGCACCCGCCTCAGCGCCAAGGGCATCCCGCAGCGCCTGCAGAACAATGGCATCGTCCACGCCCTCGACCCCCAGCAGGCCCTCCTTGCCGGGCTGCTCCTTGCGCTTTTCCTTGCCGTGGATCGCGGGCACGTAAGCCTGAACCACATTCTTTTCTCCCACCAGATTGGTGATGTAGGTGCGGATGCGGAAGCCTGCCGCGTCCGAATCCGTGAGCAGGATCAGGCCGTTTTTCTGCGCCAGCGCTTTGAACAGCTGCTGGCGCTTTTTGTCGCTGTAAATGCCAAAGCCATCCGTCAGCAGGATCATGGCATCGGTCAGATGGGAAAGCCGGGCCGCATCGTACTTGCCCTCCACAATGAGCACCCGGCCTGTATGGATCATTTCGTTTTCCTTCATCGTCCGCTCCCCGCCATTGCCAACCGGCACAGCGCTGTTTCCAGCAGGATCTGGTCATCGGTAGGCTGGCTTTTCAGGCTCTGGTCCAGTTCCAGCAGCACCTGCATACAGTTTTCGATCTGGCCCAGCGTGTAATGCGAGGCTGTTTCGGCCGACCGCTTGAGCCGGTAATCACTGCCCTTATAGCCAAAATCCTTGAATACCGTGCTGTAATTTTTCCGTTTTGCTGCCCCCAGCTTGACCCGGTACAGATCCACATAGCTGCCGATCATGGCCGCTGTAATGGCAATGGGCTCCTGCTGCAGGCGCAGCAAAGTCTGCAGCTTTTTGCAGGCACCCGTGGCGTTTTTGGCGGTGATCATGCGGATCATCTCGAACACGTCTGCTTCCAGACTGACCGTGCCCATTTCCGCCACCATCGCTGCCGTGACCGTCTGATACCCGGACAATGCACAGAGTTTGTCCACCTCATTTTCCAAAAGGAACGGATCCTCGCCGCAGCGCTCCAGCAGCGCCGCCGCTGCGCCGTCCGGCAGGGTGGTTTTCTGCTCCTTTGCGCGATCGATCATCATCATTTTCAGTTCAAAGGGCTTGGGCTTAGCCAATTCTTCGGTGTAGCCAAGCGCCTTGCACTGCGCGATCAGCTTCTGTGCGCGCTTGCCTGTTTTGAGCTTGCTGCGCTCTAGTTCAAACACGCTGCCCAGCACCACCACAGCATTTTCCAGACTGGAAAGGGTGCTGTTCAACTCTTCCAGATCCTTGTCACTGTAAGCTGCAGGGTCGATCTCCGGCAGCACCACCACACGCCGGGTACCAAAAAATGAGATGGTGCCCGCCGCCATGATGAGCTGTTCGATCTCCGGCGCAGCTCCATCCAGAACCGTGGCATCCTCGTCGCTGTCTGCGGTCAGGATGCGGGTGATGGCCGTGACCGCCTGCCGCACCAGATACCGCTCACTGGAATAAAAATAGTAAACCGGACACCCCTTGTCCGCCAGCTGCCGCAATTTTGCTTCCGTTGCCAAACGGCTCTCCCCTTTCTACTGTAGCTGGTACTATACTTATAGCAAATGTTATTGTACCACACTCGGCCCGGATTGCAAAGCATCACTCCGTTTTCAGCCCGCCGTGCCGCCGCAGGCTGATGGATGCCGCCCGTCCTTTTCTGTTGTCCATCCAGTCATAGCTGCGCAGGGCCAGAACATTTTTATACTGCACAGCATCTGGCTTTGCAGGGGATGCCAGCAGCCACTGCACTGTGACCTGTTTTGCCAGTTCTACAGTTCCATTGACCACGGCAAACTGCCGGTTGCCCACAGTCAGCCGCACAAGACAGCCATTCCGGGTGCGCAGCATTTCTACCAGAGCCGGTGTGCACCGCAGCTTTTGTGCTGTGTTCACCGCCATTTCTGCTGCCGGAAGTGTCCGCTCTGCTTCCAGTGTACAGGCCGTTTTAGGGTTTGTACGCAGGTCTGCCACAAGCTCCACAGTCTGCACGCCCCGCCGGGCAAGCTGGTTTTCCACTGCGTTCTGGGCAGAAGCTCCGCCCCGGAACAGCACCGCGGCAGTATCGTTCTGGGTGACGACCACTGCCGGCGCGTTGGCGCTGCCTACAAGGTCGATGTGCACCACATCCCGGCTGAGAGCATTGCCCAGCCCGATGGAAACAGCTGCCGCCAGCAGGATGCATGGCCCTGCCACCCGCAGCCGTACCCGCCAGTGGAACGCCAGCCAGCCCAACAGGATCAGCACCAGACACACGATGGCTGCATAGGCCGTATCGAAGTAGATGCCCGCGCCCGGTTTTGCAGAGATCCAGACGGCCCAGCGGTCGAGCAGGCCGGTCAACGCCGCAGACGCTGCGGACAGCACCCCATACAGCGGAGCAAGAGCGGGTACCAGGCCGGCAAAGGCCGTGCCAAGGCCCAGCAGCATCATGGGCTGGATGAGCCACAGCACCGCCACGCTGGATGCCACCGCATAAATGCTCACACTCAGCCCGCGCAGCACCAGCACCGGGAATGTGGCCACCGAAGCACAAAACGAGATGCAAATGCTTTCCGCAAGGCCCCAAAGACGTTCCGGCAGTTTGAAATACCATGGGCGCTTCACCGGATTTTTCGCGTTTTTCCAGAACTGGCGGTACCACGCATCCCGGGCGCGGCGGATGCACACACCGCCTGCCACCGTGCCCACCACCGCCGCAAACGAAAGTTCAAAGCCGATATCGCACACTGCATAGCTGTTGCCTGCGGTCATAACGATACCTGCCACCGCCAGAGAGGTAAGGGTATCCGGCGGGCCGTACAGCCACACACCCAGTGCACCGACCCAGACCGCCACTGCGGCGCGGCATACCGAGGGTGTGAAGCCGGTCACGCCCATCAGCAAAAAGGCCAGCAGACTTCGGAATACCGCCCGGCGTCTGCGCCTGCGGTAGCTCTGCTCCCACTCGTAGGGCAGGAGTGTGCTGAGGATATCACCGCACAAAATGGACACATGCATTCCGCTTACCACCAGCACATGGGCAAGACCCGCGCCCCGGTAGGCGCTGCGCATGGCCGAAGACAGATAACTCCGGTCGCCGGTAGTCATGGCAGCCAGCACACCGCCGGTCTTGCCGTCCATACGGCGGCGCAGCGACGCACTGAGCCTTTGCTGCAGGCGGTGGGTGCGGGCGCGGAAGCTGCCGCTTTCGCCCAGAACTGTAAGCTCCGGCCCGTCCTCGTCCATTTCCGCCTGCAGAGCGATGCCGTCCGCATACAGGCTGACCCGGCTTCCGGATGCCGGGGCCGACAGTATAAATCTTCCCTGCACCCTTTCCCCGGCTTTGCACTCCGGCAAAGCACTGCACTCCACCCGGAAGGATGCCGCGCTGCCGTTCACTTTCTCTACATGCAAAACCGCATCCACGATACCGGGATCGTAGGAATCCGCCGTGCTTTCCACCTCTGCGGTCAGCATCAGCGGACGGCCTGCATACTGCACACGGATGCGCTCCAGCCGGTTTGCCGTGTGCAGCACCGATGCCATACCCACAACAGCACCCAGCAGGATGCAGAGCGCTGCTTTGCGGGCAGCATCAAAGATGCACAGCACCAGACAAACGGCAACAAAAAATGCCGCAAACGGCACAAAAAGCTCCGTTTGCGGCAAAAAAACGCACACTAACTCCACACCCAGCATTCCAGCGCAGAAAACGCAGAGCGGGCGGCGCATTGCAGCTTAGTGGAAGAACAGGGGCAGCGGCTCAAGGAAGATGATATCCTTGCGCTCAGCTGCATCGCCCTCGGCCAGAACAGCGGCCTGACCCACAATGGTGCACTGGGTCCGCTCAGCCAGCGCATCCAGAGCCTTGAGCGAACCGCCGGTGGAAATGACATCGTCCACCACCAGAACGCGCTTGCCGCTCATCTTGTCCAGCTCCTTGCGGTCGATGACCAGCTTCTGCTTGCCGGCGGTGGTAATGGACTGATCCTCCACCACCACGGGGTCGGTCATATACAGCTTTTCGCCCTTGCGTGCGCAGACGTAGGGCTTGCCGCTCTGGCGGCTCATCTCGTGTGCCAGAGGGATGCCCTTTGCCTCGGCGGTCAGCAGGATATCAAAATCCGGGCACTTCTTCAGCAGTTCAGCGGCAGCAGCCACGGTCAGCTCGGCATCACCCAGCATGATAAAAGCAGCAATGTCCATGTGGTCATTCACCTTGCAGATGGTCAGCTCACGGGTCAGGCCTGCAACGTGCAGAGTATAGGTCTCAGCCATAATTCAACGCTCCCTTTTTATTGGAATCAGACAGGCAGCTTTTCGCCGCCCAGAACATGGAAATGCAGATGTTTCACGGTCTGGCCTGCGTCCTCGCCAACATTGGAGATGACGCGGTAGCCGTTGTTCAGGCCCTGCTCCGCAGCCAGCTTTGCGATCACTGCAAAGATATGGCCCAGCAGTGCGCCGTCCTCTTCGGTCAGCGCAGCGGCAGAGACAATGTGCTTTTTGGGCACCACCAGAAAGTGCACCTTGGCCTGCGGGTTGATGTCGTAAAACGCCACCACCTGCTCGTCCTCGTACAGCTTCTTGGAGGGGATTTTCCCCTCCGCGATCATACAAAACAGACAATCTTCCATGGGAAACAACTCCTTCCTGATATTTTATAAACGTCCCGCCCTCTCAGGCCGCTTTGCATCCAGCTCTCCCAAAGAGAGAGCCCTTGGCAAAACCATAAACTTTGGCAGCGCGTCAGCGCTGACGGAGAGGGCAAACCCGTTTTCTTATTCGCCCAGAGCCTTCTTGACGATGGCGCCGACAGCAGCCAGAGCTTCGTCGATCTTGGTCTCGTCCTTCAGGCCGGCCATTGCAAAGTCCGGCTTGCCGCCGCCCTTGCCGCCGGCAATGGCAGCGATCTCCTTGACCAGAGCACCGGCCTTCAGGCCCTTTTCCTGTGCCTGTTTGGTCACAGTGACAGCCATGGTGATCTTATCCTCAGCCTTGCCCACCAGAACCGCCACAGCGGGCTTCACAGCCTTGTCGCGGATGGTATCGCACATGCCGCGCAGGGTGTCGCCGGTGGTGCCGGTGAAGTATGCGGAAGCGATCTTCACGCCGCCGATCTCTTCGGCATTGTCAAACAGGCTGGTCACCTTGGAAGCGGCGACCTGTGCCTTGATCTCTTCCAGCTCCTTGGCCAGAGCCTTGTTCTCAGCCATCACGGCCTCAGCACGGACGGGCAGAGCGGTCACGTTGTTGGCCTTCAGGGTGTTTGCCACGGTATGCAGCATAGCCTCCTGCAGGTTTGCACGGATCAGCAGGTTGCGGCCGGTGACAGCCTCGATGCGGCGGATGCCCGCAGCAACGGAGGCCTCGCTCACGATCTTGAAGCCGCCAATCTGGGCGGTATTCTTCACGTGGGTGCCGCCGCAGAACTCGGTAGACCAGCCCTCGATGTCCACAACACGCACGACCTTGCCGTACTTTTCGCCGAACAGAGCCATTGCACCCAGCTTCTTTGCTTCCTCAATGGGCATTTCCCGGACGGTGACGTTCATGGACTCGTAGATTTTATCGTTCACGATCTTCTGCACGCGGGCCAGCTCCTCGGGAGTGACAGCGCTGAAGTGGGTAAAGTCGAAGTGAGTGATCTCTGCATCCTGATAGGAGCCTGCCTGATGGACGTGGTCGCCCAGCACTTCACGCAGAGCTGCCTGCAGCAGATGGGTGGCGGTGTGGTTGCGGGCAATGGCCATACGGTATTCCTTATCCACCTGAGCGGTCAGGTGGTCGCCCACCTTCACGATGCCGCTCTCCAGCACGCAGGTGTGGACGTAGTAGCCCTTGGGGGTCTTCTTCACATCCAGCACGCGCAGGCTGCAGTCGGCGCTGTTCAGCATGCCGTGGTCCGCAGCCTGACCGCCCATCTCAGCGTAGAAGGGAGTCTTATCCAGAACCACCAGCACGCCGTCCTTCGCTTCCTCGTCGGTAGCAATGGCATCGGTCAGGGTCTCCTCGTCGCTCAGGGCCACCACAACACCGGTGTCGTTCAGAGTCTCGTAGCCGGTAAAGACGGTGGGCTCTGCATCCAGCGCACCGAACAGATCCTCGCTCCAGCCGGAGATGTTCTTCTTCAGGCGCTCTGCACGGGCACGCTCCTTCTGCTTGGTCATTTCGGCGTGGAAGCCTTCCTCGTCGATCTCAATGCCCTGCTCTGCAGCGATCTCCTTGGTCAGATCCAGCGGGAAGCCGAAGGTATCGTTCAGCTTGAACACATCCAGACCCTTCAGCAGGTGCTCATGTGCCTTTTCCAGACCGTCGATCATGTTGTTCAGGATGTTCATGCCGGCATCAATGGTACGGGCAAAGTTTGCCTCCTCGGTGCCGATGACCTTCTTGATATAAGCATCGTGCTCGCGCAGCTCGGGATATGCGCTCTCGCTGGACTGGATGACAGTCTCCACCAGCTCCACCAGGAACGGGCGGGTGATGCCCAGCATACGGCCATGGCGGGCAGCACGGCGCAGCAGGCGGCGCAGCACATAGCCGCGGCCCTCGTTGGAAGGCAGGATGCCATCGGACACCATGAAGGTGCAGCTGCGGATGTGGTCGGTGATGACGCGGATGGAGATATCGGTCTTGTCGTCCTCGCCGTAGGTCTTGTTGGCAATGTGCTCTACATGGTGCAGCACGCTCTGCACGGTGTCCACCTCAAACAGATTGCCCACGCCCTGCATCACGCAGGCCAGACGCTCCAGACCCATGCCGGTATCAATGTTGGGGCGTGCCAGACGCTCGTAATGGCCCTTGCCGTCGGCGTCGAACTGGCTGAACACCAGGTTCCAGATCTCCATATAGCGGTCGCAGTCACAGCCCACGCCGCAGGTCGGCTTGCCGCAGCCGTACTCGGGGCCGCGGTCGAAGTAGATCTCAGAGCAGGGGCCGCACGGGCCGGAGCCATGCTCCCAGAAGTTGTCTTCCTTGCCCAGACGGACCATGTGGTCGGGGGCAACGCCCACCTTCTTGGTCCAGATGTCGTAAGCCTCATCGTCCTCTTTGTAGACGGAGATGTGCAGCTTATCCTTCGGGATCGCCATCCACTCGTCGGAAGTCAGGAACTCCCATGCCCAGGGAATGACCTCTTCCTTGAAGTAATCCTGGAAGGAGAAGTTGCCCAGCATCTCGAAGAAGGTGCCGTGGCGGGCGGTGATGCCCACGCGCTCGATGTCAGGGGTGCGGATGCACTTCTGGCAGGTGGTCACGCGATGACGGGGCGGCTCCTCCTGAGCGAGGAACCACTTCTTCATAGGTGCCATGCCGCTGTTGATGAGCAGCAGGCTGGGGTCGTTCTTCGGGACGAGCGGGAAGCTGTCCAGACGCAGGTGGCCCTTGCCCTCAAAGAAGGTAAGGTACTTGTCACGCAGTTCATTCAAACCGGTCCATTGCATAGTTTTAATCTCTCCTCGTGTATCGGCGTCCTCCTCCGGACGCAGTTTTTATGGCAGTCGGGCAAAAAACAAAAAACAGCCCTCATCCCGAAAAGGGACGAAGGCTGTCTGAAAAGCTCCGTGGTACCACCCAAATTGCAGAAATGCCGCCGGGGCGCTCCTGCCGCTTTGTGCGCTGTAACGCTGCGCAGCGTCCGGTTTGTTTCGCCGGAAGCTCCGGGGTGGCGTAAAAAATGCTCTGCCGGAACGCCTTTCAGCCAAGGGCGTTCTCTCTGGGCGGCGGCACACATTCTTCTGGCCCCATCCTTGCCATTTGCCATAATTACCATTCACGCGCAAAGGGCATGCTGCTCCTTTGCGTTCATTTCAGATTATAGCATAGTCAGGCCATTTGTCAACGGGTTTTCCCAAAAATCGCGCGTCACGGCACCCAGATGCGGAGGATATTGCTGACGACGCCGTCCTTTGTGAAGACGGTGGTGTTGTAAGGCGTCCAGTTGTCCTTATCCTCCGAGACGGCCTTGCCTACCTCGATGGTGCCGCTCGTTTCCACCGGCACAGCGTCCACGCTGGCGGAGCTGTCGCTGAGGGTCACACTGTCGTCCACGGGCAGCACGAGTTCCCCCATCATGTAGTAGACCGGGTAGTCGTCGTAGGTGACGGTGCGGTAGATGTCGCCGCTGCGCCAGAGGTCTACGCCGCCCTCTTCGATGCCGCCGTTGATGAAGACGGTGCCGTTCTCTTCATTCTTTTCGATTTTTTCCACAGTCACGTTCTGTGCTTCCACAGCGCCGTCCAGATGGGTGCTGAAAACACTGCCCACATCCAGCGCGTCCACATCCTCGGCGCGGTAAGCGTCGTAGCCGTAGACCGTCAGGGTCATCTGGCGCTTCTTGGTGTCCACGCTCGAGATGTTCGCGGCGAACTTATAGGAGCCGGTCTTCATCTCTTCAAGACTGCCCTGGTCGATGGGCATTATGACGCCCTCTTCGCCGGGCAGGACGCGCACTTCGCTGCTCACCTCTTCGGCTTCGCTGGCGGCGGGCATCGAACCGGCCATACCGCTGGCGGCACTGGCAGCGCTGGCAGAGCTGCATCCGGCCAGCATCCCCAGAGCCAGAACGCCTGCAAGGAGCATCAGTTTCTTGTCGTTCGTCATATCAATACCTTCTTCCCTCTTCAATCATGTAAGGCTCTCATTATACCATAAATGGAGATTTGATGATGAAACCATCGTTAAATTCCGATGAATTCTTTTTGCACCGGCACAGTATACTCTTGTTTTTTGAAAAAGTAAACAACCAACTTGACGTAAGAAGGCGGATTCGCTACAATAAAAGCAAATCTTAACCTATTCTTAATTCAGAGAGGAAATTTCCGTGAAAATATTGAAAGTAAAATGTCTCGCCCCCACCCGGCTGGACAACTATCTGATGCAGCAATTCCCCGCGCTGAATCCGGGCCGTCTGAACAAGGCCCTGCGCGAAAATAAAATCAAACTGAACGGCAAAAAGCAGCCGCTCTCCACCCGCGTGATGGCAGGCGATGAGATCAAGCTGTTCATCCTTGACGATGTTCTGGACGCTGACAAGCGTGTGGACGGCCCGGCGTGGAAAAACGCCCGCGGCCCGGCGCAGGTGGTGTACGACTGCCCCCAGATCCTCATCGTCAACAAGCCCGCCGGCCTCGCCGTGGACGGTCCCGACGACGACACCCTGCTGAACCGCGCTCTGCTCTACCTCAACCAGCAGGGCGAGTACAAGGAGAATGACGTCTACACCCCCGCCCTCTGCCACCGCCTCGACACCGGCACCAGCGGCCTTGTCATCATCGCAAAGACGCCGGAGGCCGAGGAACTGTTCCTCGCCGCCATCAAGAGCCGCGAGGTGAAAAAGACTTACCTCTGCGTCACCTTCGGCCGTCCCACGCCCCCGGACGCCACCCTCGGCGGCTACTTGCTCAAGGACGCCGACCGCGGCATCGTGAAGATCGTGGAGGACAAGCAGCCGGGCGCCAAGGACGTGGAGACCCGCTACGAGACCATCGCCGTCTCCGGCCGTCTGGCTCTGCTCAAGGTGCAGCTCATCACCGGCCGCACCCATCAGATCCGCGCCCACATGGCAAGCATCGGCTGCCCCATCCTCGGCGACAGCAAGTACGGCAACAATACTGCCAACCGCGAACTGAAGCTCAAATATCAGGCCCTCTGTGCGTGGGAGCTGACCATGCCCCACTTCAACCAGCCCGATTTCGAGTTCCTCAGCGGCAAGACCTTCCACGCCCCGAAACCGTGGTATTATCAGCAGGTGCTGGATGGAACGCTGAAATAAAACGATACAGAAAAAGGGAGCTGTCCGCATGGGCAGCTCCCTTTCGTATTTATAAGGTATCAGACCCGCACCATATCCGGCGTGATCTCCGCGATGGAGTGCGCGCCGCACATCTGCATGGTGTCGGCCAGCTCACCGGCCAGCTTGTCGATGTAGCACTTGACACCCTCGGCACCGCCGCCGTAGACAGCCGTGACGAAGGGGCGGCAGATGAGCACGCCGTCCGCACCCAATGCCAGTGCCTTGAAGACATCCACACCGGTGCGGATGCCGCCGTCCACCAAGACCTTGACGCCGGTACCCTTGAGAGCCGCGGCGATCTCAGGCAGGACTTCGGCGGTGGCGGGACACTGGTCGAGGACGCGGCCGCCGTGGTTGGATACCACGATGGCGGCGGCACCGGCCTCCTTGGCCTTGAGGGCGCCCTTGACGGTCATGACGCCCTTGACGATGAAGGGACGCTCGGCCAGCTTGACAATCTCAGCCAGCTCGGCCACGCTCTTGCTGCCGGCCGGAGGAGTCATATTCTTGAGGAAGGGCAGGCCGGCGGCGTCCACGTCCATGGCCACGGCAAAGCAGCCGCTGGCCTTGGCCTGTGCCATCTTCTCTTTAATGGTGTCGATGTTCCAGGGCTTGATGGTCGGCACGCCGCAGCCATCGGCATTGCCGATGGCCTTGGTGGCCATGGTCATAACGTCGGGGTTCGTGCCGTCGCCGGTAAAGGCAGCAATACCGCTCTCCGCGCAGGCGCGCACCAGCACGTCGTTGTAGGTCATGTCGGTGTAGGTATCGGAGTAGTGGAGGTTCACCGCACCCACAGGGCCGGCGAAGAAGGGGTACTTGAAGCTGCGGCCGAACAGCTCCACGTGGGTGTCGGGGGTGCCGTTCTCGCAGAGGGTATCCATGTTCACACGGATGTCGGCCCACTTATTATAATTGCGGATGGCCGTGTCGCCCACGCCCTTTGCGCCGGGGCCGGGGATCTGATTCTTGCAGGCCACGCCGTTGCACACCGGGCAGGCCTTGCAGTATTTGCCGATGCACTGGCGGGCATTGGCCAAAACATCTGAATAATTCATCTGTTTTTCCTCCTGAATTCCTTTTGTTTTCCGCAGAGTTTCCCGCTCTGCATGCTCTCTGCCCTCATCATAGCCCCGTTTTCCGCCTGCGTCAAGGGGGTCTTTGTCTCCTTTTCATTTTCAGTCATCGAAGCTGCGTCATTTTTGAAAAAATGCAAACTTTTTTGAAAAAATGCTTGACAAAAGACCTTCTTTCAGGTATTATAGTGGAGCGCTGAGGGCCGCGGCCCGAAGCACTGAGAACTGAAGATGTGGAAAGATGGCTGAGTTGGTCTAAGGCGCACGACTGGAAATCGTGTAACGTGTCAAAAGCGTTCTGGGGTTCGAATCCCCATCTTTCCGCCACAAAACCCAGAACCGATGGTTCTGGGTTTTTGTTATATCCAGAAGTTGAAAGGATGCTTGTTATGTCTGTCACCATCGCCATGCCCCGGATGAGCACTGACCCGGAGCTTACCACCGCACAGTCAAAATATGTGGAAAGCCTGGCCCGGGCCGGTGCCGAGGTACACTGGGTAGAGCTTTCCGACCCGGACGCCGCCGCAGCCGAGGCGCTGACCTGCGACGGACTCTTGCTGCCGGGCGGCGGTGACATGGACCCGGCCTTCTACGGGCATCCGTAAAAACTTTGTGAGACATTGTTTTTTTCAGTCCAATAAATTTTTCCT
>ERZ791917.847-NODE-847-length-22419-cov-5.783894_pt1 | contig 22419 bp, 19 predicted proteins | sample MGYA00510138_ERZ791917 | MGnify/ENA primary metagenome ERZ791917 (study PRJEB30046, sample SAMN00792102) | human gut metagenome | study: EMG produced TPA metagenomics assembly of the A metagenome-wide association study of gut microbiota in type 2...
GTAATGGCAACTATTTAAGATTTTCTAAAATGTCTAACTTTTCTATGGCACTTCATTTGGGTATGATTCTTGAACAAGTTTTTTATTTCTGCGCACGACAAAATTAGAGTCTGTAATTGAAAACTACTGCACTTTTTGGATGTATGTTACGATTGTAACTTCGGTTAGACCTGGTCATCCCGATATACATCGAAATCATATACAGTAACTCCTCATAATCCTTCTTTAGCTATCCAGCACGTCCGCGTTTATTTTTATTCCGAATCCTACAAAAGTCAAAAGAACTGTACTACCCAAATTTTGGATAATACAGTTCTTTCTTGATGTCAATCCCTTAACTTAATGACCCCGGTTGAATAATCAGGGTCATGTTTTTACTTGCCAAAACTGGAGAAGAGGCTGGTAAAGAAGTTGACGATGGCGTCCCAGAGCTTCTGTAGGGCGTTGCGGTTTTCGCTGGTATTCAGCTTGGCAAAGATCCCCTTGGCGCTCTTCTGGATGGCGCTCATGGCCTGGCCGGCCTGCTGCTTGAAAGAAGAGGAGTTGAGGGCGCCGGAGTCCCGGATTTCAACCAGGATGTTGACGATCTGCTGCTTCTGTTCGTTGGTGATCACGTTGGTCAGATTGTTGTTTTCGATCTGGTTGTTGACGATCGTGATGATCTGGTTCTTGGTGATGTTTGAGCCTTTTTGGGCCATTTCCTTCTTGGCCCCGGCCACGGCATTGTTGAGCTGGGCGTCAGAGTAGCCATCCTTGCCCTTGTTTTCCTTGGTGATCCCGCTTAAGGTGTTCAATTCGTCCTGGGCCGCGGTGATTTGCTTCTGGTTCAGCTTCTCCCCGCTCTTGGCGTAGGCCTTGTAGATCCCGGCCAGAGCGCCGGAACCATCGATCGGGATCGCGGAAGTGACGTAGATGTTGGCGTCAGTGATCCCGGCCGTTACCGCCGCGTTTCGGTACTGGTTGGCGGTGATAGTGGTGATGTTGTTTTGCCCGTTGTAGTTGAGGATGCGGACGTTGATCCCGCTGCCGGAGCTGGTTTTCTCAATGGCAGCACTGGACCAGACCCCGGAAGAGGAGGTAAAGGAGCTGCCGGACGGGTTCAGGTAGGTAACCAGGTCGCTACCCGTTACCGTCAAAGTGTTGTAGCTGCTGGAGTCGCTGAGGGCGCCCTTTAAAACGTCCAGGGTGCCCTGCTTCTGGCTGGCAGTTAATGAGGTCCCCAGGGTAATAACTGGGGTGGTGTCTTCGGCGGCAGAGACCCTGCCGGCCGCTAAGCCCAGGCCCAAAAAGAGGGCGCAGGCCGTAATGATTTTCTTGATTCTTATGTTCATTTTGTTAAGTCTCCTTGTTTCTTGGCTTTCATGCTCCGCTCATAATTATACTAGAGTTTGTTTTTGGGGTATCTCTCTTAGCAAAAATTTAAGCGGGCTCCGGCCAGCGGCAGATTCCTGGCGAAGATGATATAATGTAAAGGATAGATTTGGAGAGGGGGATGCGGCTTTGCGAGCAAATGCCGACTTGAAGCTGACGGTCATCATGACAGTTTACAATCAAGAGAAATACCTGGCCAGAGCCCTGGACTATTTGCTTGAGCAGAAAAACCAGCAGTTCAAGCTGCTGGTCATTGACGATGGTTCGACTGACTCAACCGCGGAAATCGCGGCCAGCTACCAGGACCGCTTCCAGGCCTTCGACCTGGTCAGCAAGGCCAATGAAGGGGTGGCCGCCGCCCGGAACCTGGGCCTGGACATGGTTGACACGCCGTATTTTATTTTTCACGATGGAGACGACTGGGTTGAGCCAGACTACACGGATTACTTTATCAAGGCTTTTGACCGCCACCCGGATGATGACATGGTAACCTGCGGCTATTATATCGACCAGGCAGGGAAGCCGTCCGTGCCGATTACTAAACCGGTTGAGGGGGAATTGACCCGGCTTGAGGCTGTTTTAAAGGTCTTGGGCAGTGCCCATTCGCCGGTTAAGGGCTATACCTGGAACAAGTGCTACAAGACCCAGCTGGTCCGCCGCCTGCCCCTGCGCTTTAACGAGGACCTGGACTTGATGGAAGACCAGGTTTTCAATATTGACTATCTGATGCAGACGGAAGGATGCTATTACAGCTCCGTGCCGCTCTACCACTATTGGCAAAGAGACGACAGCGCGGTGCACACGGTCAGCTGGGACCACTTCTGGAGCATCGTGGGGGCCAATATTTCGATTTACAAGAGCATTTTTTCTCACTTGTGGCAAAAAGTCCTCAGCAAGCGACCGCAAACCCAGGAATACCAAGGCAGTTATGTAAGGGAAAGGATCAAAGATGATCATCAAAGTTAATGGAGTCGATCTTTACTACCAAAAGCTCGGTCAGGGCCAGCCCTTGATCCTGCTGCACGGCCACCACTTGGACGGGGGGATGTACAGCAAGGTGATCGCGCCTTTGTCACTGTATTACACGGTCTATACCCTGGACATGCGGGGGCACGGCTTAAGCGGCGGCGACGGGGCTGAGCACTACCAGACTGAAGTGGAAGACTTGGCCGTCTTCATCAAGGAGCTGGGCTTGGAGCGGCCTTACGTCTTTGGCTATGACTCCGGCGGCCTGGTGACCCTGATGCTGGCCAGCCAGCAGCCCGATATCCTGGGCAAGGCAATCGTGGCCGGGGTCTTTATCGACGGCCGGGGGATCCACAAGTACCACTACTTGACTGAAGGGGTCCGGCGCTTTCTCCGCTTTGACCGCGACAGCCGGGTGGAACTTACCGAATCCTACATGGAGCCGGAAAGTCTGGAGCAGATCAAGATTCCCGTTCTCTGCGTGGTCGGGGAAAATGACTGGGTCAAAGTCGAACATGTCCGCTGGTACAGCAGTTTGATTCCAAATGGCCGCCTGGCCTTGATGCCGCGGCAGACCCACGATTCCTACGTGGTAGACAGCTTGAAGATTTTGGACTTGATCAAAGATTTTTGCAAGGAATAATGAGAAAAAGGCCGATCAAAGCCGAACCTTTGCTATAATGTTACTGTAGATACAATAGATTCTGTTAATGAGAGTGTTTCTAAGGGGCTCATGATGACATCAATTACAAAAGAAGAAATTCATAAGTTGCTCAACCCGATGAAGGTGATCGGGCTCGGCGGCAATCCGCAATTGAACGAAAAGGTAGCCAGCACGCTGGGTGTTCCTTTGATCGAAACGACGGTTCACCACTTCAGCGACGGTGAAATCCAGGTCAACATCGCGGAAAGCGTCCGGGGCTGTGACGTCTTCGTCATCCAGTCAATTCAAGATCCGGTCAATGAAAACTTCATGGAACTGGAAATTGTCCTGGATGCCCTCCACCGGGCTTCAGCCCACACGGTCAACTGCGTGGTCCCGTACCTGGCCTACTCTCGTTCCGACACCAAGACCCGGTCCCGGGAACCAATCACGGCCAAGCTGATTGCCAACCTGCTCCAGCTGACTGGGATCGACCGGGTATTGACCATCGACTTGCACGCTTCCCAAATCCAGGGCTTCTACAACGTGCCGGTTGACCACCTGCACGCGATGCCGCTTTTGGCCCAATACTTCCTGGACAACGGGATCGCGACCAAGGATGACGACGTGGTCGTTGTTTCACCAGACCACAGCGGGACCAAGTTGGCCCGGCTCTTCGGCCAGTACTTCAACGCGCCGATCGCCATCGTTGACCAGCGCGGGGCCCGCTACGATGATAGTGTCCACGACATGATCGGTGACGTTAAGGGCAAGAAGTGCATCATCGTTGACGACTTGATCGACACTGGCACCCGCCTGGCTTCATCAACCCGGTCAGTATTCGCTGCCGGCGCGACTAAGGTTTACGCGGCTGCTACCCACGCCTTGCTTTCACAAGACGCGATCAAGATCTTGAATGGCTTGCCGCTGGAACAAATCGTGGTTACGGATACCATCAAGCATGAAAAGTATCCTGACCGGATGGTCCGGATCTCAGTTGACCGCTTGCTTGCCAAGGGGATTGACCATATTTACAACGATCGCTCAATTCATGACATTTTTGATGAACAAAACCGCTTCACCAAAGACTAAGGCGCGATCAACCGGGAGACCGCTAGCGGTCTCCTGTTTTTGTTTCTATTGTTTTTGGAAATGTGACTTAATAAAACAAGAAAAATAACAGATTTGGGTAAAAGCGAGTGCTATTGCTGTAATTAGGTAAGAAAATCTTGCTATAATTTTATTAACTTTTACAGAGAGGATGAGATGATCGATGGCAAGAAGAAAGAACATGCAGAGACGGCGGGAGATCTTGGACAACACCTTCCGTTTGATCAGAGCCAATGGCTTTGACCATGTTTCCTTGCAAATGATCGCGGAAAACTCAGGAATTTCTAAGTCTTTGCTGCAGTCTTACTACCCCCACAAGGCAAGACTGATGACTGACATTGTCAGAAACCTGTTCAATACTATGTGGGACCAGGTAGAAATAAACTATCACGCGCCAAAGAAGAACCCCTTCACCCGGGTGGACGCTTTAATCTACACGATCGCGACTTTGGGGATGACGGACAAGGGCCTGGACCGGGTAATTACGGAGGCTTTTACTGACCAGACTTCTTTGGACAACTGGAGCCGGATGCTGGACGAATGGATGAAGTCCCACAATGCTTTTTCCGAATACAGCAACTACCAGGAAATCCGGACCGGGATTGCCTTTATCATTACGGGGGTTGGCCGTTTGTATCGTGACCGGGAAAAGCACGGTCTTAACGCCGAACAAATGGCGGACTACTCAACCAGTTCCCTGATGTACGGCTTTTTTCACGCGGATCCTGCGGAAATCGACGCCGTATTGGAAGAAGGTCACGGGATCATTGACGACAGCAACATCGGTGAGGTCCACCACGCGATCGACACTATGTTTGACGAAGGTAAGGTAATTTACAGTTAGGAGCAAGCGCATGGCAGAAAGTTCCGGAACGCACAGACGAAGGAACAACTATGAAATCGTGGACAACGCGTTAGAATACAAGCGTCCCTTGGCCTTTATAGCTTTCTTACTGCTCAGCTTGCTGCTGGCCACGGGAACTTTTCTGAATCCTGCTTTTATGAAGGAAACCATCAAGACCGACAGCAACATGGTCGTGGTCAGCCAGCAGGTCAACAGCCACTTCAACCGCCTGGCCACGATCGTCAACGGATCCAGCGATGAAAAGAACTTGATCTCTGATAACCAGGCCAGGGAAGTTGCCGACTTGATCATCGACTACAAGTATGGCTGGCACTTTATCCATACCAGCAATTTAGACCTGGCTAAGGACATCAAGGCCGTGATCTTGAAGAAGGAGCAGACGGATACCGACCAGGTGACCGCTATCCGCAAGAAGCTGAAGAAGCAGAGCGATTCGTCAGTCTATATCGTCAGCAACGCCTTTGACCTGGCCACGGTCATGTTGGAGGCCAACTTGATCACGATCATCCGGATCGTCAACTTGCTGGTGATCCTGCTCTGCCTGGTGGCCGTAGTCTCGATTTTGCGGGAGGCTTTTGCCAGCCACACCAAGCGGGCAGTGGTTCACGACATGACAGCCGGGCTGATGTGGACCGCCTTTTGGTTCATCCTGGTTTACGGGCTCTTGGCCATGGTGCCGATCTTTATGGACACTTCGGTGATTACCGTGGCGGACCTGGGCTACTGGCTGGAAATCGCCAGCGGGGTCTTCCTGGACTTCGTGATCGCCGGCGTTATTTTATACGTGGTCAGTGCCATTCCATGGCAGGCGACTTCAAGATAGCAAAAAGGTAAAGCCGTTGGGCTTTGCCTTTTTAGTTTGCTATTTAAGGATAGTGATCTGCTTGCCTTTGGCGGCGATGTAGCCATCCTTTTTTAATTTGGAGAACTCCCGGCTGAGAGTTTCAGGGGTGATGCCCAGCAGGCTGGCCAGGTCCTTCTTCTTTAAGGGGAGGGTAAAGGTATCGGAGCCGGCTTCGTCAGCGTAGTCTTTCAAGCTGGCGTAGAGGCGGGGGCCAGCTTCCAGGCTGTTGCGGCGCATGGCGTTCTTTTGCGCGCTGACCAGGCGCTTGCCGAATTCATTTAAGAGGTGCAGGGAAAGTTCCGGGGACTTGAGCAGGAGCTCCTGGAAGTCGGAATAGTTGATGGAGCAGGCCGTGCTGTCTTCCAGGGCTTCGATGAAGAGGTCATCGTTTTCCGTGTCAAAGAGGTTTTCCTCCCCGTTGATGTCGCCTTCCTGCATCAAGCTGAGGACCTGTTCATGGCCGTCGGGGCTGAGGCTGTAAACCTTGGCCCGGCCTGAGTCCAGGGACATGACCGATAAGCGGCCGTCGCCTGGGGCGTGGATCAAGCTCCCTTTTTTAAAAAACTGCTGGTGGGTCGAAATGTGAACCAAGTCCTGGCGCAGGTCCAGGGGGAGGTTCTTAAAAATCGGCACGTGGCTGATACAATTTAACTCGTCGTGTTGGTGCATGGTTGTCGTTTTGCTTTTATACTCTTACTTGTTTACTTCTTCTTGCTGGATTTCTTATTAGACTTTTTGGCAGCTTTCTTACCGGTCTTTTTAGATTTAGACTTTTTACCAGCTTTCTTACTGGTCTTTTTAGATTTAGACTTTTTACTAGCTTTCTTACTAGATTTTTTAGATTTAGCCTTAGATTTTTTTCTAGACTTCTTACTGGATTTCTTAGTAGTCTTCTTAGCCTTGCTAGTTTTCTTAGCCTTGCTAGTTTTCTTAGTCTTGCTAGTCTTCTTAGTCTTGCTAGTCTTCTTGACTGCCTTGGCATTGGTGATCTTCTTGCTCTTGACGGTGGAGATGTTCTTGCCGACCTTGTAGAGGTACTTGGCCAGGCCCTTGTTTTGCAGGTCCTTCTGGCTTACCTTGTTCTTGCACTGGGTGCTGGAAGAGGAGACCTTGCTTGAGTAAGTCCGGCTGCTGCTCTGCTTGAAGAGCTTGAAGCTGTAAGTAGCCAGGTTGCCGGCTCTGACCGTGTACTTGTGGCCGGCCGTCAGCTGCAGCTTGCTTGGGTAGTAGGTGATCACGGTCTGGAAGTTGCCAAAGCCGTACTCGCTGTAGTTGGCCACTTGGCTGGCGGTGACCGTCTTGCCGGTGTCATCGTCAGTAACGGTGATCTTCGGGGTTGAGGTCACGACTTTGTTTGAAAAGTATAAAGACCAGGCGATGTTTTGTCCATTCAAAAGTTCCAGGGGGAAGACCCCGGCATTTGGATAGGCTACCATTTCCCGGCTGGCAGTTCTTGCGCTGTCGCCTACATTCAAGACCTGGTTGACTGAGTAGCGGTAGCCGTTGATCCCGTAAGCTGCCCCGACTGAAATCTTGCTTAAGCGGGTGGAGAGCAGCCAGGCCCGGTGGCCGGTGTCAGAACCCGACAGGTTATAGCGGTCGGTCAAGAGGTCGGTCATGACGTCCCCGGCCGTCTGCGGGCTGGCATTGAAGTTGAGGTTGGCCGAGTTGGAAACGTCCTGGGCCAAAAGCCAGTTCTTCTTGGAAATGTAGCTTGGCCGCTTCTCATTTGGCAGCCCGTGCTGGTTGACGAACGGGTTGGCATTGATGGCGGCCATGACGGCAGCCGTCGTCTGGGCATTCTTGTTGCCCTGGCTGCTTGTCTTGACGGCAGTTAAGCCGAAGAGGTCACGGTAGTAGTTGATGTAGGCGACTTGCTCGTTGATGTAGCTGGACTTTAAGCTGCCCACCTTGAACTTCTTCTTCAAGGAAGGCTTGCTGGCATAGATATTCTGCTGGGTGTAGACGGTCTTGCTCAAGGCCTGGTATTCTCTTTGAAAACGGAGCACCTCTGCCTGTTCCTGCGGCGTGAATTCCGCCGCCTGGACAGCCGTGGGTCCTGCTGCCAGAAGGATTGCCGGCAGTAAAAGTAGTACTGTTTTATGACGCATCTTCATCAACCCCTTTCTAGTTTCTATTATAGCTGATTTTTTGCTTTTTTCGCCATTAAGCGCTTTCGCTAAAAAAGCTTAAAATTTGCCCGGAAATTGCGCCAAAAGCCCGAGTTTTCGGTATAATACAGAATTGATAAAAGGAGACAAAACAATGACGAAAAAAACACAAGTTGGTTTGATTTTTGGTGGGAACTCCTCCGAATACGAAGTTTCAATCACTTCAGCCGGCAACATCTACAAGGCAATCGACAAGGACAAGTTTGACGTGCACCCGATCTGGATCACGAACTCCGGCTACGTGGCCAGTGAAGCTGATTCATACAAGGTTCTGGAAGAGCCGGGCTACATGGTGGAAAAGACTGACAAGACGGCCAACCTTTCCAACTTGATCGAGCTGGCTTCTCGGCCGGAACTGGACGTGCTCTTCCCAATCGTCCACGGCAACCTGGGTGAAGACGGGGTCCTGCAGGGCCTCTTCCGCCTGATCGACAAGCCTTTCGTCGGGGTTGACGTTTTAGCGGCAGCCGTAACCATGGACAAGGAATTCACCAAGATCCTGGCCCAAAGAGCCGGCGTGCCGGTAGCTAAGTGGGTATCCATCAAGCGCTACGAATATGAGGACGCCAAGAACCAAAAGCTCAGCTACGACTGGGTCAGCGGCCAGCTGGGCACCAGCAACCTCTTCGTCAAGCCGTCCAACCAGGGTTCTTCCGTCGGCATCACTCACGTGACTGACGACAGCAACTACGCTGAAGCTCTGGCTGAAGCCTTCAAGTACGATGACAAGGTTTTGGTTGAAGAAGGGATCGTCGGCACTGAAGTTGAAACTGCTGTTTTGGGCAATGATCACCCGGTAGTTTCCGGGGTCGGCCGAATCATCAACGCCGATAATACTTGGTATAGCTACGAAAACAAGTACAGCGCGGAATCAACCACGACCCTGCAGATTCCAGCCCAGATCCCGGCAGAAACCGCGGAAAAGGTCCGGGAAAACGCCTTGAAGATCTACCAGATCACTGAATGCAGCGGGATGGCCCGGGTTGACTCCATGCTTAGAGAAAGCGATGGGGAAGTCATCTTCAACGAATTGAACGCCCTGCCAGGCTTTACCAACATCAGTATGTACCCGAAGCTGTTTGAAGAAGCCGGGGTTTCTTACTCAGACTTGATCACCCGCTTGATCGAGCTGGCTGAAGAGCGCTACGCCCACAAGAAGACCCTCCTGCACAAGCACGACTAAGAAAAAAGTACTTTGAAAATTTAGTTTTTTGCGAAAGAAAGTCAGAACATGAGTGAGAAAAGTGAGCAGATGAAGACCAGTGAAGCCGCCCAGGCCCTTGGGGTCAGCGAGAACACCCTGCGCAAGTATTCGCAGGCGGTGGAGAAGGCTGCTTCACCAGCTTACTTTCCCCGGGTCAAGAATGCCCGCCGCTACCGGCTGGAAGACTTGGAAAAACTGAAGCAAATGCAGGCCCTGGTCAAAGCAGGGCAGAAGGTCGACCAGGCGGCCCAGGAACTTTTTGCTGGTGAAAAGGAAGAAGCAGCAGTAAAAACTGCCAGAGAAGACCAGCTGGAAGCCGCCCTGGCCGCCAGGGACCAGGAAATCGCCGAACTGAAAGAGCAGCTGGCCCAGCTGACAGCGGCTAAGGAAGAAAAAGCTGCTGAAAAGCAGATTGATTCCCTTGAGCCAGCCGATGATGTCCTGGACCTGCCGGATTTTGATGACAACTTTTTGGAAGATGAGCCGGTCACCCCGAAGCAGAAAAGGGCCCAGGTCGTGGCTGACATGGCCAAGAGTGATGAGGAGGTCCACAGGGAACTGCTCAGCCGGGCCCAGGAAAACGCGGCCAAGGGGGCGCCAACCTACCGGACCTTGGCTGACATGCAGCTAGCACCCAAGAAGACTCCCTGGTGGAAGAAAATTTTCAAATAATGGCGCAAATTGCTAAATTAAGCTTAAAAATCAAAGAGGACCGCGAAAGCGGTCCTTTTTTTGCACTAAAATAAAAAGTGCTGAAAACTAAAACAAAGAACAGAAAGGCAAATACAAAGAGGATGGAAACGAAAAAGCAGCGCTTCCTGGCCGCCCTGGTTCTGCTGGCCCTGGGTCTGGGCCTGGCCACGCTGACCTATTTTAAGACGACCGGCTATAAGAACCCGGTGGCGGTGATCACGGACACGAAGATCAAGGACCGCTTGCTGAAAAAAGAAACTGATATTTACGGTAACAAGGATGAAGAACGCCGGCAGTACCTGCACGTTCAAGTCTTGACCGGTAAGTACAAGGGGCAGACTTTTGAAACGGTCAACACCTACTACCCTTCCCAGCTGGTTACCCAGAAGTACCGGGCAGGCGAGCGGGTCTTCGTCACGGTGACTGATGGCAGCCTGGCCCTGCTTTCGCCAAAAAGAGACTGGATCCTAGTCATGACCTTGGCCATTACTTTGTCCTTGATGGTGGCCGTAGTTGGCCGGCGGAGCTGGCACTTGATTGTCTCCATGGCCATCAGCTGGATCCTGTTTTACTGCTTGATCCTGTGGGACGTGGCGGTCAACGGGGCTGGGATCATCTGGATGTTCTCCCTGGCCGACATCGTTTTCTCCTTCTTCAGCCTGGCTATCGTGCAGGGGGTTAATAAAAAGATGCTGGTTACCTGGCTGGCGACCTTGCTCGGGGTCTTTGTCTCTTTTGCCCTCTGCTATGCCGTTATTAAACTGACTGGGGAGACCTACCTCAACTATGAAATGGGCGATTACGCTACCCAGGACACGCGGGGGATCTTCATGGCCCAGGCCCTGCTGGGGGTACTTGGGGCAGTTATGGACGAGGCGACGGACATCGTTTCCAGCCTTTATGAACTGATCCAGCACAAGCCCGAGATTACCGTTAAGGAGCTTTTAGCCAGTGGCCGGACAATGGGGCAGGAAATCATGGGGCCCTTGATCAATGTTTTGGTCTTGATCTTCATTTCTGAAGCCCTGCCGGAAACAATCCTGTATTTCCGGGACAACAACACTATCGCGACGACTTTTAACTTCACCATGTCCTTAGGGGCGACGCAGAGCGCGGTTTCAGCGATCGGGATCGTTTTGACCATCGTTTTTGCCAGCCTCTGCAGCCTCCTCTTTTTAAAAAAGCCGGAGAAAGGGGGTAAGCAAGAATGAGCAGCCTTGGCGCATTAATCATCGTTTTGGCCATCTTAATGACCGTCATCGGCGGGGAGACCGGGATCCGCAGCTTCTTCAGCGTCTTGATCAACAGCCTCTTGCTGGTCCTGGTGGCCATGCTCATCTCCTGGGGCTTGAGCATTCCAATTATTACCGCGATTTTCGTGCCCCTTAAGCTGGTCACGATCATTTTCCTGGGTACCCATGACTATACCGTGGCCAAAAATTCCTTCTACGCCTCTTTGATCGTCTTAGCCCTTGTCAGCGCCTTGATCTTAGGCATCCAATACTTGGCCCAAGCCGCCGGTCTGGGGCCGGAAGCCGGGGAAATCCTCCTGGGCCACTCCCAGATGCCGGGGATCAGCTACGGGCAGATCGCCGTTACCGTGGCTATTTTCTCCGCCCTTGGGGCGGTGGCGGAAGCCGCCGTGTCGATGAGTTCGGGGATTTTGGAACTGAAGAAGGCCAAGCCGGACATCACGGAAGAGCAGCTGATGAAGAGCGGGGCAGCCATCGGCTACGATGTTTTGGGCACGGCCATGAACACCATCATTTACGGGATGTTTGGCAGCTTTTTGTCCCTCTTTTTATGGTATTACCGCCTCCACTATTCCTTTAGTGAAATGATTAATGATAAACTTTTTGTAAACGAAGCACTGATCATTATGTATTCTCTGCTCGGTGTGCTGCTGACGGTTCCTTTGGCGACCTTTTTGCTAGCCAAGGGGGTGAGCCGGCAAAGTGAGGCAAAAAATGGAAACGAAAAAACTAGAGATCAAGAACTTTAACGGCCGGACCTACCAGCTGCAGACCTACACGGTTAAAAGCAGCCATGCTCCCTTAAACAAGCTCCGCCCCCTGGCCATCGTGGTGCCAGGCGGCTCCTTCACCCACCTCTCCGTCAAGGAAGGGGAGCCGGTGGCCCTGGCCTATGTCAGCCGGGGCTTCAACGCCTGCGTGGTCAGCTACAATCTTTTGCAAGATGAGGGGATGATCTATCCTGATGCCGGCCTGGACGTTCTCAGCACGGTCAACTACTACCGAGAGCGCGCTGCTGAATACCAGATTGACCCAAACAAGATCATGACCATTGGCTTTTCCGCCGGCGGCCATATTGTCAGCGCGGCCAACTACCTGGCTGATGAAGCTGAATACCAGGAAAAGTATGGCTATAAGGGCGGCCAGGTCCGGCCAAATGCCACGATTCTGGGTTATCCTTTGACTGACGTCCACAAGGTGGCCTTTGAAATCGGCGGCCGGGCTGACGGGGCCCTGCCGCCTGACCCCAAGCTGGTCGACACGGCCCTGGGGGTAAGTCCGAAGACGCCGCCAACCTTCATCTTCCAGTCCTGGAATGACCCGATTTGCCTGCCAACCAATGCCATGGCCTATGAAGAAGCCTTGTTCAAAAACAAGGTCAAGTGCGAGGCCCACATATTTGACATCGGCTACCACGGCTACTCTTTGGCCACTCCGGAATTGTCCACGGAGGACATTTTCTGGCAGGGCAACCCCCACACGGCACGCTGGTTCAATTTGAGCCTGGAGTGGCTGGACCATCTGTTCTCCGGGATCAACTACGATGAAAACAAGGACAAGCTGACCCAGCTTTACCAATAGACGAAAAATGAATTTATTATTTACGAGAGCTGCCCGGGCAGCTCTTTTTTATTTGGTTAGCGGTAACTGCTTGCATCCGTGCCTGTTTTTCCTATACTAAACTTGTAGAAAAAAATGACAGCGCTTCAGCTGAATTTAGATGAGAGTTTGAGGAAATAAAATGACAGCAGAAAAGCAAAAGCAAGAACCATGGTGGAAGCAGGCCGTGATCTACCAGATCTATCCCAAGTCTTTCCAAGACACTAACGGCGACGGGGTCGGCGACCTGCGGGGGATCATCAAGCGGCTGGACTACCTGCAAGACCTGGGTATCGACGCCATCTGGCTCTGCCCGGTCTACAAGTCGCCAGGCGTGGACAACGGCTATGACATCGCTGACTACGAAGCTATCGACCCCCAGTACGGGACCATGGCGGACATGGAAGAATTAATCAGTGAGGCCAAGAAGCGGGGGATCCGGATCGTGATGGACCTGGTGGTCAACCACACCTCCGACCAGCACCCTTGGTTTATCGAGGCCCGGAAAAATCCATCCTCTCCGGAACACGACTACTATGTCTGGGCGGATAAGGCCAATGAACTCAAGTCAGCTTTTTCCGGCAGCGCCTGGGAATATGACGGCCAGGTCGGCCAGTACTACCTCCACCTTTTTGCCAAAGAGCAGCCGGATTTGAACTGGAAGAACCCGGCCCTAAGGCAGAAGGTCTATGACCTGATGAACTTCTGGATTGACAAGGGGATCGGGGGCTTCCGGATGGACGTGATTGAACTGATCGGCAAGGTCCCGGAAGAAGAGATTACCGCTAACGGCCCTAAGCTGCACGACTACCTGCAGGAGATGCATCGGGAGACTTTTGGCGACCGGGACTTTTTGACGGTCGGGGAAACCTGGGGTGCAACTTTAGACAACGCTCCCCTGTACAGCGACCCAGAAAGAAAGGAACTGTCCATGGTCTTCCAGTTTGAATTCACGGAACTGGACAAGCAGGCCGGCAAGGAAAAGTGGGACACCAAGCCCCTTGACTACGGCGACTTGAAGAACGTCCTGGCCAAGTGGCAAAAGCTGGACTTTAACCACAGCTGGAACAGCCTCTTTTGGAACAACCACGACCTGCCCCGGATCGTGTCCCGCTTTGGCAATGACCAGCAGTACCGCGAGCGCAGCGCTAAGATGCTGGCCCTTCTCCTGCACGGCCTGCGGGGGACCCCGTATATCTACCAAGGTGAGGAAATCGGGATGACCAACTGCCCAGTTTCGGCTATCGACGAGGTAGAAGACATCGAAGCCCGGCGGATGTACCAGGAACGGCTGGCAGAGGGCTGGAAGAAGGAAGACCTGATCAAGGCCATCAATGCCCAGGGCCGGGACAATGCCCGGACTCCAATGCAGTGGGATGCTTCAGCTTCCGCTGGCTTTACCAGCGGCCGGCCATGGCTGGCGGTTAACCCTAACTGCCAGGAAATAAACGTAAAAAATGCATTGAATGATCCAGATTCAATTTATTATTTCTATAAGAAGCTGATTGCCCTCCGCCACCAGGAACGGATTTTGACCGATGGGGCCTTTGAACTTTTGGACACGGGGGATTCCGTCATGGCCTACCACCGGGAAAACGCGGAAGATAAGTGGCTAGTTGTCTGCAACTTGACTGGCGAGGAGCAGGAAGTCTCCCTGCCGGATAAGGTCAAGGAAGTCCTTCTGGCTAATGGGCCTGTCCCGGAAGACCTGTCGGCTGCTGTCCTGCCAGCTTACGCGGCCTTTCTCTGCCGGGTGGAAAAATAAGTAGATTAGTTAATTTGTAAAAAAGATAATTTTATTTTTTGAAAGCGAATTTTTCAACTTACAAAAAATATGTTATTTTGTGTTAGAATCTAGAATAGGAAGTGAGAAGGAAAAGTTAGACTAGAATCCTTGATGGGAGGAAATTTGCTTGAAGAGAACCGCTACTTTAGAAGATGTGGCTCGCAAGGCCCATGTGTCGAAGATGACCGTTTCCCGGGTGATCAACCACCCCGAACTGGTTGCTCCGGAACTGCAGGTCGTTGTTGAAGACGCCATGCGCAAATTGAACTACCACCCCAACAACGCGGCCCGGGCCCTGGCCAAGAACCAGACCAGCGTGGTGAAGTTCGTGATTTTAGAAGACATCGACGATACCGACCCTTACTTTACCAATGTCTTATTTGGCATGGCGACGGAGTTGAAGAAGCAGAACTATTCCCTCCAGCTGCTCTTAAAGGGGAGCCAGCTGGACCAGGGGGCAGCTGACGGCTACGTGATCACCGGAGCTAGGACTGATGATTACCCCCAATTGAACGAGCTTAAGCAGCCTTTCGTCCTGTTTGGCGAGAACAGGGGCGGCTATGACTTTGTAGACACCAACAACCTGCTGGGTGAGACCATGGCGACCAAGTATGCCTTGAAGGCGGGCTACCGGAATGTGGTCTTTATCGGTATCGATGTCCGCGAGGCTTTTGAATTTTCTAGAGAAGCTGGTTATGTCAACACCATGCAGCAAAATAAGAAGATTCCCAGCGTCTTCCGGGTAGAAAACAGCTCAGTCGCGGCCCGGGAATTCATCCAGGACCACTTGGGCGAATTTCCCAAGAATACCTGCTTTGCCTGCGGCAGTGACCGGATTGCCATGGGGGTCATCCAGGCCCTGGCGGAGGCGGAAGCCAAGATTCCGGAAGACTTTGGCGTGATCGGCTATGACGGGGTCCTTTTAGACCGGGTGTCATCGCCGACGATCACGACCGTCAAGCAGAACCTCTGGTTGATCGGCGAGAAGCTGGCGGAACTCATTTTAAGAAAAATTGCCCAAAACGGCGCGCCGCAAGGGGAGGTCTTTATCGAACCGACCTTGAGCGAGGCCGAATCAACCAAATAGCAGCTGAAGCATCCTTAGGGATGCTTTTTTGCTTGGCTTTTGTTACCGATAACAGGCAGGCAATACTTGTAAGCGCTAACCATTGTTTGGTTAAATTCTTACTGGAGGAAAAAGAAACATGACTAAGCAGAATGCATGGCAAAAGAATACCATTATTTACCAGATTTACCCGAAATCATTTCAAGACAGCAACGGCGACGGCATCGGCGACTTAAACGGTGTCCGTCAGCGGATTCCCTACTTAAAGCAGCTGGGCATCACCGCCGTTTGGCTGAACCCGATCTACCAGTCACCGGGTGTTGATAACGGCTATGACGTCAGCGACTACTACAAGATTGACCCGGTCATGGGGACCATGGCAGACTTTGAAGCACTTGTCACCGATTTGCACCAGGCCGGGATCAAGCTGATCATGGACTTTGTCTTAAACCACACGTCTGATCAGCACCCTTGGTTCAAGGCCGCGGTCAGTGACCCGGCCAGCCCTTACCGGGACTACTACATTTTTGCCGGTAAAAACGGGGTCCGGCCAAACAACTGGGGCAGCTTCTTTGGCGGCAGCTGCTGGGCAGCTGACCCGGCCGGAACGGGCCAGTCCTACTTCCACCTTTTTGCCAAGGAAATGCCAGATCTGAACTGGAAGAATCCGGCTGTCCGCGAGGAAATGTTCAAGGCGGCTGAGTTCTGGCTCAAGAAGGGGGTCGACGGCCTGCGCCTGGATGCCTTCATCCACATCGCCAAGGCAGACCTGCGCCAGTCCTACCCAAGTGAGGACGATAAGCCGGTCATCGCGGAAGACTTTTTCGCCAACCGGCCGGAAGTGCAAGAATGGCTGGCTCCTTTCTGCGCCCGCCTGCGGGAAGAATTTCCGGACCTCCTGCTTTTGGGGGAAGCAGCCAGCGCCAGCATCAACCTGGCGGTCGACTACACCGACCCTAAGCGGAATTTGATGGACTCAGTCATTACCTTCCGCTACTTTACGGAAAAAGAAGATTCCGTTAACCCGGACTTCAGCGGCCAATACCAGCCAAAAGAGTTTGACTGGCTGGCCTTTAAGCAAAACCAAACCGTTTGGCAGCAGACCCTATCAGCCGCGCCGACCCTGTACTGGAGCAACCATGACATGGCCCGCCTGGCGACGCGGGTAGCCAAGACCCCGGTCCAGCAGCGGTCTTTGGCCATGGCCATGTACTTGGAGCGGGGGATCCCGGTGATTTACTACGGGGAAGAATTAGGCCTGCACAACTTGGAATTTGATAATGCAGACCAGTTTGCTGATGAGACGGTGGCTGACTTCGTCAAGTCAGCCGGCGAGGCCGGGGTAGATGAAAAGACGGCCCTGGAAATGGCCAGCCAGACCCACAAATTACCGGCCCGGGGGCCAATGCCTTGGGACGGCAGCCAGTATGGCGGCTTTAGCACTGCTGAGCCTTGGCTGACGGGCAGAAGCCGGGACAAGGTTAGCGTGGCCAGCGAAGACGCGGACCCAGCTAGCATGCTCAACTTCTATCGGCATCTGTTGAAATTGAAGCAAACGCCTTTGTTTACCAAGGGCAGCTACTACCTGCTGGATACCAAGGCAGACCTCCTGGTCTACCAGCGAGATTTAGGGGATGACCGGGCTTTAGTTGTTGTTTCCCTCAGCGCCAAGAAGGAGCACTTGACCCTGCCAGAAGAACTGACTCCGGTCTTAACCGCCGGCAGCATCAACCTGCAGGGCAAGGAACTGACCCTGATGCCTTTTGCCGGAGTAGTTTTGCAAAAGAAAAAATAAGCAATAAAGCAAGTAACAAGTAATAACCAACGTGATGATAATTTTTTAGCGAGGAAACAGAAAAAATGCAAACAGCAGCAGTTAGACACAGACCTGAAAGCGAAGATTGCTACCTGGTGACGACGGAGACCATGAAGCTGCGCCTGCACACGGGCCGCGACGTCAAGGAAGTTTACGTTCACTATTGCGACGTCCACGAACCCTTGACCAATTTGAAGAAGCAGGCCATGGACCTGGCAGGTCACGGCCAAGTAAACGACTACTGGGAAACGACGGTGACCTTGCCTTTGCACCGGGCCCAGTACGTCTTTGAAATTCACGGTGAAGACGGTGAGGAATGGGTTTACGGTGACCGGGGCTTCAGAAAGAATGAAAAGGAAACTTACGAAGACCCGAACAACTACTTCAAGCTCCCTTACTTCCACGCGATCGACATGACCAAGAGCCCGGACTGGGTCAAGGAAACGGTTTGGTACCAGATCTTCCCTGAACGCTTTGCTAACGGGGACAAGAGCAATGACCCAGAGGGCGTTAAGGACTGGAACCCAAGCGACCACCCTGGCCGGGAAGACTACTACGGCGGTGACCTGCAAGGGGTGCTGGACCATTTGGACTACTTGCGGGACTTGGGGATCAATGGCCTGTACTTCTGCCCGATCTTTAAGGCTAGCTCCAACCACAAGTACGACACGATCGACTACCTGGAAATCGACCCGGACTTTGGGGACAAGCAGCTTTTTGCCCGCTTGGTCAATGAAGCTCACGCCCGGGGGATGAAGGTCATGCTGGACGCGGTCTTCAACCACATGGGCGACTCCTCCATGCAGTGGCAGGACGTCGTGAAAAACGGCCCTGATTCCCGCTTTGCCAACTGGTTCCACATCAACCGCTTCCCAGTTGAACCGTATGACCCGGCCGACCCAAGCTACGAAACTTTTGCCTTTGAAAAGCACATGCCGAAATTGAACACCGCCAACCCGGAAGTCGTGGACTACCTTTTGACGATCGCGACCTACTGGGTCAAGGAATTCGATATCGATGCCTGGCGGCTTGACGTGGCTGACGAAGTCGACCACCAATTCTGGAAGAAGTTCAAGGCCGCTGTTACGGCCATTAAGCCGGACTTCTACGTCCTGGGCGAGTCCTGGCACTCCAGCCAGTCCTGGCTGAACGGGGACGAATTCTCCGGTACCATGAACTACCCATTCACCGGCCAGATTGCCGACCACTTCCTTAAGGGGACGCAGGATGCCAAGACCATGACCGAACTTTTGACTGACCAGCTCTTCTTATACAGAGAGCAGAGCAACTCAGCCATGCTGAACGTTTTGGACTCCCACGACACTGCCCGGATCAAGACGGTAGCTGGTGAAGACGAAGACAAGGCCCTGCAGGCTCTGGCCTTCGTCTTCATGCAAACCGGTTCTCCATGCATCTACTATGGGACGGAAATGGGCATGAGCGGGGACAATGACCCTGACTGCCGCAAGCCAATGGACTGGAGCCAGGCAGGCAGTCCAGTCTGGCAGGCAGTTCAAGTGATCATCGCCTTCCGCCGCCAGCACTGGGAAAGCCTGAGCAAGGGGCAGACCTGGCTGGAAGTTGAAGAAAACGGTTTAATTCACGTTAAGCGGACCGACAAGGAAACGATCGAAGGCTGGTTCAACACGACCGGGCAAGCTGTCAGCTTAAGCGCGGAAGCCGCTTTGAGCCGGGGCTATGAAGCTGGTCAGCTGGCAAGCAAGGGCTATGTTCTGAGTGTCAAATAGAAGCTGTTAGCGGTAACATAAAAATAATCCTTGTTAGCGTTTGCATGTTAGCCGATAATGATTACAGAATGATTTGAGCGAGGAAGAACAGCGATGAAAAGAATTTTTGAAATTGATCCCTGGAAATTGACCAGTCACACTTTTTCAAAAGAAGACAAGCGTCTTCAAGAAAGTATGACTTCAATCGGCAACGAATACATGGGGTTGCGCGGCAACTTTGAAGAAGGCTACAGCGGCGACAGTTTGAAGGGTACCTACTACGCCGGTGTCTGGTTCCCGGACAAGACCCGGGTCGGCTGGTGGAAGAACGGTTACCCGGACTACTTCGGTAAGACCTTGAACGCCCCAAGCTTCATTGACCTGCCAGTGACCATCAACGGCCACAAGCTGGACCTGGCAACTGATGAAATCAGTGACTTCAGCTTGAGCCTGGATATGCACCAAGGCCTGCTTACCAGAAGCTTTATTTATGAAGGCAAGGACTGCCGGGTTCAATTTACTTTCACCCGCTTCCTTAGTTCCGTCATCAAGGAAGCTGCCTTGATCAAGGTTAAGGCCACTGTCCTGAGTGGTGAGGCTGACCTGCAAATCGCCAGCCGCTTGAACGGGAACGTGGTCAACGAAGACAGCAACTACGAAGAAGGCTTCTGGGATGCCTTAAATGAAGATACTAACGGCCGCAGCATCCAGCTGCGGACCAAGCCAAACAACTTCGGTACTCCGCAATTCACGGTTCTTTTGAAGGAAGTTACCCGGGAAGACGGCCAAGTCATTTCCGGCGACTTGACGACCGCCAGCGGTGAAGTCAGCGAACTGTTCGCTAAGACTTTGACCAGCGGCCAAAGCTGGGAACTGGAAAAGGACGTCATCGTCATCACCAGCCGGGACGTGGCTGATGAAGAACAAGCCGCCAAGGCTGACGAATTGATGGCCAAATTGACCAGCAAGACTTTTGCCGAGAACCTGGCTGACCATGAAGCTGTCTGGGACAAGCGCTGGGCAAGCTGTGACGTGACGATTGACGGTGACCCGGCCGCTCAGCAGGGGATCCGCTTCAACATCCTCCAGCTCTTCATGACCTACTACGGCCAAGACCCGCGCCTTAACATCGGGCCGAAGGGCTTTACTGGTGAAAAGTACGGCGGTGCTACTTACTGGGACACTGAAGCCTTCATCGTGCCAATGTACCTGGCCGCAGCGCCTAAGGAAGTTACCAAGTCCCTCTTGGAATACCGGCACGAACAATTGCCAGGTGCCTTCCACAACGCCCGCCAGCAAGGCTTGAAGGGTGCCCTCTTCCCAATGGTTACCTTCAACGGGATTGAATGCCACAACGAGTGGGAAATCACTTTTGAAGAAATCCACCGGAACGCGGACATTCCATTCGCTATCTACCAATACACCCGCTACACGGGCGACGACTCCTACGTCAAGGATGAAGGCATGGACGTCCTGGTTTCAACTGCCCGCTTCTGGGCTGACCGGGTCCACTTCTCCAAGCGCAAGGGTCAGTACATGATCCACGGGGTAACCGGTCCTAACGAATACGAAAACAACGTTAACAACAACTGGTTCACCAACACCATGGCCAAGTGGCTTCTGGGCTACACCCTGGAACGCTGGCCACTGGCCACTGAAGCAGCCAAGAAGCGCCTGCAGGTAACTGACGAAGAACTGGCCAAGTGGCAAGACATCGTCGACCGGATGTACCTGCCGGAAGACAAGGGACTGGGCATCTTCGTCCAACACGACACTTACCTGGACAAGGACCTCAGAAGCAAGGACACCATCCCGGCTGACCAATTGCCACTGAACCAGCACTGGTCCTGGGACAAGATCCTGCGGTCACCGTTCATCAAGCAAGCCGACGTTTTGCAAGGGATCTACTTCTTGAACGACCACTACACCAAGGAAGAAAAGGAAAGAAACTACGACTTCTACGAACCAATGACGGTTCACGAAAGTTCCTTGAGCCCGTCAATTCACGCCATCCTGGCTGCTGAACTGGGCAAGCAGGACAAGGCGGTTGAATTCTACGAACGGACTGCTCGTCTGGACCTGGACAACTACAACAACGACACGGTTGACGGCTTGCACATCACTTCCATGAGCGGGAGCTGGCTGGCCATCGTGCAAGGCTTTGCCGGCATGCGCTACAACGAAGACGGCATCAGCTTTGCTCCATTCCTGCCGAAGAAGTGGTCCAGCTACAGCTTTAAGATCAACTACCGCGGCCGCATCTTGGCCCTGGCGGTTGAAAAGGACAAGGAAGTCAAGCTGACCCTGCTCTCTGGTGAAGACTTGCCAGTCAAGGTTTGGGACCAAGAAGTAACTCTGAAAGAAGGACAAAGCCAATGCTTAAAGGATTAATTTTCGACCTGGACGGGGTCATCACTGACTCAGCAGTCTACCACCTCAAGGCTTGGCAAGACCTGGCCCGCGGTATTGGGATCGAACTGCCGGAAGAATTCGGTGACAAGCTGCGCGGCTTGTCCAGAATGGATTCCCTGGAAATCATCCTGGAATACGGGCACAAGGAAAACGACTACAGCCAGGAAGAAAAAGAAGCCCTGGCAGCCAAGAAGAACGCGGCTTACGTGAACGCGGTCAAGGACATGACCCGGGCCGACATCCTGCCAAAGATGGCCGACCTGCTCAAGCAGGCTAAGGCCCAAGGGCTGAAGCTGGCCCTGGCCTCAGCTTCCAAGAACGCTCCTTTGATCTTGGAACAGCTGGGACTTGCAGACATGTTTGATGCCCGGGTTGACCCGGCTACCCTCAAGCACGGCAAGCCGGATCCGGAAATCTACATCCGGGCCCAGGAACTGCTTGGTTTGGAGAAGAATGAAGTAATTTCTTTTGAAGACGCGCCAGCAGGCGTAGCGGCTATCAAGGCTGCCGGTCAGTTCGCGGTCGGGATTGGCGATCCGATTGTTTTGAAGGGGGCCGACTACATCGTTGGTTCAACCAGCGCCTTGGATTTGACCGAGATTGAGAAAGTTTTTGAAGCAGAGAATTAGGTAAGAGAAAATGGTAAAAATCAACTTAAATCACATCTACAAGAAGTATCCAAACGCGGATGACTACTCAGTTTCAGACTTCGACCTGCACATTGGCGACCATGAATTCATCGTCTTTGTCGGCCCGTCTGGCTGTGGTAAGTCAACGACCTTGCGGATGGTTGCCGGCTTGGAAGACATCACTGAAGGGACTTTGGAAATCGGCGGCAAGGTCATGAATGACGTGGCTCCCCGCGACCGCCACATCGCCATGGTTTTCCAGAA
>ERZ791917.852-NODE-852-length-22292-cov-12.094572_pt1 | contig 22292 bp, 13 predicted proteins | sample MGYA00510138_ERZ791917 | MGnify/ENA primary metagenome ERZ791917 (study PRJEB30046, sample SAMN00792102) | human gut metagenome | study: EMG produced TPA metagenomics assembly of the A metagenome-wide association study of gut microbiota in type 2...
GGCTGAGCGCGATGCGCAGATGGCGCTCGGCCCACCGGTTCGTGAGCCTCACGAACCGGACCCCGGGCCAGAAATTGCCGGACGCGCCCCGGGTGCTGAGGACCGCGATCCCCACTTTCTTCGAGACAAGCTTCATCAGGAGCCGCTGGTTGTCCACCTGAACCTTGGGCGTGATGGGGCTGCCCTCTTCGCGCGCGTGCTCGAAGATGAAGCGCTGCATCGCGCTCTCGTCGGTGAGCGACACGAAGGGGTAGGCGAGGCTCTCGGAAAAGGCTAATTCTTTTCTCCCGGCGAGCTCGTGTCCCGCGGGGACGGCAAGCACCAGCCGGTCCTCGCGGTAGGGCCGGAACACGACTCCGGGGTAGTCGCCCTCGTAGGCCCCGACTCCGAGGTCCGCGCGGCCCTCGGCCACGGTCTTTATGACCTCAAGCGAGCTCTTCTGCTCGAGCACGATCCGCGCGAGCGGGTTTTCGACGAGGTACTCGGAAATGTCGTCGGGCAGGAAGTCGACCGAGGCTCCGTAGTTCGCGGTGATCCGAAGGATGCCCTTTTCCATCTGCGCGAAGGGGGAGAGGCTCGCTTCGAGTGCGTCAAGGTCTTTGACAACGCGCCTTGCCTCCTGCGCCGCGACCCGTCCCGCCCGCGTGAGCTCGAGCCCGTTTTTTCGCCTGATGAAAAGCTTTACCTGAAGCGCCTCCTCAATGTTCTTGAGCCGGATCGAGGCCGAGGAGGGCGAAAGCCCCACGCGCGAGGCGCCCCGGGTGAGGTTTTCTTCGTCGGAGACAGCAAGGAAGAGCTCGATGTCGGTAAGGGAATAGTGCCTCATTTTTGTCTTTTACAAATTCAGCCTTTGAAAATTCCAAAGCCGGAGCTAGATCTTTAGGATAACCTTTTCTCCGTCATCCGAAGCGTAAAGCGAATAAAAACAATGCTCGGGAAAGAATGAGGAGAGAACCGCCATGATGAAAGGCGCTTTAACGGCCCTAGCCCTGATTTTCGTGACCTCCGCAGCTTTTGCCGCGGACACCCCGATGCTCGCCGACCGCCACGTGAAGGCGGGCGTGAAGTGCGAGTCCTGCCACGGCTCCGATCAGGCCGCCAAGGGCCCCCGGACCGTGAAGAAAGAAACGTGCCTCGCCTGCCACGGCGGCACCTACGCGAAGCTCGCTGAGAAGACCGACTCGCTCGAAGTGAATCCCCACGACTCGCATCTGGGCGAAATCGAGTGCACGAAGTGCCACCGCGGCCACCAGAAGCCGGTGCTTGAGTGCGCCCGCTGCCACGACTTCAGCAAGGAACTTCACATCAAGTGACCGCACGGGAAGCGGTTGCTCATTTTTAACACCCAAGGAGAGAAAATCATGCCGTCACTGACCAAACGCTCATTTCTGAAACTCGCCGCAGCCTCCGCCGCCTCGATTCCCGCCCTGCAGGCGCACGCCTCGGAAGGCGGGGAAAAGTTCGACGTCACGACCGACGTGCTCGTGATCGGCTACGGCGGCGCGGGAGCCTCGGCTGCGATCACCGCCCACGACGCGGGCGCGAAGGTGCTGCTGCTCGAGAAGATGCCCCGGGCGGGCGGCAACACCGAGGCCTCCGGCGGCGGCTTCATCATCCCGAAGGACGCGGGCCAGGCCTACGAGTACCTCGAGAAGACCTTCCTCTTCGCCGACAACGAGATGGACGGCGAGCTCGTGAAGACCTTCTGCGAGGGGGCGGTGAAGCTGCCCGAATTCTTCAAGCGGATCGCCCCGGGGGCGAGGCTTCGCGTCACGGGCCACGCGAACTACCCGTACCTGCCGCACGCCGACAACATCACGAAGTACCGGGTGGGCGGGAAGAAATCGGGCGGCATCGAGCTCATCGCAGCGCTCAAGAAGTGCGTCGAGGAGCGAAAGATCGAGACCTGGCTCAACTCCCCCGCGCTGGAGCTCATCCGCGAGGGCAATACGGTGGTCGGTGCGACCGCCCGGCACGACGGCCGCGTGGTGCGCATCAGGGCCCGCCGCGGCGTCATTCTCACCACCGGCGGCTACGAGTACGACAAGCAGTCGCTGCAGAACTTCTGCCAGGGCACGAAGGTGCTCGGCCTCGGCAACCCCGGCAACACCGGCGACGGGCTTCGGATGGCGGCCTCGATGGGCGCCCGCATGTGGCACATGACCTCCTACTCCTGCCCGCTCGGGATCAGGATCCCGGGCTGCAAGGCCGCGGTCTTCGTCACCATGATGACCCCGAACTACATCATCGTGAACCAGGACGGAAAGCGCTTCTGCAACGAGGCGGGCGTCGACTTCCACGGCTTCATCTATGCCGTGAACCAGCTGGACGGCGTGAAGCACCGCTATCCCGCGATTCCCTGCTACATCGTGATGGACGAGGCGGGGCGGCTCGCCGGACGGCCCACCCACTTCAAGTACGGGTACGCCGCCGGGATCGAAGGCTACCACTGGAGCGCGGACAGCTCGGCTGAAATCAAGAGCGGCATCGTGAAGAAGGCTGACACGCTCGACGAGCTCGCGAAGATGATCAGGGTCCCGGCCGAGAACCTCAAGGCTCAGGTCGCGCGCTGGAACAAGGACATCAAGGCGGGAGCCGACACCGAGTTCGGCCGCAAGATCAAGAAGACGGGCAAGTCCGCCTTCGCGGGCACCGACGTTCCGACGCTTTCCGCGCCGCTTGCCGAGAAGGGCCCGTACTACGCGATCGAGTGCTACCCGGCGCTGCTCAACACCCAGGGCGGCCCGAAGCGCGACGCGAAGGCCCGCGTGATGGACGTCTACAACCGCCCGATTCCGCACCTCTTCGTCGCGGGCGAGCTGGGCTCCATCTGGGGCTCCATCTACCAGGGGTCCTCCAACGTCTGCGAGGCCCTGGTCTACGGCCAGATCGCGGGCGCGAGCGCCGCGGCTGAAAAACCGCTCTGATTCTTAAAACAGAATCTCTCCTCGGGCGAAAGCCCCGCCGCGCTCTTTTTTTGGGAAACCAGGGAGCGCGGCGTTATTAATGGGATGGTCAGCCCCTGCAGCGGAGCATTACTCAGCGACCATCCATCATGAAACCTTCCTTAGAAAACAAAAGGAGCGCCCTTATTTCTCAGAAGATAACCCCGCCCGGGGTTATAACTGAGTTAGTCAAAAACAAGGAGCGCTCCGCCATGAATTCTACCTTCTCAAGCAACCCCGCTGTTGTCATCGGCATTGATCTTGCCAAAAGCCACTGTGATGTCGTCGGCTACGACAAGGACCGGAAGATGGTGCTGAAACGCCCCCGCATCTCACACAGGAAACTGCTTGAGATGCTCTCAAACATGCCCCGCGCCGTTGTGCTGATGGAAGCCTGCGGCGGGAGCCACTGCTTCGTCCGCAAGGTGAAGGCACTGGGGCACGACGGCCGGCTTCTGAACCCGGGCGACGTGAAGCGCATCCGGGGCGGCCACCAGAAGAACAACATGCTTGACGCGGCCTACATCGCCTGGGCCTGGTATATCCCGGGAATCACATTTGTAGCCGCGAAAACCCAGGCCCAGCAGGATCTCCAGGTCCTGCAGCGTATTTATCAAGGCTATGTGAAGATCCGCATAGAGCTTGGCAATCGGATCCACGTCCTGCTGCTCGAATACGGCCTTCACAGTCCCAAAAAATCATCTTTCATTGCCGAGCAACTGCCGGCTTTCATAGAAGAACACCCCGATGAGCTGTCACCTTTGACCCGGGAAGCGGTCCTGGAGCTTCGGGACAGCTGGCTGCGGGCCTTGAAACGCGAGCGGCAGGCCGGGCAAAGGTATGACGGGCTCGTGAAAGAGAACGATGACGCGAAACGTTTGATGACGATCCCGGGCATCGGCGTCAAAAGCGCCGGAGCGCTGCTCGTGCACTGTGGAGAAGCCTCCCGGTTTCGCGACAGCCGGCAGTTCGCCGCCTCGCTCGGGCTGGTGCCCCGGCAGAATTCGACTGGAGACCGGGATACCCTGGGACACATCACCAAGAGAGGCCCCAGGCATCCCAGGTCCATGCTGGTTCAGGGAGCCGCTGCCCTGCTGATTCAGGCCGACCGCCTCGAGGGAGCCCTGGGCGACTGGGTTCGGAAAATCAAGGCTTCCGGAAAGAGATACGGCGTCAAGGTCTGTGCCATTGCGGCCAAGCTCGCCCGCATAGCGTGGCGAATCCTTCGGGAAAAGGGCGCGGCCTACAGGCCTCAGGCTGCTGCGACGGCCGGGGCTGCAGCCTAAGACTGAATACAATCCCAAAACTTCTCAGGACCACGAAGGCCAATGTTGTCGTGACGATCCGGCTTAAGGCGACGGGAAGACGCAGGCTTTAAAAATAGTTCCTAAGACTGCGGTATTTATGGTGCGCTCCCGTTGCACCCGAATCTCACAAAGCGGCGAGGAAAAGAAAATCTTCCTCATGAAGACCGCGGACGTATTGCTGTGAAGCCTCTTTATCACAAGAAGAGCTGGCGCCACGAACGCAGCAGCCTGAACGGTTTTGGAAATACAGGAGAAGAAACAACAGGCACAATTCATAGCTCGCCGCCGGCAAAGTGGGCGCGCGCAAGTGTCGGGATCATGCGCGCGCGGGTGCGGCGGCTCGAGCTCTGTACCTGTTGTTCAATTTAACCTTTTTCGGACCTCTTGAAGGAAAAATAGCCATGCCAGCGCATGGCTCAGGGAAACTACGCCCCTAACTGTTAGGGCTGACCACGTATTCTTCAAGACGACACTGAGGTTGCCTGTGTTCTTGAAACCGTATTTGATGCAGGCTTGCAACAGCGATAATCCGTTGTCCAGGTCGGAAAAGATGCTCTGAAGCAACTCGTCAGTGATTTCAGGCGACTTGTAAGCGGGATCGTAGAGCTCGCGGCAGCCGGCCTTCTCAAATGCCACCCAGGAATCCACCTGCGTTGCGGCAATGCCGAAGTGGCGGGCGGCACCTGAGTTGCCGTGCCTGGCGGCGTATTTGACGACATCGATGCGTTCTTGGAAGGTGAGGCGTTTGACCATGGTAGACACTCCTTTTGAATAATATAGGGTGTCTTAACTTTTTGGGTCAGTCTAAGCAGGGGGAGCCCCTTCGCCGTCTTCGGGGTTTAGTCTTTGCTCGGGAAATGCGGCATGGGCTGCAGCTTGTGGAGGTTCGCCGCATGCATCCGGTCGATCTTCGCCTTAAGGGCCGGGTCTCCGCATTCGCCCGTCTCGATCAGCCGGTCGAGCTGCTCGTAGGTGAAGCCGAGCTTTGCCTCGTCGCTCAGGCCGCTTAAGCCGTCCGAGGGGGTCTTGCGGACGATCGAGTCGGGCAGCCCCAGGGCGCTCCCAAGCTGCCGCACCTCGGTGACCGTGAAGACGGCAAGCGGGCTCAGGTCCCCGGCCGAGTCGCCGAACTTCGTGGAGTAGCCGACCCAGTCCTCGGACTTGTTGCAGGTGTTGATGACAAGCGCTCCGCCCGGCAGAGACTGTGCGACCGCATAGAGCGTGGCCATGCGAAGCCTGGCAGGAAAGTTGATCTCCGAGTCGCGGGAAAGCGACTCCCGGCCGGTGAGAGCCGCAAAGCCGCTGTTTGCGGCGATCTCGTCCCGGAAGGCCTGGTGCATCCCGGCGATGTTGATCGTGACCGAGGGAATGCCGAGCAGACGCACCACCGCCTCGCTGTCGGCGATGTCCTTTTGCGCGCCGTCGGGCATCAGCACGCCCGCCACCCGGTCTTTCCCGAGGGCCCGCGCGCAAAGCGCCGCAGTCACGGCAGAGTCCTTGCCGCCGGAAATGCCGACGACGGCCCGGCCCTTCGGGCAGTTTTGGTCGAAATAGTCCCGGATCCAGTTCGAGACGGCCCGGGCGGTCTCAGCGGGATTTGTGAGCACGGCCTTAGTCCTTGAGTTCTGTGTTTCTTTTGGGTTTCGTGAGGGGCGCTCCCCGGCGTCCCGCGCTTAAAGCCCATCATAAGCTTTTCGGGCGGCGTGAAGGGCCGCCGGGCTGGTGTGAAAGAGGGAAGGGGAGCGGCCTTCCCGGGCCGTTCCCGGGCTCTTCAGAGGGCCGGGAGAGGCAAGGCGCCGGCGTTTCTGATAATATGTATTTAAAATACATCTTATACAGGCGGGAGCACCCGCCGCTTTTTTTGGAGACAGGAATACATGTTTTGCAATCAGTGTGAGCAGACGATGAACGGCACCGGCTGCAAGATGGGCGGGGTCTGCGGGAAGACGGAAGCCGTCGCCCACATGCAGGACACTCTGGTGGTGGGCGCGAGAAAGCTCGCCGAGGCGATCCTCTGCGCGGACAAGGCGGGCGTCGTCGACGTCTCTGCGGACGACCTCCTTTTCTCGGCTCTCTTTTCGACCCTCACGAACGTGGACTTTGACTCCGCGGCCCTGAAGGCGATGCTGGTGCGGGTGCTTGAGACCGCCGAGAACCTGCGCGCGAAGGCGGGCTGCGAAAAGTCCGGCCGCACGGCCGCGTCACTTGCCGACGAGCTGCTGCTCACCGCCCCGTCTCCCGATGCGTTTGCGGAAAACGAAGACGTCCGCTCGGCGCTGCAGACGATCCTCTTCGGGCTGAAGGGCGTCGCCGCCTACGCCTACCATGCGCAGGAGCTCGGCTGCCGCGACCACGCGATGGTCGTCTCCGCCGCGAAGTGCCTTGCCGCCTCCGCGACTGACGGCGTTTCGCGTTCGCTCGAGGACTGGCTCGCTCTCGCCCTCGAAGTGGGCCGCATTAACGTCCGCGCGATGCAGCTCTTGGACGAAGGCAACACGAAGACCTACGGCGACCCCACGCCCACGCCGGTTTCCCTCGGGCACAGGAAGGGCCACGCGATCCTCGTCTCCGGCCATGACCTCAAGGACCTCTACGAGATCCTCAAAGCCGTTGAAGGCACCGACATCTACGTCTACACCCACGGCGAGATGATCCCGACGCACGCATACCCGAAGCTGCGCGCGTTCAAGAACTTCGCCGGCCACTTCGGCACCGCCTGGCAGAACCAGATCGCCGAACTCCCGGCCTTCCCCGGGCCGGTCGTCTTCACGACGAACTGCATCCAGTACCCGGGCCTCTACCAGGATAAGGTCTTCACTTCGGGCGTCGTCCAGTGGCCGGGCTGCGTCCACATTTCCAACGGCGACTGGTCTCCTGTCATCCGGAAGGCGCTCGAAATGCCGGGCTACGCCGAGGACGAGGAAGGCCAGAGCGTGACGGTGGGCTTCGGCCGCAAGACTCTTCTTGATGCCGTCCCCGCGATCATCGACGCGGTGAAGGCGGGCGCCGTGAAGCACGTCTTCCTCGTGGGCGGCTGCGACGGCATCAAGAAGGAGCGCCAGTACTACGCCGACTTCGTCGAGCAGACCCCGAAGGACACGCTGATCCTGACTCTGGGATGCGGAAAGTACAAGTTCTTCAAGAAGCAGCTCGGCAATATCGGTCCCTTCCCCCGTCTTCTTGACGTCGGCCAGTGCAACGACGCCTACGCCGCTGTGGTCCTTGCGCTGAAGCTTGCCGAGACCCTGAAGTGCACGGTGAACGACCTGCCGCTTTCCCTCGTTCTCTCCTGGTACGAGCAGAAGGCCGCGGCCATTCTCCTCTCGCTCCTCTACCTCGGTGTGAAGAACGTCCGCATCGGACCGTCGCTTCCTGCCTTCATCAGCCCGACGATCCTGAAGGTCCTCTCCGATCGCTACGGCCTGAAGCTTGTCACCACGCCCGAGGCCGACCTGAAGGCGATTCTCGGCTGACCCTGAGAGCCTCTCCGCCGGTCCTTCCCTGGCATCCCCCCTTAAAGGAGGTCTCCGGGAGGACTACAGGGCGGGGAGGAGGCTCTCTTTGCTTCTCCGATCCAGGCGGCGGCGCCGGTTTTTCCTGCGCCGCCGCCTTTTCCTTTTTCCCTTTTTTCCGTCCCTCCCGCCCGATCCTTCAGGATCCGCTTCGTCCCGCAGCCCTCCGGGCGCGCGTTCACCCGCGTTTCCCCGGAAAACGCCGGCCCTGAAAGTAATACCTCAACAAACTTCATTTGCGGCGTCATTTTTTCCTTCCGCCAGATATGCTCTTCCTACGCTTTTTACAAAAAAATCCGGCTGCGAGGGGGATTCCTCCGGGCGCTGGGAACTCTCTCACTGAAAGACAAAAGGAAAAACAAATGAACCGCCGCACCTTCATCGCTTCCGCCGTCGCAGCCGCTCTTTTCGCCTCGGCCTCCCTTCCGGCTTTTGCCGCTCCCGCCCAGAAGCTTCGGGTCGCCTGCACCCCGGTGCCTTCCGGCGAGCTTCTGAAATTCGTAAAGCCCATTCTCGCGAAGCAGGGCATCGACCTTCAAATCGTGGAGTTCACGGACTTTGTCGCCCCGAACGCGGCGCTTGATGCGAAGGAAGTGGACGCGAACTTCTACCAGCACGTCCCGTTCCTCGACAACGCCGTGCGGCTGCGCCGCCTGAAGATCGCGAAGGTCGCTCCGGTGCACATCCTTCCGATTGCCGTTTATTCCAAAAACCTGAAGGACGTGAAGAAGGTGCCGCAGGGCGGCCGCGTCTCGATCCCGAACGACCCGACGAACGGCGGCCGCGCGCTCCTGCTCCTGCAGTCCGCGGGCCTGATCAAGCTGCGTCCGGGGGTGGGCTACGAGGCGACCCCGCTCGACGTGGTCTCAAATCCGAAGAAGCTGAAGTTCGTGGAGCTTGACGCGGCCCAGGTGCCGCGCTCCATCAGGGACGTGGATCTCGCCGTCGTCAATTCAAACTACGCGCTCGGCGTGGGGCTCAATCCCCTGAAGGACGCGATTTTCATTGAAAACAAGGAGAGCCCCTATGCGGTCGTGGTCGCCGCCCGCCAGGGCGACGAGAAGAATCCGAAGATCCAGAAGCTCGTGCAGGCGCTCACTTCGAAGGAAACAAAGAATTTCATCCTGAAGAAGTACAAGGGAGCCGTCGTCCCGGCGTTCTGAGATCTTCCGGCAGGGAAGGGGGCTTCTCCCGCCGCAGCCGGGCAGGCCGCGGCGGTTCCGGCTTAAGGCGGCCGGGGGCGGCCTGCAGTGCAGTCTTTAAGTGTCAAGCGGAAAAGAAATGGACAGCGAAATCATCAGCCGGCTGAAGGAAGCGGTCGGAAGCGACTATGTGATCACGGACGAGGAAAAGGCGCGGCCCTTCCTCATTGACTGGACGAAGCGCTTCAGGGGCAGGGCGGTCGTTGTCCGCCCGGGCAGCACCGAGGAAGTCTCGCGGGTCATGGTAGTCGCCTACGACACCCGCACGCCGGTTGTTCCGCAGTCGGGCGGCACGACCCTGGTCGGGGGATCCATTCCGGATGATTCGGGCCGGGCCATCCTTCTTTCTCTTGGCCGGATGAACAGGATCGAGGAAATCGACACCGGCAACGACACCGTTACGGTGGAGGCCGGGCTCATCCTGGAGCAGCTTCACCGGGCGGTGGAGGAGAAGGGGAGGTTTTTTCCGCTTTCCTTCGGCGCTCAGGGATCGGCCCAGATCGGCGGGGCCCTCGCGACGAACGCAGGCGGCACGGCGGTGCTTCGCTACGGCAACATGCGCGACCTCTGCCTGGGGCTTGAGGTGGTGCTGCCCGACGGGCGCGTGATGACGGCGCTGCGCGGCCTGAGGAAGGACAACACCGGCTACGACCTGAAGCAGCTTTTCATCGGGTCGGAAGGAACCCTTGGGGTCATTACGCGCGCCGTGCTGAAGCTCTTTCCGATTCCGCGCGGCCGCCAGACGGCTTTGGTCGGGATCCCGGACCTCGAGTCCTCGGTGAAGCTGCTGGACCGCGTGAAGGCCGCGGCCGGCTCTGAGCTCACGGGGTTTGAGCTGATCCAGAGAAAGTGCATCGAGCGGGTGGCCGAGCAGCTCCCCGGCGTCGAGCTTCCGGGGCCGGTGGACGACTGCCCCTGGTGGATTCTCGCGGAGCTTTCGAGCCTGGCGCAGGAAGGTGCTTCGCTGGAGGCGATTCTGGCGGAAGCCTTCGAGGCGGGCGAAGTTGCGAACGCCTACCTCGCACAGTCGCTGTCCGACTCCGAAGCCTTCTGGCGAATCCGCGAATCGATCCCGGAGGCCGACGCGAGCGTTGGAAACAACCTCCACAACGACGTGTCGCTCAAGATTTCCCTTATCCCGGAATTCCTCGAGGTGACGGTGAAACGGCTCTACGACGCCTATCCGTGGCTGGACCCTTCTCTTTACGGGCACCTCGGGGACGGGAACATCCACTTCAACATCGGCTCCATTCCCTCCAACCTCGCGTTTGAAAACGAAGAGGGGATCCGCAGGATCACCTACGAGGAAGTGGTGAAGAGGAACGGCTCGATTTCCGCCGAGCACGGCATCGGACAGCTGAAGCGCGGGCACTTTCTCGCGCTCAAGGATCCGCTGGAGCTCGAGATCATGGAACGCATCAGCCGGGCGATCGACCCGAGGGGAATCATGAATCCGGGCAAGCTCCTCGCGGACCGGAAGGACTAGAAAAGGAGGCTGCAGGCCGCTTTCGGCCTGAAAGCCCGGTTCTGCGCCGCTTTTTTTACGAGACTTTTCCCGGTTCGCTCTACAAGGCCGGCCCGCTCAGGCTTATGACCGGCAAGGCCGCCGCCGGCTGTGTGCCGCGGCATCGGCTTGGTCTGCGGCCAAAGCCGTTTCAGCTGAGGGATCATTGAGCATCCGGATCAGCCAGGCTTCAGTTTTCTGCTGAGGGGCAAGGCAGAAAAGCCGCCGGTCATCGCAGCGGCGAAGCTCTGCCGCATGAAATTTAAACCGACAGATCCCGCCGCATGTCCGGGGCCGGTATTTTCGTCACTACGGATAGACATCCGTTGTTTTCAGGCAACAAAAAAATCCGCTGCGTTCATTTGGAAGAGATTGGACGGCGGCCGCTCGGATCTATCCGACGGAGTTGATTTCACGCGGTTCAGCAGGGCGTCTTTTCCAAAATACAGCAATAGATTAGGTTCTACTTCCGGAAAGCCGGCGGCTGCGGGAAAGGATCTGCCGGCCCGCAGGCCGAGCTTAAAAAAGATAGTAAATACCCGCTTCTACGCGAAGATGGCGGCATTTAAACTACAGATAGGGCGTTTTGGCGTTTATTCTCATAGGAGGGAAAACTATGCAGCTCAAACTCAGGTCCATTCTGCCGGTTGTGCTTGCGGCAGTTTTTGCGACAGGCTCTGCGACTGCCTCCACCTATACCGAGCAGGTGGCCGGTCACAACGGTCCCATGACCGTCAAGGTCACGGTCGACAAGGGCCGCGTCACTGCGGTTCAGGTCACCGAGAACAAGGAGACCCAGGGCATTGGAAGCCGTGCAATCGCGAAGGTCCCCGGTGAGATCGTGAAGGCGGGCTCCCCCAAAGTGCAGGCGGTGAGCGGCGCCACGGTGACTTCGAAGGCGATCATGACTGCGGTCGAAGGAGCGCTTGCCAAGGACAAGAACGGCGGCCGCGCCCAGAAGGTCACTTTCAAGCCCGGCACCTATACGGCCAGGGCCTACGGCTCGAACGGCTGGGTGAATGTTGAAGTAACGGTCGACGAGCATCGGATCAAATCCATTAAGACTCCGGACTTCCGCGAAACCCGCCTGATGGGCGGCATGGCGGTGGAAAAGCTCACCGACCAGATCCTGCGCTACCAGACGCTCAACGTCGACAGCGTCTCGGGCGCCACGGTCACCTCCGCGGCCTTTAAGAAGGCGGTGGGTGAAGCGCTGAGCAAGGCGGGCGGCAGCCTCGCCCTGCTGCAGACTCCGGTTCCGCCGATGAAGAAGAAGTTCAAGGGCACGAAGACCGAGGCCTATGACCTCGTGATCGTGGGTTCGGGCGGCGCAGGCCTGTCCGCGGCCGTGACCGCGACGGAAAAGGGCGGCCGGCACGTGATCGTGATCGAGAAGATGCCGGTGATCGGCGGCAACACGCTGCGCTGCGCCTCGGCCTTCAACGCGGCCGACCCTGAGCGCCAGTCGCGTCTTCCGATGACCGACACCCTCAAGGACGCAGTTGTCAAGGCGATCAATGAGAAGCCCGCCAATCCGGAGCACGCGAAGCTGCAGGCCGACGTGAAGGCGAAGTACGAGGCCTATCTCAAGTCCGGCTCCAAGAGCCTCTTCGACTGCCCCGAGTGGCACGCCCTGCAGACCTACAACGACGGCGACAAAGTGGGCAAGATTCCGCTGATTCGCACTTACGCGTCCAATGTGAAGGGTACGCTCGACTGGCTGCAGGGGCTGGGCGCTCCGGTTCTCGACCGCGTCTCCCAGGGCGCGGGCGCGCTCTGGCAGCGCACCCACCAGTTTGACGCCCCGGCGGGCAACGCGCTGATCGAGCCGCTCCTTAAGGCGGCGAACAAGCAGGGCGTGAAGATCATCACCGGCATGCGCGCGCAGAGCCTCATCGTGAAGAATGGCAGGGTGGTGGGCGTGCGGGCGACCGACACGCTGGGCGACAAGTATGTCTTCAACGGCAGGCACGGCGTGATCCTCGCCACCGGCGGTTACTCCCAGAACAAGCAGATGCGGCAGAAGTCCGCCCCGAATCTCACGCCTGACATGGTCTCCACGAACCAGCCCGGAGCGACCGGCGACGGCATCATCATGGCCACGAAGATCGGCGCGGGCACCACCGGCATGAACTACGTCCAGGTCTACCCGCTCGCCACTTCTGGCTCGGGCACCCTGCAGGGCCGCGCCCGCAAGATGTCGGGTCTGGACGATGTGATTGACGTGAACAAGAACGGCGAGCGCTTCGTGAAGGAAGACGCCCGCCGCGACGAGTTCGTCGCCGCGATCAAGAAGCAGCCCGGCGCCATGTGCTACGACATCAACGACAGCCAGATCGTGAAAAAGACGAACAGCTTCAACGAGGATGTGGATACGCTCGTGAGCCTGGGCCGCATCTACAAGGCCGACACGCTTGCGGACCTCGCCAAGCAGATCGGCGTCCCGCCGAAGAACCTCGAGGCGACTGTGGCTGAGTACAACAAGCAGGTCGAGGCGAAGAACGATCCGAAGTTCGGCCGCAAGCTCTTCGACAAGAAGATCGAGAAGGGCCCGTTCTACGCGACGCCGCGCGCTCCGTCCATCCACCACACCATGGGCGGACTCACGATCAACAGCCGCGCGCAGGTGCTCGACACGAAGGGCACGTGATCCCAGGCCTTTATGCTGCGGGCGAAGTGACGGGCGGTATCCACGGCTCCAACCGTCTGGGCGGCAACGCCACGGCTGATGTGACCACCTTCGGCCGCATCGCCGCGAAGACCGCTCTCGGGCTGAAGTAACGCGCGTTTGGCCAGGCGGCTTCCTTCTGTTCCGTGGGGCCCGCTTAGGTCGTGAAACAAGCAGGCGGGGAAATCGATGGATTTCCCCGCCTGCTGAGTTTCTAGCGGCTCTCAGGTTGAAACTTGAGTCGACCGCAGATCCTCGGAGCCGCTTCAGATAAGAGGCACATTATTTAACGTATTTCGCGGCGTTTTCGCCGGCGATCCGCCCGTAAACAAGGCCAATGATGGTTGCAAAGCCCACTTCATTTGCGTAGGCCTCGTGGCCGGAGGCCGCCCCGGCGGCATAAAGCCCAGGAATCACTTTGCCGTTCACGTCAATGGCTTGAGCTTTGGTGTCGGTTTTGACACCGCCATAGGTGGACTGCATCGAAGGCGTGACGAGGGAAGCGTAGTACGGAGGAGTAAGCATCGGGTACTGGATCTTGCGGTTGAATTCCGGATCCTTCCCGTCTTTGCAGGACTGCACGAAGCGGTTCATTGTGTCAACGAAGGCCTTCTTATGGACATCCAGCTTGGAGGCTAGTTCCTCAAAGGTATTCCCCTTGACGAAATAACCGGCGCTTGCGTAGTCGCGCATGAGCTTGAGGTTATTCATGGCGGTTTGGTCGACTACGGCGTACGCCTCATGGCCTTTCTGCTTCATTTCCGCGCGGCTCTTGAAGTTGATGGAGGCGTGGCTTTCATCGACAAAACGCTTGCCGTCATGGTTGACGAGGACCGTGTAGGGCGTGATGGCAGTAAGAGAAACACCGTTCGTCTTGTTGAGCGGATGGCAAAGATAGTTCGCCTTCACCTGTTCCATGGCAACGACCGCAGCCCCGATTTTCTGCGCCATTTTTATGCCATCGCCCGTGAGCGAAACCGCGCCGGTGGTCGGGCGGCTCGCCCATTCAGGAGCCCAGCGCTTCACAAGGTTCGGGTCATTGGAGAAGCCGCCGGTCGCAATGACGACAGCCTTCGCCTTGATGGTGTAGTCGCCGTCCTTCGTGCTGACCTTGACGCCGGTGATTTTGCCGTTTTGCCTGAGAATGTCGGTCACGCGGCTGTTAAGCCGGTAGTCGATGTGATCCTGTGCTATGCGGTTTGACAGCGTTTTAATAATGTGGGGGCCTGGCGCTGAACCGTCTTTCGTGATGTGGAAGAATTTGTTCGCCTGGAAGCGGCCGAAAGGCACGCCCATGTCCATGAGCCAGTCGATCGTCTCGCCGCTGCGGCGGGCATAGGTGATGACATTGTCCTTGTTGATCGGGATTTTTTTGTCAGCGGCTTGCTTAAGGAGGAAGTTCTCGAAGTCTTTGGCGGACGCGTTTTTAATGCCGAGGTCCGCGATCATCCTGGAGCCACCTGCAGAAACGCCCGTCGAAATATTCATGGAGTCGCCGGCTCCGAGTAGCCCCTGTTTTTCGAGAATCACCACATCAGCGCCGTGCTCCTTCGCTTCAATGCCGGCGCTTAAGCCCGCGACGCCCGAACCGATCACCACCACGTCACAGGACCGCTTCGAGGGAAGGGCCGCCTTTGCAACCACCGGGGCTACGAGAAGGGGCGAGATGTCCTTGCTTGCTTTTGAGAGGGCCGCTTTTGTGGCGTTGATGACGGCTCTGCTGCTGAAAGTCGCGCCGGAGAAACCGTCCACCGCAAGCGACTGTTTCTCAACGATCTGCTTAGGTATGACCGCAAGTGGCTGGTCGGACAATCCCTTTGATTCGTGGTGGGAGACTACTTTGACAGAAAGAATCTTTGAAGAGTCCACCTGCACTTCGACCTTGACCGGGCCATTGCGTCCGTTGGCCTCCCCCGTGTAGGTTCCGGGCGTGTAGGAGACGGCGGCCGAAGCCGTGCCAGCCGCGGCCAGGAGTGCTGCAATCAGGACTGATTTTTTAAATGTCGTCATAAAATTTCTCCTTTATAAGCATTTCTGCTTACTGATATCTTATAAATATCGGTACTTAAGTATCGGTGGAGCTATGGTTCCGTCATCCTTTCCGGCGGTAGGGGCCGCTTCGCAATGAATATCTCTTTCCTCGCGCGCTTTACAGCGGAAGCTTTTGTGTTTTTTTGCTTGTCGGTCTCCGCTTTTGGCGCGGACAAGCCTGTCGTTCGGTTCGCCATCAGCCTGGGGCCTCCGCAGGTTAAAAACGCCGCCGTCATCTACCCCAGCATCAACGCTCTGAAAAAAGAGTTTGGGAAAGACTCCGTCGTTGTTTTCGGAGTGGAGGATTTGGAAGAAGCCCTCAAAGAAGGAAAGGCTGATATCTTCATTTCCTCTTCCGGTCTTTCCCGGCGCATGGCGCAGCACGGGGCGAAAGATCTGGTCACGCTGGTTTCTGACCGGTTTCCCAATCCGAACAAAAGCTACGGCGCGCTTTTCGTCGTGAGAAAGGACTCTGCGATCAGGAAGATTGCCGACATGAAGGGGAAAAGGCTTGCCAGCAACACAGTAAGCGGCTTTACCTCCTACCAGATTGCGATGGGTGAGCTCTCCCGCGAAGGATACGACCCCGATTCTTTTTTTTCTTCCAAGGAATTTGTTGGTTATGACCTGAGACGGGTGGTGAAGGCCGTTTTGGACGGCGAGGCCGATGTCGGCAGCATTTCAAGCTGTTTCCTTGAGGATTTCTACAAGGAAGGAAGCATTGAGAGGCAGTCCCTGCGCCCCATAGGGGTCAGGGATCAGACGCCGTGCCTTATTTCAAGCGATCCTTACCCCAACTGGGCTATTTCAACGATGCCCTCCACGAACGCGGACATCGCCCGACGGACGACTCTTGCGCTGCTGTCCATGCCGCCGCTTGAGGGTGGGCTAAGGTGGGGCATCGCAACGGATCTTTCTGCCACTGATGAGCTTTTCAAGGGGCTTAAAGTCGGTCCGTTCGAATTTTTGAAGAACTGGGTATTCAGCGAATACAGGAACTGGGGGATTGCGATCGGGGCCTGCATTCTCTTTTTGGCGGCTCTTGCGCTTCTGATGTCAAAACTGGTGAAAATCCGCACTCGCCAGCTCAAGGCTTCCGTGGATCACGAAATCGAGCTCACCCGGGTCGCCCGCGAGGCCTCGGACAAGCTTGCCGTGATGCAGAAGGCGCTCCTCATCAGTCAGATGAGTTCAATGATCGCGCACGAACTGAGGCAGCCTCTTGCTGTCATCAAGGCGCTTGCTCAGGGCGGACAACGTTATCTGGAACGGGGAGAACTCAGTGAGAAGAAAAGCCGCATGGTGCTTGAGCGCATCAATTATTCGGCGCAGAAGGCCTCGGACATAGTAGACCGGGTTCGCTCCTACACCCGGGGCAAGGCTGCGCCCAAGACTCGGCTGGACCTCAATGCGGCTTTGTCCAAGGCCTGCGCTCTTTTCCAAAGCACAGCAAGTTTCAAGTGCAGGCTCGAAGTGTCGCAGGCTCAGCGGGTCTTTGTCCTTGGCAATACGCTCGAAGTAGAGCTGGCGGTCAGAAACCTGCTGAAAAATGCCGCAGAGTCTCTGGAGTCGAGCCGGACTCGCTCCCCGCAGATCAAAGTCTGTCTTGCCAAAGAAGGAAAAATGGCAGTCCTTTCGGTGAGCGATAACGGTCCGGAGATCACGCCGGATAAGCTCGAGCTGATGTCTCTGCCGCTTCAAAGCAACAAGATTCAGGGGATGGGGTTAGGGCTCAGCATTGTGAAGTCTATTGCCGTCGGACACGGTGGAACCCTGCGGCTTTTGCCAAACCCGGATGGTGGGCTTACGGCCCAGTTTTCAATACCGGTCATAGACAGCGCATCGGGAGAAAGCCATGGATCATGACATCATTTCAAAAAACGAGCCGCTGGTGCGGCTGGTCGATGATGACGCCGATCTGAGGGTCGCGCTTCAGTTCCTGCTGGAGAGCGAGGGCTGGCAGGTGAGGACATATGCAGGAGCGGAAGAGTTTCTGCAAGGCGATCCAGAAGAGTGCCTTGGCTGCCTCATTCTGGACTACACCATGCCCGGCATGAACGGTCTTGAGCTGCAGCAGGCCGCGGTCAGAAGAAACTACCGACATCCCATTATTTTTCTTACCGCTCATGCTGATCTGGACATGGCGATCAGCGCTTTTAGAAGAGGAGCCGATGATCTTCTGAAAAAACCGGTGAACAATGACGAACTGCTGGCAGCGGTGGCCAGGGCAGTGGAAAAGGACAAGCAAAAGGCCTCTGGGGCCGAGCCATTGAGCTCTTTCGAGAAAAGCCGGTATCAGGAGCTCACCGAACGAGAACTGCAGATTATCCGCCTTGTGCTCTCGGGACTCATGAACTACCAGATTGCTGAAAGGCTTGGTTTAAGTGAGAGGACGGTGCAGGTGCACCGGGCGAATACCTACCGAAAGCTCGGAGTACGAACGGTTGCCGAACTCGCCCGGTTCATGGAAAGGGCTCAGGAATGGACATAAAGGGCCGTGAAGGAGTCAAACGTACGATAAATTAACCCTCGGGGTTTCAGGGATTTCCAGTTATTGCTGTTTCTTCATGAGGGTCCTGAGAAACGCCCCCGGCTCGCCATTGCAGCTTACAAAGAGTGCGTCCTTTGCGCGGGATGCTGCCACGTAAAAGAGCGAGCGCTCCGTCCGGTCGTTCACGGCTGCCTCTTCCTTATCCTCCGTCTGGTAACCGCCAAAGGGGATCTGCCCGACGGAAGCGCCCACGATAAAGACGGCCCGGAATTCCAGGCCCTTGACACGGTGCATGGTGGCAAGCCTCAGGCAGTCTTTCTGAGCGTTGTCCGGCGCTGTTCTTGAAAGCCTAGAGGTTTTATAGCCGGCGGCTTCAAGCAGCGACTGGTAGCGGGTAAGCAGCTTTGAAGTGCGGGCCACGATGCAGATGTCTTTGTTTTCAAGGCTGAGCTCATCCTTCACGGCCTTGATCTCGCCCTCAATCCACCGGCATTCTTCCTCAATTGAATCGGCGGCGAAAGTCTCGGGGCTGCTGCCATGGCGGTTGGAAAGGTCGCCGGCACGGGATTCAGGCACCCCTTCGAGGTCGTCGAACTCGGCGCCCTTGAGCACTTCGTCTGCGGCCTCACGGATTTCCTCTGTCGTACGGTAGGTGAGCTTCAGCCGCTCGCTTCTGCGGCCCGGGACGCGTATGCCGCAGGAGGCGAGGCTGCCCTGACGGGCGTAGATACGCTGCTGCCCGTCGCCCGCGAGAAGGATGCGGGGCTCTTTCGTATCGTCGCCTTCGGGAAGGGCGAGCCGGGCGAGGAGCTTCAGGGCTTCGCTGCCAAAATCCTGGGCCTCGTCCACAATCACCTGCTGGTAGCGCGTGATGCCTTTTTCCTGGTTCAGAATATGAAGCGCCATGAAGCAGGCATCCTCGACCGTCATGCGCCCCGCGTTCCCAAGCTGAGATCTCATTTCCTCGAAAACGGGCCAGACCGCCTTTCGCTGTTTCCGAGACAGAGCCGTGCCGCGCCCTTTCCTTGAAACCTTCAGGTATTCCTGCTCGGTCTCGACTTCATTGGGGAGCACAACGCGCTGCCACTCTTCCTTGTAAAAGCTGTCGGGAAGCCCCAGAGCGGGGTCCGTGAGGTTGATGGCGGCAGACCAGCACTCGTCGTAATCAGGGTTGCCGGGGTAGGCGATCTGGCGGGTCACCCGGTTTTGCTTGAGGAAAGAAGAGAGCCATGCATCCAGGTTGACAACTTCGATCCGCCGCTTTTCGTCCGGGGTGCATAGGAAGTCGAGTTGGTCGCTGATATCGATCGCGAGGTTTTTCGTGTAGGTGGTGAAAAGTAGCTTCTGTCCTGGATGCCAGTCCGGGCGCCGGATCAGGTTCACCGCCCGGTGCATCGCAACCACCGTCTTTCCGGTGCCGGCCGCGCCGCGAACCAGCATGGGGCCGGTCGACTCGCGTTCGACGAGTCTTTTTTGCGCCGGGTGCAGGAACACGCGCCAGCGCTCGAGAGAGGCGTTGACGACCGACATCATCTCCTCGTCGGTTTCAATCACTTTGAAGGAACGCTGGCTTGCGGCGCTCTTCAGGGCCTGAGCCGGATCTTCGGTCGCCTCGGGCTCGCCGTAGGCTGACTTCACCTCTTCGAGCGATTCGCCGTCCGCGAGCCACACAAGCGATTCGAAGGACTCGGCGGGCAGATTGGCGCGCTTTGCCTCAAGCTCCTTCCGGTCCGTGACGGAGCGCACGAGCGGCAGACACTCCTGCGGCACTCCGATGCCAAGGAGGTCGGAGTCAGAGTACTGGGCGAAAAGGGGAGCGCAGGGGTGATTCTTCTGAGCACCAGGGACGGCGCCGGCAGGTTCTGAAGCCCCGGGGACTGCGGCTGGAGGTTCTTGTGCGGTTGCGACGACCGGCACTTCATAGAGCTGCATGCTGCCTGTGGTCGGGTTGATCCTGCAGGCGTGGGTCTTGGCCCATTTGTAGGCCTCGTCGTGCTTGCCCGCCCAGAGGATCAGGTAGACGTTGCCGTTGCTGGGCTGGTTGATGATCACGCGGTAGTCGTTGTCTAGCCTTGCGCTTCGGTAGCCGGGTGAGGCCGAGTCCTGGATCTTTTCGTAGTTGAGCCCGGAGGAGGACGGGTTCTGCCGGAACTTCGAAATGAAGGCGAGAAGCTTTTTCTGCAGAGGACGGGGCGCTCTGCCGAATGAGTCGAAGAAAGTATCGCTTAAGGCGAGTGTCGGCTGGATGGTTTCGTTCATTTGTCCTTGTCCTCAAAAGCTTTCAGCAGTGCGAGCAGCGTCTTGAGCCACTCGGGCTCGGCCGTCGTAAGCACCGAAAGATTTTCTTCACGCACCGGCTGGAGCGGGTTCTCAAGGTCTTCGTCAGGGAAGAGATAAATCTTTTTCCCGCCCAGCTCCCAGACAATGCCCTGGCTTTCGCAGCAGACTGTGCTTCCGAAGCCGTCGGCCAGGTCGGACGGGGCCGGGGCACCCGATTGATAGAGTTGCTCGGCCGCTCTGCGGGTGTTTTTGAAGAGCTCGGGATCATCGTCCAGTTCCGCGAGGAATTCGCTCCACTCGGCGTCCTCTTCAATGACAGGGGACACGGTGGGCTTCACGGTGTCTTTTGGCTGGTACCAGGTCAAGAAGGCAGCAGCTCGCTCGTTTTCTTTCGTGCAGCTCCAGGAGCGCTCCAGAAATTGAAGCGCGTTCGTGCACTGCCAGAAGGCACTCCATTTTTCATGCAGCGCGGCGTCCGCCTTGAGAAGCTCCGGGTTTTCGCTCGTAAAGGCGGCGCTGTCGATTCTGAGCGCCGCGGAAAAGAGCGCGCGCTTCCGCTCGGTGAGGAGGCACGCGGCGAAGTCGAAGTCCGTCCGGTTTTTGAAGTCCGCGCACCAGCGGGCTGTGAGGCCAGGCGCGGTTTGTGCGAAAAGCGGCGCGGGGACTCTCGGGTCGTTCTCTGCGGGTTGGGGCTTGGGGATGGGCTGGGTGATCGAGGCAAACTCGACCGCGAGACGCATGGAGTCTGCGAATCCGAAGGGGTCGAAAAGCCAGGAAGCGAGCCAGTCGAAATTGGAGCACTCGGACGAAAGAAGCCGCTTGGACAGGGCCTCGCCGTCTCCGGTTTTTCTGAGGAATTTCCAGATTTTCACCGCCTGGTCCCGGTAGTGGGGGTTGGCGAGCCTTGGGCCAAAGCCCGGTGTCCTCTCGCCTCCGTCCTTTGGCGTGGCGAGGTCCTGCCAGGTGACAGACCAGACGCGGTGTCCGTCGTTGCGGATGCACTGGCGCTTTTCGGTATCGTCGTCAAGTATGCCCGCGTGGAACTCCCAGCCGTCCGCGAAGATGTAGGACTCGAGGTCGGGGTGCCTCGCGGCGAGCTTTTCCGAAGCGGGTCGGATGAGAAAGTCGGGCCTTGAGGGCCGTGCGGCCCGGTAGTCCACCTGGGAGGTGAGGCTCCAGGTGAGGCGCGCTCCGGGATCCGCTCCGGTCTTTTCCTGGAAAGCGGCCCGGGCGGAGTCGGACAGCGGTACGCTGATCTCCCAGCGTTCGCCTCCCGCCTTGAGGGGGAGTGCCGTGAAATTCGCGCCACGGGACTCGGCGAGGCTTTGCAGCTTCTGGATGAAAAGCTCTTCGAGGACCGAGCGGTCGAAGGCCGGGATGTCAGAGACGGTCCTCACGGTCTGCACCTGGTCCGCTCCGTAGCTGCAGATCTGGCGAAGGAGCTTTTCCGCCGTTCGCCTCGAGATGGACTCTCGGTGCGAGAAGTCGCGAAATTGATACACGCAGCGCGGGCAGCCGTCCTTGTCGGGATCCCGTGCGCAGGAGCAGTTCGCGACAGCGTCAAGCGCCGCGCGCAGCATTTTCTGCATTTCCTCAGGCTTTCCGGTCACCGGGTCAAGCCGCCCCAGGTCCTTCAGGTAGCCGGAGCCGCCGGGAATCGAGTCATAGATCACGATGTAGCGGTTCGTGGCATTCGAGGCCCCTTCGGCGGGCTCGGTTTCGACCACCGCGTTCAGGTGGTCGACGGCGCCCTTGAAATGGCGCCTCAGGCCCAGCCTGATCGCTGCGATGAGCGAGCTCGTTCCCGTGTCGGCTCCTTCGCCGTCGATCATGTCGCAGACGGGAACCCGGATGCGGATCGCCTCGCTTGTGAACTCGCGGTAAAGGAAGACGCCGTCCACCCAGGGCGATTCGCCGGGGCCAAGCTCGTCGTCTCCTTTTCCGTAGTAGGGACAGCTGAAATCGTGCGTCTGCGGGGGAGGCGGCGCGCCGTCTGCCGCGGGCCTTCTGTTTCGCCTCCAGACCTTGCCGCATTTGCAGCACAGCTTGAAGCCCGTCTGGGGGAAGTATTTGCCTCCCGCCCTGAAGGGGGAGGCCTGGCCCGCGGTAGCGGGTCCGAAGTTGATCTCTCTGATCGTGACCCGCTTCAGAAATTCGAAGCCGAAGCTGAAGCGCTCGTCTGCGATCCGCCACGCGGCCGCGATGTCCTTGCGGTCGACGTCGACCAGGACCTGGTCGGCAAACGGCTCGTAGCGCCGTTCCTCGCGGTCGTCGCTGATGCGGTCGAGCTTTGCATCGGCGACCGCCGTGACCTCGCGGGTGCGGATGAGAGTCTTCACCCGCCCGGAGTCC
>ERZ791917.880-NODE-880-length-21646-cov-22.687740_pt1 | contig 21646 bp, 3 predicted proteins | sample MGYA00510138_ERZ791917 | MGnify/ENA primary metagenome ERZ791917 (study PRJEB30046, sample SAMN00792102) | human gut metagenome | study: EMG produced TPA metagenomics assembly of the A metagenome-wide association study of gut microbiota in type 2...
AATATGTATGTGAGCTGTTTTTAATAACTCACATACATATCATACGAGGGGAGAGATGTCACCGAAGGTGACAGAGAGTGGATTCCCCAGGCCAGCACACTTCAGGTCCATTGACCGCACTACTTACAGTCGTCTTGTCAACGTCGCATTCACTGCCACGCCCCGCTGCTTGCCTGCCCAGCCCATCAGGCGCACATCGCCGCCCCAGGGGTTAGCTTTGGTAGGCTCAGCCTTCCAGCCCAGTTCCAGCAGAGCGCTGGAACCCTTGCTGTCCGGAGATGCCGTAGCAAAGGTGCTGTACGTGGCCCGGGCTGTGCTGTCGAACTCGTAATCCCAGGCCAACCCTGCGTAGTAGGACTGGTTCTGCCAGTAGTTGTGGGTCCACCGTGCCCCCAGCCGGGTCCGGTAGGAATCCACCGCATCCAGGTTGTAGGCACCTATGCCCTGACTGCTGTGGAGCTTAACCTGATCGCTGCCCAAATGGGTGTAGTAGAACCGGCCGTACACATCTACGCTGTTTCTGTCATCGGTCTTGTAGATCCGCCCTGCGCCCAGGGTTGCTGCTGCGTACCGGGCATCGGTATCATACGTTGCATAGTGCCCTGCGATTACACCCCGGAAGTCACCGTCCATGGTGCCCACCCGCAGGTTGCCCTGGTAGTACACCCCGTTATCCAGGTCACGCCGCAGGAGCAGCCCTACGCCGCCGTAGTGCTGGTCCCCGTCGCCTCGGGCACCGTTGTCCAGGTGCGCCGCATAGCTGCTCTTGCCATATTCCGCAAAGGGAATGATGGTATCCGTAGAGTTGGCATTCTTCACCTGCCGTACCAGCCCCAGATTCCCTGCATACCCGTTGGTATCCACATAGGATCCAGTATCGATGGTCAGGTGGTTGGCCCCCATGACTGCGTAGGGCGTAAAGCTGCCCTTTTCCTCGTCCTGGGTCTTGCCCGCTGCCGAAACCGCCGCCGTGTAGGCGCTGTCCATGGCCACATCGGAGCCGTTGCCGATGGTGCGCACCGCAGCCACCCGCTGTTCAGGGATCAGCTTGGTGTCCGGGTTCAAGGTCGGCACGCTGTCCGCAGGAATCCCAACCACAACCTTGTTGTTATCCTCTGCCCAGATGCTTACCTTGTTTTGTACGAAACCAGCGTCCGTGACCACATCTTTGCCCGGGACCATGCTCAGGGTTGTCCCTGCAGCAGGTACCCCCTGGGCATTCGTAATCAGATTGATTACTTGCCCCTTGCCGAGCTTGGCAGCGTCATCTACCCCGGCCTGGACCACAGCACCGCTTACGTCCGCCGTGCCCGTTACCAGCAGCATGGTATCTCCAGCCACTGCATTTCCCGGCACGTTGAAGTTCAGCGCTTGGAAGCTGCCCACGTTGGCCACGCTGTTGCCTACAGTGTATACATTCAGGGTATTACCTTTGCTCTCTACAGAACTGACGCCGCCGTACAGGCCTACGTCACTGCCTACCAGAGTTCCATACAGGTTCACAATGTTGTAATTAGCCGCGCCGGACTGGGACTCGCCGCCCGTGATATTTCCCGTGACGGTGCCGCCATAGTAGTTGACGGTGTTGCCCGAAGCATTGCCGCTGTTGTACGTAGTAGTCGTCGTGGTGGTGGTCGTGTCTTCTTCCAAAGCAGCCACGCTCATGACTGTTGCTTCTGTCATGATGATTTCGGAATCATCGCCAGAGTCATCGGAATCATCTTCTGTTTCCGTTACGTCCGCTGCGTAGCCACCCCAGACATTGCCGATGGTGCCGCCCGTGATCGTCACCGTATTTCCTGTGGCTGTGATAACGGCAGCGGGGCTGGTCAGCAGTGAAGCATATGGGCTGCTTCCCATGCTGGCAGTATCCACTCCCAGGGCCGCGGCATCTTCTTCACTCAGGGTACCTGCTGCGCCGCCATAGACGGAGGCTGCACTGCCGCCCGTAACGTTCACCGTATTGTCCGACGCTGTTCCTGTCAGGGTATAGCCGCCTAAGAGAACCTCGGCCTTGCTGTCAGAGAGGAGGACGCTGTTTTTCGAAACCGTTCCCATTTCAGAAAGACCGCCGGCTGCCAGGGCTGCTGCAGAGTCAGCATTGAGAGAGACCATATTCTGGCTGGTCGTCCCCTGCGTGGTAAAGCCGCCGATCACTACGCCTTCCACGGTACTTCCCTTAAGCGTCACAATGTTTTTGCTGGCTGTTTCATTGGCTGAAATAGTGAGAGCGGAGAAATCAAAGCCTGACTCCCCGTCGCTAGCGTCTTCTATTGAGACAGCAGCGCTGCCGCCCATTACATCCCCGGAAACGGTGCTGTCTGTCAGGGTTACCGTATTGCCGCTGGCTGTGGCAGAAACGGTCAGCTTACCCGACGGAGCTGCTAAAGCCTCGGTCTCTTCTTCACTGCCTGTCAATTTCGGCATGATCATCAGGTATTCAGAAGCAACGCCGCCTTCGACCATTTCTGCTGTGCTGCGCGTCAGGGAAACTGTATTTTGATTGGATATAACGGCAGCTTCATAAGCAAGATTCGTCGTATCGGAAGACAGGAAATCCCTTCCATCATTTATTACATAACCGCCAGCCACATCGATGGTTGGTCCCTCCGAGCCGCTGGAGACTGAGTTCGTCACTACGGAATCTGTCAGTGTCACCTTGTTTCCACTGGCACTTGTGGAGACAGTCCCGTCTGCCAGGGTTACAGGCACTGGGCTCATGGACCATGTGAGTACGCTGCCGCCAATGACGCCCGGCATGCTTGAAGAACGTATCATCTGACTATTGATTGTCACATGATCGAGGGCTACGGTATTATTATCCGCATTGCCGTTTTGGGTAGTTCCGCCATTTACACCTTCCCCAACCAGTTCCAGATTCGTCGTGACCGTATCATTTCCTGTGAGAGCCGCCCCGGTAATGGAGACCTGGTTGCCGCTGGCATCGCCATAGTTCGTCCAGCCGCCATACACGCTGCCATAGTAGCCCAGCTGCGTTGTATCGGAATAGGTAATAGATACCTCATTGCCATTCGTATGATACGGAACAGCGGCTGTACCGCCGACGGCATAACCACCATAGACATAGGGCGAGAAAACATATCCGGTTATATCCGCATCAGTTTCATTCCCCGCAGGTTCTTCAATGAGTACCTGATTGTAGCTGGCGCCGCCTGTGGTATCCGCCGTGCTGGTGGACGCCGTTTGGCTGGTCTCCGCAAGGCTTTCCGTCGCATAGGTGATATAGGAATTGTTGCTGGAAGAAACCCCGGCATAGCCGCCATACACGTTTGAACTTGTTTGCGTACCTTTCAGGATGACGCTGTTATGGTTGGCGTTGTTGATATAGACCGCATCGACTGAAGAAGAGGCGGCAGCGAAGGAAGTGAGGACTATGTCACTTTCGCTGGTACTTGCAACGTTTGTAGGGGGGCGCAGAATTGTGCTGCTGGAAGCGCTTCCTGCCAGGCCGCCGTAGATAGCCCCGGAAACGGTGCTGTTTGTCATTTCCACTTTGTTGCCGCTGGCCATCAGGGTGATGGTAGGCGAAGCATCTTCCAGAGAAGACAGATACGAGGTGGGAGCGCTGGTTTGGCCGCCGTAGATAGCCCCGGAAACGGTGCTGTTTGTCATTTCCACTTTGTTGCCGCTGGCCGTCAAGGAAATGGTGGGTGAAGCACCTTCCAGAAAATACAGATCAAAGGCAGAAACGCCGGCATAGCCGCCGTAGACATCGCCTCCGATTTCCCCCGCTGACTCGCTCGTGCTTCCGATTGCACTGTCTGCAATCGTTACGGTGTTGTCATTGGCGCTGATGGACATGGCGGAGGTTCCTGTACTGGTATCCGCAGTATCTCCTGTCGCGACAGCCAAAAGACTGGTCAAATAGGTAGTGCCGCCGGAATTACTGGAAGCGCTTCCTGCCAGGCCGCCGAAGACACCGCCATCGATTGTGCTGCCCATAATCGTTACAATGTTGCCGCTGGCACTGGTGGCTATGGAATCTGCTTCTGTGCTGGTATCCGTTTCCGTGCTTTCGTCTACGGGAGCAACCACAAGGCTCGTAAACGCAGCTGCAGCAGCTACTTGACCGCCGCCTGAAGGGGCACTCCCCGCCTGGCCGCCGTAGACGGTGCCCGAGGAAGCGATCGTATCCAGTGTGACCGTATTGCCATCGGCATTGCCGGACCCGGTTTCCCCGCCGGTAATATCGCTGCGCACAGAGGTCAGGTACGTTGTTTCATCATCTTGCGTAACCTTTGTCCCTGTAATTTTCACCGTATTATCATTGGCATCGCCGTAATCCGTATAACCGCCGGTAACAGTAGAGACGCCATACTCCGCCTCCGCAGTATTGGAAATCTCCACGGTATTGCTGTTGGCATTAAGGGCCGGTGCACTACTAAAGCCCGACACATAGCCGCCATAGACCCCGGTACCGGAAGCGGACGTATCCGTCAGCTTGACCGTATTATGATTGGCCCCGGCAACAGCATCCACAGAAGCAGAAGTATCGCCATAGTATAGCATATAGCCGCCGTAGATATCCGAATTCTGGGCAGTACTATTCGACAGCGTTACTGTATTGCCGGAAGCGTTGGCACTAAAAGCCGGCGTACTCGTCGAAGTAGCCGCCTCGCTAGCTGCCAAAGCAGATTCCTCAGTCAATACATCAGTCGATACCGCATCGTATTCCTCATAGCCGCCGTAAATGCTGCTCTCGACAGCAGTACTATTAGTCAGCGTTACCGTATTGCCGGAAGCGCTGGCGGAGGAGCTTCCTGTGGCCACGAGACCGCCGTAAACTTCCCCATTGGCAACGCTGTTTGTCAATGAAACGGTATTTCCCGAAGCATTGACGCCAGAGGTAGTGTTAGACTCAACAAGGCCGCCGTAGATATCATCGCTGGCAAAGACTTGGGTCAGGGAAACCGTATTGGCGCTGGCATTACCGTAGGCTGCATTCCCGCCGTAAATCGTTCCTTCTACATCGATGGAAGGCAGCGTATTCGTGGGATTGCTTGCATCTCTCACAATCCCATTCCCTGTGAGAGTAACCTCATTGTTTTCTGCACTGCCTGACTCACTATTCCCGCCATAAATATTACCAGAAACGGTGAGCAGATTGTCCGTGTCTGTGGCAGTAGAAGTCAGGGATACCACGTTGCCATTGGCATTTCCTGTGGAACGCCCGCCGGTGATGTCTGCATAGGCTGCTTCCGTAGAGGCCGAAATCGTGACACGGTTGTTCGATGCGCTGTAAGCACTGGCACCGTCGCTGGGCTCTGTCAATGCCCGTGACTCGCCGCCCGTAACGGACTGGTTTTCCGTACTACTGGTAAGATCCGTCAAGGTCACCACATTATTGTCTGCAGCAGACGCTCCGCTCACCCCGCCTGTAATATCCAAGCTGTTGCCGTCAGGCACACTCAGGAAAGCCCCTGACAGCGTGACCTGGTTGTCCGATGCAGCGCCATTCATAGACGCACCGCCTGCAACACCCGCATAGCTGCTGGAAAACGTGACACTGGCTCCATCTGTTACGGAAAGCGTATTGTTCGATGCGTCTCCAGCCTCTGTCGTATAAGCGCCAGCCAAGATACCGGACGTTTTGCTGCCTCCGCTGACAGTCTCCCCTGCCAAAGTGACGGCTGTCCCTTCTCCGCTGATGGAAACGGTATTGCCGCTGGTGGAATTCGTGTACGTATTGCCGTACAGGCTTGTTAATGTCGTATCCGTCAGCGTCTGCTGCGTGCCACCGGTAGTTCCTACCGTAATCCCTGTAGGCGTTGCCGCCGTTTCCGCAAATACTGGAGCCGCATAAAGCCCCATGCCCAAAATACTGGACAAAATAATACTGGATAAAAGTCTCTCCTTTTTTAACATCATATTCTTCTCCCCATTGAAATTCATAGAAATCCGATTTTCGCCTCAACTTGTTCTTGTATGAAGTACAAATAAACTATGGATGCAGTCAATTTGCAAATACAAAAATTGTATTTGTTGTATAAACAGTGATAATTATATAGTATAACTACAAAATTGTCTATAGATTTTATAGGAATAATGAAACGTTAAATACTAAAATGCTATATTTATTAAAAAAGATACATTCTTTTTAAACCGGAGCACCCTGAGAATCTCTGTACCTTTCCCAATTCCCCTCTTTCTTATTTTTTCTAGCCCATTCTGAAAACCTACAGAACCCCCAAACTACCGTACTAGCCAGAACCCCACTCCCCCACTTTCCCCGCCAACCACTCCAGCACGCTTGTGAGAGCCAATTTTGCCAGCTGACCGATCGGTCTATACTCTGTGGACATTGGCTAAAAAATAACGGAGCACATGAAGGCCGTGAAAAAGAAAATGGATGCTGACGAAAGAAGGCGGATGGGCACATATAGGATTCCGTTCTTATTGTTCTTTATCGCCGTATCCTAATAAACTTCCTCAGTCAGCCCTACGTGCTGACAGCCCCTTCAACGCTTTGCGGCCGCATCCATACAGCCCACAAGTTTTCCCATGGATGTTTGGTCAATAAGGCCCATGCGATAGCTGCCTGCAAAGCAAGTCCGAGGACGCAGCTGCGCAGCTAGCAGCGAACCGCTCAGGGGCCGGTCTTAGACCCATACTATTCATGTGCAAAACGGGTTTTGAGATAAAATTTAGGTATATAAATACCTGCACCACCCTTCTCTTTCACTTGACCAGTAGAGGCCTGGAACGCTTCCTGCAAACGTTGCGTTCGCGTCCAAACAGCGCTACAGTTTTTCCAAAAGCTGTTTGGTATACGCGAGCCATGCGACAGCCGTCCGGGAATCAAACCCGTAGGGTGCCGATGACCGGAATACGGCGAACCGCTCAGGAAGTGTCGCCGCAGGCGACGATAGAAGTTTCATTATTTCACACCACCGGATGAAGTTTACCTCAGCCTTTGCGGCCCCCGGCCGCTTGCCTTCCCGCAACAACACTCGTCTCCTCCATTTCGCCGTGTAAACGGCTGAAATGGGGGAGATGCGCCTATTCCAAAGCCATTAGAGGTGCAGAGGGGGCACGGAACTGCGGGAAGGTGCCTGACGTTAGGAAGGCGGATAGGGCTAAAGGGCAAATTGCTTTTCTTATCGTTGCCCTGAAATACCAATGTCAGTTTGCTAGGGTCCTCTGTTTTGAAACCCCATCCTTGCTTCGCCCAAGTACAAAATCGGGACCGGGATGGGGTTCCTATCCAAATTGCCGCGGAGCGGATATATATTCTAAAAAACACCTCCACAGTTTCGCAGAAACTGTGGAACGTCCTCCTTTTTCTTCAACACTGTCTGTAATTGCCTCACCCGCACCCCCGATTTCACGCAAAAAAGCAGGTCTCCAGAAGTTTCGTACTTCCGGAGACCTGCTTTTTACTTTCTTTCACATTTACAGTCGTCTTGTCAACGTCGCATTCACTGCCACGCCCCGCTGCTTGCCTGCCCAGCCCATCAGGCGCACATCGCCGCCCCAGGGGTTAGCTTTGGTAGGCTCAGCCTTCCAGCCCAGTTCCAGCAGAGCGCTGGAACCCTTGCTGTCCGGAGATGCCGTAGCAAAGGTGCTGTACGTGGCCCGGGCTGTGCTGTCGAACTCGTAATCCCAGGCCAACCCTGCGTAGTAGGACTGGTTCTGCCAGTAGTTGTGGGTCCACCGTGCCCCCAGCCGGGTCCGGTAGGAATCCACCGCATCCAGGTTGTAGGCACCTATGCCCTGACTGCTGTGGAGCTTAACCTGATCGCTGCCCAAATGGGTGTAGTAGAACCGGCCGTACACATCTACGCTGTTTCTGTCATCGGTCTTGTAGATCCGCCCTGCGCCCAGGGTTGCTGCTGCGTACCGGGCATCGGTATCATACGTTGCATAGTGCCCTGCGATTACACCCCGGAAGTCACCGTCCATGGTGCCCACCCGCAGGTTGCCCTGGTAGTACACCCCGTTATCCAGGTCACGCCGCAGGAGCAGCCCTACGCCGCCGTAGTGCTGGTCGCCGTCGCCCCGGGCACCGTTGTCCAGGTGCGCCGCATAGCTGCTCTTGCCGTATTCCGCAAAAGGAATGATGGTATCCGTAGAATTGGCGTTCCTCACCTGCCGTACCAGCCCCAGGTTCCCTGCATACCCATTGGTATCCACGTAAGAACCGGTGTCGATGGTCAGGTGGTTGGCCCCCAGGACTGCGTAGGGCGTAAAGCTGCCCTTTTCTTCGTCCTGGATTTTGCCCGCTGCCCCAAAGGCCGAAACCGCCGCCGTATAGGCGCTGTCCATAGCCACATCGGAGCCGTTGCCGATGGTGCGCACCGCAGCTACCCGCTGTTCAGGGATCAATTTGGTGTCCGGGTTCAGGCTCGGCACGCTATCGGCAGGAATCCCAACCACAACCTTGTTGTTATCCTCTGCCCAGATGCTTACCTTGTTTTGTACGAAACCAGCGTCCGTGACCACATCTTTGCCCGGGACCATGCTCAGGGTTGTCCCTGCAGCAGGTACCCCCTGGGCATTCGTAATCAGATTGATTACTTGCCCCTTGCCGAGCTTGGCAGCGTCATCTACCCCGGCCTGGACCACAGCACCGCTTACATCCGCCGTGCCCGTTACCAGCAGCATGGTATCTCCAGCCACTGCATTTCCCGGTACGTTGAAGTTCAGCGTCTGGAAGCTGCCCACGTTGGCCACGCTGTTGCCCACGGTGTATACATTCAGGGTATTGCCCTTGCTCTCTACAGAACTGACACCGCCGTACAGACCTACGTCACTGCCCACCAGAGTTCCATACAGGTTCACGATATTATTGTTGGCTGCCCCGGACTGGGATTCACCGCCGATGATATTTCCCGTGACGGTGCCGCCATAGTAGTTGACGGTGTTGCCCGAAGCGTCGCCGCTCTTAAAGGTAGTGGTTTCGTAGGGCAGATTGACGATTTCTGCATCACTCGCTGCAAGTACTTCCACGGCATTTTCTGCTTCAGCGTCAAGCGTTTCTTCACTCGTAGACGTGGGCACAGGAATTTCCACATCCTTGGCGTAGCCGCCCCAGACAGAGCCCACCGTACCGCCGCTAATGGTGACAGTATTTTGGCTGGCTGTAAGATTGGCATTTTCCGGCAGAAGCTGCGCAAGAGTTGAGGTTGATAAACCAAAAGTTACTCCTTCGGAAAATATCAAGTCTGTACCCAACTGCTGCAGCGCAGAGGCATTGTCGTTGAGGCCCGCTGTGCCGCCATAGACCGTTGTAGCTTCGCTGTCAGAGAGGAGAACGCTGTTGTTGTCCGCCTGGCCCCGATACATCACAAAACCGCCAATGACAGCGCCTGCTTTTGAGCCCTGCTGGAGGGTTACTTTATTTTCCACGGCCGAGCCTAGGGCAGTCATACCACCAGCGATGCTGTGACCGGCAGTGGTTCCGGACAGGCTGACCTGGTTTTGGTTTGCCGTAGCAGAGCTGGACGTCTGCAGCAGGTCCGAAAACGAGGTTGTGCCAGAATTTGCTGCAAGGTTTACTACGGACAGGGCGCAGCCGCCTAGGACACTGCTCTCAACCTTGCTGTCGCGCAGTACCACCTGATTCCCGTTAGCCTCGGCCCGGGTAGTCACAGTGATTTTTTCAGGAAGCGTTACTTCTTCCAAAGCCGCAGCGCTAGGCAAATACACTTCATTCTGGCTCTGGGCATAGCCGCCCAGGACCAGCCCGGCAGTGCTGTCTTCCAAATATACCTGGTTGTCATTGGCTGTCGCGGTTTCTGTATACCCTATAGTAGATTGCACTGAGCTACCCAACGCGTAAATCCCTTGAGAAACATTGATGTTGGCATAGCCACCATAGACAGAGCCGCCGCGCCGTATGGAATCAATGGTACTGCTGCCGTCGGAAAGCGTGATGGACTCTGCCAGCGGAACGGTCACGCTGGTGGCCGCAGATTGGAGCAGTGTCACGTGATTGCGGCTGGCGTCCAGGGTAATCGTAGTGTCGCTACTGCCTTTTGCTTCACTTGCCGTATCGTTTGCTTGGTCCACTGCCTCCGCGCCTGCTACAGAAACTAACTGCACATCCAGCAGGGAGGAGCTATCCGTTGCTGCAAATTCTTCAATTTCATCAATTTCCTGCTCAGTTTCATCCTTCGTCGCTGTTTCCACTACGTAGGGGCTGTTTGTAGGCGATATGCTTGAACCGAGAATCCCTGACGTATCAAAATTGGCAAAGCCGCCATAGACATTGCCGCCGTAGACAATGGCAGAAACACTGCTATCCACATCCTTGGCGGCCAGGTCTTCACTGGAAAAGCTTTTACCGGCAACGGTACTATTCTTCAGCCATACGCTATTGTCGCTGACGCTTCCTGTCAGGGAATTTGTCTCTGCGACGGTGGAATCCACCGCAGACGGAGAAAAGGGCCCACTGCTGGCCAAGGACGTGTTCAAAAGCTCCGTATTGCCGGTCGCCTGGTCTGCAGTCAACGCATTCATTTCTGTAGTTTCTTCTTCCAGAGGAACCCTCACATCAGAAATAGCGTTGCCCATGAAACCGCCGTACACCTGGCCGCCTGGGAGTGTTGTCTGATCCAGGGACACCTGGTTGGCTTTCACGTCCACGTTTAGAACCGTATCACTGCTCCCCGTTATATGTATAGTAGGAGTCGTCTGCACTTGAACCGCTGCCATACTTATAGTGCTGTTATCAGTCACTATATAAGAATTTCCCGTATTGAAATGTACACTGCCGCCGTAGACATCGCCAGCTACGCTCAAATACGTATTAAAAACATTATTTACCGCACTGAGGGTGCTGCCTACGGTGCTCTGGCTCAGCTGCACCGTATTTTGGCTGGCGCTCAGGTTTACCTTCTCAGACAAAGCTTCATCATAGTAGGTATCTGTGGCAGTCAGCATAGACGCATTGAGGCTATACGCTGCATTTGTAATGCTGCTGGGAGTAGAAGAACTATAGGCTGTGGCGTCGACCAAGCCACCATAGATGCTGCCTGCGGCTGCAGCCCCTTGTTCCAGCAGGACCTGGTTTCGGTCCGCACTGCCTGTCACAGTGGCATTTTCTTCAACCTTCGAAAATTGACTAACAGGTATAAGGCTGGGCATTTCTGTTGTGGTTAGATAGGTTTCTACTTTGCCGCCATACACGTTGCCGCCGTGGGTAATGGTTTCACTGCTGGAGCTTGTCAACTTACTTGTATCTATAGAAACATTCTTGACAGCTCCGGCGCGCAGCTGCACCGTATTGTCATCGGCGTGCTGATTTATATTACTTGTTTCTGTGAGCTTCGGCATAGCCGTAGTGTCCGTAGCTGCAGCCAAGCTCCCTGCAAACAGCGCATTGTCACCCAAGACGGCCATCTGCAGCACTGTGCTGTTCGAGCCAATCACATCCGGTGCGCCAATCAGGCCGCCGTACACATCCCCTTCCACGTTGGAACGAACCAGCGTGACCGCATTGTGCGATGCCGCCTGGTCCTCCTGAGATGTCATTACTTCATCGGGTACCGCAGTGCTTGCCTCAGCAAGCAAAGACGCTTCCGGTAAATTATTGGTTCCATTGGTGGCCAAAACGCTCATATAGCTCGTAGACGGATAGGGGGAATAGATTGATGTGGAAGAAATTCCCGAAGTATCGATGACACTGCCGCCAATGACATCACCGGCTGCAATCAAAACGCTTCGACTGCTAAGACCATAGGGGTAGGAGATTTCCATCACTGCCGGGGCTGCCTTTACGTTGGTATCGGTAAGCTGCACCGTATTGCCATTGGCCTCACTAGCCGTTTTTGTAGTGAACTTCAGCTGTGCCTCTGCCGCAGCCGTATTTTCTTCACTAACCATGGAGGTCACCAGGAAATCTGTGTCCTGTGCCGCAACTAGGGAATTGATCGATGCCGCCGCATACTCTTCTTCCTCATCTTCCCCAGCAGCGACCTGTACTGTAGAAATAGCCCCCACCGTACCACCATAGATGCTGCCGGTGATAGCCGCCTTTTCGGCCCCTACCTGGTTGCTGTCTGCCTGCTGCGTCTGGTTCCTATTAGAGCCTCCTATCAATCCTATTCCCACTGTGCTGTTCGCTGCAGCACCGCCATAGACATTGCCCGTTACGGTCACAGAAGGCTCTAACTGCACGATATTCGTATTGGCCTGCTGGGTTATAGCTACCGCACTGGTGGTCGGGAAACTACCGTACGGTAAGACTTCCTCCAGTATAGAGGACATGGGCAATGCTGCTAGGCCAGTACTATTCACCACGCCGCCGCCTATATTGCCGCTTATACTGGAAACTCCGCCTATGCTGACCGTATTATTGTTTGTGCTTTGCGTGAGGTGGGCTGTCAGGTCAACCTCTGCCTCATCTGCATCCGCTTCCTCCTCTTCCTCTGCAGCCTGTTCGGTCACCAATGACGTTGGAAGGCTAGTATCCATCACTACTATATTACTCTGACTGTAATTACCGGAATCGATAATAACATTCGGGTCTTCGTCCAGGAGGCCGCCATAGACGTCAGCTGTATTTGCCGAAGTTACGCTTACCGTATTGTAATCTGCACTGACGGCCCCGTTAACAGCCACCCCTGTCAGCGTGTCTGAATCATCTTTTGTCAACGCTACAGCATTACCCGTGAGTAAGGGGGTGCCCACAGCAAGACCGCCGGCCACAAGACCCGATGTTTCTGCCACAGAAAGGGTAACGCTGTTAGCGTTGGCACTGCCTTCCTCAGTCATGCCGCCGACGACGCTTCCAGAGACCCACAAATTAGGGCTAGTTTCGTCCCCTAGTGTAATCACCTGGCCGGCCAGGGATACCTTGTTTGCATTGGCATCACCATAGGTGGTATAGCCACCTGTTACGGTACGATACAGGCCGGGCGCAATCTCTTCGCCCTCAGTCTGCGGCGTATGGGTCAGGCTCACCTGATTTCGGCTGGCACTTAGCGGCGCTGATACTGTGCCGTCCACCTCTACATAGCCGCCGAATACAGCAGTTCCTTGTCCCAACTTGTCCGGATCATAGGTATCGTCCAGGCCAGTCGTCTGTTTGATGGTGACGGTATTGCTGTTGGCTCCGGCTGCTGTATCTAGCGTATTCGCAGCCGTATTGGCTGCCAAAGCGGTATTAGCCAAAGCAGCCACCTGATCGGTCGTTGGAATTCCGGACGTACTGGACGACTCGGAATCATCTATCGTAAGGGAGACATAGCCGCCGTAAATTGATGGGGAATCATCGAGTATTATTTGGGCTGCTCTGAGATTTTCCACACTTACCGTATTATTATTGGCACTCACGTCAAGCTGCGGCAAGGCCGTAGTGGTGCCGGTGCTTTCCGCAGAGGAACTTTCGCCCGTAAGAGAACCCACCTCCAGGGTCATATAGTCCTCGGACAAGCTGTTGCTTTGAACCAGATTGCCCGCCAACAAGTCCGCCACATTGACCGTCGTTGTTTCAATGTTATCATCAGTTGGCAGTGCTGCCTCGCTTCCTTCTGTTCCATACGTAACAGCGCCGCCGTAGACAGTGACAACGTCGGCATTTGTTAGGGATACGTGATTGTTATAGGCATTGCCGGAGTTGGTTTTACCGCCATAGACAGTGACAACGTCGGCATTTGTCAAGGTTACGTGGTTGTCATGGGCGTTGCCGGAATCCGTCTGGCCGCCTGCAACAAAAGTATCATCATTATATCCAGCGAAAATGTTGTTGTAGCCATAGTTACCCTCTTCGTCTTCCGGAATATACACCCCAGTAAGTTTGGCCGTGTTGCCGCTGGCCTCGCCTGCAGCCGTATAACCGCCCACTACGGAGTCCATGAATACATCATTCTTACGGTCATCTCTAATAATAGTTACCGTATTGCCATTGGCAGAAAGAGGCGTGTCCTGCGTGCTGCCAGTTACGTAGCCGCCATAGATGGAGCTATATTCAACTTCAGTCACTTTACCAGCATTCTCATCATAAGTTCCTGCTTCACTCTCATTCAACATAGCCGTATTGGTAATGGTAACGGTATTGTTGTTGGCCCCCGTTGCAGCAGTGCCAGAGCCAGTAGAATTCAAGTAACCGCCGGCCGTAAACGAGCCCAGCGGATTCTCCGAGGTCAGGCCGGAAATGGTCAAGGCGTTGTAGCTGGTCTGGTTGGTATAGGTAGTGCCATACAGCGGATCCGGAATCTTGTCCGTTGACGACAGTGTTTCTACGGTTGTTGCCTGTGTTGCATCTGCCGGATCAATTTTACCCACCGTAATCCCAGCCGCCGTCTCCGCAAATGCCGGAGCCGTATAAAACCCCATGCCCAAAATACTGGACAAAATAATACTGGTTAAAATCCTTTGCCTTTTCATAATATCCCCCTATATAATCCCAAAAATACCCCTACAAGAAACTTCAGCAACTACTTTCTTGTTGATTGTAAATCTACAATAGAATAAATCAGATAATTTTCCAACTAAAAATTGCGCTTAGTTTGAAGCTGTGTAAAGTCCTATACCCAAAAACTGTTGGCTAAACTGCTTTCTCTTTTCCTGCTATTCCCCCTTATAACCGCCAAAACAACCCTGCAAGAAACTTTAGCAATCACTCGTTTGTTGATTGCGAACCTACACTAGAATAAATCAGATAATTTCACGACTGAAAATTGTACTTAGTCCAGAGCCGCATAAAGCCCCATACCCAAAATACTTCTGACAAAACTGCTTCTTCTTTTCCTGTTATTCCCCCTTATAACCCCAAAAACAACCCTGTAAGAAATTGCAGCAAATCACTTGTTTGTTACTTGATGACAAACAATAAAATAAATCAGACAACTTTTTCAGTAAAAAATTGTACTTATTTTATTAACTATAAAGATTATATAATACAATTATAAAATTGTCCATAATTGTTATATGCTCAACGAAATATTAAACCTTGTAATGATGGTTTTTATTAAAAACGAAACATTATTTTCTTTGTATAAATCTTACGTTTTCCACACTGCCCTGCACTAACATATAATTAGAAGAAATCCCCTGCGATCCACAAAAAATCGCTATTGCAGCAGCCCTCAGCCCGTTAAATTTCCCCTTCCCCAGCCTTCACTCCTGCCCCACCCCGGTCCTTGGATTCTCGGATTGGCCGTCCCTCCCCTTCCTGATAGGCGGGGAGGGCATGGGGTAGTGCTGACCGGTACTGTAGGTGTTCTAATATTTAATGTAGTGGTACCGTAATAGTAACGATTAACAATTGACCATTAGTGGTTATAGAACGCTTCCTGCATCTGCGGCCTCCCCGGCCGCATGCCTTCTCCGCACACTCGTCTTCTCCGTTTCAGCTGTGGAGCAGCTGAAATGGGGAAGATGCGCCTAGCATAAGAATTCCAAAGGCGCAGATGGGGCTTGTTCAAGGGAAGGTGGGGCGCATAGCGCCTCGGATAGGCCCGGTACACATCTACACCCCGCCGACCGCACGACCATTTATAAGCTCCAACCTCTATGCGGCCACATCCAAACAGCCAGACAAATTCTGCAAGTGGCTGTTTGGTTAATAAGGCCCATGCGATAGCGGGATTGGTCTGGCCCCTTCAAGCGTGAAGGGGCAGTCAGCTCTATGAGCTGACTGGGGAAGTTCCAGGACGCCGCTGCGCAGCGAGCCGCGAACCGCTGGGGGAGCTGGCAGACACGTCAGTGGCTGAGTAAGGGAGTCGTATCCATTTCTCAAGGCCTCAGCTGCTGAGAAATGGAATATACGACCCCTGCGATAGTCGTCCAGGAACCGAGCCTGCAAGGCGATGGCGACTGGAATACGGCGAACCGCTCGGGGATTCCCGGCACTACATCACTTCAGGTCCGCTGACCGCACTAATATCCAAGCTGCTCAGCTGAGCATCCTGCTTTGAACCCCATCCCGGTCACGGTTTAGTACTTGGACGTGACCGACCTTCCCCTTCTCCTGTTCGCACCAAGTGACGAACAGGTAAGTAGAAGGCAAGCGGCCGCAGGCCGCAGAAGGAACACTCTCCGTCATCCCCTTTCCACCACCCGGTGGGCGGTCCCTCTTCCCCATAAATGTGGAAGGTAGTGGATGCCACCTGCGCCCGCTTGCGTGCGAGGTCAGTTGCTTAAGTAAATTCGCAATGATAATATACTTTATTCTTCTTATTTACCCCCACATTGTGCTCAGAAAAATAGTCATTTAGGAACGTCGTGTTGCAGGCTTGATGACCTCCATCAAGCGTTGCGGTCGCGTCCAAACAGCGATACAGATATTCTAGAAGCTGTTTGGCACACTTGAACCATGTGATAGCCGTCCAAGAAGCAAGTCCACAAGGACGCCGCTGATTGGAACACGGCGAACCACTAAAGAGGTGGTACCGGAAGGTGACGGAGAAAGTTTGGTAAAATGATAAATAGCAATAAAATTATATTTTCATAGAAAAATTATTTTGATAGTGGGTCCAATCTCCACTGCCTAATTCTTTGCATTACCCCCGCAAGCACATGACTAGTGGTGGTTATGGAAGCTTCCTGCAAACGTTGCGGCCGCATCCAAACATCTACGGATGTTTGGTGAATAAGGCCCATGCGATAGCCGTCCAGGAATTAAGCCTGCAAGGCGAAAATGACTGGAGTACGGCGAACCGCTTAGGAAGTGTCGCCGCAAGGAGACGATAGAAGTTCACCCCAGTATTGCGGCCCCCGGCCGCCTGCCTTCTCGCAGCAACACTCGTCTCCCCCATTTCGCCGTGTAAACGGCTGAAATGGGGGAGATGCGCCCATTCCAAAGCTACAAGAGGCGCAGATAGGGCTTGTTCAAGGGAAGGTGGGGCGCGCAGCGCCTCGGATGGGCCCACCAAGTGGTCCGGCCTTCATTACTAAAGCCTTCAAATATTGGTTTCAGCCTGTTAGGCATCCCCTACTTAGAACCCCATCCCCGTCTCGCATAAAAACAGGGCGAGACTCCCCTTCCCCTTACCTGTTCGTGCTAAGCAGCGAACAGGTAAGAAGAAGGCAGCGGCCTGAGGCCGCAAAACCTCGTAGGGGAACGTATTGGCCAATGCTGATGGAGCTATGATAATTATTGTAGGAGAGACGCAACAGTAACGATTAACAGTTGACCAGTGGTGGTTATGGAAGCTTCCTGCAAACGTTGCGGCCGCATCCAAATATCTACGGATGTTTGGTGAATAAGGCCCATGCGATAGCCGTCCAGGAATTAAGCCTGCAAGGCGAAAATGACTGGAGTACGGCGAACCGCTTAGGAAGTGGCACCGGTAGGTGCCGATAGAAGTTTATCCAATTTTTTAGCGGCGCTGGCGCCGCAAAGCAGAACAGGTCCTGCCCCCAAATGAGGTCAGGACCTGTTCTGCAATATATTCCATCTTGATTCCTCAACAGCTTGAAGCCTTGCTTTTCAGGCTTCAAGCTGTTGTAAGTGCTCCGTTTTTCTGTGTTCCAACTGTTGCGGTTCGCTCTACGCTTCCTTATTCACACTCAAATCCTTCTACTAATCGTAGCTGAATATGTCACCCCTCTTTGCCGTCCAGTCCACCCGGTTACTCTCACATCTGCGCCCCAAGGGTTATCCTTGCTCACGGCGCTCTGCCAGCCCAGTTCCAAAAAGCCGCTGCTGCCCTGGAAGGTGGGCGCCGGGGTGCTGAAGGTCTTGTACATGGCCCGGGCTTCCCCGTCAAACTCGTAGTCCCAGCCCAGACCGGCGTACACGGAGCTTACGTCCTCATCCAGGTGCTTGGTCCACCGGAAGCCCAAACGCGTCCGGTAGGAATTCACGCTGTCAAAGCTATACGGTGCTTTCCCCAGGTCGCTGGTCACAATGGCGTAGTCCGAGCCCAAATGGGTCCAGAAGAACCGGCCGTAGTAGTCAAATTCGCTGGTGCCGTGCTTGTACACTTTCCCCAGGCCCAGGTGCGCCGCCACATACGGGGAGCTGTTTTTGTAGCTGGCCGGGTGTTCGTCGATAATTCCGGCGTAGTCCCCATTCAGACGCCCTGCCCGCAGCATGCCTTCGTAGTGCAGACCGTTGTCCAGATCCCGCCGCAGCAGGATACCGGCCCCCAGGTACCGCTGGTCCCCGTCGCTCCGGGCACCGCTGTCCTGGTGCCCCGTAAAGTTCCCGTTGCCGTACTCCACAAAGGGCATAATGGTGTCCGCATGGCCATTTTCAAAGTTCCGTTTTACAAAGCCCAGTTCCCCGTTGAACCCGTTGGCATCTACGTAGGAGCCAGTGGTGTAGCGCAGGTTGTGCCCGCCCAGCACCACATACGGCGTAAACTTCGCTTTAATGGAATGGTCTTCCAGCCAGGCCGCCCGGTAGGCCGCTACTGCACTGGCATAACCATCGGTTACCGCTAGGTCGGAGGCTTCAATCAGCGTGCCTGTAGCATTGGCCCGGTTTTCCGGGAACGCCTTGGTATCTTCCTCAATCTTGGGCACATCATCGTCCGGAATCAGCAGCACGATATGATTGGCATCAATTTTCTTGTTGATGACCTTCTGGGACACAAAGCCCGGATCCGTCACCTCATCCTTGCCGGGAATCATTTTGTACTGGGTATTCGTGGACGTAATGCCGCCGTTATCCACGATCAGGTTGATCTGCTGCCCCTTGCTCATCTTGGTGGAGTCGTCAATGGCCCCGTAGATGACCGTATTGCTCACATCCGCCGTATTCGTCACGTTCACCATGGTCTCGTTGACCACCGTGCCCTTGGGCACGTAGAAGTTCATGGTCTGGAATCTGCCCAGGTTCTTCACCGTATTGGCCTTGTTGTACATGTTCAGCGTGTTCCCGGACCCAGAAGAACCAGTATCCGTCACTAGGCCCCCGTACAGGCTCATCATGCTGCCCAGGGTGCCGCCGTACACGTTCACCGTGTTGTCCGTGACGCTGCCGCTCTTGGAAATACCGCCGATAATCAGGTCAGACGTTTCTCCTGCCGATTCGGTCGTGCCTACGGTGCCCCCGTTGATGTTCAGCACGTTTCCCGTCACATCTCCGGTATCGGATGCGCCCCCGGCCACCGTGGTAGTTACCGAGCCGCCATTGACGTTCACCACGTTTTCACTAACTGTACCGTCTGCCGCCGTGCCGCCGTAGACAGAGCCTGCTGTACCGCCCGCCAGAGTAACGGTGTTTTCACTAGCCGTGCCGGAATCCGTAGTGCCGCCAATGGCCGTATCCACCAGCCCGCCAGTGACGTTCACGCTGTTTTCCGCAGCCGTCCCTGTCTTGGCGTAGCCCCCGATAGCCGAGCCCGCGCTGCCGCCCGCCACCGTCACCGTATTGGTGCTGACTGTGCCCGTGTCCGACTCGCCGCCGTAGACGGTACCGATGCTGCTGCCCGTGAGGTTCGCTGTATTGCCGGTGACATTGCCCGATTCGGATGCACCGCCATAGGCCTTAGCAGCGGAACCGGCCGTGAGCTGGGCTGTATTTCCTGTCACTGTGCCGCTCTTGCTGTAGCCGCCGTAGAGAACGGTATCACCGCTGTCCCCGGTAAGGGTTACGGTGTTTTCCGAGACCTTGCCCGTATCGGAAGCACCGCCGTACACGCCCTGTGCCTCACCACCGCTGACGATGGCATAGTTTCCCGTGACCTCAACGCCGGGAGCGTAGCCGCCATAGAGCTTGGGAACAGCTGAACCGCCGGTGAGTTTTACGGTGTTGCCCGTAACCGTACCTGTTTCCGTGGCGCCGCCAAAGGCATTGGCAGTTTTACCGCCGGCTACGGTCGTCGTGTTTCCGGAGGCCGCACCGGTCTTGGTGTAGCCTCCATAGACATTACCGGTTACGCTGCCGCCGTCACTGAGGGTCAGGGTATTGCCCGCAGCAGTGCCGGACTGGCTATAGCCGCCGTAGGCGTTTTTCTGCAAGGTGCCGCTGTCTATAGTCATGGTGTTTTGCGTGGCTGTGCCGCTATTGCTGTAGCCAGCGTACACATTGCCTGCGACAGTGCTGTCTGTCACGCTGACGCGGTTGGCTACGGCATCGCCCGTGTCTGCATAGCCGCCGTAGAGATTGTAGGTTGTGAGATCATCGCCGCTTACGCTGAGCTTGTTATCTGATGCGCCGGCGCTGCCATAGCCGCCGTAGGCTGAGGCTGAGTATTGAGCCATGCTAATGGCAGTGTCGTTGTTCTGCGTAATGGAAAGGGTGTTTCCCGTCGCTTTTCCGCCCATAGCCACGCCGCCGGCAAGGCTGGGTATATCAGAAGCAAACACAGTGCTTGCCGTGAGATTGGTAATGATTGCCCTATTATTTGTGGCATTACCGGACTTGTTAGAGACGCCGCCGGCAACGAAAAGGACCTCCGTGCTGCCGCCGCCAGTCATGTTTACAATATTTCCATCGGCATTGCCTGTATTGGTACTGCCGCCATATAACACCGTGGTCTTCGAGTTCGTCGTGGTGACTTTGTTGCCCGTGACATTACCCACATCAGTCCGCCCGCCGATGATACCAGAGACGGTACTGTTTTCCAGGGTGGCTGTATTGGAGCTGGCATTGCCAGTCCCATTTACGTAACCGCCAATAAGATTAGGAAGCGTCGTATAAGAAGCAGTTGCCGTGTTGTTTATTGCATCGCCATTTACCGTGTAGCCGCCATAGGCGCTGCTAGCATAGGAGCCATTATTGACATGCACTTCATTCACTGACGCAGTTCCAGCCGCCGTATAGCCGCCGTAGGCATTGGCAAGTCCCCCGGTCGGGTCAAGCTTGGTATTTGTCATGGTGACAACATTGCCGGTGACATTTCCTTTGCCGGATTCCCCACCGTAGATATTGAACGTTACGTTTGCATTGTCCGTCATGGTGACCGTATTGTTTTCAGCATTTCCATTAGCAGTATAGCCACCGGCCAGCGTGCCGGTATTTATAAGGCCGGCTGTGCTGTCGTCGATATTTTTCACGGTCATGGTATTCTTCGAGACCGTACCGTTTTTCGTATAGCCGCCATAGGCAGTTTGGAAAATCGCCCCATTGGTCCCATCCAGGGTTACGTTGTTCTTTACAGCATTCCCCATTTCCGTATAGCCGCCAGCCACCAGGTCAAACGTACCGGCGCCGCTGACGCTTACCGTATTGCCGCCATTGTAGTTTACGCCGCTAATTGTGCCGGAGGCTTCCCGGCCGGCATCGCCCTGCTGTGTATAGCCGCCGTAGAGCTTGAGGCCTGTGCGATTGACAGTGCTGGTATAGGTGACGCTGTTGCCGTAGGCCGAAGAACCTTGGCCGGTAATAAGCTGAAAGCCCTGGCGTTTCATGTTCCCAGCCCAGCCGCCATATACTGTAAGGTTATTAACCGTTTCCGTACCCTCCGCTGTATCTTCAATAGTTACACTGTTGCCGGCCGCACCTATCTGCTCCCCGTCACTATAGTCGCTCCGACCGCCGTAGACAGTCCCTCTGATATCATTAGAAGTGCCCGTGATGGTAACCTTGTTGCCGGCTGCAGGCCCCCAGGATATGTACCCGCCATACACGTCGCCGGTAACCTTACTGCTGTCTTCAATAGTGACCGTATTATTCGTCACACTGCCCGCTGAGCTAGTATACCTGCCTCCTATGAAGGCACCTGCTACGGGGCTGGTATGCTATGAATAAAGTAGACTGGCATATAGTTAAACCTCCTGGATTCGT
>ERZ791917.884-NODE-884-length-21599-cov-13.687662_pt1 | contig 21599 bp, 14 predicted proteins | sample MGYA00510138_ERZ791917 | MGnify/ENA primary metagenome ERZ791917 (study PRJEB30046, sample SAMN00792102) | human gut metagenome | study: EMG produced TPA metagenomics assembly of the A metagenome-wide association study of gut microbiota in type 2...
CAACGGGTGATATCAGCCTCTGTTTCTCGGAACATCTAACTGGACACCCTAGTTATTAATAGCTCAACCTTAAAGGTCAATCTGCTGCTGCAGCCTGATGTCGCGGCTTGAGCTGCCCACCATGACGGTGAAGCTGCCGGGCTGCAGCGTCCAGCTGTGCGTGTGAATATCATAGAAGCTGAAGGCGTCGGGGCCAAGGACGACGCTCACGCCCCGGCTCTGTCCGGGCATGAGTGATACTTTCTCGAATTGTTTCAGTTCCTTCTCGGGTCTGACCACGGTGGCCTGGTCATCGCGTACATAAATCTGCGCAATCTCTTTGCCCTCGCGCTTCCCGGTGTTGGTGATGGTGAACGAAACGCGTACGCTGTCGTTGCCAATGGCCTCAAGCCGCAGGTCGGAATAGTCGAAGGTGGTGTAGCTCAGTCCGAAGCCGAAGGGGAAGAGAGGCTGGCGCTTAAGCCTGTCGTAGCCGCGGTAACCCATGAAGATGCCCTCGTTGTAGACCACGGTGCGCACTTCGCGCCCGTCCTCGTTGGCATAGTAGCTGTCGTGGCAGGGATTGTCCTCCCACCGGCGGTCGAATGTGACCGGCAGCTTGCCGCTCGGGGTGCACCTCCCGGTGAGTATCTCGGCCAGGGCCGTGCCGCCCTCCTGTCCCGGATACCAGGCCATGACGACGGCGGCGGCATCGGCAAGCCATGGCCTCATATCGACACCTGCCCCGGCATTCAGAACGACGGTGAGGTGCGGATTGACAGCGGCCACCTGTCTGATGAACTGCTGCTGGTAGGCGGGCAGGCCGAACGGACGGTCGAAGCCCTCCCCCTCGGTGCTGCTGTCGAAACCGCCGCAATAGACCACATGGGCGGCTTTTTGAAGGCCACGTCGCAACCTCGTCTCGTCGAGTTTGCGCAGCCTGACGTGAATGATGGCCGACGAAATGTTGTCGAAGAACTCAACCTTTATCTTATAAGTGTGTCCGCCTTTAAGGGACAGTCCGTTCTCGCGTGACGAATAAGCGTGGTTGCCCCAGTCGCCGGCCACCACCTTGCCATTGATACTGATACGGTAGCCGTCGTCGCCGCCGATGCCCACCATGAGCTGTTCGTCGGCCTCGGGGCGGTAATAGCCCTCCCACACTACGGAGAACGTGTCGGCGGGCATGGAGGCTGCGGGCGCGCCATAGCCCCAGTCGAAGTCAATCTTGCTGTCGGTGCGCGTCATTACAGGCTTTCCGGCGAAGTGTCTGTTGGCGTAATAGCGCCCTGTAAATCCCCTGACGCGTCCGAGGCTGTCGGCAAAGACTTCCGGCGTGATGTCGGTGTAGATGATGCTGTCGGTGAGCAGGATGGTGTTGCGGTGCAAGCGTTTCAGTTCCTTGTCAAGCGGCTTGTCGCTGAACGGCACCACATTGCCGCTGCCTCCACCCGTCGTGATGCGGCTGGCGTTGGGACCGACCAGTGCCACTGTGCCCTTGAGCGGCAGCTCGTTGTTGTTTTTCAGCAATACGATGCCCTCGCGCGCCAGTTCGAGTGCGGTCTGGCGTGACGACGGGCAGTCGGCCGCGATGGTTGAGTCTTTCTGTGTCCTGTCGAGCAGGCCGAAGGCAATGAGCGTCTGCAGCATATGCTGCACCTTCCCGTTGATGGTGGCAGTGTCGACGACACCGCTCTTCAGGAGCGGCATCAGCTTGTCGTAGTTGAGGTTTCTGCCCTTTGGCATTTCGAGGTCAATGCCCCAGTTGGCTGCTGCCGCCGTACTGTAGACTGAAGTCCAGTCAGACATTATAATTCCTTTGAAGCCCCACGTATGCCGCAGCACCCCGTTGTTGAGCCAGTTGTTTTCTGTAGTGTGGACACCGTTGAGCAAGTTGTAGCTGTCCATGACGGCACCTGCCTGCCCCTCCAGTATGGCCTTGCGGAAGGCGGGGAAATAAATCTCATGGAGTGTGCGCTCATCAATGTCGGAACTGACGTGGTGGCGGCTCCATTCCTGATTGTTGCCGGCGAAATGCTTGACAGTGGCCATGACACCGCGCTGCTGCAGGCCCCTGATATACTGCAGGGCGAGCTCGCCGGTCAGATAGGGGTCTTCGCCGAAGTATTCGTAATTGCGACCGCATAGTGGTGACCGCGTGATATTGACACCTGGCCCGAGCAGGATGCCTACACCGCGTGCCCGTGCATCGTCACCTAAGCTGGTGCCGAGACGGTGCAACAGGCTGCGGTTCCACGTGGCGGCGCTCAGCACCGACGCGGGGTACAGCGTGCTGTGTGGCGCGTGGTTGCGCAGCCCCACCGGTCCGTCGGCCAAAAGAATGCGGGGTATGCCTAACCGCGGTATGGCGCGCAACGAGAATGAGGTCTCACCCGACAAGTAATCAATCTTCTCGCGCAGCGTCATCCGGCTGACTAACGCCTTTGCACGGTCAATGGCCTGTTGGCTGATGGTCTGGCTGCGGAGAGCGGAGGAGAAGAGCATGAGCAGACAGGTCGTCAGGGCAGCGCCGAAAGGCTTTGATAATAGCTTGATATGAACATTCATTGTGTGGGGGTTGTTTTATTTGACGTTGAGTGTGATGGTCTTGTCACCAATGAGCAGGCGGTAGGTACCGGACTCTACTACGGCATTGCCCTCATCATTGACAAAGCCCAGGTCGCGGCTCACCTGCAGGTTGAAGTGGAATACAACTGTCTGGCCTTTCTTAATCTCCTTTTTGTCGAAGAAGCGCAGCTCCTTCACGGGACGTGTGAGCCTGGCGTAGGGACACTGCACGAAGCCCAGCACGGCATGCTTGCCGTCATAGGCTCCTGTGTTGGTGACCGGCACATCCAGGGTGAAACGGTCACCGGCAGAGAGTGTGGTCTTTGATACTGTCGGCTCGCCATACTGATAGGTGGTGTAGCTCAGGCCGTAGCCGAAGCCGTAGAGCGGCTCGCTGGTCGTGTCGTGATAGAAGCCCTGATTGGCGCGTGCGCTTGGACGGCGGTTGTAGTAGATGGGAATTTGTCCGCCGGTGGAGGGGAAGGTGACAGCCAGCCGGCCAGAGGGATTGACCGCGCCCTTGAGGATGCGTGCCGTGGGCGTGCCGCCGGCAACCCCTGTCTGCCACATCTCCACGATAGCGTCGGCCAGCGGCTCAACACGGTCGAGCTGAAGCGGACGGCCATTCGACAATACCACAATGATGGGCTTGCCCGTCTTGTGCAGTGTCTGCAGCAGTCTGAGTTGCACTTCCGGAAGGGCTATGGATGCTCTTGACTGGTTCTCGCCACTCCAGTTGCCATGTTCGCCAAGACAGAGAACGATGGCGTCGGCCTTGGCCGCAATGGCCCTGGCCCCGGCAAAGCCGCTCTGGTCGTCACCGTCAAAGTCGCAGCCGCGGGCATAGTCGATGCGCACATTCTGTCCGAACACCGTTCGCATTGCATCGAGCAGGGATGTCACGTCAGTCTCGCGGCCGTGACCCCACCAACAGCCGAGGAGGTCCTTGCGTGCCGTGGCCAGAGGACCGACAACGGCCAGCCGCTTGCTGTTGACGAGCGGGAGAATGCCGTTGTTTTTCAACAGCACAACTGACTCCTCAGCCAACTGCCCGGCGATGGCCCGGCTTTCGGGACGCAGGAAACGCAGGCTGTCGGGGGTCTCTGCGGTGTAGGGATGCTCGAAAAGGCCGAGGTCGAATTTCAGTTTGAGTACCCGTGCTACGGCATCGTCGACCAATGGCTGTGCGACCTTGCCGTCATTGACCAGTTGTGCGAGGTATTTATCGTAGGAATGTGACATCATATCGATATCAACACCACTGTTCATAGCCTGCCCGCCTGCCGTGCGCAGGTCTTTTGCCGAGCCCTGCGCCTGCAATTGCATGATGGCGCCCCAGTCGGAGACCACAGGGCCTTGGAACCCCAACTTCCGGCGCAGCACCTGGCGCAGCAGATAGCTGTTGGCGGTGACCGGCGTGCCGTCGAAGTTGTTGAAGGCACTCATCACCGTCGCCGCGCCGGCGCTGACGGCCTGGCGGTAGGGCGGCAGATAGGTGTCCCACAGCGTCTGTCTGGAAATCTCGGTATAGACGTAATCCCGTCCGGCCTCGGAAGCGCCGTAGCCGACATAATGCTTGGCACAGGCAGCGATGGAGAGACTGTCGGACAGCGACTTGCCCTGATAGCCACTGACAGCGGCCGCACCAAAGACACCGTTGAGGTAGGGGTCCTCACCATAGCTCTCCGCGATACGGCCCCAGCGCGGGTCGCGCGAGACATCAATCATCGGTGAGAACGTCCAGTCGACACCCGACATGCGGCTCTCCTGTGCCGCGACACGGCATGACAAGCGGGTGAGTCCGGGGTTGAAGCTGCAGGCCTGGGCCAGAGGGATAGGGGCTACCGTGCGAAATCCGTGGATGACATCGTGGGCGAACACGATGGGAATGTGCAGCCGTGAGTCGTTGACGGCGTGCCGCTGCATGCGGTTGCGCAGTGCGGCATCGGTTCCGAAATAAATCAGTGACCCGATTCCGGCCGGAATATTCTTCACCTCAACGCCGCAGTTGTTCTCGTTGTTGTTGGTGCCGAGCGTGTATTGGTTGAGCTGCATCACCTTCTCCTCAAGTGTCATTCTTGACAGCAGATCCTGTACGCGGAGGGCTACCGGTGCCGTCTTGTCCGTATAGATAATGCGTTGCGGGCGGATGGCGCTGAGGTCGGTGATGGCCCAAGGCTGCGTGACAGCGGCATGGGCGGCCTCTTGCGTCGCCCTGACGAGGTCGTCACTCATGCCTTTCGCCCTATAGGTGTTGCCCACGACTGACTGTCCCGTGAGCGTCTCCACCCAAGCACAGGCAGTGGCGTAGCGGCCATATTGCAGTTGCAGGTGATAGCCGTCGCGGTTCATATTGTCGCCGATGAAGGTTGTCCGTGCATTCTGAATGGCTGTGCCTGACGGCACCACAATCCTGATGCCGTTGTCACGCATGGCTTGACGGGCGGCGCTGACAATGTGGCTGTACATCGTCATCTGGTCACAGTCGTAATTGGGGAAGGCTGCGTGAGAGGAGTTGTGCTGATAGGCCCAGGTCTGGTGCCAGATGAGCCTGGCTTTCGGCGCATATTGCCTCACATAAGCAATGAGCTGCCTCAGGTAAGGCTCGAAAGTCGCGTATTGCCCGGACAGTCCGCTGGCCTGCTGCAGACTGACATAGTCCCAGTGCTCGTCCTGCAGGGCGGTGGAAAGACGGGTGTTGTCGTGCTGCTGCCGTTTGCCATCTGCATCGACCTTGCGGTAGCGGTAGGCGGGACGGTCGTTTTGGGCATTGTCCCAGTGGCGCTGCAGCGGACAGCCGCCGATATACATGTTGCCCACAATGATGCACGTGCCTTGGGCCTCGCCAAGCTCGCGCAGGTTGTTTTCTACGGCATCTTCCGAGAAACTGTTGCCGATGGCCAGTACGCGAATGGTGCGTTGCTTCGCTCCAACGGTCATGCTAACCATCAGGGCCAGCAAGAGCAGTGTGCGCGTGAAGAAAGAATGTTTCATTATAGTGAGGGTTTATTTGGCTTTTTTCATATAGTAGTCGTGCATGATGTACCAGGCTTTCTTACGCTGGCCCTGGTCAGAGATGAGACCTTTGCGGTTCCATCCGTCCTGATTGGCGGCGTGGAGGCGGGTGGGGCTGCGGAAATCGAACAGCACCCATGGGGAAATGCCGCAGAGGTTGGGTATATTCTCAAACATGCGCAGGTTGTCGCGGTAGAGTCTGGCCTGATAGTCCTCGCTCCAGCTGTCGGGATTGGTATCGTCGCCATGCTGACCGTAGAGGGCCTCGCCGCCGAACTCAGAGATGAGCAGCGGCTTGTCAGGCGCCACGTTCCAACGGATTTGTCCGGGGTCTTTTGGCCATGGGGCATACCACCCCATATACTTGTTGATGCCGACCAGGTCGAGGTTGGGGTAAAAGTCGTCGTGCATGACGAACTGATCCTGCTGCTTGTCGAAATAAGCAAGGTCAAAGGCGGCGACAAAGAGCCGCGTCGTGTCCATCTCCTTTCCGGTCTTGAGCAATTGGGTAAGGAAGCGGTTGCGTGCCGGTGTGTTTTTTGTCTCGTTGGCAATACCCCAGAAACAGTCGGCGCAACGGTTGCGGTCACGGCGAATGGTCTCGCGCAACATCTGTTGTGCCTTGTGGAGCGTGGTGTCGTTGCTGAAGTCAATGGCCTGCCACACCGGCACCTCCTGCCAGACCATCAGACCCTGACGCTCGGCCTCGCGGACGATGTACTCATTCTGTTGGTAATGGGCCAGCCGCACCATGTTGCAGCCGAGCGCCTTTGCCTCAGTCACCAGTGCCACGGCATCGGTAATGCTCGTGGCCCTGCCCATGCGTTGGGCAATCTCCTCATGGAAGGAGACGCTCCGCAGAAAGACGGGCTGGCCGTTGAGCAGTACTTTCGTCTTCTCAACATTGATGTTGCGGAAGCCAATCTGCTCGGATACGGTGTCGCCGGATGCCGTAATGGTGGTGGCATAGAGTGTGGGCTTATCGGGTGACCAGCGCTTCAGCCTGTGTACCGTCAGCCGCCCCGAGGCGACACCGTCGGCATTGGTCGTGAGGCTCATCCTGACACCGGCACCAGGAATGGAGACCGTGACATGCCGGCCTGCAACGGGCCGTGAGAGGGAGACATCGGCCAGCAGCAGGTTGTCCTGCCGCTTGTCGAGCCGGATGAAATAGTCGCTGATATAGGTGTCGGGCAGGGTGACCAGCATGACGTCGCGCGTGATGCCGCCGTAGTTCCACCAGTCGAACGACAAGGCAGGGATGGCGTCGGCACGCCGCTGGTTGTTGACGGCAACCACCAACAGGTTGTCACCGCTTACCAGATTGTCATCCGCCTCCACCTGAAAGGGCGTGAACGCGCCCTCGTGGGTGGCCAGCAGCTTGCCGTTGAGATAGACCTTGCAACGGTTGCTGACACCTGCGAAATAGAGGAAGTGACGCTGTTTGCCGCCCGGTGTGAAGTTGAAGTGGCGGGCATACCAGACTGTACCCTCGTAATATTTCAGCTCGTCGCGCTGGCTGTTCCAGTCGCCCGGCACGTTGAGGCGTGGCGCGCCGTCGAAGTCGTATTCATAGAAATAGTCCTTGGGCCTGCTGCTGCGGTCCAGGAAAACCTTCATGTTGTAGCCTGCGTCATAAGGATCGGTGATGGCGCTCCACTTGCCGTTCAGCGAAGTGCAGTGCCGCCCATAGACATTTTGAATATAGGTGGTGGAAGGACGGGCGACGACGGCCGCCGACAGCAGGATGAGACTTGCGAGTCCTTTCAGTATGGCCGTGGGGAAGTATTTCATTGTTTTTTTCATCCGTATGTTTTACTCCTTAATCTTGTAGTGGTAAAGGCAGAAGTCGTTGGGCTGCGGGAGGGTAAGGCTTATGCGGCCTTCCTCGTCGGTGGTCACATTGCTCTCTTTCCCGTCGCCCACCAGCGGCCGCAACCGCAATGTCGTGCCTTTATCGAGATGCAGCTTCATATGTGTTGAAGGCCGTCCGTTGTCCTCACGGAATACCAACAGAAAACCGCTGCGTCCGTCGGTTATCGACTGAAACCCCGTCCAGCTGCGCCCCGAGGGCTCCTCGCCGACGGGTAGGATGATGCCCAGATGCATTTGGTGCTGCCACTTGGTATAGCACTTGATGGTCTTTCCCATGGAGTAGGCTTCATCGGGCAGGTTGGAGGCCTCCATCCAGGCCAGCGGCTGCGCCATCATCGTGATGGCAAAGAGGTAGTCCATGCTGTAACGGGCCGGCGCGAACGGGTCGTCGCCATACTTCGACGGATTGCGCCATTTGTTGAGAAACTCCACCTGCAGGCGCTCGGCCGGCACGTAGGCTGCGAGCTGCCACAGGTTGCGCAGCGTCTGGTAAGGGTAATAGTTGCCCCAATCTGTATAACGGTTTTCGAGGAAAATATTGCCGTATTCGTTGAACATGTTGTAACCGCCCCTGCGTCCGGCTGTCGCGTCAAGGTTGAAGATGACATTGCCGCCCGACTGTCTGGTGACCTCGTCGAAGAAGTTACGAAGCCTTTGCTCGGCAAGTTTTGTGGAAATCTGCACGCCGTCAATCTTGAAGATGGTGATGCCGTAGCGGCGCCAGAGCGCGAGCACGGCCTCAGCGTCTTTCTGCCAGTCGGCAAACTCATCTTGAATGCTCGGGTTGAACCACAGTCCGACGCGCATGTTAAGACGGCGGGCTTTGGCCACCACACGATCAAGGCCCTGAGGAAATTTCACGGGGTCGGGAGTCCAATAGAGACTGTCTTTCCATATGTCCTTGAAACTTCCTTTGCCGCTTTTCGAGTTGGGACTTTTCCCCTTCTGCCAACCGTCGTCGAGCTGGAATACGTTGATGCCGAGCCGGTGGGCCCGGTCAAGTTCGTTCAGACAAAAGGCCTCATTGATGCGGGCGTCCTGGCTGCGGTCACCCCACGTGTTCATCATCACCATATCGTCGGCTTCGGCTTTCTTGGCGCGGGCCTGTTTCTGGTAAAGGCGCAGGGCTTTGAGCGCATCGGTCTCACCGCCGTCAAAGACACCTAACACTACAGTGTAAGCGCGTGTCCATTGTTCCGGCGTCACATCATCGGGTGCGATGCCAAAGCCTGTTACCGCAAAGCTGCCGAATTCCGTGATGAAGTCAGCACCCGGATAGTGCAGCTGCGTAGTTGAGCAGGGAGCCTCCTTCAAGAAGAAAAAGCCGCCTGCTGATGCACCGTTTTTGGCGATAAGCAGGTTGCCCCGCACCCCATTGCGCCGGTAGGGAATAAAGGTGGCCGACTGTACAAGGTTGTTGTTCCAGTCGGTGTAATCGAAGAATTCGACGGCGCGGCAGTGCCAGTGGTTGCCGCCCGGCGAGAGACGGTCGAGAATGGTTGTGCGCACCTGCGGCTCCATGTCGGCTGCCGACTCGATGTTCTTGTTGTCCGCATTGTTGCCCGTCTGTTTCGGCAAGGCGGCCTTCAGGCTGCCGCGCAGCCATGTGTTGCAGACAATGGCGGGCGCGTTGTCGTAGACGGTGTATTCCCTTTTCACCTGCAGGCTGCCTATGCGGAACGTGACGGTCGCCTGTGCGCCGTCGGAATGGATGGTGCTGAGGGGAAGGCGCCCGCAACTGACGCTGAGGCTGTCGGCCCGGCCCTTGACGATGACGAGGTCGTTGGCTTCCGTCTTGTTGGTGAGTGTCAGGTGCCCTCTGCCGGTGACACTGAGCGTGCGCAGACTGTCGCGGCGGAGAAGGATGGTACGAACAATCCGTGAGTTGCCAATAAATAAGGTGTCCCCATGCGTCCGGGCAAAAGCCGTCTGGCCTGTCGGTTGCTGTCGGGCTGCTATTGCGTTGCAAACGGCGGCAAGCAGGACTGTCAATATCGGTCTGGTAAGTGTTCTTCTCATTTCACATCGGTTTCTTTCATGTTCATAAAGGCGCGGCCTGCGGGCAGGGTGCGGTTCGGCTCGTTGAAGTGTTGGTTGTCGGGAACATTCTCTTTCCCCGCACCTTGCCGCATCAGTTGCTGCAGTTCGTTGAGATAATGCTGATAGACCTCCCTTGGCGTGACCTGGTGACGGTGGCAGACGGATGCGGCCATACCAACCACCTCGCCCATCATGCCCGTTGTGCGCATGACGCGGACGGTGCCGAGGGCCACGTGCGTGCAGCTGATGTCGCGTCCGGCCATGAACAGGTTGTCAATGTTGCGCGAATAGAGGCAACGGTAAGGCACGGCGTAGGGGTGTATCCACCGGTGTATGGTGCGCGTCTTGAACGCCTCGCCGGGGAAGTGCGTCTCATTGACAGAGTCGGCGAAATGCAGGTCGATGGCCCATGTGGTGGTGAAGGAGGCATCCTCGTGCCACATGTCCTTGTCAATGTCCTGCTGCGAGAGAATATAGTCGCCCATAAGCCGTCTCGACTCACGCTTGCCCAGCACGTAGGCGGCCCAGCGCAACTGCCGGCGTGCATATTCACCACTTGTTGAGTCGTGGTTCTTCAGCCAGCTCCAGTTGGAGAACACCACCAGCAGGCCATAGTCGCGAATGCGCTCGGCATCGGTAATCTGGTTGCGGTTCATGCCGGTCTCCCATGTCCATGCGCCCTTATAGACGTGCTCGGCGTTGCTTTCATTGAACGTCAGGCCATAGTCGAACGCTGGGAAAGAGGTTTTCTTTCTCATCGGTTCGCTGTACCATTGCACAGAGGCACCCATCACCAGGCTGTCCGGCTTTTCCGGCGCATAGCTCTCGTTGAACTCCGACCTTCCCTCACGGCCCATGCGGCAGTCGGCTCCGGCCAGCGCGCCGATGGTGCCGTCGCCCGTGCAGTCGCTGAAAAGCGGTGCCTCAAGTGATATCTCGCGCCCCGTGGTCACCTCATAGATGGTGACACTGCTGAGGTGCTGCCCCTGTTGGTCAACGCCAACGGCCCGCCATCCGGCAAAACAGGTGATATTGGGCTCGGCGGCAATAAACGAGTCCTTGCGGCTGTCCTCGTAGTATGAGGCGGGCATGGCGTTGCCGCCCTGGCGATGGCCAAACTCCCTGATCATGCGGCCGAGCCGCTGATAGATCCCCGTCTCGATGATGCCGCCGAGGTGGACGCGCACCTCCGACGAGTTGTTGCCGCCCAAGACGGGACGGTCGTTGACCAGCGCCACCTTGCAGCCCTGGCGGGCGGCAGCGACGGCGGCGCACATGCCGGCGATGCCTCCGCCGACTACGACAAAGTCGAAGCTGCGCTTTTCAACGGCTGTTTTACCCATCAGCCTGCGTCGCCACAGGCCGCATGAGCCGTCGTCAACTGACTGGGGGTGGGTGGTGCCGGTGGTGAGATAAAGTGCGTCACAACGCCCGTTGAATCCGGTCAGGTCGTGCAGGACGAGCCGGTGCCGTCCTGACTTGAGCCTCAGTGTGCCGAGGTCAACCCATTGCCAGCCCTCGCCCCGGTCGCCGACAGGCTGGGAGGTATAGGTTTTGTCAACAGCTACGCGAAACTTTCCCGGCCCTAGTTTTGATGTCCACGGCGCCGTCCAGTTGTAGGTACGCACAAACAGCCGGTACGTGCCGCTTGTCCTGGTCTGGAAGAATGTGGAGGCATCGGCAACGGGTACTCCCAGGCCATGCGCCATGAGATAAGGCGAACCCATAAGGTCCATGAACTGCTGGTCGGTCACCCAGCCCCCCTTATTGGTCATCTGCTCGGCCTCTATCAGCACCTCGTCGGCCCTTGAGGTCAGGGCGGCAGACAGCAACATAAGGATGAAAATGAAATGTCTCATCTTTTATGATATAGTTTTCTGCCTATAATGACGCAGGATGAAGAAAATGATATAGGTGGAAGACCGGATAAATCCTTGCGCTATGAGTCTTTCATGGTGTGTCTGATAATTTTTCGTGTTTTCAGGTGTCAGGAGGTTGTGGCAAAGGTAAAGAAGTCCAGAAGTCTGAAAGTTATGCCATTACTTTTATGACACCCGATTGCCAGATGCTTAAGCATATGACTGGACTTCTGGACTTCTAAAACATTGTCCGCGGATGTCACTCAGTCGAAGAACCCGGGCTGGTGGAAGGTTTTGCCCAACTCGCGGCAGACAGCGGCGATGATGCCCTGCACCTGGCCCATGGCAAACATGCGGCCAAGGAAACTGTAGCCGGCGTTGTAGCCCCAGCTCTCGTCGCCCAGCATGGTCATGCCGTGGTCAACGCGCATCGGCTGTCGGACAATGTTGGGATTGCCGTTGCGGTTGAGCTCTTCCTGCTCAAAGATATGCACCAGTTTGATGAGGTCGGCCCGTCCGCCAAGGTGGCTGGCCTCGGTGAAATCGCCGTTGAGGAAGACGTGGCAGGAGCGCAGGAGAACGAACCACGTGCGCGAGGCGAACTCCCGGGCCATCGCCGGCACGTCGTTCTGAGCGCCTGCCGACAGGCTTCCGGCACAAAAGGTGAGACCGTTGTGCCTGTCGGGTACGGCATTAAGCAACCATTCAATATCCTCCTTGCAGGTGACAATGCGCGGCAGACCGAGGATTTGGAAAGGAGGGTCGTCGGGATGCACGCACATGAACATGTCGCATTCGTCGCACACAGGCATGATGGCTGAAAGAAAGTACCTCATATTCTCACGCAGCTTTTCACGGTCGATGCCTTTGTAGAGCGACAGCAATTGGCGAAACAGCTCTATGGGATGTTCATCGCCTTCTTTAAAGTTGCCGCTGACGAAGCCCTGCGTCTTGATAACGATATTTTCTACGAGTTGATGCTCTTTCTCAGGCGTCATTGTCTTTCTCAACTCTTCCACCTCTTTAATAATGTCTCTTCCGTTAGGCTATCCGTCAGGACCAAGCACCTTGAAATTCTGCCAGGTCTGTTGTGCGCCTTCTCTTTTGAGTATATAAATATCGAAGTAGGCGAAGGCGGGAATGCTGAAATAAAGATGAGCCATTGGGATTGGGGTGGAGAAGGTCGGTACGTGCCCAGTCGAGCACGGGCATGAAGTTGTAGCAGATGGTGTGAATGCCTTCTTCGGCAAGGTTGCGAAGGCTTTGCTTGTACACTTCAATCTGTTTGTCCCTGTCGGGTCCGGCGTATTTTATGGTTTCTGTTACGGGAAGGCTCTCAACGACGCTCCAACGCATGCCATAACTTTCAATGTATGTCTTGAGCTCGTGAATCTTCTCGCGCGTCCATACCTGACCGAGCGGTACGTCGTGTAGGGCAGTCACAATACCTTCGACGCCGATTTCCTTTAGCATGGCAAGCGTAATCTTGTCATTCTTGCCAAACCATCTCCATGTTCTTTCCATAGTTTTTGTTCTGTTTATGTATAAAAACGACTACGGCGTCTTCCGCTTCAGCAGACCGATGCCATAGTTATACTATTTATACTTCGATTTTCTTATATTTTGGTACGAGTGCTTTCATGATTGACCATGCAATGAGATAGGCCACACCGCAGATGCAGAACACAATCATGTATCCGGCTGGCTTGCCCTCGAAGCCGAGGAAAGTAAACTGCGATCCCATGCGTCCGGCATAGTCGAAGAGTATGCCGGAGCCTTGGTTAATCAAATACGAACCAATACCTCCGGCCATTATGCCGACACCCGTAATAGTGGCTACCGTCGATTTGGGGAACATATCGCCGATGGTGCTGTACAGGTTGGCCGACCACGACTGATGTCCGGCTCCGGCAAGGCCAATGATGATGGCCGGGAAGATGGCACTATACTGGCCAAGCGGCTGAGCAAACAAGGCAAACAGAGGGAAGAAGGCAAAGATAAGCATGGCTTTCATGCGCCCGCTGTAAGGCTCCATGTGCTTCTTCTCGACGAATACTTTGGGCAGATAGCCGCCAAAGATACTCAGTACGGTAACTATGAAGTAGAGGATGAAGATAAGCGTTGCGCCCTCTTTTGAAGCTGAAGGATAGTTATACACATCGCTAAAATAGGCGGGAGCCCAGAACAGGTAGAACCACCAGACACCATCGGTAAAGAACTTACCGGTGATAAACTCCCAGGTCTGCTTATAGGTAAAGCACTTCAGCATAGGAATAGACTTTTCTTCTTTTGCGTCTTTGTTTCCAATGGCGTTTTCTTCATCATCCTGTTGGATGTAAGCTAATTCCTGTGCGTTGACATGCTTTGACTGCTCTGGCTTGTCATACCATTTAATCCAGAAATACATCCAAATGTAACCCAGTGCACCTATTATAATAAAGGCGCTTTCCCAACCCCATGCCTTCGCAATGAATGGAATGGTTGCTGGTACGGCCAATGCGCCCACCGATGCACCGCTGTTGAAGATGGCCGTTGCAAAAGCGCAGTCCTTCTTTGGGAAGTATTCGGCTGTTACCTTGACGGCTGAGGGGAAGTTGCCTGACTCACCGACTGCCAATACAATGCGGCAGGCAAGGAACAGATAGACCGAGATAGTGGAAACCGACAAAGCCAGCGCTGATCCTTGCTTGATAGCGATTAGCGCTTCTTTCGAGGGTACGCCCTCAATCTGCATGGTCACCCATCCGCATCCGGCATGGAGGCAGGCGCCAGTTGACCAAACCAATATTGCAATGAGATAGCCTTTCTTTGTGCCGAGCTTGTCAATGCCTTTGCCCGCGAACAGGCTGACGGCAGCATAGAACAGAGAGAAGAAACCCGTAATCATGCCATAGTCGGTATCGCTCCAGTGGAATTCAGGGGCAATAAAGTCCTTCCATGTCAAAGAGAGCACCTGACGGTCGAGATAGTTGACTGTAGTAGCTACGAAAAGTAATGCACAGAGATACCACCTCCAGTTAGTCTTGATATCTTTTTTCAGTTCTGACGACATGCTCTTAGAATTTAAAATAGTTCTTGGCGTTGTAGTAGCTGATATCCTCTACCATCTTTTCAACTCTCTCTTTCTCGTAGCCCGTGAATGGAATCTCACCATTTTCAACATCCGTACCTATGACGTTGCAAAGAATGCGGCGGAAGTATTCATGACGCGGATAGGACAGGAACGAACGCGAATCGGTGAGCATGCCCACGAAGCGTGAGAGCAATCCGAGCAGCGACAGCGCGTTGAGCTGCTTCTGTATGCCGTCTTTCTGATCGAGGAACCACCAGCCTGAGCCCCACTGAATTTTTCCTGCTACCGAGCCGTCCTGGAAATTGCCGAGCATAGTGGCCATCACTTCGTTGGCGGCGGGGTTAAGGTTATAGAGAATGGTCTTTGTAAGGTGATGCTCAAGGTCGAGGCGTTGAAGGTCGAACTTCTTTGTCATGATGGCAGAAATCTCCTCATCTGTGAGGAAACCTCGGTCAACCTTTTCCATGTGGAAGTGGACACCTACGAATGGATCCTTATGGATGACACCTAATTTGATGCCATACAAGATTACTGTACGGAAGGTCTTCATGGTCTTCACGGCAGTGTTGTTGCACATGTTGACATCTGTCATCAGAAAGTTCTTGTAGTCTTGGACTACTATGGGGTTGAGTTCCTTGAGGGATATGTCCTTGCGGTGATACTTCTTCTCAAGCATCTGCATGAAACGCCTACGGCACAGCTCGTATTTGCTGAGAAATGTCTTGCTCAGGCAAACGTCAACCTGTTCCTTAACGTTTTTGATGTACTTGTCGAAGAGCTTGCCGATAGTGTCGTAGTCTTCGTCTACTCCAAGGAACACCGCCTTTACACGGTCAAGAGCAAGGCTTCCCTCGAATTCCAGCTTCTCAGCTATTGCCAAAAGCTCATCACGTATCCCACCGAGCTTTTTGTTGGTCTGTAACACTTCTGTGCTACGGCCCTTGAGTTGCTGACGCTGACCATCCCACAGCTCTGGTTTGATACTGATTCCGGTCGTACCTGCTGAAATACGCTCACCGTCAAGTGAGAGCCGGATCATGACGGCACATGTGTCATCCTTGTTCACATGATTTCCACGAATGTAGAAACTAACCTTAAAGATACGTCTCATACGCTTTACATAATTTAGTGCAACAATGCTCCCGGTCGAAAACAACCCGGCTGTAGCCGCTTGGCTACGAAAATCCGAAGTTATTATTTCACTCACCGAGAAATTCATAGGCTGCAAAGTTAAACATAATCGACTGATTTACAATGGTTTCTATGAGGTCTATATCGGGTCTGTAGAGGGTCTGTATGTGGTCTTTGGCTACACTTTTCGATTTTTTCATTTTCGTGTACCGTATGTGTAGCCGAAATATGACCATTTCGAGACCATCCAGAGGTTTTTTTAGTGGTCACTATGAAAAGCAAGACACGAAAAAAGTGCCGCAAATCATTGATTTTACGGCACTTAGCTAATTTTGTGAGACGACTTACTTATTTTGTAAAGTCTTTTCAGCGGAGAGAGAGGTGCCCGAACTTAATCGTTATAACTCTCTGATATTTAGTTGTTTGCACATCACTACTTTTTTCGTGTAGCCAACATAAAGTTTAACTTTGAGCATTTCGTGATTATGCAATGATTACCATCATACTCTTATTTCGGGTTCAAAGATACACATTTTCTGAACCATATCCAAATCTTTTTAGCATTTATTATGAAAATAACGTTTTTTGTAACTATTCAGCGATAGGTACGACAGAGCTATCCGTAGCACCAAACAGTGCTCGGATTGCTTCAAATGGCGTCTGCTTATGCTTCTTCGCAGTTTCTATGATGGAATGCAGGTCAAAGAATGCATCTGCACCTAAGTCCGACCTAAAGGTACCAGAGTTCTTTAATTTTATCTTCAACTTTCTAATGCTGCGTTCGCTTGCATTGTTATCAGAAGGAATCAGAGGATCCTCCAGAAAGTTGAAGATGTAATCCCTGCATTTTATCAGACCGTTTTTGAGATGTTGAAACTGTTCCTTAAATCCTTCCAAATTCTTTTTGAGCAGAGCGTCAAGCCTTTCGAGCCACGGTTCTTTTTCGATACACTCGTTAGGCCTTGTATTTCTTTCGTGGATTGCCTCCTTCAAAAGTTTTTCAACTTCTCCGGATCATTGCTGTGTTGTGTCGAGCTCGTTCAGATATTGCAGCTCTCTAAGTATATGCGCAAGACAAACCTGATGGTTCAAGAAGTGCAAGGCAAAATAGGCACTATGGCGATCTGTTACTGCTATCATTCTCTCAAGGCTGTCACCAAAACGACTTTCCAATTCCTTCGAACTTCTTCCTCCTGCACGGAATAAGAGAGTAAAATACACGGTCTGTGCTATCCAAGCCCAGTCCAGCCGCTTATTACAATAGCAGCCCGACTCGTCGAAGCCAACGACCTTTGACTGCATAATGAGTTCCTTTATTCTGTCAATAGCAGGCTTCGCTTTTGTCTTGTCCTCGTTTATCCAGTTAACCATAGAGCCCTCGCTTATCGAAAGATTACATACTTCAAGCAAGAAGTCGGCAATGCGTCCATAAGGCAGAAACTGTACTACCGAAAGATAGACGACAAGGCTTTTGACAGAAGCGTCATAGACGACGGCATTTGTCCCACGTTTCCTTGCAACGTGAGATTGGATTCTTGCGCCGCACTTACTACAGATGGCAACATAATGCCTGATTTCTTTTACTATGGGCTTCATTTCAGGAAGTGATATCACCTGTGTAACATAATCCAATACAAGTTCACTATCTTCGAGCGAGTTGCCGCATTCGTTACAGTAACTAGGGACTATGTTTTCAACGAAATCTGGACTTTCAGTTTTCAAAAGTGTACTGCCTTTGTGACCAGCTTGTCCGCCTGGCTTGAGACCGCTCGTTTTGCATAGCGTCTTAGTACGCCGGACGACTTCGTCCTTCATCTTCTCCTTGGAAGGTGGCGTGCTGCTGTTGTTTGAGTTCTTGTCTGGTGTTTCGTACTTTGCAAGACGCTTTCTAAGTAGAGTGTCAAGTTTGTGTATAACTTTGTAGCCACTTTAAGGGTCTAATTTACAGCTCTTTATGCATTATAATATATTACCAATAAGTAAATATATATTAACTTTATATTCTCGCTTATTTCATTGGGAATCAGTACCTTTACAGTGTAAATAAGATATACAACAGTAAAGATATGACTGTAAGAAAAAGCGGAAAAGATAAAGAGATCGCCAAACTGAAACGCGAGCTTGACAAGGCTAATTACGACTTAGCGAAGAAGAAGGAGGAATTGAAATCGACCAGATCTGAGCTAAGAAGCCTTAAGTCGGAGAAGAATAAAAAAAAAGAGAGGACAATAAGACTGACAGAGGAACAAAGCAGATTACTTTCCGAACTGCTTGGGGATACAAGTATAACGAACTCGTGATTAAACTTGCGGTTCTTCTGAGATCTCGCTTGCCAATCTGTGGCTCACGATCTATAGTTATAATACTGGAGATCCTCAACGAGTGCTTTAAGGGAGAACTGTTTGACAGCATTCCATGCAATCAAGTCATAGAAGATTGGTGCGAAAAGGCAGGGCTGGATATGCATACAAAAGTCAAGGATCAATTCATAGACCAAGAATACATCACCATCACGGATGAGAGTATTTCTGTGGGCAAGCAAAAGTTGCTGCTTCAATTAGCCGTTCCGGCTGATAGGACAGGAAAGCCATTATCCCACTCTGACGTGGACATCGTCGGAATGAGTGTCAGTCCGTCGTGGACAGGGGATAGTGTGAAAGCCGAGATGGAAAAGACATCGAAAAGCATAGGCAGGAAACCATTGTATTCAATTTCTGACAACGGATACAATCTATGTAACGCCTGCCGGGATGCAGGAATTCCACATCACAGAGATATCAGTCACACTTTTGGCACTATATTAAATAAGCATTTCTCGGACTCCGCTGATTTCAAGGAATTTACAACAGCTATGGAGAAAAAACGTCTCACTTACCAGTTAACGGACAAGGCAATAGTACTGCCTCCCAAACAACGGGCAATAGCCAGATTCATGAATACATTCATTTGGGTGAAGTGGGCGCACAAACTTCTCGATGGATATGACCGGCTCACGGATGAGCAGAAGGAAGCTGCACGCTTTATGCTGGATAATAAAGACCTTATAGAAGAGCTAAACAGCATCCGAAAATGCATGGAATATGTTGAAATGAGATGCAAGAATGACGGACTGAGCAAAGAGTTGGCAAGGTTCCTCATTTGGCGGATAACCGTAGACCTAATCACCCCAAAGGACGGCACTAAAAGGATGAGGAATGTCGGCATTGACATGTTTGTATATCTTCAAGAGGAATGCAGACTGCTTCAATCGGAAACGGATGTACACATTATCTCATCAGATATTATAGAATCTTGTTTCGGGGTCTTCAAGACGATGAAGTCTCCAGATAAACTCTGCGGAGTGACCAAGCATGCGCTGGTCTTACCATTGGCAATAAGCTTCATCTCGGAAAAGCGAAGAGAGTCATTTGATTTTATTGCAGCCATGGAGAATGTCCACTATAAAGATTTGGACGAATGGGCCGGTTTCAATTTATATGGGAATCCGACTCAGGAGAGAAAAGATCTCACCCGAAAAATTGGATAGTATTATGAACACAAACTTGACACCCTACTTTCTAAGATCCTCTATTATCGTATTGCGTTTGCTGACCTCGGCGTTCAATTTGTTGATGTTACGGTTAAGATTGCATATAGTATCATGCTGCGAATCGATGGTTTTTTGCATTGATCCCAACTTCTCATTCATGCTTTTTAGCACATCGGCTATGTCCGTAACTGTCTGTTTCACAGATACAAAGGTACGAAGAATATCTGAAATAAGCAAACAAAAATAGAACTATTTTTCATACTTACTTTGCTGATTGATAGACGTTTAAACATATCTCCTGAGCGTAGGATTTATCCCAAGTTGGGATTGAAATGCATTCGCTGAGTAGTTACGTTTTTTTGGCTACACCATTTAGTGCACGGTGCAAGCATGTATTTATATATATATATCTTGCACCGTGCACTAAATGGTGTGTCAGCCAAACGTTATGGCAAATGTCTAATGTACTAAATATGCTTTTCTATACATTACGTTAGGACTGGCATCTCGTAAACCCTCCTTGATTTTTTATCGATGCCATGAGGTACAGGTATCTGCACAAAAACGCGAAGACCTTTCGGTCACGGATGTTGCCTGTCGCTTGGATTTCAACACTACCAATTACTCCACTCGATGTGTGAAGCGCGTACTTGGCATGACGTCAAGACAGTATAAGACAAAGTTCAACGTAAAGAAATAAAAGAAAACCATAAACATCGCTATTTCTGTTTTCTACCTTATTCGACAAAACTTCAGAAAAAGCGGCTCTTATTCGACAAAATTTCTGTCATGAGGGTATTCTTACTGTCCTTATTGACTGAAACACATGATTGATGGTATTTCTTATTCGACAAAACTTCAGAAAAAGCGGCTCTTATTCGACAAAATTTCAAAATTCTTTTTGTTATCCGACGAAATTGCCTAACTTTGCAGAAAAACGGAAGTCCATGACCAATAAACTAATAACAAACAATATCACTGAGATATTGATGGGTACTCGGGATAAAGGCAAGTCAGCAGAAATGAGTTCCATGATGAAGGCTGGATTGCTGAGAAAGATTGCGCCCAAGGTTTACACCACCAATATGGAGGACACACCGGAGGAAATCATAAGGCATAACATCTTTTTCATTCTCGGTCAGCTCTATCCTCAGGCGGTTATCAGCCACAGGTCAGCTTTTGAGTTGAAGCCGACGTCCGAAGGGGATATCTATCTGACTTACAATTACACGAAGAATGTTACTTTGCCCGGTATAAAGGTGCATCTGATGGAAGGGCCGAAAGGAACGGAATACGACATGCCCTTCATCGAGAATCTCTATATATCAAGTGCGGAACGCAGAACACTGGAAAACCTTCAGAAAGGACGAACGAGGGGAGGTTCTTCCAAATGCCTTCCCCGTACCAGTATTGAGGACTACCTGGAGCGTATTCTGCAAGTGAACGGTGAGAAGGGCTTGAACTCTTTTCGTGACAAGGCACGTGAGATTGCCGGGAGTTTGGGCATGGAGGCCGAGTTCGAAACACTCAATACCATCATAAGTGCTTTGTTGAGCACGAAGCCGTCCAAGGTTCTCACCTCACCGGCAGCACTGGCAAGAGCCCAAGGAGAGCCATACGATGCCAACAGGATAAAGCTCTTTGGCATTCTGTTCGATGCCCTGCACAACGAGCCATTCCCTTTGATTGATGAGCCCAACGTGGAAACCTCTGCCTTCCGTAATTTTGCTTTCTTTGAAAGCTATTTCTCCAACTATATTGAAGGTACGGAGTTTGAGATTGAGGATGCCCGCCAGATTGTTGAGACGGGACAGCCTATGCCAGCCCGTAACGCCGACTCCCATGATGTGCTGGGCACCTTTCAGATTGTTGCGAGCCGCAGGGAGATGCGCCGTACTCCCTCATCGGCCGATGATCTGATAGATATTCTGCAAGACCGGCACCGCGTGATGATGGCAGCACGGCCGGACAGAAATCCGGGAATGTTCAAGATGCAGAACAATCATGCAGGAGACACTCATTTTGTAGACTGCACATTGGTCAGAGGTACGCTGCGCAAGGGATTTGAGTATTATCAGGCATTGGAACACCCATTTGCCAAAGCTATGTTCATGCTTTTCATGATAAGTGAGGTGCATCCATTCACTGACGGCAACGGACGTATCTCTCGAATCATGATGAACGCTGAACTTGTAGCGGCTGACCAGTCAAAGATCATTGTCCCCACTGTATTCCGGGAGGACTATCTCAATGCCTTGAGGCGTCTAACCCGCAGAAATGACCCCAGCGTGTTGCTGCGTGCCATGACGCGCGTGAGAAATTTCAGTGCCAACATCACGGGCGACAATTTTGAAGAAACGCGTCATTATCTTGAAAGATGCAATGCATTCAAGGAGGGAGACGGATATATTCTGAGGTTTTAATCGGCCTGTCCTGTGTTCAGCATACAATGTCTTTGGTGAATTTCTAAAGTTCTCCTGACTTCATCATTGCGTCACCCTAAATGCCCAAATGGTCAAAAAGAGGCTTT
>ERZ791917.886-NODE-886-length-21519-cov-17.432585_pt1 | contig 21519 bp, 19 predicted proteins | sample MGYA00510138_ERZ791917 | MGnify/ENA primary metagenome ERZ791917 (study PRJEB30046, sample SAMN00792102) | human gut metagenome | study: EMG produced TPA metagenomics assembly of the A metagenome-wide association study of gut microbiota in type 2...
TTTAGCCATTCTATTTGACCTCCACTTCTATAGCAAAATCAGGACAGCGCATCTGGCACAATTTGCAGCCAATGCAGTCCTCCGGCCGAGCAACTACCGGGTAGTCCCCGTACTTTTGATCAAACACCTGTTTGGGGCACAGTGCGGAGCAGATTCCGCACTGTTTACAAAGCTTGTTTTCAATCGTAATTTTAATATCCTTATCCATGTTCCAGCCTCCTGCAGCAGCCTTTTTCAAGGCTCAATAGGTTATTGGTTTGATGCCACATCCTTGGTGGCAATAATGTCCACGCCCAAATGCAGTACATCGGGAATGATTACTGTACCCGCCTTCACCGGGGCATCCACTTCCACCTTGCGGATTTCTTTCATCACTTCGAAAATCTGGTTTTTGGGAATGGCGCCGCTAGTCCGGACACTTACCAGAGGCAGGTCCCCATTGCGCACCAGCACGGAACTGGCAATAGTCCGTCTGGGATCCGTCATTTCCTGCTGGGCATATTCGACACCCCGTTTGCACAGGTTGCCGGTTACTTGGCTAATGGTTACTTTCCCCTGGGCATCCTGGTCATAGGAAATATCCAGCGTGCAGCCGTTGGGGCAGACAATGCAGGTAATGGTCTTTTTCATTCTACAGCCACCTCGATTTCATCCTGCCCACTCAGTTTGGAGCTTTGCAGGGGCAGCTCAATCATATTGGCAGGAAGAGCATTGATTACCGTTTTCTTGGCAATCACCTGGCCTCCCTGTTTAACTACAATGTGGGCATTCCGCTGGGGCTGCCGCACTCTGAAGGAAAACTTAAAGTCCGCAGAGCCACTGACTCTTTGGGGAATCACATGGCCAATATTGTTGCCGCATTTGACGGGGATATCCTTTTCCGGCAAGCCTTCTTTGATATACCGGGTGATGCCGTCGGCCATGGTTTCCGCTTCCATGGAAACGAAGTCCACCAGGTCGTGAACGTGAAGCACGTTGCCGGCAGCAAAGAGGCCGGGTACCGTGGTCTGATAAAATTCGTCCACCAAAGCCCCCTTGGTATGGGGATCCAGCTGGGCACCAGCGCCAATAGTCAGTTCATTTTCCGGAATCAGACCTACGGACAGAATCAGCGTATCGCAGGCATATTCCTTTTCTGTTCCGGCAATGGGCTGCAGTTTATCGTCCACTTCGGAAATAACCACGCTTTCCAGCCGGTCCGTGCCCCGGATATCCGTTACCGTATGGCTCATGGCCAAAGGAATATCGTAATCGTGGAGACACTGCTCAATATTTCTGGGCAGTCCGCTGGGAATGGGGTTGATTTCAAAGACGCCGATAACATGAGCACCTTCCAGGGTCAGCCGTCTGGCCATAATCAGCCCGATATCCCCGGAGCCCAGGATTACGATTTCCTTGCCCGGCATCCGGTTCTGCAGGTTGATGTAGGCCTGGGCCACACCCGCCGTAATGACACCGGCCGGCCGGGTTCCTGGAATGGCCAAAGCGCCTCTGGTCCGTTCCCGGCAGCCCATGGTCAGCACAACGGCCTTGGCCTGAACCAGAATCATGCCTTCCGAATGGGAAGCGTAGACCTTGTGGTCAGCGGTTACATTGATGACCGTTGTATCCGTAATATATTTGATATTTCGCTTTTCTACTTCCTTGATGAACCGCAGGGCATATTCCGGACCGCTTAAAGTTTCTCCAAAACGGGTCAGGCCAAAGCCATCGTGAATGCATTGCTTCAGGATGCCGCCCAGCTGGTGTTCCCGTTCCAGGATTAAAATATCCGTTACTCCCTTGTCGTATAACTGTACAGCTGCAGCCAGTCCGGCAGGACCACCGCCTACGATGACCACATCTGCGTTCAGGAAAGACTGCTTCTGTTTATTCTCTGCGCCTTCCATTTATTCTTCCTCCTCCGTTTGGGTTGGACGAACTTCACCGGTAAAAATCCAACCGTTTTCTCTTTGGTACCGCAAATCTTCCGGATGAACGCCCAATTCCTGTTCCAGCAATTGGGTAATCCGGGTCTGGCAATACCCGCCCTGGCAGCGTCCCATCATGGAACGGGTCCGGTTTTTGATGCCGGTCAGGGTATGAACACCCAGGGGATTGTGAATGGCCTGCATGATTTCTGCTTTGGAAACATTTTCGCAGCGGCAGAACACTTCGCCGTAATCCGGATTGGCCTTGATGGCTTCCATTTTTTCTTCCAGGCTCATTTCTGCAAACCGTTTGATGGGCTTCCGAATGGGGTTAAAGTCCTCATTCAAAGGAACCTTGGTTCCTTCTTCTTCCTCCCGGCCCAGGATAATCGCCCGTACCCGGCGGGCCAGCGGCAGTGCTGCCGTAACGCCCGGAGATTCAATGCCTACCAGGCTGACCGTATGAGGAATCTTTTCATCGGACTGAATCAGGAAATCCTGGGGTTCCTTGGTAACTGGATCACAGTTTCTCCAGCGGATACCTACGAAATTGCGAATAAAGTACTGCCGTTCCATTTTGGTAAACATCTTCCGGCCATCCTGGAACAGCCGGGTCAGGCTGTGTTCCTGGTTGGCATAATCTTCTCTGCCGGGAGTAATGTACCAATCCGGGCCTACCAAAATGTTGCCGTCCACGGTAGGTGTGGCATGGGTTGCAAAACCGCCCCGGTCATTAGGTGCCGGGTACACAGGAGTCTTCAGGAAGGCCCCTGCCTTTTTGTCCAGCACATAGTATTCGCCTTTGTACCCTCTCTGGTACACGAAGGGATAGCCCAGCATTTGGCCAATGGCCACCGCATAGGCACCTGCGCTGTTGATGACCCATTTGGCACAGATTACATCCCGGTTGGTGGTAATCTGATACACGCCCTCTTTGGCGTCCAGGGTGCCTCCTTGCAGGTTCAGCCGGGCAAGCCGTTTCTGGTCTTCCACCGGATCCAAATGAACAATGCCGGTTACCTTCGTACCCAAGCTGAATTCCACACCGTTCTTGCAGGCATTTTCGGCCAAGGCGATATTGTATTGGATAGGATCCAGAATCCCAGAAGCCGGTACGTACATAGCAAAGTTGCCGCCTGCATTGGGCTCAATCCGGTGCATTTCTTCCTGGTCCACCATGCGAATCCCCTTGACTCCGTTGGCTTCCCCATTGGCCTTGAATCGCAGGATGTTTTCCCGGTCATGCTCCGTAAAACCTACCACCAGTTTCCCCGTCCGTTTGAAAGGTACGCCCAACTCGGCTGCTACCGTATCAAACTCCTGGTTGCCTTCCACAGAACACTTGGCCCGCAGGCTGCCCAGCTTATAGGTGAAGCCTGCATGAAGCATCCCTGTATTCCGGCTGGAATTCCCAGTGGCCACGTCCAATTCTTTTTCCAGCACAATTGTGTGCAGTTTATATTTGGCCAACTCTCTTGCAATGGCGCACCCTACTACCCCGGCGCCAATGATTGCTACATCATACTGCTTCATAATGATTTCCTCCTAAGACTTTTATAGGAACAGCATCGCCGGTCTAAAACAGGATGCCGGGAGCTGTCAGACAAACCGCAATCATAAAGATGATCCACAGCGGACCGCCAATCTTCACATAATCACTAAAGGTATAGCCGGCTGGCAGGATCTGCATGTTTACCGGAGTCCCAATGGGTGTTGCAATAGCCATGTTGGAAGCAATGGCAATCAGGATAATAAAGGGCGCCGGGCTCAGTCCCATTTTCTGGGCCAGAGGAATGTAGATAGGCGCCAGCATGGCGGATACGGAAACGTTGGACATGAACAGGGTCAGGAAACTGCCCAGGATAAACATCACCCACAAGATGACGTTCAGCGAGGCATTTTCACCGCCAAACAGGTTCAGAATGGTGTTGGCAATCAATTTGCCAGCGCCGGTATTTTCCAGGCCTGTTCCCAAAGTGGTAATGGCACCTACGGTCAACAGTACATCCCAGCCCAGGTTCTTCAGGGTCTCTTTATAGTTGATGGTCTTGGTGGCAAACAGAATCATGGAACCAATCAAGGCCACGTTGGCAATGTTCAAATAGTTGCTGAAGGGTTTGAACCCGCACAGTACAAAACCTAAAATGCAGACGAACAAGGTAATGACGGAAATGATTTGTTTGGATTTAGGTACATCGGTGTGAGCATTGGCATCCACATCAGAACTGGAGTTGGCAAAGGTGTTGCCATCATTGAAATGGGGGCTGCCCGGCTTCAGAGTCTTTTTGGTAATGTCATAGCCGATGGTTGCAAAGTACAGAATCATCAGCAGGTCCACAATCCACATAACCTTGGTCACATCAAAGACGCCCATCCCTGCTTCAAAGCCAGGGGTCTGCATCAAGAAACTGTTGGCCGTGTTCTGGGAAGTGGAACCAACCAAGGTCGTGGCACCGCCAACGATACAGGCAATACCGGCTGGCATGATCACCATCTTGGAATGAATCTTGCCTTTGGACCCTGCCGCTACTGCAGCGATAATGGGCATCCACATGGCAATGCAGCCGGAATCACTCATGAAGGCGGACATTAAAACACAAACCGTTACTACCATTACAGTAAAAATCCGTTCATTCTGGAACATCTTCATCTTACTTAACGCTACGCCAATCTTTTGGGCAACACCGGTTTGGAACAGTGCATCCCCTACAATCATCATCCCGGCAATCATACATACCGGGGCACTGCCAAAACCTGAATAAATTGCCGACAACTTGACGCTGGGAAGCAGAATCCCCATTGCCAAGGAGCAAAGCATCGCGGTTACGGCCATGGGGAATACCCGTCCTATAAAAAGGAGCATGGTTATCACCGTGATGATAATGCAAAGTGTGCTCTCACTCATTTCGTTCCCTCCTACCAATAGCATTTTCACTTCAAAGGTTATCGACTTGGTAAACCATTTTCAAAAACGCCTGCAGGGCTTTCGTCACTTCTGCATTTTAGAGATTTCAGATAATACTTTCAATTGTTTTGAAAGCTTCTAGCACGATAGGTCAATTTTTAGTATAATTTGAAGACGGGATGTCTATTCCCATTGTTGCATTTATAATTATTACACTAGCTGTATAATATGCTGTCTTTCTGTAACATCCGTTATATAGCCTGCCTGTCTAAAGGAGGTCTTTCATGTCCCAACCGCTGTATTATGCGTATTGGAGTGACCATAACGTTAATCCCAAGCCCCATCTGCATGACCAGGTAGAGGTATACCTGAGCTTGGAAGATAAGGGGGATTTCTTTCTCCAGGAAAGCCGTTATCCCTTAAAAAGAGGCAGCCTTTTCCTGATTCACCCTTTTGAGATCCATCACGGCTTTGTAGACGGCCATGAGTCTACCGCCCGGTATGCCATCCGCTTTCCCCTTTCCCTGCTCCAGTTTCTCTCCACTCCTGAAAGTGACCTGACGGCCTTATTTGAAGCAGCCCCCAAACACCTGCTGCTCACCCAGTCCGAACTGGTTAAAGTCTGCAATTATATGGACCGGCTGGTGAACCCGCCTTCCGGGAAGCAGCCTTTTGGCGCAGATATTGCCCTAAATTTGCTCCTGGGACAATGTATCCTGACTTTGGCCCAAATTGTCAAAAAGCGGGGTCCCGCCAAGCAGGCAGCCCCCACCAAGTATGACGATTTAATCAAAAATATGCTCCAGTATATCTATGACCATTACAAAGAAGACATTACCCTGGATGAATTTTCCAACCATATGTTTGTCAGTAAGTCCCGGCTTTGCAAAATCTTTAAGGACCAAACCGGCTTTACCATCGGAAATTACATCACTATGTACCGACTCCAAAAAGCCTGCCACCTGCTGCAGGAAGGAGAAAAAGTGAAAGCAGTTGGAAAAGCCGTTGGTTTTAAGACTTATACCCACTTTATCCGTACTTTCACCAGTAAACTGGGCGTTTCCCCGAAAAAGTTTGTCAAGGAACAGCCTTTTACAGAAACGGAAGATATAGAACAGCCCTAAAAAAAACAGGACAAGCGCCATTTCTGACGTTTGTCCTGTTTTTTATTTTATTCTGGCAGGCAAAGCGTACCTTTGTCATCAAAGGGGACTTCCATAAAATCATGGATGATTTTCCCTTTCTCTGGGTCCAAAGCTTCCACCAAGGGCCGGGTCGCCCAGATGTGGCGCAGGTCCCCGCTGCTGGTAATAATGGCCAGCTTCATTTTATCCTTATCGATTTTTCCCGCAGCCTTCATACAGGCTTGAAAAACCAGCTTGTCCGTTTCCATGGTGGGCGGAATTTTGGCGGTAAAGGGTTTCATACCCGTCAGGGCATTAATGACGGTCATGGTTTCGTCCACTTTCACCCGCAGGCGCCGGCTAATAAAGTCCCCCATGCCAATACCGTTGCCGTTTCCTTCCGATTTATCCGTCAAGGAGAGGATGCCCAGTTCTGTTACATCCGGTCCTACATTGGGCCGATTATTGATAGGGCGCCCTACAATGGCAGGATCCATGCCTGTGCCGGAGATGTCTTTCCCCAATTTTTGGCAAATCAGCACATCCATATGTTCAAAAGGAATCCGTGGTACCATTTTCATGGCCCGTTCCAAAATTTTTGGTTCTTCTTCCTCAATTTCTTCTTTTCTCAGTACATACACATCGGCCAGCTGGTCATAGCCGTTCTCAATGGCGGCAATACCGCCTACCACCTTCACATGACGCAGGGCGGTGAGCCCCACTCTTGCCATATTATCGTTCAAGTAACCGGTGCCCAGGCTATGGGTCATGGCTGCCCCCACATGCTTGGCCAATCCAATGGCCAGCATTTTCACCAACCCGCTCTGATACTTTCCATAAATGGAAGTATGGGTTTTTACCCGGTTCAGCAGCAAAATACCATCGGCATAAAAAGCATTCTTATCAATATATACCGGCAGGTTCAAACTGGTCCGGGCCACTTCTACCACATCCATACTGGAAACAATGGGTGCCCCCACGGATGCTTCCGTGATGCCCAAGTTCTTTAGAACTTCAATCTGTCCTGCTGCCGTGGCTCCGCCGTGGCTGCCCATGGCCGGTACAATAAAGGGAATCCCCTTCTTCTCCTTAATATAGGCTACTGCCGTCCGCATCAGCGTCACATAGTCGGCAATTCCCCGGCTGCCTCCGGTAATGGCAATTCTCTGCCCTGGTTCTATGGGAAGATTCTTTTCTCTTAACCGATTGAGCAAGGTCTCACTGACCTTGTCCAGCCGGGTGCTGTCAAAGATAGTAGCAATTTCAGCAACCTCTGGAATTTCATAACCAGAGAGCATTTCTGTCAACGATCCCATACTGTCCCCCTCCTCTAAAATTACGAATCATTTCTATTGTCAGTATAGCATGAGAAGGTTTTCATAAATTATTATATGTATTCTGATAATTAGCGTTTCTTCTTTTCTTACAATTTACCTTTCTATTAATCTTCCTAATAAAGAATTATAGATTTTATTGTTGTCTAAAGCTCCATTTTTTCAATAAATAATCTATTCTTAATCAATAGAATGGCCTTTAGCTTTGTTCTTCCTTACAGGTGTTTCCTGCAGCTGCCTGCTGCACAAAAAGAAAAATCCCAACAATTATTTTGTCAGGATTCCGCTTTTTCAAGTGCTTTGCCAAACTGGCAGCAGCAGCCAGCCAAATAGTTTCCTTCAATTATTCTGCATCTACTCCGTTCTGGTACAGCTCGTGGCAGGACAGCTCCAGGTCCTCATTCCAGCTGATGCCGTAGCCGCCGGTATCCACCTGAACCTGGGCAAACAGTTCCTTATCCGTCAAGAGCGCCCAAAAGGCTTCCCACTGGGCGGCCGCACCTCTGATATCGTAGTGTTTCTTTTCTCCGTTTTCGAATTCCACCAAGAGTCGGCGCCCGCTTTGGGGCTGTACGTTCTTGATTCGCTGCAGCATCTGTTTCGCTCCCTTCCGTGCAATCTATTGGTAGTATAGCATAGATTTTTCTCTAACGCTTCTGTTACAATAGAAGATAGATTGATGCGCCCTGGGGCAGGAAAGCCTGCCCCGTTTGCCTAGTTAAACTTCCTCCCAGGCCCTGCGGCCCCCCAATAAAGGAAAAAAGGAGAAGCCCATGTTTGAAAAATACCGTTATTTTATTGCCCTGGCCAAGGAAAAGAATGTGACCCGGGCAGCTGAAAAATTATTCGTCACCCACCAGGCCCTGAGCCATTACCTGTCCAATCTGGAAAAGGAATGCGGGGTGACCTTGTTCTACCGAAAACCGGAGTTCCGGCTGACGGACGAAGGACAGCTGTTTTTGGACAATATCCGCCAAGTGGAAGCGCTGGAGAACAGTTTAGCCCAGCAGTTTGCGGAAATCAAGGAAGGAAACTCCGGCACCATCCGGCTGGGAACCACGGAAGGCCGGTTCCGGATCTTTATGCCCCAGCTAATCGAGTCCTACAGCAAGCTGTTCCCCCATGTGCAGCTCCAGGTGGTCAGCGCCAACTCCCCAACGCTCAGGGAAATGCTCCTGAACAACCAGCTGGACATGATTGTGATCGGGGCTCCCAAGAACCCTTCCCGGTTCATCCAGAGCCAGCTGATTCTCCGGGAAGTGCTGTACCTGGTGGTCAGTGAAGGGATGCTAAAGCATTATTTCCCGGATACGTATCCTGGCTGCATTCAGGAATTCCGCCAGGGGGCGGACCTTTCCAAGTTCACCCAGATGCCTTTTTCCTTCAATATGCCGGCTTTCAACTCCTCCCAGATGATCAGCCGGCTGCTCCAAAAGCAGGATATTGAGCTGAACTGCATCCACACCTCCAGCCATCCGGACCTGCACCATTTGCTGACCACCCAGAATTACGCGGCCAGCTTCTGTCTCACCATGTACCTGCCCAACCTGCGCTACATTAACAGCCAGGTGGAAAACAAGCTCCACGCCTTCCCCATCCGGTACCTGGAGGAAACCAACCCCCTGAACCTGGAATACCGGAAGGACCGGACCTTCCCGGTCTACGGCCAGGCTCTGCTGCGGCTGATCCGGAAGCAATGCGCCTTTTACGCGGACTACAATCCGGAGCATATCCTAAAATAGCAAAAATAAAAAAGCCCCAGCATATTGGCACAGAGGGACGCCAATACGCTGAGGTTTTTTAGCAAAAGAAGTGTTTCGTCCTAGGGCTGGGGGCTGAAGCTTTCAAAGGCTTCGTTGGCCTGGAGCCAGTTTTGGGCCAGGGGCAGCAGCCGGCGGCCGTTTTCGGTAAGCCGGGTGGCCCGAATGCCCTTGCTGCGCTGGACCAGTTCCGTGCCCACCTGCTTTTCCAGGGACTTTAGTCGATAACTGACCGTGGCTTGGGACACAAACAAAAGGCGGGAGGCCTTGCTGATATTCTGAGCCTTAGCCACAGCCAAAAAGGTTTCAACCAGATCTTTTTCCATCAGGAGACCTCCAATTCTATCAAGGTTCTGCACGTATGACTGCGCCGCTGGTCCCAGGGGGAAACGCTGGAGACGTAAGGTGTGTTTTGAACGGGACCAGACGGGCTGTACATACACAAAACAGAGGGAAACTGCGATGCTTAGTAAATCTTCATATACCCCATGACCATGGCAATGCCGCACATAACAAAGCTCAGCAGCCAGGTCCGGAAGAAGTTGGCTTTCAGGTGGTCGTTGAGTTCCACGCCGGCAAGACCCAGGGCCAGGAAAGTGGTGGGCTGCAGCGGGCTCAGGATCATAGCCACGTTCTTGCCAATCAGCATGGCCACGCCTACGTCCAGAGGCGGTACGCCAAAGGCGGAACCGGCTTTGCCCAGCAGCGGGAACAGGCCATAGTAGAAGGTATCTGCACCCAGGCAGGCGCCAACAGGTACGGAGATGAAACCGGCGATGATGTTCATGTAGCGACCCATCCAAGTAGGCATTACCCACAGGAGGGTGTTTACCATGGCATCCAGCATACCGGATTTGTTCATGATACCGATGAATACGGCGGCTGCCAGCAGGGTAGCGGAGGTATCCAGGGCATCACCAGCGTGGCTGCGGAACAGTTTCCGCTGGGTTTTAGAATCAGGATAGTTGATGACCATACCAATGGCCAGAGCAATCATAAACAGAATGTGCGGGGACATTACGCCTAAGAGCAGCAGTACCAGCAGGATAATCGTGAGGATAATGTTCACGACCAGCAGCTTGGGCCGTCTCAGGGCTTCTTCTTCAGGGCTCAGTTTCACCTGGGCAGCCTGTTCAGCAGCTTCCTTGGTCAGGCCGGCACCGTGGCGGACTTCATTCATGCCCACCAGGGCAGCAATCACAAAGGTCAGGATCAGGCAGACGCCCTGGAAGGGAATCAGGTAATGCCACAGGTCGCCTACATCACGGTTCAGGATGGCAGCTACCCGGACTACTGGGCCGCCCCAGGGAACCAGGTTCATAACGCCCATGGCGGTTCCTACAATAAACAGCATGCCAGTGGGGCGCATATTCAGGCGCTTCCACAGGGGCAGCATGGAAGGAATGGTAACCAGGGCGGTGGTGGCGGTAGCACCATCCAAGTGGCCGATTACGGCAACCATGTCGGTGACCACAGCGGTAACCACTACGTTGTTGCCAGTTCTGGCCACCAGTTTCTTAACGATGGCATCAAATACACCAGCATCGGACATAATGCCGAAAAATTCTACCGAGAAAATGAACAATACTGCGGTTTTCCAAACGGTATTCAGCCCGGAGCCAATCCATTTTTCCAGAAGATCCGGGGTGACGCCCAGGAACAGGGCGCCAATAATGGGAATGGTCCCGAATACGGTAATGGGGGCCATTTTCCCTTTCAGCAGGAAGAATACCAGTACAATAAGGGTAGCGTAACCTACGAGTGCAACCATTTTCAGCTCTCCTTTGGGCAGGGGAAAAGATTATTTTCCCTGGGTGTGATTTTTGGCCTGCCGGGTAGGAACGTCCAGGATCAAGTCGCTGGCTTTGCCGGCCCGGAGCAGGTAACTGTCGGCAGGATGGTCCAGTTCAGACGCCATATGACGGCTGATGTCCATCATCTTATCCAGGTCAATACCGGTTGCAATGCCCATTTCATCACACATATGGATGACATCTTCGGAGGATACGTTGCCGGCGGCACCCGGAACAAAGGGGCAGCCGCCCATACCGGCCATGCTGGTATCGAACTGGGTGAAGCCTTCGCTGAGGCCAGCCAGGATATTGGCTACGCCCAGGCCCCGGGTATTATGGAAGTGGAGCCACCAGGAGACTTCAGGGTATTTTTCTTTGACCAAATGGCACAGGGAGGCCACCTGGGAAGGATAAGCCATACCGGAAGCATCGGAAAGGCTGATTTCCCGAATGCCTACCAGCATATAGGCCTCAATAATCTTGCAAACCACCTCGGGGGCAATTTCCTTGTCCCAGGGGGAGCCAAAGGCCATGGAGATGGAACCGGAGATTTCGATGCCGGCTTCCTTGGCCCGGTCCACACAGGCGGAGAAGCGGGCTACGCTTTCTGCCGGGGTGCAGTTCAGGTTGGCCAGGTTGTGGGCTACGGAGGCGGAAACGTTCAGTTTCACCTTTTTGCAGCCGCATTCGATGGCCCGGTCCACGCCCTTCAGGTTGGCAATCAGGGCCCGGTATTCCACGCCGGGTTTTTGGGTGATGCCCTTAAACACTTCATCGGTATCTGCTACCTGGGGTACAGCCTTGGGGCTGACGAAGCTGCCCACTTCGATGACCGGGAAACCGGCTTCGGTCAAAGCGTTGACGTAAGCAATTTTCTCCTGGGTAGTAGGAATCTTCTTTTCATTTTGCAGGCCGTCCCGCAGGCCCACTTCACAAAGACGGATTTGTTTCGGATAGGTTAATGCCATTTTCAGTTCCTCTTTTCTGTGCTTAGATGACTTTCTTTTCTTTCAGTTCAGCCAGCTGTGCATCAGACAGGCCCAGGATTCCGCCGTACACTTCTTCATTGGAAGCGCCCAGCTTCTGGCCAGCCCATTTGATTTCACCAGGGGTTTCGGACAGGACCGGAACGATGCCGGGCATCTTCACATGGCCAAATTCCTGGCAAGGTACCTCCACAATGTCGTGGCGGGCCTGGTATTGAGGATCTTCAAAGCAGTCTTTGATGTTATAGATGGTGGAAATGGGAACGCCGGCTGCATCGCATTTGGCTTTCAGTTCCTGGAAGGTATGGGTCTTTACCCATTCCGTTACCGCATCCATGATGGGTTTGGGATCTGCCAGACGGTCTTTGGCCAGGGCGTATTTAGGAAGCCAATCGGCTCTTCTGTCCATGGCATCGCACAGATGCTCGAACACCGGGTTGGTGCTGCAGACGATGATGACATACACATTGTCCTTGGTTTCGAAGGTACCGATAGGGCAGGAAGCGCCGCTGGGCATCGGGCTTCTCTCCCGGATGGTGCCAAACAGGTCGTATTGGGCAATCATGGCTTCTTCCATACGGAAGATACCTTCGTACAGGCTTACGTCGATTTCCTGGGGTTTGCCTTTCAGGGCATCCCGGTGGTACAGGGCAATCATGGTTCCCAGGGCTGCGTACAGGCCAGCTACATAGTCAGCCAGAGCAAAGGGAGGGCTGACAGGAGGACGATCCGGATAGCCCTGCATGTAGGTCATTCCGGAGAAGGCCTGCAGCGGGGTGCCCAAGCCGGCCAGTTTCCGATACGGCCCGGTTTGGCCATAGCCGGTGACATGGGTCACAATGATATCCGGGTTGACTTTCCGCATTTCTGCTACGCCAATTCCCCATTTGTCCAGGGTCCCGGTTTTAAAGTTTTCAATAACTACGTCACTTTTGGCCACCAGATCCAGGAACAGCTTCTTGCCTTCCTCAAAGTGGAAGTCCAAGGTTACGCTTTTCTTGTTCCGGCCCATGGACGGCCAGCGAATGCTCTTCCCATCTTTTAACGGCCCCATGGCCCGGAAAGCATCTCCCCGTCCGGTCATTTCTACCTTAATGACCTCGGCGCCAAAGTCTGCCAATAGGCCAGCGGCCCAGGGAGCAGCAATGACGGTCGAAATATCCAAAATGCGCACACCTTCTAATGCATGTTTTGCCATTTTTCGCACCTCTCATAGAATTTAGATTTTTTGCCGCATTGGGAGCTCCACCATTAACGGACATTTTCTTTACGGTTTCATCATACGTCATACGACGGAAAATAAGAAGCAATGATTTTTTAGTCTTTGCAAATTAAATTTGCTGTTACAATTTGGATGCATTGTGATAGGATATTTTTTATCCATAGTTCTGCATTGAATTACTGTTTGTTATCCTATTTGTCGTTATATAAAGAGGAAATGGTTTTTGAATATAAAAAATCCCAGGCAAGCCTTTTGGTTTGCCTGGGATTGTCTTTTGTACAGAGATTTATATGCTTTCTTCCAGCTGCTTTACCTGCCGCAGCCGAGCGGCGAAAACAGCCGGAGTAACGCCCATGTACTCCTTGAATTTCCGGGTAAAATAACTCTGGTCGTAGTACCCGCTGGCCTGGGCAATGGACGCCAGGGGCATATCCGGATCCCGCAGCAGCCGCTGGAGGGAATCCTGAAACTGCATATTATTTAGGGCAATTTTAGGAGATACTCCTACTTTTTCCCGGATAATTGTTTGCAAATACCGGCTGCTGTACCCGGTTTCTTGCTCCAATTCGTGCAGCTGGACCAGGCCGTGTTTGCGCAGGGCCGCTTCCATCAGCGCCGGCACCAGCCGCTCATTGCCGGCATTTCTCCGGCTGCGATTCTGCCACCTGCCGATAAACTGCTGCAATAAGGCCTGCCGGGCCGGCATATCCGCCGCTGCTGCCAGCTCCTCGTACAGGCTTCCCACCTGGATAAAATCCTCCAAAGGGGCTTCCGTATCCGTAACGGCGCTGCAGGGAATGCCAAAAATCTGGGTAAACCGGCCGGGAAAGAACTGGCACAGCAGGGTATGGTGGGTACCATACAGAGGAACTTCCTTGGTTTGGGTCAAAAGCCCGCATACCATGGCGCTGGGGCATTCCTGATCCAGGGAAAACTGAACGCCCAATAGCCCTATCCCCGGCACTGAATATAGACCTTTGGCCTGGGGGTCTGCGTCCAGCTCGTAAAGCACCGCGATATTCTCTCCCCGCTCCGGCTCCTTCAGAAAACATCGCTTGGTCTTGCGGGCCTGCCAAAAGGGCTGGGCAGACAGCCCTACCCCCTGCTTTTCCAGAACTTGTTCCTCAGCCTCTTTCATTCCCGATTCCCCCTATTGAAATGGGCGCCCCGATGCCGCGCTTGTTCCGTTTTTTCCTATACATCATACATAATTATATAATATGATACTTGCAAAAGTACAATGGTTTTACCGGATTTTTACAGAGTTTTGTTTATCTAAGGGGTGTTTTTATCAGAAAGGAGTCTTCGTTATGTTATTGGCAAGCTGGATCATCACCTTTATGCTGATCGTAGGCCTGGGCATCTATGCCGGTACCCGCATTACCCAGTCCGACCAGTGGAACGGCAGTGACCGCTCCATGGGCATCTTTTCCGTAGGAGCCATGCTGGGGGCCTGGCAGATTGGCGGCATGAGCATTGTAGGGGCTGCCCAAAACGGCTATACCATGGGCATCGCCGGCTGCTGGTACTCCATTGCCGGCGGTCTCTATTTCATCCTGATGGCTGTACTGGCCAAACCCATGCGCAAGTACATGAAAGCCAGTTCCCTGCCCGTGTTCCTGCGGGAACGGTACGGGGCTTCTGTTTCCAAGGTGCAGGCCTACATCTGGATTATTTTTGGTATCTTGTATATTCCCATCCAACTGAAAACGGTAGCCTCCGTAATCCAAATGGTGCTGCCGGGCATCAGCATCAACTGGGCCATGCTGATTGGGGTTACCATTGCCGCCGCCTACACGGGCTTTGCCGGTATGAAGGGCTCCGACATCATCGGCCGGATTGTGTGCATTGCCACCTATATCCTGTTGATTGGTTTTGTAGTAACCAACCTGGACGACTTCCACGGCTACAGCGGCCTGCTAGCCAAACTACCTGAAGGCTACAACAACCTGACCGCCATGCCCGTTCAGCAGATCATCGCCTGGGCCCTGGGCGGCGCTCTCACCAGCATCGTCAGTCAGGCCGCCCTGCAGCCCATGTTCGCCGCCAAAAGCGACCACGACGCCACCTGGGGCTGCGTACTGGGCTACGTCATTGCCGGTCCTATCTGCATCTTGACGGCCATCATCGGCATGATGGCCAAAGCCAATACCAACAGCCTGGGTGATGGGGCCAGTGCCTTTGCCTGGAGCATTGCCCACCTGACCAGCCCGCTGCTGGCCGGCATTATCTTCGCCGTCATCACCATGATTGTGGCAGCCACCATGGCCACCATGATGATGGCCACCGGTACGGTAATTTCCAACGTTTACTCTACGCAAATCAATCCCCAGGCCACAGATAAGCAGGTATTGCAGGTATCCCGGAAAGGGACCATCATCGTTGCCTACATTTCCCTGTGCGTAGGTTTCCTGATTCCTTCCGCCCAAATGGTCAATATGTTCCTGACCTTGAACTACCTGGTGTACGCGCCTTTCAGCTTTACGGTCATCGCCGGGATGTTCTGGAAAGAGGTTACTGCCAAGGCTTCCCTGTACAGCATTGCCGCAGGGATTATCGTGGCCCTGGCCTGGATTTTCGCCGGTCTCAACTCTACTTTCAACGTGGTGTATCCCACCATTGCTGTCAGCTATATTGTGGGCTATGCGGTTACTAAAGCCCAAGCCCAACAAGCCTGATTTTTGAAGGAGGTCAATCAATCATGCCGAATCATCCTTATCTTGGTTATCAGCTCAATGACATTTTCTTCTATCGTCCCTATCCCTACGGGAGCAAGGGGGCTGTTTCCACCAACAGCCCCTATGCGGCCCAGGCAGGGCTGGAAATTCTCCGGCAGGGGGGCAACGTATTTGATGCGGCCTGCGCCGTTTCCCTGGTGCTGGGCGTGGTAGAACCCTACCATTCCGGCATCGGCGGCGGCTGCTTCCACGTGTTCTACCACAAGGAAAGCAACGAATTCTACTGCGTGGACGCCCGGGGGGTGGCTCCCCTCCACGCCTACCAGGATATGTTCCTGGACAAGGACGGGAATGTGGACCTGAACCTAACGGAGTTCTCCGGCCGTTCTGTAGCCGTTCCTGCCCTGTACAAGGCCATGGACAACCTGCTGCAGAAATTCGGCACCATGACCTGGGAACAGGTTTCTGCCCCGGCCATCAAGTTGGCCCGGTACGGCTTCCGCTGCGGCTTTACCTACGCCAGGGTATCGGATACCCCGGAAGCCGTGCACAACAAGGCGGCCTACGAAGGCTTCAGCGAGCTGTACCTGAAGGACGGCGAGCCCCGGGAATTTGGGGACCTGGTTGTAAACCCGGCCCTGGCCGACACCATGGAACAGGTTGCGGCTAACGGCGTGGATTGGTTCTACAACGGTCCCATTGCAGAGGAAATCGTAGAGTATGCCAATAAGAATCTGGGGCTCCTGTGCAAGGAAGACCTGACCAACTGCCAGCCCAAGAAACGGATTCCGGTCCGGGGCACCTACCAGGGCTATGATATTATTTCCATGGCGCCTCCTTCCTCCGGCGGCACCCACATTATCCAAATGCTGAACATCCTGGAAAACTTCGACCTGAAGAAAATGGGCTTCCATTCGGCAGCTGCCACCCACGTGATTGCCGAGACCATGAAGCTGATGTTTGCCGACCGGTCCGTGGCCATGGGGGATCCGGATTTCGTCAAAATCCATTCGGACAAGCTGCTTTCCAAGGAATACGCCAAGGAACTGGCGGCCAAGATTGATCTGGACCACGCCCAGGAATTTGCGCCCACCGAAGGTATCGAGGCCAGGGAATATCCGGGCTGCACCACCAGCTTCTCCATCATGGACCAATACGGCAACGCCTTTGCCCAAACCCAGACCATTCGGAACTGGTGGGGCTGCGGGGTGGTGCTGCCCAAACGGGGCTTTGTCCTGAACAACGCCATGGCCGATTTCAGCCCGAAAGTGGGGGTCAAGACCACCCAAGGCCTGGCCTATGGGGAAGCCAACGCCGTGCGGCCGGGCAAGACGCCCTTGTCCAGCATGAGTCCTACCCTGGTGTTCCAAAAGGGCAAACCGGTGCTGGCAGTAGGCTGCGCCGGCGGTCCCCGGATTATCACCAGCGTGCTGCAGATGATTCTGAACACCCTGACCTACGGCCGGATGATGGAACCTGCCGTGCGGACACCCTTTATGTGCTGCCTGACCAAGGAACAGGGACTGGAGCTAGAAGACGGGTTCTCCCCGGATACCATTGCCCTCCTGGAAGCCAAAGGCCACAAGGTGATTGTGCCCCCAGATATTGGGGAAATGTCCTGTATGCCCAACGGTATCCTGTACAAGGACGGGCTGTTCTATCCGGCCGGCACCAACCGGGTAGATGGCGGCGGCGGCATCCTGACCCAGGACGGAGCCATTGGCATTGACGGCATTTCGTTTAAGGATTGAGCAAGTAGAATAGTTAAGGAGCAGGAAAAATGCTGGTTATTTTTCCTGCTTCTTTTTTAGGTATTGTACTGCGCCCTCTTAACACCAGAGCGCAATTTGTTTCTGCTACTGTAACAGAACCCGCGTTTCTGCGGTATAATAGAAGCAGATGCATTTGGAGGTGGTTTCGTGAAAAACATAAGGTTATATAGTGCCTGTGAAAAGCTTCTGCCAGAATATCTAAAGCTCTGGCAGAAGGTGGTCAATGTGGACTGCGGTTCCCGGAACGGCAAGGGAATCGCCCGGGTAGCGGACTACCTGGAGGAGGAGCTGCGGCCGTTGCGCCCGGACAGCCTGGAACGGATCCCTATGGCAAATCCAGAGGACGGCAGTCATCTGCTGGTGACCTTTAAGGGCAAGGGAAAGGGCAAGATTATGGCCTGCGCCCATTTGGACACGGTATTTCCGGTGGGTACGGCCGCAGAGCGGCCCTTCCGCATTGACGGGGACTGGGCCAAGGGGCCTGGAGCGGCGGACTGCAAAAGCGGGGTTCTGATGATGGTGTTTGCCCTGAAACTGCTGCGGCAGTTTAAATATACGGACTTTGACACCATTACCCTGCTGTTTAATGCAGACGAAGAAATTTCTTCGCCGGACAGCCGGCATTTGATTGCCAAATTGGCGCCCCAGCACGACTGCTTCCTGTGCTGCGAATCCGGCCAGGAAGGGGACGGCCTGGTTTCCTCCCGAAAAGGCGCCAGCCGGATCCTGGTAAACGTCAAAGGCATTGCGTCCCATGCGGGGAACGCTCCGGACAAGGGTGCCAACGCCCTGATGGAATGCCTCCGGCAGATTGAGGGCATTAAGGCCCTGGAGGCTCCGGCCCGGGGTACCACCATCAACTTTACGGTGATGCACTCTGGGGACGCGGACAATGTGATTCCTGCTGAAGCCCACGCCATTGCGGACCTTCGGGTAACGGATCCCCAGGAACTGGAGCGGGTCCAAAAGGCGGTGGAAGTGCTGGCCTTCCGGGCTTCCATTCCCGGCACCAGCGTGGATACCCAGGTGGAAATCGGCAGCCTGCCCTTCCCCAGTAACCCTGGTACCCGGGAGCTTACCGCCCTGGCCCAGGAAATCTACGGGGAACTGGGCCGGAAGCTGGTACTCCGGGATGTGGGCGGCTCCTCGGACGCCAACTGGGCTGCGGCCGCAGGGGCCGTCTGCGTGGACGGTTTTGGAGCCGTAAAGGGCGGCAAGAACCATACCCCCCAGGAATGTGCCCTGGTGCCCAGCGTGGTGCCCCGGATGTACCTCTTAACCCGGATGCTGGAAGAACTGGGCCATGCCCCCAGGCTGATCAAATAATATGGTCCGTCTTAAACAACAAAAAACAGCTTGCAGACTCGTTCAGGAGTCCGCAAGCTGTTTTTTTAACGGGGAAAGTTCCCTATGCGCTTACCATTTCAGTTTTCTGTGGGTGTTGAAGAAGATGAACCCGCAGGCCATGAATACTACGAAGATGGCGGCACCAACGCCGGCGGTAAGGCCAACGCCGCTCATCAGCCAGATAGGAGTCAGACCTACGAAGGCATCTTTCCAGCTCATCAGGGTAGAATATACGCCGTGGCTGTCACCTGCATGGGATTGGGAATCCGGGTCGATGGCACGAACCAGAGCCAGGCCGGTGGAGGTGTTGCCGGTAGCAGAGCCGAAGCACATAACGGCTTTTTCAAACCATTCTTCCTGGGCAAAGGTCTTAGCGCAGAACAGTACCAGGGGTACGGTCAGGGCAGTCAGGACGATGGAGTAGATGGCCAGGGCCAGTGCATAGGTAGCGATGAACTTCAGGTTCAGGGTAGCCATAGCGGTGAATACTACCAGTTCCAGGAAGAAGCCGCTGAGCATTTTGATGGTCTTCAGGTCAACAAATTTTTCCAGATGGAACACTTCGATGAGTTTCCAGCCTACAGCACCGCCGATAACGCCGTGGAGCACGCTGGGGAGAATCTTGAAGAAAGGAATGTAGGTGCCCAGGAACTTGAAGATGCAGGTGCCCAGGAACAGGGAACCCAGCAGCCAAGCGCATTGCAGGGCCAGGTGGTTGATGCTGATACCGGTGGTAACGGTAGTACCGGTGGATTTGCGTTCATTTTCCGGCAGTGCACCGCCGTAGAATTGGGGAGGCTGCTTCTTGGGTTCCTTTACGTAGGTGCCCCAGCCTTTGCGGACGCCGAAGTTTACCAGGGCCATACCAACAACCATGGCCACAATCAGACCTACGGTGGACAGCACCATACCTACAGCCATGTTGCCTTCAATGCCCAGCTTTTCAAAGGAAGCTGCGGCAGCGGCTGCAGTACCATGGCCGCCGTGGAAGGAGAACACACCCATTACGCCCCAGCCCAGGGGCAGGCCCGGCCAAATGTCACGGAGCAGGGCGCCCAGCAGGGTGCCGATGCACATTTGCATACCGAAAGCCGGCATAGGCAGGCAGATGTAGTCCAAATAGGAATGGATTTTTTCTTTGTTGAAGCTTACGCCAAATACCAGGGAAGCCATTACTACGTTGATCAAAACGCCGGGAACGCCGCCCATAACTTTGGGGATTTGGTAGATACCCAAGCCCTGTTGGCCGCAGGCCAGCATCAGCAGGCCGCCGATCAGGGATGCCGGGAGGAATAATTTTTGCAGGGGTTTTACAATTTCACGCACGCCCCAGCCCAGCAGCATGAACATGCAGATCATCATCAGCATATCGAGTAACTGTTTAACTGTCATCTTCGCACCTCATTGCTTTCTTCAAGATAGAAAAATTATTGCGTTCAACCATAAACAAACTTGCTTTTTGTTTGCCTTAGATTCTCCGTACCGGACCCTCTACCCGGTACGGGAACCCTCAGCTGCCAATTTGTGCTCCAGTGAAAGCGGCGAATTTTGGGAACCCTCTTCCTCTCCAGCCGCTTTCCACAAATTGTTTTGCTCTCAGGAGTCTGCCAGGTCTCCAGTCCTGGCAGCTTCCTGTAATAGCCTTACCTAGGGCTTAGCCTTTGTACATGCCGTCGATGACTTCGACGCCTTTATCGGCCAAGCGCTTGTCAACCCATTCTCTCTTGGAGTTGCCGGTTTGGGCAGCCACCAGTTTGGCTTCGTCCTGAGCTTGGAAAGCTTTGGCAGCTTCCAGTACAGTTTCGCCTTCCTGCCAAGGAATCACGATAACGCCGTCTTCGTCCATGACGATGATGTCGCCGGGGTTAATGCTGATGCCGCCGCAGGAGATAGGAACGTTGATTTCGCCGGGGCCTTCTTTGTAGGGGCCGCCAGGGTTGGTGCCGGTAGCGTAGATAGGATAGGTCATTTTGCGGACGGCGTCGATATCCCGGATAGGACCATCGATGATGATGCCGCCGATGTTCTTGGAACCGCCGTAGGTGAACATGATTTCGCCAATCAGGGAACGGTATTCTTCGCCGCCATCGTTGGAAACGATCAGCACATCACCAGCTTTGGCCATGTTCAGGGCCTTGTGCAGCATCAGGTTGTCCCCGGAACGGGTTTTGATGGTGAGAGCCCGGCCTACATTTACGGGATCCGGAGGATTGCTTTGCAGTTTGATGCGGGGATGCATCCCTACCAGACGGCCCATGGTGTCAGAGATGTTGGCACAGGGGATTTTCTTGAAAGCGTCCAGCAGTTCTTGAGCAACTTCCGGTTTTTGCAGGAATACACGATTTCCAATAGACATTTACAATTCCTCCTTGAAATAGACAGTTCCGAGAATCTAATGTGAATTTATAATTTTCAGTCATTCACTTTTCGTAATTGTATGATATCTTATTGTGTCAACAATGTGAAACAATAATATTGGGGAAAATCCACAAAGAAATTTTGTTGATTTAAATAAAGGTTGATGTAGGCTGGTTGGTTTATGGTTCACTTTGGTGGTGCGGTCCGCGAACCTGAAGTGATGTGGTGCCGAGTATCCCCTCTCCTACAGCACTACCTTCAGAAAAAGGTAGTGCTGCTTTCCTCTCCCCTCGTATGATATGTATGTGAGTTATTAAAAACAGCTCACAT
>ERZ791917.895-NODE-895-length-21220-cov-3.310607_pt1 | contig 21220 bp, 10 predicted proteins | sample MGYA00510138_ERZ791917 | MGnify/ENA primary metagenome ERZ791917 (study PRJEB30046, sample SAMN00792102) | human gut metagenome | study: EMG produced TPA metagenomics assembly of the A metagenome-wide association study of gut microbiota in type 2...
ATGGGCTGCTGTTAGTTTTTGAACCTTTTTCATTAATTAGTCCACATCCGTATTATAATGTGTTGCTACTTTTGTTGCGCTATTATATCAATAAGGCGATATATTTAAATCTAATACATTATTAATTTTATATATATGAATCTAATACTATGGAGCATTTCAAGGGGTACTCCTATGGTGTTTGGAAATGATGTCACACCGAATTGATATTTAAATAATATACTAATACTAAAAATAAAAACATTTATGAATCAAAAATTCCAAAGGACTTGCTTGGTTGTTCTATTAAGTTTTGTCTGCTTGTTTGCTTTAGCTCAAGGGAAACAGGTGTCCGGTATCGTTAAGGATACTTCAGGTGAGCCGGTGATTGGAGCCAATGTCATTGTGAAAGGTACTACAAACGGCACTATCACGGGTATTGACGGTGATTTTACATTGTCTAATGTGAAGAAGTCAGATGTTATTGTCTTTACTTTTATCGGTTATAAAACGGAAGAGGTTAAATATACCGGACAGTCTTCCGTTAATGTGACCCTGAAAGATGATACCGAATTGCTGGACGAGGTTGTGGTTATCGGTTACGGTACTGTCAACAAGCGTGACCTTACCGGTTCCGTAGCTTCCGTCAAAGCGGAGGATATTGCGGCAGTTCCGGTATCGAGCGCAGTAGAGGCCTTGACCGGAAAGTTGGCAGGTGTGAATATTACTACTACGGAGGGCTCGCCCGATGCGGAAATGAAAATACGTGTTCGTGGCGGCGGTTCGTTGTCGCAGGATAATTCACCTTTGTACATTGTGGATGGATTTCCTGTGTCGAGCATCAGCGATATCGCCCCTTCCGAGATTCAGAGCATCGATGTGTTGAAAGATGCCTCTTCTACCGCTATTTATGGTGCACGTGGCGCCAACGGAGTTATCATCATTACGACCAAAAGCGGTAAAGAGGGAAAAGTGCAGGTGGATTTTGGAGCTTCGTTCGGCGTGAAGCAGGTACCCCGCCTTACCAAAGTACTTGACCCTTATAATTATGTGGCTTATCAGAATGAGATAGATATGGGCAAACATGGCAATTACAGCGATATGGACATTTGGCGTTCGGTGGACGGGTTCGATTATCAGGATGAGATGTTTGGACGTACCGGTAACCAACAGCAATATAATATTAATGTAAGCGGTGGTAGCAAGGAGTTGCAATACAGTGTCAGCTATGCGCATAACGAGGAGAAGAGCATCATGTTGAATTCCGGTTTTAAGAAGGACAACATTAATGCTAAAATTAAATCGGAGCTGAATAAATGGCTTTCTTTGGATTTTAATGCCCGTTTGAGCCATACTGCAGTAGAAGGCTTGGGCGGCGGTGCAGATACGAACGAATCGAATGCGGCTAATTCTACGGTAGCCAATTCGGTTATTTTCCGTCCGATAGACCCTTTGCAAGCCAGTACGGATGACGAGGAGAACTCTACGGCAACTCAGAAGACTCCGTTGGAGCGTTTACTTGCCACAGAGAAGGAGCGCGGTACTTTTAATCAGAATTATAATGTCGGTATCAATTGGAAACCGTTTAAGGGTTGGACGTTCCGTTCGGAGTTCGGCTATGGTTGGAAATATGATGATACGGAGCAATACTGGGGAGTGGATGCCGTTTCTAACTCAAAATACGGAAATAACGGTAAACCGCAGGCTTATCTGTTGCGTGAGAAGACCAATAGCTGGCGTAACGCCAATACGCTGACTTATGAAAACAAGGATTTGTTCGATGGACGTGATCGTCTGAATGTCCTCATCGGTCATGAAGTGAGCAGCAGTTTCAAGAAGTCCGTTGAGAATGTATCGGTTGCTTTTCCGAATACGATGAACATCTCGGAAATTAAAGCAAATATGGGTACGGGCACTGCACTTCCTACGCAGTCCACCCTCGGCGCAAAGGAAAACATGCTCTCTTTCTTCGGTCGTGCCAACTATACTTTGATGGACCGTTATTTACTGACCTTTACACTGCGTGGCGATGGTTCCAGTAAGTTTGGTAAAGGTAATCAATGGGGATTGTTTCCATCGGCTGCATTGGCATGGCGTATCTCGGATGAGACGTTCATGGAAAGCGCTAAAGACTGGCTCTCTTCGTTAAAACTCCGTTTGAGTTTTGGTACGGCAGGTAACAACCGCATTAATTCCGGATTGCTTAATACTACTTATTCCCTTTCGGGTAACGACGCCCGCTATCCGGCTTTCGGCGATGCCATGTCTTCCATGCTGGAACATGGTACGAATTTATATAATCCTGATTTGAAGTGGGAAACTACCGTAACCCGTAACCTTGGTATCGACTATGGCTTTTGGAATAATCGTATTTCCGGTTCTATCGACCTTTATTGGAACACTACCAAAGATTTGTTGATGAAAACGGAAATTCCGTCTACTACCGGATACAACTATCAGTACCGCAACTTCGGGCAGACTTCCAATAAGGGTGTGGAATTTTCGATGAGCGCCGTTCTGCTGGATACGAAGAAATACGGTTTGAACTTTACGTTCAATCTGGCATATAACCGCAATAAGATTGATAAACTGACTACGGATACTCCATGGCAGAGTAGCAACTGGGCGGGAAGTACGATTTCCAAGTATGAGGATTTCCGTGTAGAAGAAGGTGGCCGTTTAGGTGAAGTATGGGGATTCAAAACTAACGGATATTATACGGTGTACGACCCAGTTTCCAATCCCAATGGTGATCTGATTTGGGGTGACGGTGAATGGACATTGCGTGACGGACTGAAAGATAATAGTCAGACCATTACCGGCGGTGCTTACTCTCCGGGAGGATTGAAACTCCAGTGCGATGAAAACGGTAACCCCATCAAACAACGGTTAGGTAATACTGTGGCTCCTTTGACAGGTGGTTTTGGCTTTAACGGTAATGTCGGTAATTTCGATTTCAATCTGTTCTTCAACTACTCGTTGGGAAATGTAATTATCAATGGTACAAAGTTGGCTTCTTCGTTCCGTTCCGGCTCAAGGACAGGTTACAATTTGAATAACGACTTTGCATTGGGTAACCGTTACACGTGGATTGACCCGGAAACAGGTTTGAATCTTGCCAGCAGCAGTAGCGCTGTACTCGAAACGTACGGTTCTATGATTGAGGCCGGACTGCGTTTGAACCAACTCAATCGTAACGCTTCAATCTTCCACCCGGCTGCGGTTACGACCATGCAGTTGATAGATTATGCTGTGGAAGATGCTTCTTTCTTACGTATCAACAATATTACCGTGGGTTATACACTCCCCAAAACTTGGGTGAAGAAAGCGTTCCTGCAGAATGTGCGTATATATCTGACCGGATATAACTTGTTCTGCTGGACCAACTATACCGGTGCAGACCCTGAGGTCGATACCAGCAGTAAGCGCAATGCGTTGACACCGGGTGTCGATTATGCGGCTTATCCGAAAAGCCGTTCGTTTGTCGGTGGTATCAATATTACGTTCTAACTCTAAATATATAAATGTATATGAAAGCAATCTATAAAACCTTGATATTGTCGGCGGGAGTCATTTATTTTACTTCTTGCTCCGATTTCCTTGACCAAAGTTCACCGTCAGAGATGAATGACGAAACGGTGTTTAATAATACGTATTATACTAATCTCGCTTTGAATAAGGTGTATGGCGATTTGACACAGGACCAGACCTATTCGAGCTTTCTCCCTATTGTTTGCGGACTGAATACGGACTGCGAATTGGTGGACGGTTTAGGGGTGGATGCAAGCAATACGTCGAATGAGCGTGGATGTATGAACTATAATTGCAGTCCCGGTTGGTCGAGACTGGCAAATGTGTGGGATGCCATGTATAAGCTGATAGAGAATACCAATTTGGTGATTGAAGGCGTAGAGGCAAGTCCTTTGCTGAATCCCTCGGAAGATACGAGTGAAGCGCGGGCTCTTAAGAAAACAATGTTGTGCTATCGTGCTGAGGCGAAAACATTGCGTGCAATGGTTTATCTCGATTTGATACGTTTGTTCGGTGATATTCCTTTTAAGATGGAGCGTTCTCAATCGGATTTGAGCAATGCTTATCTTGGCAAGACAGACCGTGATGAGATTATGGACTCGTTGATTACAGATTTGGAAGAGATTATCCCGGACCTTCCGTGGGCAGGTGAGGACGGATATACTACGGAACACGTTACACGCGGATACGCTCACGGATTATTGGCCAATATCGCGCTGACACGTGCCGGCTTTGCTATCCGGGAGAAAGCGAAAGAGGGGTATATTGAAGGAGAGAACAGCGATCCTGTCTATCCGACCCAACGTTGTGACGACGAGACGCGTGCCAAAATGTACAAGTTGGCGGAGCAACATCTGGCTGCTGTCATCAACTCCATGAAGCACTCCCTGACCACTTCGGTAGAGGAGTATTGGCGACAAATGAATGTGTGTGAGTTGCAGACCGTACAACCGGAAAACTTGTTTGAAATCCCGATGATGCTGAATAAAAGCGGTGAGTTGGGATATACGGTAGGTTTCCGTGTAAGCGGAGCAAGCAGCTACTTCGGGCTGAAAGGTAATTCTTCCGGCAAGCTGAAATTGACGGCTCCTTATTTCTGGTCGTTTGACCACAGTGGAAAAGATACGCGGCGTAATATTACCTGCGCACTGTCGGAGTTTTCTACAGATAAAGATACGAAGGCGTTTCGTGAAACCCTTTCCGGTAACAAGCCGTTCTCTATCTACTGCGGCAAGTGGGATTACCGCATGATGGCGGGTAATACGTCATGGCTGGAAGCCGTACGTGCGGGAGATGCGTCCGCCAAGATTTGTTCGGGTATCAATGTGGTGAAGATGCGTTATCCGCATGTTTTGCTTATGTATGCAGAAGCGGTTTATGAAAATTACAAGACGGAATCGGCTCAAGGAGTGGATGCGGATGGAAATGTATGTGTGATGACTGCTAAAGATGCCCTGCTAGCTGTTCATAAACGGGCTTATGCCGATGCGGACAAGGCTGTTGGAGAAGCTTTCATTGAGAAAGTTATTGCCGATAAAGGTTTCATGGGTGCCATTATGGACGAGAACGCATGGGAGCTTGCCGGTGAAGGTGTACGTAAATTCGACTTGATTCGTTGGAACGAACTCAGTAACAAAATCGATGAGTTCAAAGAGGCTTATAAGGAATGTGTAAATCTTGCCGACCAGGCGGGGGGCTATCCTTCAAAGGTATATTACAAGTACAAAACCACTGCTGTATATGCCGACCGGGAGATAGACATGAATAGTATCAATTGGTATGAAAAACCGTCGAGTACAAGTGGCTTCGAGAGTAAGGATTTCTGGGGTAAGGAATTGAATGACAGTAAGGGACAGGAACAGTTGACGATTAACCTGCCGAGCATTTCATCCGGTTTGAACAAGGAGGTGAAGAACCGCTATTTATTGCCCATCGCTTCTACTACCATTTCTACATCGAATGGAAATTTGTATAACTCTTATGGCTACGCCAACTAATTTGCAGAACCTATAACAATGAGAAACATTATGAGAGATTTTAGATATATTATCGGTTTGGGAGCATTGCTGCTCTCGGCCGTTCTTAGTACGAGTTCTTGTACCGACGGTAATGATTGGGAGGCGGATTCGGCTTATGCTCGTCTTTTCGGTACGAAGACGTCCAGTTTCACGGTTACTCCTGCGGAAGATATTGCGCAGGCTGAAGTTTCTTGGCAAGGTACTCCGGAAACGAAAAATTATATTATAGAAATCAGTACTGCTCTTTTGACGGACGAAGTGGAGCCGGGAACCTCTGAGGGGAGTATTGTTTTCGGTAATGGGGATGAGCAGATAACGAAGACTGCTTATACGCTAAAGGAATTGAGCCCGAATACGGAATATTATGCACGTATCAAGTCGGTGAACGGAGATAAAGAGTCCAATTGGGTTTATCTGGAAGATGGGACTTTTAAGACTTGTAAAGAAGAACAAGTATTGGTGACTCCTTCCACCGATAACGGTGACATTGAAGAAAAATCCATCCGTATCTCTTGGCAACCTTGCAAAGTTGACCGTATCCGTATTTATACGGAAGACGCTTCTTATGATGAAACTATTGAACTTTCGGAAGCTGATATAGCGTTTGGTTCGTGTATTATTTCCGGCCTTACCCAAGGAACGCGCTATACGGTTGAAATCTATAATGGAGAGACAATGCGCGGAAGCATTGAAGTAATGACCGGTGAAGGCGAGATGTTGCCGATTACAATCGGTAATGTCCAAACAAACAGCGCTACTCTTGGCTGGAATTATGTTGGCAATGTCAGAGCCAATGCATATACTCTGGTGGAAGGTACGGAATATTCTACTGCCAATCCGATTTCCTTTGATGGCAACAGCGGCCTTATGCTGAATAGTCTCAATGATTATACTACTTATACATTTGCTTTGCTGAACGGTACGGCTGTGATGGGATATAAGACATTTACAACAAAACGCGCTATTCCTGCCGGGTACACGGTGATTGAGATAGGTTCAGAGGATGACTTTATCACTGAAGTAACAAAGAGTATCACTCGAAATACGGTATTTAAGCTGGCTTCCAATGCTGATTTTACATTGAAGAAAATGAAGGATGATGGCAGGGTGGATGATATAAAGATACCGAGTACTTCCGGTATAAATGTAATTGTTTGGGGTGAGGAAAGTGATGATAGTAAAGCTGTGTTGAGGTTGGCCAGTGCATTGGGAATCAAGGGAAGTTTCCATACGATAGAGTTCTTTAATTTGGAGATTACTACTACTGTCGAGAACGCCGATGGTCGTATATTTAATATTCAGGATGATTCCAACACATTCACGGAAATGAAGATAGAAGCCTGTGATATTTTAGACGGACAAGTCTTGTTTAGAGTGAAACATGGAGAAGGTAAGCCTAGCTTAGGTATACTGACAATTAGTAATTGTATAGTCGGCAATTTTACAAAGGATGGAAGCTTGCTTAATCTGACGGAGGATAAGAGTGGTACATTGACGAATATCAATATTAAGAATTCTACTATTTTTAATATGGCAGGTAACGTTATTCGCTCAAAAATAGTTCCCCGTACATTTAATATTGAAGGATGTACTTTTTATGAAGCTCCGAATAGTGATGGTAAGGCGTTTACAAATGATGAGAAATTAGGTTCTGCGTTGAAGGTTACCAATACATTGTTTGGTGGTAAGATTGCCGCAGATTCGGGATTTAGGGATGGCAATGCAGTAACAGCCGAGAATGTTTATTCCGCCAGTGATTTTACTTACGGTAAAAACGGGTGGCCTGCTTCTTCCACAGTTATGAACATTGATAAAACCAGTGCGGAGCTATTCCCGAATGCAGCGGCTGGAGACTTTACCGTAGCTCCGAAAGATTATAAGAAATTCGGTGACCCGCGTTGGAATAATTAAAATCAGAATCAAATAATAAAGATAGAATTATGAAAATAAAATATTTGTTGAGTTGCAGCCTTTTGGCGGGAAGTGCATTGTTTGCGTCATGTACTTCCATTGAGCCCAAATTGGATAATGATTATAAGCCTCTCCTTCCGGAAGAAATTCCGGAAGGTACCATTACCCAGTTGAATTACGGTGAGTTACGTGCTTTTCCCGGAGCTGAAGGACATGGACGTGACGTTACAGGCGGACGTGGTGGTAAAGTCTACCATGTAACGTCATTGGAAGACGGCGGTGACGGTGACCAAGGTACATTCCGCTGGGCGGTCCGCCAGAGCGGTGCACGTACTATCGTGTTCGATGTAGCGGGTACTATCCACTTGAAAAAAGCGTTGAAGATAGAAGCTGATAACATAACCATTGCCGGACAGACCTCACCGGGTGGAATCTGTATAGCGGATCAAGCCTTTACCATTGCCGCTAATAATGTTATTATACGCTTCATGCGTTTCCGTCCGGGTAACCCGGCGGATGATGTGGACGGTCTTGGCGGTATGGATAGAAAGAACATCATCGTAGACCACTGTTCTGTAAGCTGGAGTTCGGATGAGACTCTTTCGGTTTACGGTATGGAGAACTCTACTGTACAGTGGTGCATTGCTTCGCAGGCTCTTTACTTCACACAGGCAAAGGATGGTAAAGCGCATGGCTTTGCCGGTAACTGGGGTGGGCACAATGCCACTTATCACCATAATCTGATAGCACACTGTGACAGCCGTACACCGCGTCTTGGCCCTCGTCCCTCTACTTTGGAATTAGGCGAACAGGTTGATATACGTAACAATGTTTTCTACAACTGGGGTGGCGAAGGATGTTACGGTGGTGAAACACAGCATGCCAATCTGGTGAACAATTATTATAAGCCGGGACCTACCACTGACTTGTTAAAAGACAGAAGATGTTATCGTATCGCACGCATTGGCATTTACGGTCAGAATTATGATAACGGTGAGGGATTCGAGCCTTTTAAAGGAATATGGGGACGATTCTATATTGACGGCAATTATATGTTTGGCAATGCGGATGTGACTGCTGATAACTGGACAGACGGTGTTTATGCACAACAGGAAGACAATGACGGTAATGATTATACTTGGGAGTCCGAGGGTAAATCGGTCATCAATAACGGCAGCCAGGTAGTAGATGTTAAAGGAGTTACCACCCATACGGCTGAGACAGCCTACGATCAGGTATTGAAGTATGTAGGTGCTTGTAACTATCGGGACACTTATGACAAATTCATCATGGATGAAGTAGCTGAGCGTAAGGCAACGTGCAATATTCAAGGGAGTAACCATAAGTTGGGTTATATTAACCATCCGAGTGAGCTGGTAGGTATTGTAGAAGGAGTGGATGAAAATGGCTATCCTGTATTGGTACAGGTGGCGGATAACGATTTGACCGATACCGACGGTGACGGTATTCCCGATTATTGGGAAACTCAGTACGGATTGAACAAGGATTATGCTGCCGATGGCAATTTAAAGACTGTTGATGAAAATGGTGAATATACCAATCTGGAAATGTATCTGAACAGTTTGGTACAAGACATTATGGATAAGTGTCGCGAGGGCGGCACGGTAGTCGAGTAATGGTTGTACCGGATGAACGACACGGAATATTTATTAATATCAAAATAACGGATAGTACTATGAAACTTTTTAAACTATTTACTTTAATGGCGGCCGGAACAATGATTACGGCTTGCAATAACGAGATTGAGAATCTTTCCCGAAATGCGGATAACCGAGTGATGTCTTTGCAGACAGCCGGGAAAGCATATACACGTTTCAATGATGTGACTAATACATGGGAAAATACTGATAAAATAGGTGTGTATATGTATGGTGCGGGTGCCGGGAGTACTGATATTCTGAATGGTGCCGAGAACGTCTTGTTTACTACACAGGGCGGAGAAAGCCCTGTGAATTTTACTTCAGAGACCGGTATCCAGATTGCGGGTGAGAATGCCAAGTTTACAGCTTATTATCCGCAAAATGGAGATATTACCGGCGGTATTTATAAAGTTGCATTGGGAAATCAGGCAGAAGGCTATGCTGCTCACGATTTAATGTGGGCTATGAATGATAATGTAAGTAGCGAGGATGCCAAGAGTTTGTCTATGACGTTCAAGCATCAGTTGGCAAAACTTGCCATTGAGATTACTTCTAATAGCGGTGAGACTGTACAGAGCGTATCTATTCAGGGAATATCTATAAGTGCCGATTTCAATATTGCTACCGGTGAGTTTTCTAATGAAGCAAAAGGTTATATTACCCCCTGCAAGACTGCCAACAATAAATATAGTGCATTGGTTTTACCTACTAATCCGGCTACAGCTCTCAGTATGATTATTACTACTGATGCAGCAGAGGATAATACGTATGAGTATACTTTCCTGACGGACCGCCTCCCCCAGGGCCCAATTCCGGTACTATTTCTGAATTGGAGGCAGGTTACATATACACTATCAAAATCGGTTTAGGTGAATCCGTATTGGGCAGTGTAGACCAGATTGAAGGCGGTAACTCTCCGTATGAACCGGGTGGTGATGTGGACGGTAATGCTGAAGCTGTGACACCGGAAATACCCGGATATATGGTCGTAGAAGCACCTGCTGATGATGCGGATGCATTGGCCGGTTGCCTTGATGGAAAACGAGATGCTATTGCCTTGAAGTTTGTTGCTGGAAAGACTTATAAGGCAGATATGATTACCGTACCTGCAGGAATTACGGATTTGTTATTGATTGGAAAAGAGGGACAGGCAAAGGTTACGATGAAAGGGTTGGACTTTGAGTCCGCAACATTGGAAAAACTGACAATACAGAACCTGGAAATAGCCGGTGATGCGAATGCTAGATTTTGTAATAAACAGTTGGCTACTGGCGCAGTTATAACCGTTTCTGGTTGTTATATTCATGATGTAAAAGCTCTTTATGGGGAAGGCGCAGAGATTGGTGGACAAAATATTGTATCATCTATGACTATTGATGATTGCATGATATATAATTCTGCTACAATATTGGATAAAGGCACTTGTGAATCTGTCATACTTACCAATTCAACATTATATAACTTTAACGGACAAGCGTTCCATGCTTATAAAGGTGACAGTGATTTGGCTGAAATAACAACCTTCGAAATTGAAAATTGTACATTAGTGGATATGGGAGATGCAACAATTTTCCAGAATACAGGTGGAAAGGCGGGAGCTCTTTTCTCGACTTTCAAGAATACAATCGTATTGGCTACATGTAAGAATATTAATTGGAATGTGAAACAAGATTCAGAAACAATCTTTGTAAATAATTATGCAGTTTCGGATGGAGCTTGTATCAGTTCGTTAAAATCATATGACGGTGGTGAGTATATAATGGATGTAACTAATACAAGAATAATGCTTTTCCCGAATGAAAGTAACAGTACTGTTCTAGGTGGAAAAGATTTTTCAACTTCTGTAGATGCAGGTGATCCGCGTTGGAAGAAATAACTAAAATCAACAAGCAGTTATTGATATGAAATTTACATCTTATATATACACCCTTTTAGGTGTTCTTTGCCTTTATGCATGTTCTGATGAAGACAATAACGGAGTAGCTTCATCGGACAGCAACGGCGTGGTGTTCTCCGCTAATATCGGAGAATACCAAACCCGTATCGCGACCGATGGCGGAAGCTGGGCTAAGGGAGACCGTATAGGTACTTATATGTACGCTGCAGGTACGGAGAATTTGATGACATTCTCCAATAATGTTCCGTACACCTGCCAGAATGAGGAGCAACTTGCCACCTTTAAAGCCGATAAACCTTTGATGTTTCCTGCGGATGGGCAGGAAGTTTCTTTCAAAGCATATTATCCTTATGTAGAAAACATCAATGAATATCTTTATCCGTTGGTGTTGGATAATCAGCAACAGGGTACCGCTCCTTATGATTTGATGTATGCCGTATCGGACGGCACACACGCTCGTACCCGCGAAGAGTCTTCTTCGATGGTGCCGCTTAACTTTTCCCATTGTTTGGCGAAGGTTATTTTGAAGCTGACCGATAAAGAGGAAAAACCGCTGCAAGCGGATGGAGAACCGATATTTCAGGGTATGAAAACACATGTGACATTAAACCTGAAGAGTGGAAATCTTTCTGCGCAAACGGCCACCGCACCTATTCAGGCTTTTCTGAATACAGATGAAAACAGTATCGAAGCGATTGTCTTTCCCGGCGAACTGACTGATAACTGTGTGGCCGAATTCTCGATTGACGGCAAAGCTTATAGCTGGATGTTCAAAGATAATACTGCCGGATTGACTTCTCTGGAAGCAGGGTATAAGTATGTCTTTTCTTTGAAAATTCTTACCGAATCGGGTACAATAGACGGCGCGGCGGATGTGGAACAGAGCGGTAGTTCTTCCACTCCGTGGCAGAATGAGACGACCACAGGAATAGCCACAGCTTCCCAATACAAACTTTATCCCTGCGATAAGGGAGCTTTTGCCGATACTGAACTGAAAATTGCGTTTACAGGAGAAGCGCCTCGGTTAGGCGCAAGCGGTTCTATCCGTATTTATCGGGCGGATAACCCTGCGGAACCGATAGATGAAATCCGCATGGATGAACGTCAGGAGCCTATTTCGGAAAATGGCGGTACTAAGTTTAATACCTGGATGGACGTTATCGGTTCGAGCGATCGTAAACTGATTGTGAACTACCATGCTGTAAAAGTGGATGGTAATGAGGTCATTATTAAACCTCACAGTCGTAAATTGGATTTTGGTACCGACTATTTTGTACTTGTAGACAAGGAAGCGATACAGCATGACGGTTTCAAAGGTATCACTACTTCCAAATGGTTTTTCACTACCCGTCCGGAACCGGAAGTGAAAACTACGGTCAGTGTAAGTCATACGGATGCGAATGCGGACTTTTATACTTTGCAAGGCGCCGTGGATTTCTTTACAAGAAATGCGGTAGAAGGTGAAAAGACCATTATGCTGGATGAAGGAAAGTTTGAAGAAATTGTCAATATCCGTAATTTGAGCAGCCTTACCGTTAAGGGAGCCGGAGCGGATAAGACCGAGATACAGTCGGACAATAACAACAACTGGAATCCGGGTATCAAAGACGGTTGCGACAGCGGCCTTGCCGATGCTCTGAAACTGGGAATGGATATTCCCTATGTCGACGGACGTAATCAGGGCGGCGGAAGAGCCGGTGTATTGATAGCCGGAAAAGCGGATAAAATTCGTTTTGAGGATGTCGGTATGCGTTGCCTGTATCCTACGAAGACGCAGGCGGAAGTGTTGTGCATTCGTAACAAGAGCGATAATGCCACGGCATTTGTACGCTGCAGATTTTATAGTCAGCAGGATACATTATTGCCGGGTGGCGGTTATAACTGGTTTTATGATTGCTATGTAGAGGGTGATACCGATTTTATCTGGGGAGGAAACTCCGCATGCCTGTTTGAAAGCTGCGAAGTCGAAATGATAACCTCCGGTGGGCGTGGCTTCAATGCGCGTGTTAAGGCAAATAATATCGGTTATGTATTTTCAGAGTGTAGTTTGACCGTTGCGGAGGGAGTGACAAAGTGCCGTTTGTTGGAAGGGTCTGATGGCACCGGAATGGTTGATAATATAACATTTGTCAATACTACGATTGATAAGGAGTTTTTCAGCGGCGGTATTAATTCTGAGGATAAGTCGATGGTTCCTATTGCAGGTTATGATGATATTCGATATAATGATGGAAATAACGTTGTATCACTCGGTGAAGACACCGGCATCAAAGACGGTTGTAAAATGTATAACTGTACGTACTATGATGGCGAAAATAAGAAGTCTGTACAGGAAAGTGGTGTTAATGGAGCAGATAGAATACATACGCTTACCCTTGAAGAGTACAATCGATACTTTAAAGACCGCTCTACCGTTTTAGGTGGTTACGCAGACACAACATGGTTCACTGAATAGTTTGCCGACACTTGTTCCTACTCTCTTCCCTGCAGTGATGTGATATTATAAGCCTTTTAATTGCATATTAAAAGGCTTATAATACTATATTAAAAGGCTTTTAATCATATCTCACTCGTAATGCCTGTCCGATATCACGGTTATGGCTGCTTCTTTTCTTTGTATTCCGAAGGGGTTACCCCTACAATCTTCTTGAAACAACGACTGAAGTATTTCGGGTCATTGAATCCCGTCATATAAGCAATCTGCGAAATATTATATTCACCGCTGTCGAATAACTGTGCCGCTCGTTTGATGCGTATCTGGCATATGAAATTCACAGGCGACAGTCCTACTATTGATTTTAGCTTCTGATAGAAGATAGTTCGGCTCAACAGGAGTTTTTCTGCGAATTGTTCGATGGTCAGATCCGGATTGTCCATCTGTTCTTCCATGAACTCCATAACTTTTTCCATAAACAGTTTGTCGTGCGGGGTTATTTGCGGCTGTGACGGTTCCGGAATGTCATCCGCCAAAGCTACGTCCTTGCCTGCGGTTAGCTTGGCCATGTACATCTCTTGCAGTTCTTTGCGCTGGCGTAAAAGAGAGGTGATACGGATTTTCAGGTAAGTGGAACTGAAAGGTTTGGTGATGTAATCGTCGATTCCGTGTTCCAATCCGGCGATACGGTCGTCCAAAGAAGCCTTGGCGGACAACACGATGATAGGAATGTGGCAGATATTATTGTTTGCCTTAATCTGCCCTATCATCTCCAGGCCATCCATTATCGGCATCATAACGTCGCTGATAATGAGGTCCGGCACATTGTCGATGGCACGTTGCAATCCTTCCTTTCCATTGGAAGCGGTTATCACATTATAGCTGCCGGACAGACTGCTCTTGAGGAAATGCCTTAATTCATTGTTATCCTCCACCACTAATATGGAATTACAGTCGGAATCAGTCATCTCCGTTTCTTCCATGTATGCGTTTTCTCCGTCTAAGCCGTTGGCTGCGGAAACGGTTTCCTGTTTGTCGTCATCCAATATGAACTCGGCTTGCATGTCTTCTTCGAACACTTTCTGTTGCAGCGGTAAGGTTACGGTGAAAGTACTGCCGACGCCCGGCTGGCTGCTTACCTGAATGCTCCCGTGGTGCATTTCCACCATTTCCTTTGCCAATGACAGGCCGATACCGGAAGAGGGTTGTAGAATGTTCTGTTTCACCAAAGACTCGAAACGTTGGAATAACACACGCTGCTTGTCGGGCACGATGCCTATTCCCTCGTCTTTCACTTCTATATCGACCGATTCTTCTTTCGGGATAACCTTTATGGTAATCGCTTTGCCGGGAGGCGTATATTTGAATGCATTGGATAGCAGATTAAAGAATATTTTTTCAAATTTGTCCTTATCTACCCATCCGTAAACAGACTGTACAGGTGTCACCAGCCGGTAATCCATATTTTTCTCTTTGGCGATTAGTTTGAAGTTGTCCATTGATTTCCGTAACAATGAAATCAAGTCTTTCTTTTCTACCAACAGCTTCATTTTCTGGTTTTGTATCTTACGGAAATCCAGTATTTGGTTCATCAGGTGAAGCATGTGCTCGGTGTTTTGATGCACTACGGTAAGATATTCGCGTGCGGTGGGCGAGAGCGGTTCATTCTCCAGTACTTCTGCGACGGGACTGCTGATTAGGGTTAAAGGTGTGCGCAGCTCATGAGAGATGTCGGTGAAGAAACGCAGTTTGATGTCGGTGAGCTGTTTTTCCATATCTACCCGGTGACGCAGGCGGTATATGTAGAATAGCACATAAACAATCGTTGCCGTGAAAAGGATGAATAGCATGGAATAGAACACCCATGCCCAGTAAGTTTCCCAGAAAGTGGGGAGTACTCGTACGGGAAGGGAATATATGTTGTCCGTCCATACACCGTCGCTATTGGTGGATTTGACCTGGAGACGGTATTCTCCGGCCGGCAGGTTGATGTAGCTTGCCGAACGGTTGTTGCCGGCTTCATTCCACTCTTTCTCCAATCCTTCCAGGCGATAAGCATATTGAATGTGCTCGGGAGCGACATAATCAAGAGCGGCAAACTGAAAAGTGACGTTTCTTTGCGATGCTTTTAACTCCAGCTCGGCCAGATTGTCAATCGACTGCTCAACCGGATGCCCCTGTATCCTGAGGTTGGTAAAGATGATTGGCGGTACATAACTGCTTTTTTTCATCTTGTCGGGCATTACCTCCAAGAAACCTTTATCGGTTCCTAAAACAATTTGGTGACGGGCGTTTATTACGGGTAAGGCTTCCGAGAAATTGAAGTCTTGATAAGTTGAATTTAGCTGATAGTTCTCGAATGTTTCTTTATCAGGGTTGAACTTGGACAATGCTATCTCGGACACGAACCATAGCTGACCGGAGTTATCTTCTATCATGGAAAGCATTAAATCCGAAGCCAATCCGTCCTTCTTGTCATATCCTTTGAATTGGATATCCTCTCCAAGCAGTGGTCCGGATATGATTTTATTGACTCCTCCGGTAAAGCTCATTACGTACGTCGTATTATGCCTGTCTGTGTAAATCTGCATAATATCGTTTGCGTTCAGACTGTGAGTATCACCCGTCCGGTGATTGTTCCTGTAAAATTTGATTTCTTCGGGACGCTTGAAGTCGCTCGCAAACGTAATTAATCCGCTGGTGGTTCCTACAAAAATAACTCCTTCGGGGCCGCCTGCGATGTTACGTATTTTTGTTCCGTAGGTTGTGGGGTAATTTTTCAGTTCGTTATTGCAGTTGATAAATTGTATCTCTCCATTTCCGGTTTGTTTTATCAGGTTCAGTCCGCCGCCGAAACATCCTACCCAGATACGTTTACGGGTGTCCTGGAAAATGGTGTAAACGTCGTTGCCGCTAATGCTGTAAGGCTCTTCGGGGTTGTACTGATAGTGATGAACGGAGTATTTGCCGGTATCTTGTTTTTTTAGCAAATAGAGACCGGAACCTTTACTTCCCATCCATATGTTGTGCTCTTGGTCTTCCATGAAATCATAGATATCTTCAAAAAAATGCGCCTGTTCCTTGATGATATCGCCTTGTTTGGAAAGATAGCCTTCCAAGTTCCCGTCGGGAGCATATATGCGGACATGGTTTGATTTTGATGCGCTCCAGAGCCGCCCGCCGCTGTCGCGCAGGAAAGCGCGTGTTTCGGCTTCATGATCGGTTTGATTGAAATGGAAACTTTGCGGTGAGAAACTTAATTTGTAGACGCCGCGCGCACTGGCCATCCAGGCATTGCCCTGATTGTCGATGGTGTGAACTCGGACTAACGGGCTGAAGATGGATTTGGGATGATTTATATCTATTACCAATGGTTTGAGTTTCTTTTCTTTTCTGTCATAATAGGAGAAATTTCCTTCGGTGGGTAACATCCATAAGGTGTTTGTGTTGTCTTCAAAGATTATTTTACGGCTTTTGCGTTCATGTTTAACCAACTCGTCCCGGGGAGTAACCAGATGCTCTTTTTCATTGGCGGCCATGTTGAGGCGGATAATGCCCGGCGTATTCGAGAATACCCAGATATCTCCATGCCGGTCTTGGTAGACGGATTCTACGTAGTTGGAGTGTTGAGTGGGAGTTTGGATGTTTATCTGACGGAACTTGTTGTTGCCGGGGGTATAGAGTATGAGTCCGTTATCTGTTGCCAATGCCAGCGTATCTTTTCCGATGATTGTCAGATTGGCGATGTTCCGGTACGGATAGGGGACATCTATGAATTTCAGTTGGCGGGTTTTGAAATCATAGCCGGCCAGTTTGCCGTGTTCGGCGGCAAGATAGATGTTTTCTTTCCATTGGATGATGTGACGGAACGGGAAGTCTGTGTCCAATGTCTTTTTCCCGACGATAGTGATGCCTTTGTCGGTCAGTACCCATTCGTCTTCTTCGGAGTCCTGAAAGACCGTATAGACTTGATTGCCTTTCAGGTTGCCATTGAAGATGGAATAAGGCGAGATGCCTTTTCCGTCCTTGCACTGTTGCTCGTCGGCACGGTAAGTATATCCGTCTTTACAAAGTATCCAGGCAATTCCCTTTTTCAGCGAGAGAATACGTATGACATGGTTCGAATGATTGAGAGACCGGGTAAGCGGTTGGAGGACGTCTATGAATTTCTCGGTTTTGACATCGAACAGGCATGCTTGTCCGTCATACGTAGTACACCAGATATCGCCGTATTTACTTTCTACAATGTTGCCTATACGGTTACTTTCGAAAGAGTAGGTCGTTTCTTGGAATATTTTGTAGTTTTTGAACGTGTAACCGTCAAACTTGTTTATCCCATTCCAGGTACTGAACCACATAAGCCCTTTTTGGTCTTGCAGAATACTCATCACGTTGCCTTGTGCAAGGCCGTTACTGACTGAGAAGTATTTAATCTGGCATACCGGTTGGGAAACAACGGATAACACGACTGACAGAAAGAAGAAGAAAAAGCTAAGCCGCTTCATAGTCATTATTTTAAAGTTTAAGCAAAAATAATGAAATGCGTTCAGAAGAAAAACAGAAGGGTGGATTTTACATAAAAAATCCACCCTTTCCCTTATTTTGTCCTCTATCTTACTATGTTGCGCCTTACTTTATAGCTTTGACAAACGCTCTTCTACGCTTATGCTGTTCGGTCTTGAAGTATTCCCATTGTGCCTGTACCTTGCCGTTCAGTTCCAGTTCCGGATTGCTTTCCGCAAACACGAAGCCCAATTTCTGATAGACAGGGATTAAATCGGAGAATAGCAATGCGTTTACGCCCTTGTTCTGATACTCGGGCTTCACGGCTACCAGCAGCAAATCCAGCATTTTGGCGCGACGTTTCATAAACAGGGCTTTCAGCAGGTGATACCAACCGAAGGGCAGCAGACGTCCATGAGACTTCTGCAAAGCTTCTGACAGGGAAGGCATGGAGATGCCTACCGCCACCAGTTTGTCTTCGGCATCTGTAACCAGCGTCACCATGCGAAGGTCCAGAATAGGCAGATACATTTTTACGTATTGATCAATCTGGCGTTGTGACAAGGCGGAATAGCCATACAGCGGACTGTATGCTTCATTCATCAGTTCAAAAATAGCCTGTCCGTAGTCGCGGGCAATCTTCTTGGCGGAAGAATACTTTTTGATTTTGAGGTTATATTTGCGCTGGATGAGTTCTGAAATGCGCTTATGCTTGTCGGGTATGGCATCCGGAATATAAATCTTGTATTCTACCCAGTCGGCGTCTTTCTCGAAGCCCATGCGTTCCATGTGTTGCGGGTAGTAGGGGTAATTATAAGTGGTTGCCATTGTGCTGAGCTGGTCGTAACCTTCGATAAGCATACCTTCCGCATCAAAATCGGTAAAGCCTAGCGGACCCTGTATGTGGGTCATACCCCGCTCTTTACCCCATTCTTCGACGGTACGTATAAGGGCTTCCGATACTTCGGGGTCGTCGATAAAGTCAATCCAGCCGAAACGTACTTCTTTCTTATTCCAGGTCTGATTGGCTTTATTGTTGACAATGGCTGCTACGCGTCCTACGATTCTATCATCCTTATAAGCAAGAAAATAGTCGGCTTCGCAAAACTCGAAAGCGGCGTTTTTCTTCTTGTTGAAGGTGTTGAGCATATCATCGTAGAGGTCGGGTACTGAATACGGATTGTTTTTGTATAGTTTGTAATTGAAGCGGATAAACTGTTTCAGCTCCTTTTTCGTAGAGACCTTTTTAATTGTAATTGCCATAGTTGTATGTTGTTATGAGTGGGCAAAGATACATGAAAATCTTTAAACTACGCTGCCTTACAGGCTATAAATGAGGAATGCCGTATATGCAATGTAGCAAAGTACCATAATGCTTCCCTCGATACGGGTAATGGTGCGTTTGGCAAAGAACAGTCCGAAGAGCCAAAGCAGAATGCCCGACCCTACCAGTACCCATAAGTCCGAGTTGGTAATGCCCGTCAGGTGTAAAGGTGTGATGGATGCGCTGCAACCTAATACGAAGAATACGTTGAACAGGTTGCTGCCCACTACGTTGCCAATGGCTATTTCCGGGTTCTTCTTCAAGGCTGCTACAATGGATGTGGCAAGCTCGGGCAGTGACGTTCCGCCGGCCACAAGCGTCAGTCCGATAACGGACTCGCTTACTCCCAGACTGCGTGCAATGCCGCTTGCGCCGTCTACGAAGAAGCTGCCGCCGGCAATAAGCGCACCGAGGCCACCCAAAATGTAGAGAGTGGATTTCCAGAGCGGCAATTGCTTGATATTCCCGTCATTACCTGCCGTTTCTTCGGGGGTACGCGAGGCAATGGCAAAAGTGTAACTCAGAAAGATGGCGAAGAAACAGAGTAACAGCAGTCCGTCGGTAATGCTGAGGATGTTGGCTTCGTCTCCATTCAGAAATACGTCGTTGGCACAAACCAGCAAAGCTATGGAAGAGAGGATGCACAAAGGAATTTCTTTTTGCAGCGTATTCCGGGTCACGGCAATCGGGGCGAACAGTGCGGTACAGCCTACAATCATCAGTGTATTGAAAATGTTGCTTCCTACGACATTGCCGATAGCTATATCCGCGCTTCCTTTCAAGGCGGAAGATACGCTGACCGTCAGTTCCGGGGCAGACGTTCCGAAAGCGACGATTGTCAGTCCGATAACGATGTTGGGTATACGGAAACGTTGGGCTACGGACGCAGCTCCGTCCGTCAGTCCGTTGGCACCTAATAGAATGAGGAGAAGTCCTCCTACGAGTAACAGAATGTTCATGGAATCTATTTTTGCGGGCAAAGATAATGTAAAATTCCGATTAAGAGAGTTTAAGAGGGAATCCGTTTTACTTCTGCGGGAATGAAGAATTTGTTTAAACCGATAGCGGAATGGAATGAACAGGTTCATTTTTTATGAAATATGAAAAACATTCTGTATGTTTGACGTTTTATTTAAAGTAACCATATTATAACAACCAATAAAATATTTTGAGATGAGAGGGATTCGCGCCTTGTGGCTGATGCTGATGTTACTGACAGCCGACGGAGTTTCTGCCCAATTGGTAGAGAAAGTGCTTCGTGCCATAGAAGGAGACAGCTTGGCTCCGGTTGCAACGATAAAGGCAGACTCGGATTCTGCGGTATCACTGTCGGCAATCAAGCAGGAGTTGGAAGCAGCCCGGCTGAATGAAGCCAACCTGCGTATGGAAATGGAGCAACTGAGGCTTGCCAGCTATGCGGCCGACTCCGTAAAACACTTGCAGCAGAAACAGCGCATCGACTCCCTGCGTAAAGTGACTCCCGGCGTTCCGGTGGTGGTAGAGGGAGATACGCTGTTCTATCTCTATGCCAAGCGTGGCGGCCATACTCCCCAGCAACGTGCCGAGATGGATGCCGCTGCCATATTGGAATTGGGTAAACGCTTTAATCTGCGTCCCGATTCACTGTATATGGAAAGCAGCGATATCGTTACCGACCTTATGTATGACAATAAAGTCATCGCTTCCTTTATCGACCAGGACGGATTGTGGGAGAACTGTACCCGTGACCGGTTGGCTGCCCACAACCGTAAAGTTATTGTCGATAAGTTGAAAGAAATGAAAGATGAGCACGGTCTGTGGCAGTTGGGCAAGCGTATCCTGTATTTTGTCTTGGTGCTTGTAGGGCAATATTTCCTTTTCAGACTTACCATCTGGCTGTTTAAGAAACTGAAAGTGCGGATACAGAGGTTGAAAGATACTAAATTAAGGTGAGTTCTATCAATTCAATTTATCCTCTTGTAT
>ERZ791917.896-NODE-896-length-21217-cov-7.893725_pt1 | contig 21217 bp, 17 predicted proteins | sample MGYA00510138_ERZ791917 | MGnify/ENA primary metagenome ERZ791917 (study PRJEB30046, sample SAMN00792102) | human gut metagenome | study: EMG produced TPA metagenomics assembly of the A metagenome-wide association study of gut microbiota in type 2...
CTCCTTCTACGTAGTAGGCGCCACGTGGATCGCCTCCTACGGCGGCCACGACAGTGTAGACTACATTGCAGGCCTCCTCGAAAAAAATAAAAAACGGAACCAGCCCGGCCAAGACGCATTGCGCCTAGCCGGCGACAGCCTCGGCCAATTAGCCGGCTAGGCGGCTATAAGCTGAAGATAAGAGCCTGACAGGAATGTTGTGCCCGAAACGGAGGCGTGCAGGGATACTTCTTTCCCAGTCTCTTCTGTATACAAGAAGAGCGGCATCCTCTGTGTAAAGGATACCGCTCCAATCGCGTATGGTACGGGGATTCTCTGCGTATGGTCCGCAATCTGGCTGTTTAATGCCATTGCCTGTTGTCTTGGTACGTACCGTCAGCAGCAGCCGCCGTCGCTATCGGTTTTCGTTGCCGCAGGCGCGACGCCAAAGGCACCGTAGTGTACGGAGCGGTCGCCGTAGACCGTAAAGGCAGAGGCAAAGCGTGTTTCTTCCAGCATGGAGGCCAGGTTACCGCTGACCAGCATGGGTTTGCCCGTGACAAAGTGGTTGTACATATCGAAATCATAGCCGTGGGGATGGTTAGGAATCGTGCCGTTGTAGATGGCAACTTGTCCGTAATCTTCACAGGCATCTTCCAGGTCCGGCAGCTTGAAGGCCCGGACAGTGCGTTCCGAGAAATAAGCGAAGCCCACCTTTTGCGTGATTTCTTCATTGCCCAGATCGAAGTCACGGATATTCATGTACACAAAGTCCATGAAACCGGCTTTGCGCAGGAGGCGGCGAAAATCTTCATAATACATAGCGCCACTAATGCATTCTCCGTGCAGGACAGGATCGGCGTAGAGCGCTGCCGGAATGCGCCGGTCTGTGAAGACATCGGAGAAGTAGAGCTCGCCACCCGGTTTGAGTACGCGCCAGATTTCCTTGAATACTTCTTCTTTATACGGAGACAGGTTGATGACGCAGTTAGAAATGACGACGTCTACCGAGTTGTCTGCAAGGCCCAGGGATTTCAGGTCTTCTATGTAGCCTTTCTTGAAGGTCACATTGGAGCTCTTGTAGCCAAAGCGTTTGTACTGCGCTTCTGCGTGCCGCAAGGCAATGTCTAACTGTTCCTGCGTCATGTCGACGCCAATGACGTGGCCTTTTTCGCCAACGAGTTTCGCAGCGACGTATACATCACGGCCTGTGCCGCAGCCCAAATCCAGCACGGTCATGCCGTCAAGCAGGTCGGGAATCGGCGAGCCACAGCCATAGTAATGTGTGACGATTTCATCATCGATCAAGGCCAATGCTTCTTTTACCTGCTTCGGTAAGGCACTGCCGCAACAACAGGCTTTGGTTTTCAGATCCTTCGTCCCGTCCAGGACCTTGCCATAGTATTCTTTTACATTTTCAATAATTTCATTCATCGGTAGTTCCTCCTGTTTCAACACAGTCACATGATTTTTCACCAGTACAGTCTGCCGTCAGGCCCAGGCTGACAAAAAAGCTGCCAAACTGGCCGAGTGTGTCCTTGTTCAACGAATAATAATGCCATTTTCCTTCCTTGCGGTCCCAGATGAGCTGGCAGTCACAAAGAACATGCATATGGTGGGATAAGGTTGGCTGGGTAATTTCAAAGTGTTCCAGCAGATGGCAGGCGCACATTTCGCCATCCTTCAGTTTTTGCAGAATCTCCAGGCGAATAGGACTGCTAAGGGCTTTGCATATGTTGGTAAGTAGTATTGTATCCATAAACATCTCCTCGTATAGATGGCCGTCTATGTAATGAGCATACCATTTACATAGATGATTGTCAATGTATTGAAGTGAAAAATGGCAAGTAAAGGCGCGACGTGAAGTCCGTTTGGCCTATCCACAGGCCTGACAGCTGAAGAAATACGTGGTGGATAGCAAAACAGGACCTCAACCGTTGCAGTCGAGGTCCTGTGAACACAGAATTCAAATAGGGGAATGAGCGTGACATTACAGTGCCATTCTTATTTTTCCATATTGAGATTGATGAAATCTTTGATTTCGGCGTACGAATCGATGCTGTCCTGCAGGTCAGGAATGCAAAGGGCGAAGTCGTGGGACATGGCCGGATAGACCGTGAGTGTGACTTTTACGCCGTCGTTTGCAGCTTTTTCCGCTAATTTCGTAGCGTCATCGAGGAAGAGTTCATAGCTGCCGGTCTGGATGAGCATGGGCGGTAAGCCTGTCAGGTCGCCGTGGAGCGGTGACAGACGGACATCGCTGAGCTTCATACCTGCCGGAGCATAGGTCGGATGGTTGATTTCGTGGAACATGACCTTGTTCGTTTCGCCGAGGACCAGATCCTTTTTCACATTGCCCTGACGGGACGGAGATTTCGTTTCCAGCGTCGTCCAGGGCGAATCTAAGACGTAGAGGCCCGGCTGGGGCAGGTTTTCTTCCTTCAATTTCAAGGCCAGGGCTAAGGCCAGATTACCGCCGGCAGAGTCACCGAAGACGATAATCTGCTTTGCCGGCGTACCTTGCTTGAGGATGTACTGGTAGGCTGTCAGTGCGTCGTCCAGGGCAGCAGGATACTTGTTTTGCGGCGCCAGGCGGTAATTGACCATATACGTAGCTTTGGCCTGAGACAAGACGGCCTGACGAACGGCAAGGTTCTTATAACCGTTGTGCAGGGGGACGATATAGCCGCCACCGTGGAGCTGCAGGACCGTACGATCTGCTGAGCCTTGAGGATTTTCCAGCTTTTCCAGCTTCAGGCCCTTTTCGGTAACCGTCGTATACGACCAGCCATCTGGTGCTGTAAACGCAGCGGGCACAGCGTCCTTTGCCGGATGGAACATGGCGTCCATGGTCTTGGCGACATAGGCCTGTTTGGCTGCATTATCCAGTTGTACGCCCTGGGCCGGTAAAGACCAGGCCGGTGCGGCGTAGGCCGGCGCATACGTACCGGTTACAAGGCCCAGGCCCAAGACAGCTGCTGCGAGTACATGATTCCATTTTGTATTCAAGTTAAAACCTCCTAACTTGACCTTCGTCCCGAGAGAACGAATAGCCGTATAGGTTATAGTATACGCGTTATAGTAGTCTCTAAGTCAAGAGCTGCTGAAAAATCAATGAGCTGTCCTTGCTTTTTCTTCTGACAAAAAAGATGGTATAATGAGCGCATCAGTTGTATGAATTGAAGTCATTATATTTTGTAATAAGGAAGTGTTGTAGTGTGGAAGACAAAGAGTTGATTGAAGTCGCAAGGAAATATCGTGAATTTTCGTATAGTCCCTATTCCAAATTCAAGGTAGGCGCAGCCGTACTAACGAAGCAGGGCCATGTGTATGGCGGCTGCAATATCGAAAACTCCAGTTATCCCGTGACGAATTGCGCAGAGCGCACGGCAATTTTTAAAGCCGTTTCGGAAGGGGAGAAGGAGTTTGCTGCCCTTGCCGTGATTGCCGATACGGAAGGCCCGTGTTCTCCTTGCGGTGCGTGCCGCCAGGTCATGGGCGAGTTCCACATCAATAAGATCATCATGGCCAATTTGCACGGAGCTGTGAAGGTCGTCACCTTAGAGGAACTGCTGCCATACGCGTTTTCCTCAAATGACCTCGAAGCATTTTAAGGATAAGGAGAGAAACATGTTTTTCGCAATCAATCTGCTCGGCATTCTGGTCTTTTTGGCCCTGGGCGTCCTCTTTTCTAAGAAACGCAAGGAGATCCAGTGGCGCTGCGTAGGAGTATTGCTGCTCCTCAATTTTTTTTATCGCCTGGTTCTTGACGACCTTTCCCATTGGCCGGGAAATCGTATCCGGTGCGGCGGCAGCCTTTGTCTGGCTCATCAACGTCGCTTATGAAGGGATCGCCTTTGCTTTCCCCGACTGGGTCCGTGTGAAGCAAATGAATTTCTTCACATCTGCCTTGCTGCCCATCATCATGATCGTACCGCTTTTTGACATCCTGACCTACATCGGTGTCCTGCCCTTTGTCATCAAATGGATCGGCAAGGGGCTGGCGTTCATTACGCGTACGCCGAAATTCGAGACCTTTTTTGCTATTGAAATGATGTTCCTGGGCAATACAGAGGCCCTGGCCGTTTCGACGCTGCAGCTCAAGCAGATGAAAGCCGAGCGTAACCTGACGCTGGCCATGATGTCCATGAGCTGCGTTACGGCAGCCCTCATCGGCGTCTATACCCACATGATGCCGGCGGCGTACATCCTGACGGCCGTACCGCTGAATTGCATCAATGCCCTCATCGTCACGAATATCCTGCATCCCGTCCGGGTCTCTGCTGCAGAAGATATCGTAGCAAAGATTGATAGTGCCGAGCGACAGCCTTTCTTTTCCTTCCTCGGCAGCTCCATCATCGGTGCCGGTCGCCTGGTGCTCATCATCTGTGCGAACGTCATCGCCTTCGTAGCCCTGGCTGCCTTGATTGACAAGCTGCTGGTGCTCATTCACCCGTCCATTACCTTGGAAAATATCCTCGGCTGCATCCTATTCCCCTGTGCCTGGCTGCGGGGCCTCGATACAGGCGAAGCCTTTCAGCTGGCCCAGTATATGGGAACGAAGCTCATTACCAATGAGTTCGTCGTCATGCTGAGCGTACAAGACAGCATGGCAGGCTTTAGCACCCACATGCAGGGCGTCTTGACTGTATTCATCACCTCCTTTGCGAATTTCTCGACCCTGGGCATGATCATCGGCTGCTTCAAAGGCATTGTCGATGAGGAAAAAAGCGACCTCATTTCCCGTAACGTGGGCTACATGCTCCTATCGGGCATCCTCGTATCTCTGCTCTCCGCCGGTATAGCCGGCTTGTTCATCTGGTAAGCAGCCAAAAGGACCTCTGACCTAAACAGGCCGGAGGTCCTTTTTTGCGGTTCTTCATTAGTAATCTTGTATACCCGATGATTTGACAAGGTTTGCATCCTAATGGGAGTCTTATTTCATATTCGCGTTCACGAAATCGCGGATTTCAGCAAAGCTGTCTACGCTGTCTTGGAGTTCCGGTATGCAGAGGGCAAAGTCGTGAGACATGGCCGGATAGACCGTGAGAGTGACTTTGACGCCGGCAGCGGCGGCTTTTTGGGCCAGTTCTATAGCCTCATCGAGAAACAGTTCGTAGCCTCCGGCTTGGATGAGCATAGGCGGCAGGCCTGTGAGGTCGCCGTGGAGTGGCGAGATACGGGGATCACTGAGCTTCATGCCTTTGGGAACAAAGGAGGGCGCATTGATTTCCCGGAACATAGCCTCGTTGATCTTGCCCAGGACCATGTCCTGATCGACATGATTCTGACGTGATGGGGACTGTGTCTCGGCTGTGGCCCACGGTGAATCCAAGATCAGGAGTCCCGGCTGGGGCACGTGTTCATCGCGCAGCTTCTGCGACATAGCCAGGGCCAGATTGCCACCGGCAGAATCACCGAAGACAATGATATCCTGGGGCCGTATCCCTTCTTTGACGATAAACGTATACGCCGTCAAGGCGTCATCCAATGCGGCAGGGTATTTATATTCCGGTGCCAGCTTGTAATCTACCATATAGGTCTCTCTGGCATTGGCCAGGACAGCCTGCTGTACGGCAATGTGACGGTAGGCATTCGTCAGTGGCGCAATATATCCGCCGCCATGGAGCTGTAACACCGTACGCGCAGGTGAACCTTGGGGATTGACCAGCTTTTCTATCTTTACGCCCTTTTCTGTGATCTGCGTGTACGACCAGCCATCCGGCGCCGTAAACGCCGCAGGAGCCGTCTTCTGAGCCTTGTGAAAGGCCGTATACATCCGATCCGTCACATAGGCCTGCTTGGCCGCACGATCCAGCTGTACACCCTGAGCCGGCAAGGACCAGGCCGGTGCGGCGTAGGCCGGGGCATAACTGCCCGTAACCAACCCGACACCCAAAATAGCTGCCGCTACTATCCGATTTACTCTGTGCTTCATAAAAAACCTCCTTGAGAAATTTTTTCCCGTATATCTTTATTATATGACAAAGACAGTAGGAGAGGTCAAGGAAGTGAGTAAACCAGCTGGCTGGTCTTTGTGCCACAGACACCTTGCCTTCACGGGGGATGAGGCGAAACAGGGCGAGCTCACGGCCTGGATCCGCGTACGTACTTATGGTAAATCAATAATCGATACGAAAAAATAATAGACCAGCTACCGCTAAAACATCTTGCAATTACATTATTATTTGTTATACTATATAAAGAATTATTTAGAGTGACAAAAAAACTCACTATTTTCTACGCACTGGCTATATGCGGTCTTAGGTTAGTATGCTTTGCCTGGCCATACGATAGGTCTTTGCTGGTCCATACGTGGGAAAGGCAGGTTATTGCAAGTGAAGGTATTAGCGATAAATGGCAGTGCACGCAAGGCTGGAAATACGGCAATCTTGTTACACACTGTAGGCGATGTATTGAAGGAGGCAGGCATAGACGTAGAAATAGTGTCCTTTGCCGAACAGATTATTGAACCTTGCCGGGCTTGTTGGGCTTGCAGCGATACAGGCCAGTGTGTTCATCAGGAGGATCTGTTTCCGGAAATCTTTAAAAAAATGGAAAAGGCTGACGGCATTCTTTTGGGCTCGCCTGTGTATGCCGCTAACGTTACGGCCAACATGCAGGCCTTTTTGGAACGGGCTGCACACATAGCTGATACAAACCCGGGCTTCTTAGCCCATAAAGCAGGGGCAGCCGTCGTGGCTGCCCGACGGGATGGCGCCTTAGGAGCACTGGATACGATGAACCATTTCTTCCTTACCCATGAAATGTACATTGCCGGGTCCCGTTATTGGAACGTCGCCTATGGCCAATTACCGGGAGATGTACGCTACGATCCGGAAGGCATGGCCACCATGAAGAGCCTGGGCCACAGCCTGGTCTACCTCTTGCGCTCTCTAAAAGGAGTACCGGTTTGGCAAAGACCTGCCCGGATTCCGGTGCAGGCCTATAGCAATCCTTGAAAAAAAGACGAAAGCATCTGTCGCGTGATGGCAGATGCTTTTTTTGCATTTCACTCGCTCAAGAGGGGCATGATACCTAACAAATCCGCCGAAAAAAAAAACGACGGATTTGTGGCCAGCATCATGGCCCTGGACCGCCGCATCCGCAATGGCGCGGGCCGCGGCAACAGCGATGACAAGCGGGGAGTTATAAAAAATTAAGGGGATAAAGCCGCAGCCATTCATTGACAAAGCATAACGAATCCTTCTAAAATTACAATAAGATGTAAATCTTTTACGTGATACAGGAGGGCATTAGTTGTGAACGACTGGGAAAAAAGGATACTCAACATCATAGAAGAACATCCCGGCCTCACAGCGAAGGAGATTGGGAAATACACAGGCGATGATCCCAAAGAGGTGCGGACTGCATTGTACGGGCCGCTGCAAAAGTATTGTTACCGTCGTGCCTACTACTGGTATCCGCAGGAACAGGCCCCCGTTGAAGACGGTAAGGCAGGTACGCCGGATGCACGCTTATCGTCGCTCTGTCACTACTATCTCGATTGTATGGCCATCCAGGAAAGCGATGGCGTCAAAGGCCCCTTACATGCAGACACGGACTTGCCCTACGCAGAGCTCAAGGAACTGGAAATCGATAGTACAGATGCCAATGTAGCCCGGCTTATTCGTAAGGTATCAGCAGGCAGACATCTCACGGCTTACGTTGGCTATCCGGTGCTTGTAGAGAAGGTTCTCAACAGGCAGCGTAAAGAATGGGAATGGCAAATAGCACCTGTTTTTCTCTTTCCTGTCGAGATTCACGGTGGCGCTGTCTATAGAAGTACTGTTCCTTCTATAAACCGGGAAGTTGTACGGCAGTATTCATCTCATGGCAGTGAAAGTCTCGATCAAAACCTGATCCGCCTGGAAACGGAATTGGGACTGAACAACCGTGATTTCGTGGTGGATATAGAAGAAATGACGTGTCTCTTAAGGGAGATACGCGATTGGAACTGGCGGGAACCGTTGGATTCGCAGGTACTGCATACAGAACCGCCTCTTGCGTCGCTAACGGAGGAAGGTATTTACAACAAGGCCGTCTTTATCGTTTCAGAATTGGCGCCCTATACACAGGGCCTGGCACAGGAATTAGAGGCCTTATCTAAATTGCCGGCAGAGGCGTATAAAGGAACAGCCTTGTATGACTGGATATACGAGCAGACCCAGGATGGTGAAACGGATAATGCTGACGTTACGCCGCTCCTGGAAGTCCTGCCCATGAATTCTGAGCAGGAAGCGGCTATCCGCTGTGCCCTGGAGCATAAACTCACCGTCGTCACCGGCCCGCCGGGAACCGGTAAATCCCAGGTCGTAACGAATCTCCTGATCAACGCTGCCTGGCGCGGTAAAAAGGTACTCTTTACGAGCCGTAATAACAAGGCCGTCGACGTCGTAGAAGAACGAGTTAACGCCTTAGGTGCCAGTCCTATTATGGTACGCATTGGACCCAATCAGTACGCCCGTCATTTGGCAGAACAGGTGAGCAGGCTTCTGACCTATAACGCCGATGAAAAGGATGTAGAAGAGTACGAATTCTATACGAAGCGCTACGACGAAGAGCTGGCCCGATATGAAGACCTGAGGCGGCAAAAGCAGGCTGTCATGGACCTGCGTAACGAAGCAGACCATTTGGAACGACAGGTCTGCGACTTGCGTCCTGCCTGGGGACCTTTGTTTTCTACGCTTTCGACGGCTGCAGTCAGCCAATGTGCTGCTACGTTAGAAACGTACCAGTGCGCCTATGATCAATGGTACAAGGGACAACATACATTTCCGTCTAAGCTTTTTTGGTTTCTTTGGGGCAAAGGGAAGACCGGGGCGCTTCAAGCGGCTCTAGACCAGGTCAGAGCGTGTTTCACAGCGTATGGGCAGCCAGGTGTGCCACTTCAGGGCGATGTACCCAATGAACAGGAACACGAGCAGCTTTGTACGGCAGTAAAAAAGCTCGCCGGCCATATGGAAAAGATTGCCGCTTATAACGAAGCCAGGAAAGCCCTGACAGAGGCACCACCGCTGGAACAACTGGACCGAAGCCTGGTAAGGATGAAGGCAAACTTAGCCGAAATTGGCAAAAAACGGTGGCAAGCGTGGCTCCTGGCCAGGCCCATACAGATTACAGCGCAGCAACGGCAGGATATGCACGCCTACATTGCTGCCGTGCAGCTGGCAAAAAATGTCGATTGCTCTGATTTTCCTGATTTCCAACGTAAATACCGCCAATTACAGCGAAAGATGACTGATTTTTTGCCTTGCTGGGCCGTGACAGCTCTGTCTGCCAGACACCGTATTCCCTTTGAACCAGGTCTCTTGGACCTGGTGGTCATCGATGAAGCGAGCCAGTGTGACATTGCTTCTATGCTGCCTATGCTGTATCGGGCGAAGCGTGCTGTCATCATTGGCGATCCGAAGCAGCTGCCTCATATTAGCAATGTGTCCAACCGGCAGGATTTGTATTTAGAGCAGAAATACGCTGTGTCACTAAACTGGGCCTTTTCTGCTGTGTCCCTTTACGACTTGGCGAGCAGCCTCTCCCAGACCGGACAAATATTGACCTTGCGGGATCATCACCGCAGTTATGCCGACATTATTGGCTATTCAAACGCTGAATTCTACGCTGGCAAGCTGCGCGTAGCTACGCAGAGCCAGCTGTTGCACTGTCCGGAAGGATTGGCACCGGGCATCCACTGGCTAGCGTGTGCAGGCAAGACAGAACGACCGCCTCAGGGCAGTGTGTATAACACAGTAGAAGCAACGGCTGTCGTCGAGGCCCTGCGGCAGTATGTCATCGACACAGGCTTTACGGGTTCTGTCGGCGTCGTTACGCCCTTTAGAGCTCAGGCTAAGCTGATTAACAGGCTTATCGGCCAGGATCCTTTTTTGTATAGTTCTCTTGACAAGAATCATTTGCTCATCGATACGGTCCACAGATTTCAAGGCGACGAACGGGACGTCATCTTTTTCTCACCAGTCATTTCTAACGGCACAAAGGAGGGCGCCCTGCGTTTCCTCGAAAGCAGTGGTAACCTCTTCAACGTTGCTGTGACCCGCGCTAGAGCTGCCCTGATTGTCGTCGGTGATGAAGCTTATTGTGCCGAACACGGTGCATCCTATTTGCAACATTTCGTAGCCTACGTCCGCCAGCTGAACCAGAACCGGTCCGGAGAAAATATCCCTGCGCCTATCTATCCTGCCGGCCGGGATTATCCGCCTGTATCTAACGAAGATCAGGTTTCCCTTTGGGAACGCGCGTTTTATACGGCACTTTACGATGCCGGTATCTGCACGATTCCCCAGTATCCAGTAGAGAAGTACAAACTTGATCTGGCGCTTATAGACGGTACGCGGCATTTAGACATTGAAGTCGACGGCGAAATGTATCACCGGGACTGGAACGGCGAACTCATGTACCGCGACCAGCTTCGTAACCAGCGCCTCTTTGAACTCGGCTGGGACGTTAAACGCTTTTGGGTCTGCCAAATCCGCGACGACAGCGACGGATGCGTAAAAGAAATCAAGAAATGGCTGGGAAAATAAGGCACTTTTGTATACGTTCGTATACTTGTAAGGCTCCTCATTGACACGTATGATATCTATATCAAATTAGGCGATTGATATAGAAATACATGAGAAAGTGGGGAAACGGTATGCAAAAGCGGTATAAATTTATATCTTATTCTATATTGGCGGCCATACTCAGTACAGGTATGGGCGCCCTGCCTGTTTACGGGGCAGGTGATGTGATCGGGCAGACCCAGTCCGTTGCCGGGCACAGTCCGGAGTCGGTCTATGGCGGTCATGCTACGGATACAGGTGCCAGTGCGTTGCGCAATACGCTGATTCTTGAGACAACTGCAGAAGAGCTGAGTATTGCCTACGGCGGTTTTTCCTTATCTGGAGCTGCAGAGCAGAATACGCTGGAAATTTCCTCCGGCAGTTTGGCCGCAACCGACGTCTATGGCGGCTATGTCAGCAAAGGCACGGGAACGGTCAAAGAAAACAACGTGATCATGAACGGCGGCCTGATCAAAGGCGCCTTGTACGGCGCGTATACGGCTGCCGGCATGGCGCAGGAAAACCAGGTGTCGGTTAGTGCTGGCACGGTAAAGGAAAATGTGTACGGCGGCTATAGTTACCGTGGCTCCGCCCAGGGCAATGACGTACGCCTTAGCGGCAGCACGGTCGTAGGTGACGAGGAGGATTTTGATAACGGCAATGTATACGGCGGTGTCAGTTACAGCGGGGCGGCTCTGGCCAATAGCGTGACCTTAGAGGACAACGTACAGGTGTATAATTCTGTCACCGGAGGGCAGGTCGATGGAGAAGATAGCACCGGTGCCGTTACGGGTAATACCGTCACCATGACCGGCGGAACCGTTGCCGCAGACCTCCAAGGTGGCCTGACCTATGGTACCGGCCTGGTTTCCGATAATACGGTAAACTTTAGTGGCGGTGCCGTTGCAGGCAGTGTCTACGGTGGCTTTGCTATGGCTGGCCCGGCAACGGGCAACGTCGTGAATCTGCAAGAATCGGCAACGGTCGGCATCAATGTATTTGGGGCCTTTATTACTGACGGCGACGGCGTGGCCCAGGCCAACGAGGTACACCTCAGTGGCGGCGTGTGGTGCAGTACAATGCCTACGGCGCCTATAGCATGCAGGGAGATGTCATAGGCAATATCCTGACACTGAGTGGCCAAACCGTGCTCGGGAGCGGTAACGATACTGGCGGGTTTACGGATCCCGATGCCGGAGGCTATGCCGGCTATACCATGGGCGGTGCCGCTACGAATAACGTGCTGGAAATCCGGGAGAACGCACAGCTTTTGGGCCAGGCCGCAGGCGGGTTTGCCGGGAGCACTTCGGCAGGAGACGTTACGGGAAATCAGGTGATCCTGACCGGCGCTACCGTAGGCAAAGCCGGCGCTGGCAATGTCCTGGCAGGGGGCTGGTCCCAAGGCTCAGGCCAGGTCACAGGCAATCAGGTAGTGCTGCAGGGCGGCACTGTGCAGGCAGATCTGTACGGCGGCCGGGCAGCCAGTGGCACTGCCTCTAACAACAGCGTTCGCATAAGTGGCGGCACCATCTACGGCGATATCTATGGCGGCTATGCACAAGCCGGCGATGCCATGGATAACGTCGTCACCATCACAGGCGGTACTTTTGGTGGTACCAGCGGCCTCTACGGCGGCACAGCAGGAGAAGGAAAGAAAAGTACCGGCAATACCCTTAATTTCTATCTGAAAGACGTCCGTATCGGCGAGCTGGCCGATTTCCAGAACCTCAATTTCTACGTCCCCACAGGTACAACAGCCGGCGAAACCATGCTGACTATAGCCGGCGATAAAGCGACAAATCTAAATGGCACAACCATCCAGGCAGCCGTAGAAGACGCGACACAGCTTCATCCTGGTGAAATCATGACGCTCATCACCAATGACCATGGCGTCACGACGACGGATGCCACCCTGTCTATGATGGCCGGTAAGAGCACCGTCACCGACGCCGGCTTCGTTACCAGCGCTGTAGGCATCAAGGCTACAGATGATCAGAAATCCGTCGTCCTCTACATTCCTGAAAACGGGCAGGCAAGCCTTTCGCCGGACACGAAGCTCTTGGCTGAAGCCCGGGCAGCCAGTCTGGAAACGTTGTGGCAGGCGTCCAATATGGTTACGACGACGGGCTATGCCGATGCCGTCGCTGCGGCTGAGCAGGCCACTGGCGGTTTCACGCCGTACGTTTCCCTGGGCGGCTTTAACCTGCGTCACGAATCAGGTTCCTACATCGATACGAATGGCCTCAATGCCAACGTAGGCTTTGTCCGCCGTTACACGCAGGATTCCCATGTAGATACGCTCATGCCGTTTTTTGAATATGGCAGAAATAACTACACCAGTCACCTTGACGATGGTGCCCGGGCTGACGGCGATCAGCACTACACAGGCGGCGGTATTCTCTGGCACCGTGACCGGGCCGACGGCCTGCATTACGAAGCCATGGTCCGTGCCGGCCGTTTGAGCGGCGACTTCAAAGGCCGCATCAATGGCTACGATGCCACATACGACAGCAGCTCGCCATACGTAGCCGCAGAACTAGGCCTGGGCAAGGTCATCACGCAGGACGCTCATTCCTTCGACTACTACGGGAAATTCTTCTGGACCCACGTGGGCAGTGACAGCACACAGGTTCACTCCAGCCTGGGAAGCAGCCAGTACGACTTTGACAGCATCAACTCGTACCGCACGAGACTGGGCGTACGCTGGACAAAACAGCAAAGCGAAAGCCAAGCGTACTACGCCGGTCTAGGCTGGGACTATGAATTTGACGGTGACGCCAAAGCCTCTTACCGCTACTTCAACACACCGAGCCCGAGCACAAAAGGCTCCAGTGGCTTCCTGGAACTGGGCTGGCAGAGCAAGATTACCAAAGATAACTCCTGGGGTGCCGATGTGAATGTCACTGGTTGGGCAGGGAAACAACGTGGCGTAACCTATGGAGTATCACTGACCAGAGCCTTTTAATAGAGAAAAACAGAAGAGTAAAATAATAACGAAGCCTCCGGCTCCGGGACATGTGTTGAGTGTCCTGGGTCTGGGGGCTTTTTGTGTTTAATCGAAATACTATATCTAGGTGAACAAGGCATTTTCTGATACAATAGATACATACATTAGAAAACGAAAGGCATGTGACGGAAAAATGCCCCATGGGAAATCAATCGAACTGTTCCTGGTGAATGGAACAGCAGATAGCATTATTACAGCGGAATTATCGAATTGGAATGGCAAAGCTATTAAGATTCCGCGTATTGAAGTAGCCGCTTGCAAGCGTGACGACGTAACCGAAGTGGGCGTATACTTTCTTTTTGGTAAGGATGATGACAACGCAGACATCGTCTACATCGGCGAATCAGAGAATGTTAAGGAACGGTTAGTTCAGCATATCCGGGATTACCCGGACAAAGAAAAATTCTATTGGAACACAGCGGTCATTTTCATCGGTCATGACCTCAATAAGGCACTAATACGTTACCTCGAAAACCGCTTTGTAGAAATAGCCAGGAAGACCAAACGCTATACGGTTGTCACGAAGAATACGTACCGCAACACAGTCATGAAAGAGTCGCAAGTGGCCATGATGGAAGAATTTATTGAGGACGTACAGATTCTGCTAAATACCCTCGGGTATAAGGTACTGGAACCCTTGGTAGAAGAAGCCCGTACGGCTGATCCCGTGGCGCCGCAACCGGAAACTGGCATGCTGTCCATCACCTCGGGAAACGTCAATGCCACCGGGAAAGTCACGGCAGAAGGCTTCGTCGTATTAGAAGGGGCCGCCATCAATGAAAAGATCTCGGAAAGATCGCTGAGCGCAGGCGCTATTAAACAACGTGCAGACCTCCTGAAATTAGGAAAAGTAAAGAACTGGGTAACAACAGAAAATATTCTTTTTTCGAGCTCCTCCGCTGCTGCTGTGTTCGTCTTAGGGTATAGTGTCAGTGGCCCGCGTGCCTGGAAAGCAGCTGACGGACGGTGCTTGAAGGAAATAGAAGAAGCGGAAACGAAGTAAAACCGAAAAAATATAAAAATGGAAAAATAAACCAAGGTATGTTTGGCATACACCACAACCACAGGCAGATCTGTCGCACTCGAAAGGCGCATGGTCTGCTGTGTCACGGCTGCGGGCATTGGCGGCGTATACCGGAGGTGTGGGGATCTACGGTACGGGGCTTGACGTTTCACCTCTATCCCTGTTTGCCAAAGCAAACAGTACTTTCTCCCCGGAGAAAGTAAGGGGCGCTTTGTTTTTCCGCGCAGCCTGATGCGGGCCATATTCTACAATATCCGAGGTGATTTCATGCCAAAAACTATAGCTGTTCTTTCTGATACGCACGGTCTTTTGCGTCCTGAAGTATTGGACCAGATTGCCGGTTGCGATGCTATCATCCATGGTGGCGATATCAATAAGCCTGCCATTCTGGACGAATTGAAACAAATAGCTCCCTTATACGTCGTTCGTGGCAATAACGACAAGGAATGGGCCGAAGGGATGCCGGAGACGCTGACCTTCCAGATTGAAGATGTCCATTTCTTCATGGTCCACAACAAGAAATTCGTCCCTAAAGACCTCCCTGGCATCGACGTCGTCGTCTTCGGCCATTCTCACAAGTACTTCGAAGAGACTATCGATGGCCGTCTCTGGCTCAACCCCGGCAGCTGCGGCAAACGCCGCTTCGACCAGGAAATTACCTTTGCCATCATGACTATTGACGGCAAGGCTGTACAAGTAGAGAAGATCGTTATTCCGCATCCGAAGAAATAGATAAGAAAGCAGACAGGCGATTGCGAAAAGCCAGGTACCGTAAATGAACCACTTTCGTCACAGAATTTCCGTTCTGTGACGAAAGTGGTTCATTTCTCTTCTTGCTTTCCCAATTCCCTTCTGCTATACTAATCTCAAGAAAACTAGTTGATTAACTCAACTAGTACATCTCTATAGTTGATTAGGTCAACAAAAAGTGTCATACGAGCAGGAGTGTGAACAGTATATGGACCATTTACAGGCAGGTCATTTCTTTGGCATTATCAATCGCCGTTCTCAGGCCTTCATCACCTGGGCTTGTCAGGCGTGGAATCTTTCCTATTCTGAGTATATTACCCTCATGGCGCTCTATCAGAACGATGGCTGCAGTCAGAATGATTTGTGCGCCAGTCTGCAGTCTGATAAGGCTATGACAGCGCGGAATGTGAAGCTCCTCGAAGAGAAGGGGTTCGTCCGGCGCGAGCAGAGTGGAGCAGATAAGCGGTTCAAGTATCTGTCCCTGACGGACCAGGCCTTGGCTGTCCAGGGCAAGCTAGAGTCCATCTTGAAGAGCTGGACCGATTGCGTGAGCCGTGGTATCGATGAAGCGACGCTGGCCAAGGCCTTATCGATCATGCAGCTTGTGGCCGATAATGCCGTTCACTCCGATTTTGCTTTGGTGTGGCCCGAAGGGAGAGAGCAGCATGAAAAATAAATCCCTATGTCTCGTCCTGGCTCTGGTTTGTTGCCTTGTTCTGGCCGGGTGTGGCTCGGATGCGTCCCACGAGCAGGCGGCAGACCAGCTCGTTAAGACCGTACAAGTAGGCAGTGCTGAAGCCGGGTCTACAGCAGGGACCTATGCCGGCAGCGTCAAGGGCCGCTACGAAAGTAATCTGTCCTTTCAGGCCGGTGGCCGCATTACAGCACGAAACGTGCAGCTCGGCTCTGTCGTCCATGCCGGTGACGTCCTCATGACGGTTAATCCCCAGGATGTGGCCCAGGCTGTCAACCAGACACAGGCCCAGGTCAGTGCCGCAGAAGCCCAGCTCAATTTGGCTAAGTCCAATCTGGCCCGCTATCAGCAGCTCTATGCTCAGGATGCCGTCAGCGCCGCTGCCCTAGATCAGTATACGACGGCGTATAATCAGGCTCAATATGACCAGGCTGTAGCCGCCATGTCAGCCCAGGAAAATCAGCTTTCCTACACACAGCTCACGGCTGATGCCGATGGCGTGATTGCTGCTGTGACCGGGGAAGTAGGCCAGGTCGTGGCAGCCGGTCAGACCGTACTCACGCTGGTCCATGACGGCAATCTAGAAGTGCAAATCAACGTGCCTGAAAACCACGTAGCCGATTTCCCCACCGGCAAAGAGGTCTCGGCTACCTTCTGGGCCCTCAATGATCAGCCTGTACGCGGCGTCGTCCGTGAAGTAGCGCCAATGGCCGATCCGGCCTCGCGGACGTACAAGGTCTCTATTACCTTACCTGAACCGCCGGCAGGACTGCAACTGGGTATGACCGCGTCCGTGACCAATGCTGCTGCAGCCGCGACAGGGGCGTCGTATGTGCTTCCTTTGTCGGCTGTGTATCAGACCGGCGACACGCCTCAGGTCTTTGTCGTTGGCAAGGATAAAATCTTAAAACTCGTACCGGTACAGGTAGAGAAATTTGGCGATAACAGTGTCAGCGTTACAGGCCTCCAGGCTGGTGACGAAGTCGTGACAGCCGGTGTACACATGCTCCACGACGGCCAGCGCGTACGAACGGAGCGTGATGAAACGTGAGAAACCTTTCGGAAGTCGCCCTGAAGCATCGCGTTCTGGTCTGGTATTTCATCATTCTCGTGGCCATTGCCGGCGTCTTTTCGTATATGAAGCTCGGCCGCATGGAAGACCCGACGTACACGGTCCGTACTATGGTCGTCAGCGTCGCCTGGCCCGGTGCTTCGGCGCAGCAGATGCAGGAACAGGTTACGGATAAGATCGAAAAGAAGCTTCAGGACACGCCCAACCTCGATTACATCAAAAGCTATTCCCGTCCAGGCCAGTCCGTCATTTATGTGAATCTGACGGACCAGGCTCCGCGTGATTCTATCCGTAGCACGTGGCTGGAAGTGCGCAACCTGACGGAGGATATGAAGAAGGATTTGCCCAGTGGCGTCTACGGTCCCTATTATAACGACCGCTTTGATGACGTCTATGGCTCCGTCTACGCCATTACCGGCGACGGCTATTCCTATGAAGAGTTGCGCCAAAAGGCAGAAAAAATCCGCCGCATCATGCTCGATGTGCCCGACGTGAGCAAGGTCGAGCTTTTAGGCGTGCAGACGGAAAAGATCTACATTGAAGTGGCCAACGCCAAGCTGGCCGAGCTGGGCATTGCGCCGACGGTCATTTCTGATGCCGTCAACGGCCAAAATGCCATGACCCCGTCGGGCATGATCGACACACAATCGGATAATGTCTACCTGCGCCTTTCCGGTGAATTTAATGACGTGGAAGCCATCCGCAACCTGCCCATTAACGCTGGCGGCCGCGTCTTCCGCTTAGGCGACATTGCGACGGTCGAATGGCGCGACGTGGAACCGGCAGACCCGCAGATGTACTACAACGGTCAGCCTGCTGTGGGCATTGCCCTGTCTATGAAGAGCGGCGGCAACAACCTGGCCCTCGGCGAAAACCTGAAAAAGCTCCTGGCGAGCGTCAAGCCGGACCTGCCGGCAGGCATGGAAATCCACCAGGTTTCCGACCAGCCGCAGGTCGTTAAAGACTCCATTTCCGATTTCGTCAACACCCTGCGGGAAGCCATCATCATCGTCCTTATCGTGAGCTTCCTCAGCCTGGGCCTGCGCACAGGCCTGGTCGTCGCCTTTTGCATCCCCTTGGTTCTCACTGGCGTTTTCTGCGTCATGGAAATTGCCGGCATCGATTTGCACAAGGTTTCCTTGGGCTCCCTGATTATCGCCCTGGGCCTCCTCGTGGACGATGCCATTATTGCCGTAGAAATGATGACGGTCCAGCTGGAAAAGGGCATGAACCGCTTCGACGCGGCGTGCTATGCCTTCAAGGCCACAGCGAAGCCTATGCTCACGGGCACGCTCATTACGTGCTGTGGCTTTATTCCCGTGGCCTTTGCCGATGGCGCTGCTTCGGAATTTTGCCAGGCCCTGTTCCCGGTCATTACGGCAGCCCTGGTCATTTCCTGGATTGTCTCGGTCATGGTAGCGCCGCTCTTTGGCTATTATCTTATTAAGCCCAAGGCCGCAACGGAAACGAAGCCTCTTTATTCGGGGCGTTTCTACGTCTTTTTCCGCCGCGTCCTGCGCTGGTGCCTGACCCACAGGACTATTGTCCTCAGTGGTACAGCTGCCTTATTTGTCCTGTCACTGGGCCTCATGAAATTTATTCCCCAGGAATTTTTCCCGCCGTCCTTGCGGCCTGAATTGATTGTGGAAATGACCCTCCCTGAAGGCTCATCCCTTCAGGCAACACAAAAGGAGGCTGCCCGTTTTTCAAAATACCTCCAAAGCAAGGATAGTCTCCTCAAGGATTATTCGTACTACGTCGGCGAAGGGGCGCCACGCTTTGTCCTTACAATCGAACCGGTCCTGCCGGCCAATAACTACGCCCAGTTCGTCGTCGTGGCCAAGGATACAGCCGCTAGGGAAGAACTGACGCAGGACATCAAGAAGGAAATGGCGGACCAATACCCGAACGTGCGCAGTAACGTCAAAAACGTCCCCTTAGGCCCGCCGGCGGACTATCCTATTATGCTGCGCGTGAGCGGCTACGATACGGACAAGGTCAAGGCCTACGCCCAAGAAGCCGCCCAGATCATCGCCAAGGATCCGAACACGGAAAACGTATTTCTCAACTGGAACCAAAAGAACAAGGTCATGCGCGTCGACCTGGATCAGAATAAGCTAAAGACCTTAGGCATTTCCGGCCAGACTGTCGCCCAGACCCTTTATACAGAAATCTCCGGCGCTACAGTCGCTCAATACTACGCACCGGACAAGACAATCGATATCCAGCTGCGCCTGCGCGACGCAGACCGGCAGAATCTGGCTACTATCCAAAGTTTGCCTGTCTATACGGGTCCAACCACAGGCTACGTGCCTCTGGAACAATTAGGGAAGATCCGCTACGACGCTGAAGACGGCCTTATCTGGCGACGCGACCTGAAGCCGACTATCACCATCAATGCCGGCATCAAAACGGGTACAGCCAACGACGCTACGCAAAAAGCCTATGATTCGTTGGCCGATTTGCGGAAATCCCTGCCTTTTGGCTACAGCATCGATATTGGCGGCTCCCTGGAAGACAGTCAGAAATCCTTGAAGTACCTGTTGCAGCCTGTACCGATCATGATTATCCTCATGATGACACTTCTCATGTTCCAGCTTACAAGTCCGTCCCTCATGGTCATGGCTCTCATCATGGCACCGCTAGGCCTCATCGGCGTAGCTGCGGGCATGCTCATTTTCCAACAAGCCTTGGGCTTCGTAGCGTACTTAGGCATCCTGGCTTTAGGGGGCATGATCATCCGCAACGCCATCATCCTCATCGACCAGATCCAAAAACACATGGCCGCCGGGGATAACCCGTGGCAAGCCATCATCGACTCGGCTGTCATGCGCTTCCGCCCCATCATGCTCACAGCCGCAGCCGCCATCCTGGGCATGGTCCCACTCATGGGCAACATCTTCTGGGGCCCTATGGCCGTAGCCATAGCCAGCGGCCTCCTAATCGCCACTGTATTGACACTACTCGTACTGCCTACACTATATGCAGCATGGTTTAGAATCGGAGAAGATGGGAAAATGAGGAAACGGTGGTAAAAACTATTTCCCAGGAGGCCAAAGGCCGCCATCCTTCGCTTGGGGCGCCCCTGCCTACGTTCTCGCCACTTTGACCTTTTGACAGATATGCTATAATAGTACTGTAACCAATTTTACTACAACAGGAGGCAATTACTATGAAAGTCTTAATGCTAAACGGCAGCAGCCACGTAAACGGCACCACTATGCAGGCTCTGAAGGAAATGAGCAAGGTTTTTGAAGCTGCTCAGATTGAAACAGAAATCGTCCAGCTAGGAGCAGCCCCTTTGCGTGACTGTACACAATGCATGTACTGTCAAAGTCACGACGACGGCTGCGTATATAAGGATGACGGCGTCAATGACTTTGTCGAAAAAGCCAAAACAGCCGACGGTTTTGTCTTCGCCTCGCCGACTTACTTTGCCCATCCCAGTGGCCGTATCTATTCCTTCCTGGACCGCGTCTTTTTCAGCAGCGGCAAAAACGAAATCTACCCGGCCTTCCAATACAAACCTGCCGCAGCCGTAGCAGTAGCCCGCCGCGCCGGCACGACAGCCACCCTGGATGGCCTCAATAAATACTTTGGCATCGCCCAAATGCCTGTAGCCGGCTCCACCTACTGGAACATGGTTCACGGCATGGTAGCCGCAGACACAAAAGAAGACAAAGAAGGCCTCCAAGTCATGCGCAATCTGGCCCGCAACATGATCTGGATGATGCAATGCTTCGAAGCAGGCAAAAAAGCCGGCGTAGCCTATCCACAACCGGAAACCGAAGCCTTCACCAACTTCGTAAGATAAGAAAAAAATGCACCTCCATCGGTGCTAACGCACCACTTCCTCCAGCGGAGAAAAGACGACGCAATCGCGTCGTCGGAAGAGTAGAAACCGGAACTACATCAACGCTGATTATCCACAGCCGCGTAAACCAAAGCGCCGCAGGCCCGATTAGCAAAATAACCCCTTCCCAGCCTGCGGCCACCACGCACGCACAATCAAAAGCTCATCCGACATGCGGATGGGCTTTTTCCCGTCACTCCCCATGCCTTTCCTGCCAAAAAACGTTACTTTTATGCCACTCACCCTTTTCAGCAAACAAAACGTGATATAATTCAAGTACAA
>ERZ791917.899-NODE-899-length-21165-cov-13.576030_pt1 | contig 21165 bp, 23 predicted proteins | sample MGYA00510138_ERZ791917 | MGnify/ENA primary metagenome ERZ791917 (study PRJEB30046, sample SAMN00792102) | human gut metagenome | study: EMG produced TPA metagenomics assembly of the A metagenome-wide association study of gut microbiota in type 2...
AGCAAAAAGAGGTCGAACTGGATAAGTAGTACAGAATGGGGTAAAACTCAGAAATGTTACCAACAAGCAGTGGAAAGGGGTCTCGATAGACTTGTCAACAATGGTGAGCTTGCAGTCCTTCTGCTCTGAAAAGACGTTGCGGAAAAGAGCCCAGTGCTCTGGTGACTTAGAAATGATACTGGGCAGAAACGACTGCGTGGTGGTGTCCTCTCTGAAGAAGACATTGAAAGTCAGGATTGCTTTTTGAAGATTTGGAGCAGTATATGTAGTCATAAAAATTGTGTTTGTGTTGTTGTGACAGATTGAATATTATTGCATATTTATTGAAAGTAAATGGTCTAATACTTGCTTAATTCAAATATTATTCGTATATTTGTATAAAAATAAGGAGATTACAAACATCATCATTCACCCTAAACAGAATTCATCATGTTCGCACTCATCTTCCTCTACGGCCTTATCATCTCTGTGATACTTGGTGCTGTCATTCTCGTACTGAAGATTATCGGTTTCCTCCTGATGTCTATTGTCACGGCATTGGGCTTCTTCCTCCATTGGTTGGGTGGGAAGATTTACCGGAGTATATTTCCTCGCAGGGAAAGGGTATGTCGAAATTAATCTGTTCATGTCTTTGTCTTGAGATTGTAGGAAGGGCATTCCATCGCGGAGTGCTCCTCCTGTTGTTGTTTAATCTATTGTCATCGTATGAAATCTACTGTTTCTTGGCATCTGCTTTGAGATGAAGCAGGTAGTCGTTCAGGTCGTTGTGGTCCTCAAACATGAAGGAGAGGTCAAGAGTGCGAGGTGCATAGAGACCGAGAATAGTCTCCGTAGCTTTCCGTCCTGCCTGGTCGTTGTCGAAGTAGGTGAAGATGCGATCTACATGTGTCATTTCCCTCAGTGCCTTTCCGAGGTTGTTGACAGAATTGAGGATGATGTAGTGCGTCGAGCCATAGCTTGGCAGCCGCAGCTTGCCCATAGCTTGCAGGACACGGAAGGAGAGGAAGTCGAAGAAGCCCTCAAAGACATGGCAGCAGGAGGAGTCAAGTTCTTTAACTTCCTCACCTTTGAGGATGGTGATGTCCTTGCGCCCCATGCAGCCCTTGAAGTAAGGGTTGCGAAGCTCATAGCCGCCGGAGCTGTTGGGGAATCCAAGGGCGAAGTAGCGTTTGCCATGAATCTCATAATGTACCTCACGGCAGTATGACTTGCCAATCTCCAACGGGATGCCACGCTTGGCCAAGTAATCTGCAAGTGCATGATGAGTCAGCGGTTGACTATGGATATTCTTCATTGCCGGTTCCTCTTTTCGCTTGACAGATGGAGGTCTTGCGGGTATCGCGCAGACAGGGATACCCGGCTGGGTCTCCATGCGCTTGATGATGGCAGCGATGTCGTCGGTGCCGAACAACCGTTTGGCCAACGGGATGATGCCTCCGCCAACACCTTCGCCGAAATCATACCAAAGGTTCATCTCAACGTTGACCTTGAAGGACGGCTTGCTCTCGGCTCTGAACGGAGAGAGATACCATAGTTTGTAACCGCGGACTTGCGCAGGATGGAATCCCATGCTGGCAAGAAAGTCCACCAGACTGATTTGAATTGCTTGTTCTATGCTCATTTTATTTGTGAGTTGAGTTTATTATATATATACCTTAAACTTACTCGGCAGTGGAGAAGTTGTCGTGATAGTGATAGCCGTCGGGGTCCTTGGTGAGGACTTCTTTCTCCATCAGCCTTTTCACGAGGGCCTTCACGGCATTGGTGCCTCTCTTGTAGCCTTTCCCGGCATAGACCATTCGGAGCGTATCTACCAGTTCCGTGTATTTAGCCGGTGGCACATGGCTACCAAAGTACTCACCAAGTATTTCCTGGTGGATGTCCTCGCTCAATGAGGTCAGCGGCACGTCCTTGCTTTTGACGACGGTCACGTGGTAGCCTTCCTCCAAGACCGGCATGGAGTCTTCGTTGATGCTGAAGGCGAAAGAGGAGAATTCCCGGTCACGCATGTGCATCGGCCTGACCTCACTGATGTTGGTGTTCTGCTTGTCTTTGCTGATGACGAGCACCGTCTCCGCCTTGTTTTCCAGTTCGGTTCCGATATGTCCACGGGTGTTGTTGTCGTTCTTGTTGAGGTGGAGCACACAATGGATGTGCAGGTTGTGCTTGCTCGTCCACGCCATCAGCATGGTCATGACATCGGTGGCTTCCTTGGCGTTGTTGATGTCGTACATCAGGTCACGGAGACCGTCGATGATGACAAGTCCGTAGCCCTTGCTTTTACGCAGCGCGTAATCGATGAGACTGATACGCAATGAAGGCGTGTATTCGCGCAGTCCTACGAAGGTGATGCGGTCGCAGTCCTTGTTGGTCGGCAGCACGGCCAGCCGCAGGATCCTCGACAGGACGTTGTGGCAGTGGTAGCGGCTCTGCTCCGTGTCGAAATAGAATATCTTGTCCTTGCCTTTGGGAAGGCACGCCCGGTAGTTCAGCACCCGGTCGTTCTTCAACGCCGCCGCCACGATGGACGAGATGTTGAACGTCTTCTTGCTCTTCGCCTTTCCCGTAGAGGCACTGAAGTTGCCGAAGGTCGCTATCGTGCAGTCGTCCACCCACAGTATCTGCGGAGGATTGTCAGGACGCTCCGATGCTTTTATCTTGCCTTGGTTGAGATAGGCCTCCAATTGCTTGTCGGAGAACTCGCTCTTGAAGAGCATGCCCATCTGGGTCGTGTCAATCGTCTGTTCCTTGTTCTGTTCCATAGTCTTCCTTGTCTCCGACCTTGATGGTCGATTTCCTTATCATTTCCCGAAGCTGTTCCTCCGTGTATGCCTTTCTGCCACGGTGCCGGTTGGTGCCATGTCGTTCTATTCTTCCTGTCATAGCCTATATGCTAAGTCTTGATTTATTGGGCTTGCGCCGATGCGAAGCCATGATTTCATCGTTCATCTTTTCAAATGGAATTCCTTTTCTGTAGGACTCCAGCCACACGACGACCTCGTCCTTGAAGAAGGTGAGGTTCTTGCCGACCTTGACACAAGGCAGGCCGTTGTTGTCAATATGATAGTATACCGTCGATTTCTTCATGCGTGAGAAAGCCACCATGTCGTCGATGTTCATGGGCACATGAAGGTCGGGCGGAGGCGTAGCGGCTTCCGTCTGACGCTTGTGAATGCTGTGAATGTCGGAAATCATGCCCTCGAGTTTCTCCATCCTCACGAGGATGGAGTCGAGGGCTTGGGGAATCTCATTGAATGTTGCTTCAGTCTTTTCCATTCTTTGCTATGATTAAAATGATGGTGCAAAGGTCGGAAAAGATAGAACGCTGACCAAATAGTTACGCTGGACAACAGCAAGTAATCATCTAATAATCAGAAGATTCATTCAATGGCTGAGAGGAATCAGGGATTTTATCATTAGGATAGTGGAATCGGTAGTCGTCCTTGCTGTCCGGTTCATCGATTTTGATGGTGAACTGGTTCTCGGGAGACTGTTTCAAGGTTCTTCGGATGGTCTCCACTTCCAGGTCCTTCATGGCGACCGGGAAGCAATACTTGGCAGACTCCGCGCGTTTGACACCGCTCCAGCCCAGACGTTCACCGATATTCCATACGAAATGGCGGATGTCGAAAGATGAAAGCCGGTGACTAGGTTTAAGTGGGACAGGCATGAATTGCTCGTCATCCGAAAGATTCCAATGCCGAATGTTCTCGAAGAGCATATCCAAGGACTTGTCATCATCAAGAAATGGAACCATGACGATGTCGATGTATTCCTTGATGGCCTCACGTCTGTCCGCCTTGTGCTGCTTGCGCTTCTGCTTGTACTCCATGCGGAGCTCGTCCCTCGACTTGCGAGGCTCGGAAGACTGTGGGGGAGCCTTGTCTTCGCAGGAAGTACCGTGGAAATTGCTCCAAATGAAGAAACGGTGGCGGGCAATAAGGTAGCCGGATATCATAGCCAGTGGTATTGCTATGACGACAGCCCAACGTACTGCCAAGGTTGCGGCATCGCCTCTGCCGTGGAGGTAGTCGTGGGCAACAAGACTGTTGCCCATGACAAAGGTGGTTAACAACAGCAACGAAACCGCCACTGTAAGGAAAAATTTAACTTTGTTGTTCATGTAACTTATATATATTTGAGTGATATGAATAGTCGCAAGACCAACGGCGGCAAAGTTAATAAAAATTTTTAAATGTGCATATATACTATATTGTCAAGTTAATGACATTTTGTGCAAACGTTGAACATAATTGCCTCTGATAGTAAGCACTTTGCATATTCATGCACAATAGTTGTAACCTATGAGTTTTCGTTTTGATTCTTCTCTTTATCATCGGAAGTCTTTACATTTGCATCCTGATGTAGAATATTGAGCGAAATCTTGTCTGCAGCCTCGCGACTCTTAGGGTCGGCGTGGCGGGCATAGCGTTGCGTAGTGCCAACATCCTTGTGGGCGAGCAGGTGCTGCACGGTGTAAAGGTCGGTGCCGAGCTCTATCTGCAACGATGCATAGGTATGGCGGAAGGAGTGGAACGTGATGTGCTTGGTGATGCCGGAGCTCTTGATCCATTTCTTCAGTGGATGGTTGAACATCTCTATGGTGAGTCCGGGGAACACCTTGCCCTTAGAGCGTGGCTTGATCAGCTGGAACGTCTCGTTGCTGATGGGCACGTAATTGCGCTGCTGAGTCTTCTTGCTGATGAAGTCGAGGTAGAGACCGCCGTCGGCATACTCGCAGACTTCATCCCAGTCGAGCTTGATGATGTCGCTGCGTCTCAGTCCCGTCAGGCACGAAAAGAGAGAAGCACGACGGATGATCTCCTGCTCGCACGGTGTCTGGCTGAGTGTCTGCAGCTCGGACAGTGTCAGTGAGTCCTTATGGGTCGGCACAGGGTCGATGCGCTCAAGGAAGTCGTTGGGATTGTTCTGGATCATGCGTTCGCTGTACGCCACGTTGAGGAGGGCACGGAACGTGGACCAGTAGCCTGCCGCAGAGTTCTGGTTGATGGGTTTTCCCGTCCGCATGTTCTTCGCATTGAGTAGGTACTCACGGAAGCGGCGGCATAGGTCAAGGTCCACCTCGCCGCACGTGCAGTGTCCATCGACGAACCTCTCAAAGTGCTTGTAAACGAAATCCCACTTTTCGTTCTTGTTCATAAGTATGCGCTTGAAGTAGGCGAGGAAGTCACGCTTGCTCGTCGTCTGGTCGAAAAGGTCGTAACGCTCGCTGACCACGCTCTCATACCGCTGGCAGCGAATCATCTCAGCCTTCTCGCGCATGCGTCTGTTGAAGGCACGCTCCATCTTGTTCTTGGGATTGGCATAGATGTAAATGCCAAGATACTCGCGGCGGATGATTTTCATCGTTACCTTGTCACGGACTCCGGGATAATAATCCAGGTACAGGGAAATCTTGTCATGGGCAAGCTTGCGCTCGCGAAGGGTTACATTTTTACAGTACTGCATTGTCTAATTGTTTTAAGTTGTTACTAATTTCTTTAAATTGCTTTCATTTGTTTTCGGGGTGCAAAGTTCTTAATTCCGGCTTCACTGACCAAACGATGACGCGTGTCAGCACTCATTAAATCAGTTTTTTCCTCTTTTTTCCTTAAAAATCTTGTCTATATCGGTCTTGTCAAAGTACGAGAACTGTGCTTTGTGCATTTTTCTGACCTTGTAATACTTCACCGTATTGTACACCGTGGTGCGCGTCACACTGTATTTCTCCATGATTTGCTCCACGGAATAGTACTTGTCACGGCTTTCGAAATCATCACTTTTCACCTTGTCTATGTCATCCTTCGAGTAGAACACTTTCCCCTTGACCTGTTTGGTTGGAATCTTATGGCGGTAGGCAAAGCTGCGCCTGGCCTCAGGGGTCATCAAATATAGTTCCTCCATGTCCTTGGCACTTATCCAAAGCTTCACCCAAGGTTTGGCCTCATATTTGGCAAAGGCCTTCTCAATGACCTCGGAGGGAAAGTAGTTGTAGCCTCCGATGGACTTCTTCTCCTTGATGTTCATGGCGCGTGTAATATTCTGCACATGCTTCACCGTCATGGCATACTTGTCGGCAATCTGCTCGATGGACACATATCCTTCGGGGATGCGTGCCTGTCTCTCTTCCTCCTTGCGCTTCAGCAGGGCATCGATGGTGGCATCTTCCGTAGAGGCGTTTTTCACGACGTGACCATCCTTCGACCGGTTCCGCATTATCGCGTCGAACTCTTCCTTGTTGATAAGAGTGAATTTTCCCCTCTTGGCCGTCGTCAAATGATAGGCACGTGAAAAGTAAGCTATTTGGTCCTTTGTCAAAGAAAATATCTGGCGGATTTGAGGATAGGTGTAGTATTCCTCGTCTTTGAGCGGGTCTTTGAGTTTGTCTATTTCCTCCCTGTTGTAATAGACCTTCCGTAGGATGGTCTTTCTGGATATGTTGTGCCTTTGGACGTAGCTTAGTACGGCAGCATGAGACATGCCAAACTTTTCCATGATTTGCTGGATAGTGTAGAAGTCGCTGAAGACCACGTCAGAAATCAACTCGGCGAAATTCTCTTCTACAGCCTTCTTTGGGAAGAAGGTATTGCGTCCATCATAAATCTTGGGTATCCTAAATTTATTGATTCTGTTCATGGCACCCTTGCGTGACACATTATACTTCCCCATAATTTCACGCATGGTATAGTATTCTGTATCATGTTTCCGCCCATACTTACGTTTCTTGTAAGATGGAGCTTCTTCAAACATCTTTTCAAGGTCTGCGCGGCGAATAACGGTCCTATTGTTTGTCATTTTTAAAGACTTGATTACTCCATCTGCCATATACCTATATATAGTAGGTAGACTGACTGCAAACAGAATCGCGACTTCTTTTGGCGAAAGAAAAGGCTTAGAGCCCAACATCTCAACTTCCGGCAACGTATCTCTGCTTGGATCCGAGACTTGGGTTTTCCTCCTTTCCCTTGACCTTTTGGCGTTACTCTTGCACTTCTCGCAGCAATACCGATTGCCATGGCTGTGCGCAATGAACACCTTCCCACACCAACTGCATCTTCTTTCAATGTCCATAATTAGTGAATGCTAAAGGGTTATTTTATTATCAGCTTCTATCAGGCTTTCTCAAACTTTCTCACCTTTGTTCTTTACTTGCAACGTGTGTGATTGGCATGAAAACAGCTCTTTCTCACGATTGTCCCTTCAATGTCGCTCCCACAATTTTGTATGACGCGTATTAGAGGGCGTTGGTACAACCGCGGTACAAAGATAACTAAAATAACTGGGACTAATTTGGACCAACTCGGAAAGTGTTAAAAAGTAGGTGTATGAAAAAACCGCTGAAAATCAGCGGTTTAGTCTAAGTTGCTTCAAATTGGTTGAAGTTGGCAAAGTCGTAAAAATGGGGTTTCACTTTCCTATGCACTATATGTTTTTGTCCAAAAAAGTGAATTAGCATTTGTTCACAAGTCGTTAACACTCAATAGCCTCTAAAATCTGTAGAAGGAGAGGCTTTCGACGACGGGGGACAAACGGGGGACAAAAGTACATTGAGCATTTGACAAAACCTGCCAATAACATCATGAGGACAAACCGCACCATGTTAATGACGGTTATCAGTGGTTTAATTTGGTTTAGCCTATATATTGCTAAGGAATAAACCAAACCACTGCATAATGAACGAGAATGACAATTCAAGCGAAGAATGCAACGAATCATTATTTTATTTTTAATTTTGGACTATTGTACGCTGATAGCAAAAATAAAATATAAGTTTCCATCTATTTTATTTGGTGAATAGCTATAATATCATTATCTTTGCAACAAATCAGGGAGGAGTCAATTATGATACAGGAATTCAAGATAAAGAACTATAAGTCCTTCAGGGATGAGGTCACGCTGAGCTTTGAGGCGACGAAGGATACAACTTTTGAGAGCACACAAGTGGTGGAAGTTGCCAATGGTGTGCGATTGTTACGTTTGGCACTTATCTATGGTGCCAACGCAAGTGGAAAATCGAACCTGCTCGAAGCATTCGACTTCCTACGCAAGTTCTGGTTTATGCGCCATGACGACATGGATGAATCAACCGGGACTATTCCATTCCTTTTAGACAGTGAGACACCTAATGAGCCTTCGGAGTTCAGCTTGAAATTCTACATCGGAAGCACCCGCTACTGGTATGTCCTTTCTTTGGATACCCGCCATGTAGTGTCGGAGAAGCTGTATTATTACAAGAGTGTGCAGCCGACGATGTTGTTTACGCGTATGTATCAGAACGGTCAGTCCGTCATCAAGTTCAACCCAGCCGTGTTGAAAGTGAGCAGCACTGTCGTTGACGAGATCACGATCAAGTGTCTGCCGAATATGTCTTTTTTCGCAGCTAGAAACATGGTAAACTGCTCGCTGGGACCAATCGACGATGCCCGAGACTGGATGCGCCGCCACACGATGCCCTTGATAGACCCGAGGACACTGATGTCGAACTATGCGGGGCGCAAGATGATGGAAGACGCCCGAATGAAGAAGTACATCCTTGACTTCATCCATCGTGCCGACTACAACATCACTGATGTGAGCGTTGAGAAAAAGGTCGAGCCCATTCCAGCCGATTTCAGAGACTTCCTTATAAACGAGGGCGACCTTTCGAAAGAGGACAAGAAGAAGTTGCAGGGCAAGCCGGTCTATGACAGGGTGGACACGAACTTCGAGCATACGGTCAAAAATGCGAGGGGCGTGGAAAAGTACACTCTTCCCAATGAGATGCAAAGCCAGGGCACGAGGAGAACGTTCGGTATTGAAGCTGCCATCTACCAGGCCATGTCTAATGACGAGTTCCTGTCCATCGACGAGATTGAGTCATCACTTCATCCAGAGCTCATTGAGTTCATCTTGGAGCAGTTCTTGAAGGAGAACAGCCGCAGCCAGCTGCTTGTCACCACTCACTATGACCCCTTGCTCAATACCATCGACGACCTTATCCGCAAGGACTCCGTTTGGTTCACCGAGAAGGGTGAGGATGGCAGTTCTGAACTCTATTCCCTCTCTGACTTCAAGGGCCTGAACAAGATACATTCTTTCCAAAAGTCTTATCGTAACGGGCGCTTTGGTGCGCTCCCAAACATCCAAGTATAATGGCACGCAGAAGGCCTACAAAGAATATCAAGGAAGTCCGTCCCACCATCATTGGCGCAGGGATAACGGAGCAGTGGTACTTTACCCATCTTCAGTCACTCTTCGGATTGAAGATAAAGATTCGTCCTCGCTACTTTGGTCACGAGACGATGAACCTTTTGGCAAAGCGCATAGAACAGGTCCTTTCAGAAGAAGGCAAGGCAGTCGTGGTATTCGATACTGATGTCACGACATGGGATGACATGGAGAAGAAACGGTTCGAGCAGTTGAAGAAGAAGTATGCGAAAAACGGCAACGTTGTGATTTGTGACAGCATGCCATCCATCGAATTCTGGTTCCTTCTCCATTATGTCGATACCTCAAGGAGTTTTCCAACATCAAAGTCCGTCATCACCCAGTTGGTAAAATATATCACCAATTTCGATAAGACCGATTCTTTTCTGCGTAATAAGAAGTGGGTGGAAAGCATGTCGTCGGACGGCAAGTTGCGTAAGGCTTATGAAAGAGCCAAGGCCAGTGTTACACGGGAGGGATCTTACAGCAATGTATGGAAGGCCATTGAGGAAATTGGACTGATGCCCAGTCTCTAATTTTTTTTCGTATCAAGGTGGCTTTCATATTGCCAATACGGATCGAGTAGGGAAGGAAACGCAGAAATAACAACTCCATCACTCCGCTCTCTTCATACGCCTGGATGTCTAAAAATTGTAACGTTAATGTAGATTCGGATGGAAGAAAAGGTCAACGTATTCATAGCATTCATGCTGCCTAAGGAAGCATCATCAGACATGAACCATGTGGCCGATGACGTGAAGGAACTTTTCCTGCCAGACGGCAAGGAAGAGAAGTTCTTTCATTGCAATTTGCTCTTTATCGGCAGGGTTGCAAAGGACTACATCCCTTTCATCCTAGCCTGAATTATTCATATTAACAAAAAAAAGAAGCTGTATTTCTTGTGTAATTCAAGAAAAAGTATTAACTTTAAAGTGTTCAAAATCAAATTAATACATACAGCTTCTATGTGCAAAAATTCTTTGTCTTTTCTCTGCTTGGAATGTCTACAACCTTACAACTGTCATTCCACAGTCATACGACATCGACATCAAGAGAGGTCGTAAGATAACGCTGCCTGACTATCCCGAAATTTCACTGCACCGCTTCTCAGACAATATCCTTCATCTTGGAGAGACCACTATGACAGTGAGTGGTTACGAGATTAAAATCTGATGTAGAAAGGTGTGTCTGTGACGCAGTAAAGTTCCGCAATAAGGTCGGGCAGGATGTCTGCAAGGAAGTGGTCAGCAACTATCTTGATGACAGGATGCGCGACATTTCAAAGCTTATCCGTTATGCCGAACAGCTGCGTGTAAAAAGTACAATGGAGAAATACCTTGAGATAAAGCTATGACTGCCGATTTAAAGTTCCATCAGATTGATTGACCATGCCAACAAGATACATTTCCAATTCAAGCCATTACAAAGATGTACTCTCACACGTAAAAGACGTGAAGAGTACTTTGTGGATTGGCACTGCCGACATCAAGGACCTGTATATTGAGGTTGGTAAACAGAAGATGCCATTCTTGGGACTGCTCGCCAAACTAATTGGTAAAGGTGTAGATGTAAGGCTTATCCATGCCAAAGAGCCGGGGCCCGCATTCCGTGCGGACTTCGACAAATACCCAATCCTCTATGACCAATTGGAGCGTGTGCTTTGCCCGCGTGTTCATTTCAAAATGATTGTCTTTGACTGCAAGGAAGTGTACATCGGCAGTGCCAACCTCACCGGTGCAGGTATAGGCATGAAGGGCGAGACAACAAGAAACTTTGAGGCAGGCATACTCACTGATGACCCAACAATCGTTGAGCAAGCTATGGAGCAGTTTGACAATGTTTGGAATGGTTCAATGTGCAAGAAGTGCCGACGCAAACAGTATTGCGCCGACCCAATATCAAATCTTTAATCCCAAAGGTTACGGAAATACTTGCAGAAAAGCATGAGCCCTTCGTCAACCTTCTTGTTTTCTTCTTCTGTCAATGTGTTGCTATCCTCCAACAACTCGAAAGCGTCAATCATCTTTTGGATGGCAAGATTCCAATCGGCAATATCCTTAAAGCCCGGAGCATAACCTTGCTTGTCGAGAGCCTTGAATGCTCTCAATCGTGGCACTATCAACTTCGCCAATGTGTGATACGTTCCCCAGACCTCACCGATTGGGAAGTCATTCTTGTAACTCCATTCCTGTGACTCTGTGAACTTTTTCTTTCGCTTTGCCATATCAGTCTGAATAATCATACTTCGACCAATCTAGGTCATCAACCTGCATGTCGCCTTTATATGTATCATAATCTGTCTCAACAGTTATCTCAATATTGAAATCACGCACCCAAAGCAAATCAAATATAGAGAAACAGGTGACCTCAAGCAGTTGGTTGATTGGATGAATAAGATGCATATCGGCAGTTAGTTTATTACCAAAGAACCAATCATCCCAGTTATCCACCTCATCGTTAAGATACAACAGATAGTTCTCGGAGTCTGTATATCCATCACCTCTTGGATAACGCCATCCATCACATACACCATTCTCGTAATTTCTATTATAGTGGTCAAGAGTCTCATTGAGCATACACCACATTTTCTTTGCGCGTATGGTTTGAACGGGATGTATCTTTGGGTAGCCATAACCCAGATAACATTTTCCTGTTACTTCAATGTCACCGTCTACATCTGTCAGCATAACGGCATTGTATGATTTTATGGCATTGTAGCGCATGGCAACTAACTGTTGCCGTAAAGCTTCGTTGAAATCGCCCAATAAGCCTTTATACATCTCGTCCATAACAAACTCATGGTCGAGCAAGTGTTTTCTGACGAGGAGCAATCGTCTGATTATTGCGGTACTCGTGTCACTCAGACCATAAGAGACCTCTATGTCACGTTGCAAGTCAAGTATGTTCTTTTCTACTTCCTTGACAGCAGGCAGATTGAATATTTCCTGTACGCTCATAATCTTACAGTTTAAATCATCGGCAATGCCACAAAAAGGACATCACCGATGAATAGTATATAAGAGAATTTATGGCTCAAGCTAATGGCTTATAAGTAAAGTCATTAGGAGTGCAACATGCTTTTTGATAGTCAAAACCATAGATATGCATGTACATAGCTTTGACTTCTTGCGCCCCGTTGTCAAAGGGGCTGTTCTGATACTGTTTAGTCGTTACAGTCACCTCCATGTCAGGAGTGAGGACGAGACTGTTGCGCTTGACAATGCGCTTTGGCTTAATACGAAAAACTTTCCAACTCATATTTTTTTGCTTTAAAATGATTTCGATGGCAAAATTAGCATACGGTTGCCTCAAAACGTTGCCCAGTGCGATAAAATATTAGAAAAAAAATATTTTGGGAAGTTTTTATGTGGGTGTAACCCGTTTTGGCCCAGTCTGAATTTAACTTTGCACCCGTAAATTTTAAAACGAATAGTTTATGACATCAATATTAGATTCACTATATAAAAGGAATGATATTGAAGCGGAATTCGACCCATTCTTTGAAGTAATAGAAGAGGTTGCTACGGGCAAAGAAGGACGCTATAGTAATTGTTCCTTTGAAGAACTGATGAAATTGGAATGGTTCAGTAAGGTAGTAAATACAGAGTTCCTTCAATCAACGAAACCTTTTACTGGCAAAGAAGAAGATGTGTTCTCTGCCAAAAATCATCTCAGCACTATGCTCTGTACTTACTTTAAACGATTCCCTAACTGCCAATTGTTAGAAGACATAGCCATGCACCGCATCTTCCATCAGAAAGATATAAACTTGGGAGCAATAATGGCTAAAAGGATGTTGGAAAGAAAGGACTACCGCATGGCGTTCAAGATATGCGCGACTGTATATCGTAAATTGGAGGAATCGCCATACAATTGGATGGCGGCCGAGTCTGTTTGTCAGATGTTGGGTCGTATGTATGAGTATGGCATGGGCGCTGAAAAAGACCTGCAGAAGGCGATATGTTATTACAAGCAGTGTTACGAGGCGTTCCGTACTGACTGTGGTTACTATCTTGGCAGGTGCTATGAGAAGTTGGGCGATGACGCAATGGCAATGAAATACTACAAGGAGATTATAGATGATGGCAACTACCGTGAGACAAGCGTGTACCGCCATCATTGGGATTCGGGGAACAAGAGATATAAGTTCAATTCAATTCCCTATCGTCTTGAAATATCTTTCCGCCGAATGAAAAAGAAGATGCATCCCAACAGACATGACGTATTGGAGATAACGGGAAGTTCCAGATTGAAGATATTCACAATGGAGCTGCATGTCCTTATGAACGCCACGATAACTATAGACTGGGGAGACGGGAAAAAGCAGACAGAGAAATGGAAAGTCAACGGTTGGCATTTCATAGGTCATGAATATTCAGATTATAACGAGAATTGGAACACAAAGATTACGTCAGACGAGGAAAATGTCATTATGGGATTCAGGCCATTGACCGCATATTCGGTAAAGTCAATCAATTTCGACAGATGCAAGGGATTGATGTATCTGATTTGTCCTAACCAAAGCCTGAAACATTTGGACTTAAGGGGATTGTCGTATCTTCGAGATGTCAATGTCCACGGCAACGTCCTGTGTCTGTTTTCTGTCAACAGGCTTCATAACCTCACGGCTTTGGACATTTCAAATAATCCGATGAAGTTTCTTAATTTGGCAGACAGTAAAGTCCCGTTGAGACTATTGTCAATACGCGGCACACCTTTATGTTATACGTACAAGTGGGATATACAAAAACAGATGGAACTGGACTTCGGGCAAATCATTGGTCCGTTCTATCTTAAAGAGCAGCACGACCTATATCCGACCGTTGGATATTACATGAGGAACAGCAAGTGGAAGCACATAAGAAACTATATCCTGAATGCTTATCCTCATGTGTCTACAGAATACCTGGAATCGGCAAGACAAACTTACGAGTTGTTGTTGAAGGAAAAGCCACAGCCAAGTCCGGAAGGAATATTCTTGGAAGCAGATGGTACTTTCGTCTATCCTTGCAGAGGAAGAAAGGACGAACGTGGAGTATATTCAGAAGGGTACACAGATGGTGAAAGTTTCTATCTGACAATCGACAATCCTTGGAGTGTCGTCCTCGGTACTCCTATCAGAGACGCTGACAACCGCATGCCATTCATGCGGCTACCACAACGAAGGAATGCATTCTTTGCAGCAATGTGTCTCATGGAAATGATTGAGAATGAGAAAGAAATGAAGGCGCATGGACTGGAACCGATAAAATACAGTTGGTTAGGAGAAGAATAAAATTCGATGAAATAACAAGAAAAAATAACGACGAAAGAAATAAATCGTTATCTTTGCAATTGATTATCAACTTAAAACGGAAGCTTATGACAGTAAATGAAGTATTATGCAACGCTTACGAGCCTCGCTTTAACAACCTTCTTGAGCATCTTGAAAAAGATGGAATCAAGAGCCAAGTGCAACCGCCATTCCTTCTTGGTATTGAGAGATTTACCGAGGAAGGAAATAAGACCGGCAACGAAGAATGGTATACAAATGCGAACCTTAAAGTGATGTTCTTCGGAAGAGAAACCCATATATGGGGATGGGATGAAGAGTCAAGTGTGTCGGATGGCTGTGTAGAACAATACGAGAAATTCTATGGAAGGAATTATAGGGAAGTTAATGACGGGAACAAAAGAGGTGTCTTTTTCCTTGTAGATTCTGAAGATAAATTGTCAAAGACTCCGTTCTTCGCAACTGGCCTAAATGGAATAATGTCTGGAATAGAGGAAAGGTTGAAAGAAGTTTGTCCTGACAAACATGCAGCGTATCTTTGGAACAACATTTCTAAGCTGTCTTCGGCTAACGGAACATCAGCAAGCACTACTGCACATGTGTACGAGAAGAAATACTTCCATGTGATTCCATCAGAAATCAACATACTCAAGCCTGATGTTATCATTTTCTTCACGGGATTCGATGCCAAATATGATAAATACATCAATGAGAACTTCAATGATGAAAGCGGTTATCCTCTTATTGGTTCTGAGCCTCTACCAGGAGTAGATGAGAATGATGCCGTAAAGTTGAATATCAAAGGTATTCCTTTATCTTACAAGACACACCATCCTCAGGCAACTCATGTAAATAATAAGACTATCGATGGAGCTGAAAGATGGAAGCACTACAATGCCATCCTTGATGACATCAAGGCTCATTTTGATGAAATCATCAAATAGAGACCTTCTAATGCCATTATAACTCGCTATAATGGCATTAGAAACATTCTTATACCCCCTTTATACTATGGCAGCAAACCTCTTAGGCAGATACATCTGGGAAATAAACACCATTGCCAAGTCTCGGCATGGCTTGACATTGGAAGAATTGAACGAGGAGTGGGAGAGTTGTTCGCTCTACGATGGCAAGCCCATTGTCAGAAAGACCTGGTATGAACATCGAGAGCAGTTCAAGATACAGTTCCACATATTCATAGAATGTGACAAGCGGACCAATCGCTATTACCTTGCGTTCAACGATACCGACAGACAGCCCGAGATGCAAGAATGGTTACTCAACAGCTTCTCTGTTGGCAATATGCTTTTGCAAGGCAAAGACCTGAATGGACGTATTCTTTGTGAGAAGATTCCATCCGGTTATGAATATCTCACGGAGCTGATTCAGGCTATGCGCGAGAGTAAGGTTATAAAGATGGAGTACCAAAGTTTCTATGCCAAAGAATCACAGGATGTAGTCCTTGAGCCTTATTGCCTGAAAGTCTTCAAGCAGCGTTGGTATATCACCGGAAGGAATACTGGCAAAGACGCATTACGCACATACGCCCTTGACCGTATCTATGACATGGAGATAACTGACAAAAAGTTCAAGATGCCAAAGGAATTCGATGCACAGGAACTATACGATACCGTATATGGCATTATCCTCGACAATGACAAGAAAGTGGAGCGCATTGAAATAAACGTCTATAACGGGCAGGCTGACTATTTCCGTTCTCTGCCTCTGCACCAGTCGCAACGTGAATTAAGTTCTACCAAAGACTGTACTGTCTTTGAATATTACCTGAAGCCAACATACGACTTCATTCAGGAATTGTTGTCACACGGCTCTGACGTCGAGGTTATCCATCCACAGAGTCTGCGACAACAGATGAAGGGTTGGATAAACAACATGGCGGAACTTTATAAATAAGCTAATATGGAACAGGAAACTTTATTTCATCTTATAGCATTAGGCGACAAGGCAAAAGACGCATTGCTGAAACTCCGTTCTGATTTGGGCAAGTGGTTCAGCAAGGAATTCGTGTCTGAAAACAGTTATCGTTATCTTTTAGCCATTGTTGATGACAGTACAAGTCCAAAAGCATTACCTAAAGTAAGGAAAGATGAAGAGTCAGGCAAACTGAATACCTTTGTGATTGACATCAGTGCCGAGCCCGGACAAAGTAAATGGGAAAATGTCCTTTCGTATATATGGATTTCATCTAGCAAGCAATACGACACCCTCAAGTACTTTTTTCAGGTCCTGTATCACGATGCGTTATTCATTCACAGCATTATCTCTTTCGACTTTAATGACTGGATGAATGTAGCCAAGGGACAATACTCATTGAAGTTATGGAAGATACATCTTGATGACAAATCGTTATCACAACTATCCGAATTGCCATATCATTTTTCTCCAGATGGTAAATACATCATAGTTGCTGGCTTGCCAACGTTTAAGAAGGGTGATGTGGAAAAGCATATAAAGGTGGTTAATGCCTTATTTGACAGGCTCCCCGAAGATTCTGTCCGGAAGTGGACTGTAATCGGTAAAGAACTTCCACGAGAAGAGGCATACGTAGCTTTATTACAATTGAGTAAACTTCACATGTCCATCTAATGACCAAGCCATCAAAAATCAATAGAAAATATGAATACACTAATTAAAGGCCTTAAAGAAATAGTTTCGCTTTATAAATATTGCGAAATGAATGGACTATTATACAAAGACGATACAATGTCCATTAACAAGGAAGACAGCGACCCAGAATTTGATCTAGAAATAGACAAGAGCCGTCTAAATGATATTTTTGTGGAATTGCTGCTGTGTAAGTTATCGTATCAGGTAAAGGCATTTAATAATGTCGCGTGGATACCAGAGTTGAATGAAGCCTATATAGAATTAGGACACTATGAGACTATTCATGTTTCTTTTGAACTTGATGACAGACTTTGCTTCGGTACACATGACACTATAAATATATTATATTGCGTAACCCCAGGAAAGTCTATGAAACTCAATCAGGAATTAATAGACCAAATAACTGAATTTGTAAAAACTGAGCCTAGCATACGTACTACGACAGCAGAATATAAGATAAAAACAGAACGTTTTCTTGCTTTTTGGTCTGCTGCCCCTTCTATAGAAAGCTATTTCGTGAAAATTGTACATAAGTTGTCAGAAATAGCAAAGACATATGAAAGCCAAGAATAACAAAGAAATGGAGGCTGTCATTTCTACTGTGCCAAAGTCTAAATGACAGCCTCCAATAACAATCAATCTTTATTTGCAGCCTTATAATGTTCAAGAGCCGACTTCAATCTTGACTCTATTCTTTTACGCAGATATGCTGGTTCAAGGACTTATTTCCTCAATTGAAAAAATAAATTTTGACTGTAACCCGTTTTCTCCACATCTTATAATAACTTTGCACCGACTAACGAAAAGACAAACAAATGAAAGATTTTGCAGCTATAGACTTCGAGACAGCCAACTTTGAGCGGACAAGTGTCTGCTCAGTAGGTGTCGTTGTGGTCAGAGATGGCAAGAAAGTTGACCAGTTCTACTCCCTTATCCATCCCGAGCCTGACTACTATAATTATGTATGCTCCAGTGTCAATGGTCTCTGCCGCGAAGACACAGAGGAAGCACCAATATTTCCTGATGTCTGGAAGCAGATAGAGCCAAAGATAGAAGGACTGCCGCTTGTAGCACATAACAAAGCATTCGATGAAACATGCCTTAAGGCTGTGTTTCGCATGTGTCAGATGGACTACCCCGACTATCCATTCTATTGCACTCTTATCCGCTCCCGCCAAGTTTGGCCGGGTGGTCATCACAACCTCGACATTATCGCCGAGCGTTGTGGATATGACTTAAAGAACCATCACCATGCCCTTGCCGATGCAGAGGCATGTGCTGCCATCGCTCTGAAAATCTTATAAAAGTACATATAAACATAGAAATATGAACGATATAAAATCAACCATAAATCTTGGTGAGTACATAGGCAAGCTAAAAGGTAAAGGACAATTTATCATTCCTAAATATCAACGCGGTTATATTTGGGGACAATACAACAGTACCCTTGCAAATAACAACATGCAAGATTCTGTTACATATCTTGTTGATTCAATATTGCAACATTACAAGAACAAGGCAGAACTCTTTATGCAAGGCATAACGGTTAGCCAAGTCAAAGATCAGGACGACTATGTCATTGTCGATGGACAACAACGTACCACATTCTTCTACCTTCTTTTGAAGTTTCTTGGCTACAGTGGATACATAAAGATTCATTATGATGTAAGAACTGCATCCAATGACTTTCTTACTAGTTTGAACATAGATGATTGTCAAGACGATCCAGACGAGGAATACCAGGACATATATTTCTTTAAAAAGACACTTAGAGTCTTTCATAAGAAGCTAAGAAATGATAATATTGATATAAATAACTTGCTGTATTATATTTTGCACGGAGTAAAATTCCTGTTTATTGATATACCATCAGAAAAAGCCAAGATCGTTTTTACGATGATGAACGGGAATAAGTCTGTCATGCGTCAGGAAGAGCTCATCAAGTCTGAGTTACTTAGATGCAGCACTATTAATGGCAAGACCATCGGTGAGGCAGAAAATACTACGATAAGAAGCCGGTATGCCCGCGAATGGGATAAATGGCTTTACTGGTGGAATGATGAAAGAGTAAAGTCATTCTATAAGACTGACCTTCTATTAGGTTGGCTGCTGCCAATAACACTAGATACAACTGATGTATCATTTGAGACTTACAAGAACAAATGTCTTCATAACGGCACCATAAAAGAAGCAAAGGAGAATTTTAGAACGCTGAGATTGCTGCAACAGAGGATGGTGGACATCTATGACGATCCTATTACTTATAACTATGTTGGAGCTATTATGTGCATACGTGATAACAAAGATCGCTTTTCTTTCTTGAAATGGTATCTCGAACTTACGAGGGACAAAGGCCATGAAGAAGCGTTTAAGGAACTTCGGCGTTACTTCGATTGGGCCTTCATAGGTGTTTCTCACAGAGACATTGTCAATAATAATACTGAAAAATATCGTGAAAAGCGTGAGGATTTCCTTGTAAGATTATCCGACGACCAACTCTATAGGGTAAACTATGAGACTGGCGCCAAATGGCTTCTGCGCAGCAATATTCTGGAAGACTGTGCCCAAAATTTGCATAAAGGAAGAAAGTTTAATTTTGACATCTGGAACCAGCGGTCACTTGAACACATATACCCCAAATCTAAGGTGGGGCATATTCAAAACGGAAGTAGATGTAATTGGGATGACAAGCCTTTGCCGGAAGGAGAAATCAAAGGAATAAGTTTATGGCGCGAGAATATTTACTACGACGACAGTGTTACAGGACAGCATTATACTGCCTCCGAGCACTCCATCGGGAACCTTGTATTGTTATACAAATCTGACAACAGTGAGTTCAGCAACGCCAGCTTCGAAGGAAAGAAGAATATATATTTCAAGCTTTCTGACGATTCTGGATTCCAAAGCCGGCATCTTCTTCACACGGTGAGCGTATTTGCCAATTCCAAGTGGGATGGAGCGGAAATCGCGAAACATAAATTTGATGAAATATCAAGGTTTAATAACGATTATAAGGAAGAGTATGAGTAAGATGGTGTCTGGAGAGAGCTATACGCTGTCTCAAATATTCAGTGGAGAAAACGACAAGGTCGTAATCCCTGACTTGCAACGCGATTATTGTTGGGGTGATCCGAACAACAATCTTGTTGAATCATTCGTGAAAAGCTTGTTGGAGTTAGACAAGACATCTAAAATCACAATGGGTCTGATATACGGCTATTATGATGCCTTTACAAAAGAGCATCTGCAACTGTGCGATGGTCAGCAACGGCTTACCACGCTTTTCCTAGTAATTGGCATTATTAACAGAAAACTGGATTTCAAGGATTACGGCAAGTATTTAATGTCTGACTTTGAAAGAAACGATGACGACAAGGAGCCATATCTTCAATATGCTGTTAGGGAAAGTTCACTTTATTTCCTGAGCGACTTAACCTATTATTATTTCCTTAATCCAGGAATAAGCGATTCTGCATCTATAAAAGATCAGCCCTGGTATCTAAGTGAATATGAGCTGGATCCGACCGTGCAAAATATCCTGAATGCTATCTATACCATTGAGAAAAGCCTTAAGGGAATTAATCGAGATGACCTAAAAGATTTGGCTGACTTCATCGTAAATAAGATAGAATTTCTGTTTTACGATATGATAGACCGTGAGAACGGAGAGGAGACATTTGTCGTAATAAACACTACTGGTGAACCGCTATCAAGGACTCAAAATCTCAAGCCATTAATGGTAGGGGAAAATGATGACGATGCCTTCTTGTGGGAAGAAATGGAAACTTGGTTCTGGCAGAACAGGCGTAAAGACGCAGAATATCCGCACACATCAGATGAAGGTATGGAATGCTTTCTAAATGTAGTGAGAATTCTGGAGTCTAAGAGTGAAGAGGAAGCGTACAATAGCATTGAATCAACATCTCAATTTCCTTATAAAGTTATTGGGTTCGGAAAGGTCTATGACTGGTTCAAAATCTATCGTGCTTTATATAACACAGACTTTACAGAAAGACATGACTCAAAACCTGAGTTCGGGATAAGTTAAGTCTCTTGTATAGAGGCGAATCTTACTTTCA
>ERZ791917.902-NODE-902-length-21139-cov-13.647173_pt1 | contig 21139 bp, 13 predicted proteins | sample MGYA00510138_ERZ791917 | MGnify/ENA primary metagenome ERZ791917 (study PRJEB30046, sample SAMN00792102) | human gut metagenome | study: EMG produced TPA metagenomics assembly of the A metagenome-wide association study of gut microbiota in type 2...
CCAAGACGCTCAGAAAAGTGAGCTAAAATTGGCACAACGAACTGGACACCCTAATTAATAACCATATTAACACCATAAAACAATAAAGCTATAAAACTATAAAGCAAAAAGCCAATGTGTCGTAAGCGTTTCTCTCTTCTATTGTTCACCCTGACGCTATTTGCCATTCATGCCTCGGCACAGAAACGAGTGGACGTCCTTCTTGAGCCGGACAGCAGTGCCATGCTCTATGTCTATCTGCCTAATGCAGAAAAGTCTACGGGACGCGCTGTAGTCTGCTGTCCGGGCGGAGCCTACGTTGTCAGAGCCATGGCGCATGAGGGAGCTGACTGGGCTCCATTCTTCAACAGCCGCGGCATAGCCCTGTACGTGCTGAAATACCGTTTGCCCAACGGCGACCGTGCCTTGCCACTGGCCGATGTGGCCCATGCCTTAAAGACCGTGCGTGACAGCGCCAAGGCGTGGCACGTCAATCCCAATGACGTAGGCGTGATGGACTCGTCGGCAGGAGGCCACCTGGCCAGCATGGCTGCCACCAGACTGCCTTTCGCCACCAGACCCAATTTCCAGATACTGTTCTATCCCGTCACCACGCTGCGACGCTATACGCATGCCACCACGCGCAGTCAGTTTCTTGGCAAAGATGTAAACGACGACGCCATGCGTCAGGCTTATTCGGCTGAATGCCAAGTGAGACGGCATGTCACCCCGCCCGCAATTATCATGCTGAGCAATGACGACGTTGATGTCCATCCGTCCTACAACGGACTGGCCTATGCCCAGGCCATGCGCAACCAGGAGCGGGATGTCGTGGTCCACACCTACCCTACCGGCGGCCATGGCTGGGGCTTCAAGGAGTCCTTCCCCTATCATCAGCAGATGATCAGCGAATTGGGGCTTTGGCTGGACAGCCTGAAGAGTCCGCAACAAGATGCCATTAGGGTGGCATGCATCGGCAACAGCATCACTGACGGCGCCGGCATTGCCATGAGCGACCACTTCGGGTATCCCGCACAGATGCAGGAACTGCTGGGCAAGGGATACTGGGTGCGCAACTTCGGATATAGCGGCGCCTGCATGAACACTAAAGGCAACCAACCCTATATGAACCATCCTATTTGGAAAGAAGCACAAGATTTCAATCCCAATATCGTGGTCATTAAACTTGGCACCAACGACAGCAAAACTGCCAACTGGAACGCCCCACAATTTCAGAAAGACTATGAGGCCATGCTGGACACGCTGGGCAGCCTGCCCTCTCATCCGCGCATCCTCGTCGCACTGCCCGTAAAGGCATGGAAAGTACAGTGGACCATCAACGACCCGACCATCGTCAACGGCGTAATTCCGACATTAAAGAAGATAGCACGCCGTCACCGTCTGCAGATTATCGACCTGCATACTCCCTTTGAGACCGACCCGAAGCTGATACAAAATGACGGCATCCATACCAACATGAAAGGCGCGGCACTGATGGCCCGCATCGTGGCCAATGCCATCAGAAAAGCATCACATAAACGATAACCGGCATCCGCAACGTCTCTACCAACCGTCAAACTCCTGTAAGCTGCTGCTTAGCGGCGGCCCTGTTCCTCACGCATGTGAACAAATCTTCGGCCTGTTCCTGTACTCATGCAAAAGGCCCTGGCTATCGTGTCCCAGGTGACTCGTGAATGCGAAATGGCCTAACGACGATGCGAAACGGCCGTAACGAGAAAGTGTGGTGGTCGCCACTGACAACTATGGCGGTCGTCACAGCTTTGCGTGGCGGTCATCATGAGCGAGCTGGCCAAGGAATATGACGGCAAGCTCATCGTCGGCAAGTGTAACGTTGAGGAGAACGATGACATCGCGCTCGAATTTGGCGTGCGCAACATCCCCACCGTGCTGTTCTTCAAGAACGGCCAGCTGGTTGACAAGTTTGTCGGCGCCGCCCAAAAGAGCAAGTTCCAGGAGAAGTTCGACAAGCTGCTGGAGGCATAAGACATACGGACAACGGGTAAAAGTTTTCTAACAGTCATCAAGAAGAATTAGAGAAGTCCGGAAGTCCAGAAGTCCGGAAGTTCAGTCAAATGCATAAGTATCTGACAATAAGGTATCATTATAGTAATGACAGGACTTCCTAACTTCCGGACTTCCGGACTTCTTTAATTCTGATACATCCCCTTTTTGTTCGACAAACACCTTCTGCCGATGGGGATGAATATTGCCGTTCATACGTGCATGATGCCAATCACCGCAGGAAACGGTCTGTTTCCCTGATATATTTGTCGTATATCTTCTTTTCAAGCGAGCGGTAATGGAAAATCGGGTGACCGCAGCCTCTGAAGATTTTCAGACTGACGGCCGCGCCACATGCCCGCTGCTGACTGACGAAGCGCGACACCTCGTCCATCGGTGTCATCGTGTCCTTGTCGCCATAGACCAGCAACGCCCGTGCGGGCAGACATGAGGCCTTGTCGTCAACTCCAAACACCGCAGCGCTGTTCTTTATCTTCCGCAGCACGGGATAGTAAAGCAGCAACCCGCACGGCCTGACCCCGGCACGCCGGTCCAAGGCCATCAGCGCCGCCATCGTGGCTCCCGCCGAGCAGCCCGCCAGATAAATCCGCTGTGAGTCGATACCCAGACTGTCGGCATGCGCCATCACCCACCGGTAAGCGTCCGTCGCGTCACGGTAGGCGTCACGCGGCGACGTGCCATCCACATTGGCAATGCTGTAGTCGGCACTGATGGCCACAAAGCCCTTTTGACTGTAATGACTGCATTCGCGGACAAACTGGAGTGGCGAGCCGGTCTGCCATCCGCCCGCGAAAAAATAAAGGATACACGGCCGCCGCTTTGTCCTTTTGGCATCCGAAGACAATGAAGACCTGTAAATGGTTAGCGACAGTGGACGGCCTTTAATGTTGTTTTTATAGACCACCTTACGACAGCATCCCACCTCAGTAGGCTTCGGCAGCAACGTGCGCAGCACCTCGAACCACCGGGTGGCCATCAGTCCGGCACCTGCCGGATTGGGATGGACGCGGTCTGGAATGGTCATTTGGTGCCAGTCCCATCCCACGGTCATATCGCAGAGCAGCAGCCTCTTATCATGCTTTCGCCGCACCCAGCGGCCAATGCTGTCGTTGAGCTCAGGCAGATAGCTGTATTTGGGCAACTTGCCGCTGGTGATGACCTTGGCGACGACCACCACGGCATGGGGATTCACGCGGTGTATCTTTTGCTCGATGTCGCGGTAGCACTGCATCATGTGAGCCACCGGCCGTTCGGTCTCAAAGTGGTTGTGACCCGCATGCAGCAGCACGATGTCGGCAGGACAGGCCCTGTAGATGGAGTCGATGCGGGCATTGAGAAACTCCACGTTCTTCCCAGAGAAACCGCAATGGCGGACAATCCCTGTCGGACAAGGACTCGTTCTTGGACCGGCAAACTCACATTGCGTATAGCCATTCTGCATGAGCATCTCCCACAAGGGAAACAGATAGCTGTGGAAAGACGTGCCGGCTGACACGCCACCTTCAGTGATGGAGTCGCCAAGACCCATAATGGTGACGCGGCGCTCCTTGTGCGCTGCCCCGACGATACTGGTCATCAGGAGCAGCGCCATGAGCAAATTGATTCTACGATACATACCTGGGTGAACTAACGGACTACAATTTTCTTTCCGCCACGGATATAGATGCCACGGTGCAGGGAGCCTCTTACCGCAATACCGCTGAGGTTATAGACACGGCCGTCAGCCGCACCATGCTGCGACGGCAGCACCCGTATGCCCGTAGAGACGGACGCGACGGCGCCCGGACAGGTATTGGCCTGACGCGGACTGCCAAAATAATCGACCGACGTGTCCGCCTCGATGCCCCAGCCGTTGGCCAAGTCACCCACCGTCTCTACGGCCACGCCGCCGGTGGCCAGCACAGGACTGACAAAGACGTTGCCGCTGCCGAATATTCCGTTCACCGTCTTGCCGCCCGTCGTAGTCCCGTCCAAGGTGAGTGTCTGGCTTACGTTGCCCACAATGTTGTGGCCGCCGTCACTAAACTGGCTGACTGACGGGGCATAAAGGTCACAGCTGTGACCGCCTGCCACAATGGAGTTGACCATATAGAGGCTGGCATTCTTCGGAAATTCAATCTCATAGCTGCCGCTGTTGCCCGCCACGGTGGAACTGACCAGACAGAGCTTGCGCTGGTAAGTGTTGTCCTTGCCATTGTTGTAGATGGCACCGCCGGAGCCGGCCTTGTTACCCGTGACAATCGAGTTGACGAGGTACAGGCCCTGGCCGTGCTGCACACAGATGGCGCTACCCACATTCTGCTTAATCTCATTATTGGCGAGGAGGCAGCGCTCCAAGGTGGTATATCCCTTTGAGGCGGAATTGGATGACAGCCGGATGGCACCGCCACGGCTGTCAGCCTTGTTGTCCGTAAACTGGCAGTCGGTGAAATGGACTGTACTGTATTCGGCCCTCACGGCACCGCCGCCATAGCCTGCCGCGACATTCCCCTTGAAGTTGCAATGCTGCACCTCCACATTCTGACAATTTTTCAGATAGAGCGCTCCCATCACGGTGCCGGCACTGTCCTTGGGTACATAAGCACCCGTGAGGGTGATGTCGCGCAGGCGTATGGGCAGCGACTCAATGCCGTCCTTGCTGAAGTCGAAGGCCATGATGGCGCAAAGGTCACCGGCATCGGCTGTTCCGTCGCCATTGGCATCGCCGGAAAGCACGGTCGGCGTGTTGGTGGGGTAGACGGCAGCGGCGGTCGTGTCGGTGAGCGAGGGGTCGAAGCCACCGGCAATGGTCAGGCCCTTGCTGAATTTCAATGTGACAGGCACCTGATAGGTGCCGCCCGCAAGGCAGACCATGTCACCATCGTACAGTTTGTCCTTGGCGTTGAGGAAATCAGTCCATCCAAGTGCCGTGTTCCACGACCTTCCGTCGCGTATATCGGTGAGGTGGCTGTCGCCGTCAGGCCTCACGAACACCACGCTGCCCTGCCCGTCAGAGACGATATTGCTCAGGTCGGTCACCGAATCGGGACGCAGCCAGGCACAATGGGCTGACTGGCGAGTGGCCGTAAGCAGCGACCGCGACAACCCCTCAGGGGCATAGCCGTTGTCCAGCACACAGCCGAAGAGCGCCTCGCACCAGGTGCAGGCGGCCGTATAGCGTCCATAGAGAATATTCAGATGATAGCCGTCACGGTTCATGTGGTCGCCGATAAAGGTCGTGCGCGCATTCTGAACAGCCGTCCCGGCCGGCACAAGGATGTCGAAGCCATTGTCTTTGAACGCCTTGCGCGAGGCCTCCACTATGGCGCGATACATGGTCAGCTGGTCTTTATTGTAGTTGGCGAAGTCGGAGTGGGTGGAGTTCTGCGCATAGGCCCATGTCTGGTGCCATACGAGCTTGACGCTGTCACCCACGGTCTTTCGGATATAGCTCACCAGCTGTGACAAGTATGGCTCATAGGTGTCATACTGGCCCGACTGGCCGCTGTTCTGCTGAAGGCTCACGTAGTCCCACTGCTCATCCCTCAAGGCCTGCTCCAGCGTGACATTGGCCGTGGTCACCTTAATGCCGTCTGTGCCAATCTTGCGGTAGCTGTAGGCCGCCGCATTGTTCACCATATTTTGATAATGCTTCTCCAGTGAGCAGCCGCCAATGTACATATTGGCGATAATGGTCTTGTAGCCAAGTGCCGCGGCCAGCTGATGGAGATGCGACTCCACGGCATCCTGCGAGAAGCTGTTGCCGATGGCCAGCACCCTGATGACGCGGTCAGGAGCAGTCACCCTGACCGTATCGAGCTGCTCGGCAACAGTAGTATGACACTGTCCGAACGACGGTGCCGCCAACAGAATGAATGAGAAAAGGAAAACAAGTAACCGTTTCATTTTACCGCACTATCACGACTTTCCCGTTGCGAATATACAATCCCTTAGCGACAGGCTTCGCGACCCGGATGCCCGAGACCGTGTAATAGCTGTCATTGAAAGTGGCGGCTGATGTCACGGCACCGATGCCCGTTGTCACATTCACTGCATAGGCGCCTGCGGTAGCGCCTGCCCCGCGTGTCACGCCTTTCTGGTCTACGGTCAAGTCGACCCGGGCCGTCTCAGCGTCCCAGCCTGCGTCAGTGACTGCCGTCTTCAGCGCAGAGCCCTCATAGCCCAAGGTCTTTACAACAGGAGTGATAACCCCATCGGTCAGGCCGTTGGTGCCGAACACGGTACTGTAGAGGTTGCCGCTGCCCTGTTGGTCGGTCGCGTCCCATGAGGGTACATAGGCAGCTTGCGCAACCTGGTTGGCATAGCCGCCGATGATGTTGCAGCCCTTGGAGACAATGCTGAATTCGGTCGATTCTGAAGTGCCAGTGACGGCGATGGCCGCCTTGGCCGTCGTGCCGTCGTCCTCATTGCCCACGATATAAGAGTCGGCGAGGAAAAGGCGGGCTCCCTGCGACATATTAATCTGGTTGCCGGCGATGGTGCAGCCGATGACGTAGGCCTCACGGCGCCAGCTCTTGTCGGCACCATTGACAAAGACAGCGCCACCCGAGGGCGCGTCATTGCCCGTGATGGTGCAGTTGACCAGCCAGAGCGCGGGACCGTGGCTGTAGAAGATGGCGCTGCCAAGGGGCTTGCTCTCATCAGTCACCTTGTTGCCGGAGAACAGGCAACGCTCAAACACCGTATAGCCCTTGGTGTAGTCGGTACCGTCACCCCAGACATAGACGGCTCCGCCACGCTGCACGGCCGCGTTGTCGGTAAACTCACAGTCCTGTACAAAAGCCGTACTGCGGTAAGAGGTAAATGCCATACCACCATAGCCGGATATTGGCGTATTGTTATTGTAGAAGCGGCAGTTCTTAATGGTCACATCATAACAGTTGTTGAGCTGCACGGCGCCATGCGTCTTGGTTGAGGTCGAATCAAAGCAGCTGGTAAACTCAATGCCCTGAATGACGAATGGCTTTTGCTTATCGCCGCCTTTCTTCGTATCGGTCTTCAGTGCAAGGAAGCGGCTGGCATCCTCGGCATCCTGCTTGCCGTTCTGATTAACGTCGCCCGAGAATACGGTCGGGGTGGAAGAGGGATAGGCAGGAGTGGCATGCTCTGTGCCGGTCAGTGCAGGGTCGAAACCGCCGATAAACGTGTAGCCGTTAGTGATGGCGGTAGGTGTCTTTGACGTGGCATAATAGGTGCCGCCGGCAAAGTAAAACGTGTCGCCGTTGGTATAGTTGTTGACATGGGCACAGAAAGTGGCAAAGCGCAGCGCGTTGTCCCATGAACTGCCGTCCTTGGTACCGTTTCCATTGACGCTGACATAATAGTCCGAGGCCATTGCGCCCGCTGCGGGCAGCATGGCGGCAAACAATAAAGTAAAGAGTTTATTTCCCATAAGTTTTTATGAATGGTTTTGACGATTACAATATTAACGACGCAAACCAAAAGAAAAGCTATAGGGAAAATCTTAAAAAAATCTTATAATAAGGAGAGGACAGCCTGGGGGCGGCTGCAAACAATATTTGCGACAATGGGTGGCGGCCATCGGACCATTGCACGACAGCCGCCTCACATTGTCAATAAAGCAGGGGCTTACTTAACAGTGACTTCAGAGAGTTTCACCCATCCGTCATCGGTAAGGTATTCCGAGCGTGCCGATACCTGCAGGCCTATCTCGTTGTCATCGGTCGTATCGACGAGGCCAACGGCCCAGACATAGTCACCGGGCTGCACATCGTCGAGCGTGAAGGTTGAGGTATAGGTCTTTGGCGAGCCTTTGACCCACTCGTTGAGGCACGGCTCCGTGACGACATGCTTAAAGACGGGCTTCAGGGTTGACTTGTCGAGCAGAGCGAAACATACCTTGTATTTCTGGTTCCACTGCGGCAGGTTGGTCGGACAATAGCCCCACCCGAGGTTGGACCAGCGATGGACAAAAGTCACCTGTCCGCCCGCGCGGGCCGTGAGGGGTACAGAGATGCGGTCGGGATAGAGCCGGTAGCCGCCCTCAGCAACAAACTCCTTGACGAGGTCGAAAGCCGAGTTGAACCAGGAATGGGCCTCGCCGGACTTGACATTGCTGTTGTAGCGCAAGTCCATCATATTGACGCAGGCTCCCTTGCCCTCGTCAAACTCGCCCTTGCGCACCTCGGCATAATTGGCATAGCCGTCGCCCTTGATGGAGCTGCCATGGGAAGACTCTACCCAGCCACCCTCCTCGATGATGGGGCAGATGTATTTGTATTTGGCGGCGATGCTGCGCTCCCAGGTTGTGTAATAACTCTTCATGCCAAAGGCATCGTGGCGCAGGGAAAAGCCCTTCTTCACGGCACGGTCGATGAGGTCGGCGGCCTCAGAGGTGCTGGCACCCGAAAAAGTCTTGGTGGAAAGCAGGCAACGGTGATAGTTGATGACGATGGGTACCTTGGTGAAGAGCTTCGGCATCAGGTCGGTAATCCACTCAAACACCTGCTCCTTGGGCGATTCGTCGCCCGTGGAGTAAATCAGCGTGTGGGTCTCGCCCCACATGCCGAGGCCGAAGCCGCTCACGAACTGAGTGATGCTGGGGTCGTTGTACTTGGCGGCAAAGTCGGTGAGGAACTTGGTGTATTTCTCCTGGAATACGGGGTCGTCGGGATAGGGTGACCATACCCTGGCGCTGCCGGTGGTCGTCTCATAGCCCTTGCAACCGGCGGCACGCACATAGGCCGGCGTGAAGTTGTAGTGCTTGTCGCGCGAATCCACCACAAAGGTGAAGGCTATCTTCAGTCCCCGCTCCCTGGCGCCGTTGACGAGCATGCGGAAGCGCCTGGCCGTGATGGTGTCGCAGTCGTCCTGCCAGACATAGACCCCCTCCCTGGGATTGAAGTCGCTCCATGCGCCACGCACATAAAGCGTGTTGGCATAGTCGGAGACTTTCACGTTGCCCTCCGACGACTCGAAGTTGTCGTACTGTTCCCAGAAGTCGTCAATCATGCCGTCGCCCAGTCCGGCATAGATGACCCAGCCCGTCATGGGATTGCGCAGCAGCTTGTAGCGCTCCGGCTTGATGTTGACCAGTGCATTGCCCGATATGTCCCAGTTGGTGGTGCTGACACTGTCGTCATCATCGTCGGAACAGGCCGTGCCGGTGAGAAGCATGGTAGACAGAGCCAGCACCGTGAGCAGTGCATAACGAATAGAATATGTCTTTTTCATTGATTGTTGCTGTTAAAGGATTATTTCTTTCCGAAAACGACCGTCAGTTTGTCAATGTCGACGACCACGTAGTTGCATCCCTCCGGGATGATGAAGTAGGCATAGCGGTTGTCACTCTGTCCGGCCACAAGCGAGGAGGTCTCACCCAATGCGGGCGAAAGGTAGCCGTTGTGGTCGTTGCGCTTGGCGCTGGCCGTTGAGCCGTAGGCATAGACATTGTTGTTGGTGTTGTCAACCGTGAACTTCACCGAGCCGGTGATGCTGCTGCCGCGCTCGTCGTTGGCCGTGCCGCGGGGCAGTTCCTCACCGCTGTAGACAAACACGTAAGGATTGGCCACGCTCTGCTTGAGGATATATTTGTCCTGATAACCGGTAAAGACACCCGGGTCGTGGGCAAAGCCGTTGAACGTGCCGTACATGTATAGCGTGTCGACGACGGTGGTGTAAGGATTAATTTTCAGCGTCGTATTGTTCCAGGTCACCTCCTTTGACTTCGGGTCAGTGGCCGGCGAATAGATGGTGGCGGTCTTCTCGTCGGTATTGACAACGATACGGTAGACACCGGCCGACGGAATGGTCCAGTAGCGTGACGCGGCAGCTGCCGTGACAGTGGTCTGGGAGAACGACTGCGACTTTCCGTCGCTGATGTCGTGGCTGTCGGCGGCAATAGGCACGATAGCCATCTGCTGCTCGCCGTTGTAGGTCAGCGGGATGTAGAGACTGCCGGCGTTGAGCTGTCCGTGCCAGGCATACAGGCTGCTGTTCTCAAGCGTCTGCGTGAGCTGCAGCTTTGCGCCACCGGGTACGGCACTGCCGTCAAGGAACAGCTGGTCGGCCTCGACCACGGCACCCACAGCGACAATCTTCACCGTATGGCTGGCCAGGTTGACCGTGATGCGGTAAGTGTCCTCAGTGGGAATAGTCCACGACTTCGCCCCGGAGCGCGAGGTGATGACCGCCGGCATGTCGCCGAGCGTGATGGCCGTGTTGTCGGCCGACGGACCTATGGCATTCTCGTCGTCAGCGTACAGCACGGGGAAGTAGATGGTACCGGCACCGAGCTTGCCCGAATAGGTATAGACCATTGAGTCAGCCTCGGATCGCGAGAGCTCCACATCATTGCTGCCCACAGCCGTACCGGCCATGAAGAGGCGGTCGGCCATGAACTGCTTCGGACCGTAGGTCTTGACGCGGATGGTCTTTGTGGCAATGTCGGGCACGACGAGCGTCGGCCCCTCAAACGAGGCCGTCACCGTGAGCAGCAAGTTGCCGATGGTGCTGGTCTTCTGTCCAAAGTGGTTGACCAGCAGGTTCTGCAGCTCGGCATTGGTATAAGCGCGGTGGAAGCGCGCGTCGTCCTCGTACTCCTTCACCTCACTGGCAGCGCTGCCGATGAGCTGCATCTCATACTGATACGTCGTGATGTAGTCGTTGCCGAAGTTGTAGGCCTTGGTCCAGTCGAGTGTCAGGGCCGTGTCGTTGGGCGCGCTCTCGTTGAGGATGAGATAGTCCGACGACACCGTGAGCCCTATCTCCGACTTGTTCCTGGAGTAATAGTTGTCAGGGGCGTCCTGGCACGACACAAGGCCGGCAGCCAGCAGCGACAGGCCGGCAACAACCGTCATATATCTTGATTGCATGGTTTTCATTGATGATGATTTAATTCGTTGAAGTCTAATATCCGGGGTTGTTGGTCAGGTTGGGGTTGAGTTCCATGTCATGGGTGGGTATGGGCCAGAGATACTCACGGTCAGTGAAGGTGCGCTTGGTGCCCGTCGTACAGTAGCCGGCGTTGAACAGTGCCGAGAAGTCTGCCAGTCCGTCCTCGTCAATCTGTGGAGTCATGCCCCAGAACCAGAGTCCCTTGTTGACGACATTGTTGAGCAGTTCGGTAGGCTGCAGCATAATGTAGTTGTAGCCGTTGAGCGCCTTGGCCGCGAGCTTCCAGCGCATGAGGTCCTGAAGACGCGTGTTCTCCATGGCAAACTCCATGCGGCGCTCTATGCGCACGGCCTTGCGCATCTGCTCCTGGCTCTCAGCTTTCACGGCCGGATAGGCGTCGGTCTGAGAGGCATCGACGGCATAGGCGCGGGCCCTTACCTGATTGATGCAGGCTGCGGCCTCGTCCAGGTCCTTGTTCTGCTCGATGAGCGCCTCGGCATACATGAGCAGCACGTCGGCATAGCGCATGATGATGTAGTCCTGCTCCACCTTCTGCCCGTTCTCAGTCCAGGAGGCGTCTATGCCCTTCTTCCATAGCAGGCCGTCGTAGGAGGCGTACTGGTTGACGATGCGGGAGTCCTGGTTGGACTGCATCTTCTGCGTGGTATAGTTCATCACGGTCTTTGCGGCCGGGCTGGGGTCGTACTCATAGCCGCAATGCTCGGTATTGAATTCTACGATAGTCATGGTGCAGCGCGGGTCGCGGTTTTTGAAGGGTTTGTGCGGATCAAACAGCGGCGACTCGTCGATGGGCAGTCCGTCGGTACAGAGGTAGGCCGCGAGCAAGTCCCACGAGGGATTATAGGAGCCGTAGCCGCCTGCATTGCGCGGCAGGCCGTTCTTCACCACCCAGGAGTCAAGCACCACATCGTTCTCGATGGAGCGCGGCAGCACGAACACTTTCTCAGGATTGACCTTGGTCGACTGCTTGAAGAGCTTGGCATAGTCAGGCTCAAGCGAATAGATGCCCAGGCCGATGCACTGTCTGGCAGCCTGCTCGGCCACGGCGTAGTCGCCCATATAGAGGGCGAAGCGTGCCTTCATGGCAAGCGCGGCTCCCTTGGTGGCATGAATGGCCTCGCTGGCGCCATACGTGACGGGAAGACTGGCGATGGCCGAGTCGAAGTCGGCATAAATAAGCGGTATGAGCTCCGACTTGGGCTTGCGGCCCTGTGTCTCAGCCTCCTCAATGGTCTCGGTCTTTTCCAGATAAGGCACATCGCCATAGAAGAACACGAGGTCGGCATACTTGCAGGCGCGGCAGAAGCGGGCCTCGCCCTCGTAGCGCCTGATGACGCTCTCGCGCATGTTGCCCTCGGCCTTGTGGATGTTCTCAAGCATCGTGTTGCAGCGCGCGATGAGCTTGTAGCTCTGCTGCCACAAGGCATACACCTCGTACTGCTGGCCATTGAGCGTCCCGTCGAGCACCGTGCCGTTGCTGCCCGGATTGCGGTTGACGGAGCGGTAGGTGGTGTTGTCAGTCCACTGCTCCGACGAGCTGAGCGGCTCAGCCCAGTAGCCAAGGATATAGAAATCGTTGGAGGCCATGCTGAGCTCCGTCTCAGAAGTGTACCACGACTCCGTGTTGCCCTGCGACTTCGGTACGAGGTCCATGCTCTCACAGGAGGTAAGAGCTGCGCACAGGGCGATGAATATAGTTTTTGCTTTCATTGTCTCACTGATGGTTAAAAGTTAACTTGGACGCCCAGCACGAGCGATGTCGTAATAGGATAAGAGGAGGTACCCATCTCCGGGTCCCATCCGTCAGGATAGTCGCTGATGCAGAAGAGGTCGGAGCCGCTCACATAGAAGCGGGTGCGGTCGAGGCCTATCTTTTGCGTCCACGCCTTTGGGAGGGTATAGCCCAAGGTGATGTTCTTCAGACGGAAGTAGCCGCCATTGAATATCCAGAAGTCGGACACGGCATAGTTGTTGTTCTTCGACACGTTGGAGAGCCTGGGGTAAACGGCCTTGAGGTTCTGCGCGTCGGTGTTGAACGGGCTCCAGTATTTGCCCTCGATGATGGCGGGGATGTTGCCGTAGTTGTCGCGCAGGGGCTGCACCATGGCTGTTGACAGATAGGCATTTTGCTTGCCCACGCCCTGGAAGGCCATGCTGAGGTCGATGCCGCGCCAGGAGGCGTTGATCTGTCCGCCATACTGATAGCGCGGCAGCGAGTTGCCCAATGGCACACGGTCGTACTCAGGCGAGATTTTGCCGTCAGGCACACCGTCGGGGCCGCTGATGTCCTTGTACTTCAGGTCGCCGACCGTGACCGAGGAGTTCAGGACGGCGGAGTTGTTGACCTCATCCTGCGTCTGGTAGATGCCCTCGCACACGTAGCCGTAGTACTCATTGAAATAATAGCCGGCGCGCTTGATTTTTCCGCCGCTGATGATGTCGGCATTGTTGAGGAAGTCAATCTTTGAGAGATAGTCGGAGAAGTTGACCGACACGCTGTAGGAGAAGTCGCCGAGGTGGTCCTGCCAGCTCAGGTCGATGTCGTAGCCGTGGGTAGACATCTTTCCGGCGTTGGTGCTGGGGTTATTGTAGCCCATCGTGTAGGGTATCTCAATGGCCAGCAGCATGTCAGTGGTTTTCTTCCAATAGTAGTCGAAATTAAGGTGGAGCCTGTTCTTGAAGAAGTTGGCGTCGAAGCCCAGGTCGGTACTCGTGGTCGTCTCCCAGGTGATGTCCTGCACGGCAAGCACTGACGGACGGGCGGTCTTGTTGGAGACCACCGAGCCGTCGGCCATATAAAACAGGGCGTCGCCAAACGACATCAGGGCGATGTAGGGGAAGTAGTTGCTGCCAATGCGCTCGTTGCCCAGCTTACCCCAGCTGGCGCGCAGCTTGAGGAACGAGAGCCAGGGCAGCCTGGCCTTCTGCATGAACGGCTCCTCGGAGACGACCCAGCCGGCCGAGAACGACGGGAAGGTGCCCCAGCGGTACTTGCTGTTGAAACGGGAAGAGCCGTCGTGACGCACGTTGGCCTGGAGGAGGTAGCGGTTGTCATAGGAATAGAGCAGACGGCCGAAGAAAGAATTGGAGGTGTATTCAGAGCCCGTGCCGTTGTTGTACTGGTAATCCTCCGAACCGATATTGAGGTAGGGATAGTTGGTCAGCTCATAGTGGTCGCGTGAGGCGCCGAGGCTCTCATTCTTCAAGTAGTAATTCTCAAAACCGCCCATCACCGTCACGTCGTGCTTGCCGAAAGCGTGCATGTAGTTGGCAAGGAGCTGCGAGGTGACGTGCCAGTTGTCGTTGCGCATCTCTGAGAGCTTATTGGTGGAATACAGTGAGCCGGCATCCAGATAGCCTCCGATGGTATTGGGGTCGTCGGCCAAGGTGTAGGTGGATTCCAGCTGAAAAGCCTTCTGCTTGGAGAAATTGATGAACGGCGAGATGATGGCCGAGATGCTCAGGTCCTTAATCGGCTTGTAGGTGATGGAGCCCTTGCCGCCGACCTGCGTGCTGTGGGCCACCGAGGAGCCGCCCTCCACAAGCAGGCCGTAGGGGTTGGCGCCACTCTTGCCCGAGGCGATACGGCCGTCAGACCAGACAGCGGGATAGATGGCCGGCATCTTGCGCATGTCATTCCAAGGGTCGTAAATCTTGTTCTGACTCTTGGCGTGGCGGATATTGATGTCGAGGGAGGCCGACAGTTTGCTGTTGATGTTGAAGTCGTTGTTGGAGCGCAACATGTAGCGCTGGAACTTACGGCCGTCATAGAGTCCGTCGACATCATCATAGGTAAGCGAAGCAATGGACCTGACCACCTTGTTGCCTCCCGACAGCGTCAGCGTGTGGGTCATGCGCGGGGCACTGTCCTTCATGATAAGTCCCTTCCAGTCGGTCACGGGATAGTTGTTGGGGTCGGTCTGGTTGTAGGTCATCCAGTTCTTGGTCTGGTCGGCGGTATAGACCTGAAAGAAGCCGCCCGACGGGTTGTCGTTGTACTGCAGCTCATTGCACATCTCCAGATAGCGCGTCACGCCGACCATTGACGGCTGCTTGGTAGGAATTTCCCAACCGAACTCCGCATTGTATTTCAGGTCAATCTTCCCGGTCTCATTGCCGCGCTTGGTTGTGACGAGGATGACACCGGCAGCGGCCTTGGAGCCGTAGATGCTGGCAGCGGCGGCATCCTTAAGTACGGAGATGCTCTCCACGTCGTTGGCATTGACATAGTCGAGCGAGCTTTCCACGCCGTCAACGATAACCAGGGGGCTGGACTCGCCGATGGTCGTCACGCCACGCACACGGATGGCACTGGCACCCGCACCGGGCGCGGAGTTGTTGCGCGTCACCTGCACACCCGACAGGGATCCCTGCAAGGCATTGCTCAACATGGTGGTGCGGCGGTTGACCAGCTCATCACCCTTGACGGCGGCCACGGCACCGGTCAGGTCTTTTTTCTTCACCGTACCGTAGCCGATGACCACCAGCTCGTCGAGCGTGTTGTTGTCTTCCGACATCTCAACGTTGTAGGCCTGCCTGGCACCCACCTTGAACTCAGCGTTGTTAAACCCCACATACGACACCTCCATCGTCGCACCCTCAGGCACCTCGATGGAGTAGTTGCCGTCGATGTCGGTCACCGTGGCTATAGTCGTGCCCCTCACTTTGACGGTGGCACCGATGAGCGGCTCACCGCTGGCATCAACGATGTTGCCGGTAATGGTCTTTGTGCGGCCCTTGCCGGCCTTCTGCTGTGGTCTGGGCTGGGTATTGGCCGATGACGAAGAGGCCACAATGGACACCTGACGGCCGTTGACACGGTAACCGAGGCCTGTCTGGCTGCACAGTTCCTTGACAAGTGACAGCATGTTGGAGCCTTTCAGACTGACCGTGACACGGTCGGCAAGCCGCTTCTGCACTGCCGGTCCGTAGACAAAGACGTATTTGCTATGCTGCTCCACATAGTCGAATACGGCCTTGACCGTAGTTTCCTGAGCCTGCAACAGGAAGATGCCATCAGTGTTGGTCAGCGACACCGTCGCTGCCTGCCCGCACAATGGCAATGTCAGCAGCCCCATTACCGCGAATGAGGCAAATGCCCGCCTGCGTGAATGATAATACGGGGATCTTTTCATAAGTCTTTCAGTTTTATTATTGGTCTTGTGTATTGTTCGTAGTGAGATTTTATCTGGTAAGGGTCAGCAGGCCCACGTCAAGCCATCCGTCGCGCAGCAAGTCCTCGCTCACCGCCATCTCCAGGGCCGGATTGCCATTGCCCACATCGATGAGGGCGGTCAGCAGATGGTAACGGCCGCGGGCAAGACCCTGCGTCGGCAGGGCAGCGGCATTGCTCACCGGGTTGCCCTGAATCCACGTGGAGAGGTCGCTATGCGCGTCAGTCCATTGCTTTACGATACGGCCCTGACTGTCGCGCAGCGCATAGCCAATCTTGTATTTCTGGTGCCACTGTGGGATGTTGGTCGGACAATAGCCCCACCCGATGTTGTTCCAGACACTGACGACATGCAGCTGCCCGCCGGCTTTCACCTTAGTGTCGTAACTGACGGATGACGGGTAAAGCCTATAACCGCCATGCGCGACGAATTGCCTCACGAGGCTGAAGGCCTTGCCAAACCACGAGACAGTCTCATCGCCAATGCGGAAGTCCATCATGTTGACATGCGCCTGACGCGCGTCAGCCATCTCCCCTGCCCTCACGTCCTCTGAGTGACCCTCACGGTAGCGGCCGCTGGAGTCGCGCCAGTAGCGGTGGTGACCGCCGGTAATCCAGCCGCCCTCCATGATGACGGGCCGTCGGAAAAGAAAGCGGCTGGCGAAATCACGCTCCCACTGCTTGTAGTAATCGGTCATGCCAAAGGCATCATGCCGCAGGCTGTAGCCCTTGGCGATGGCGGAGCAGAGCAGCGAGTCGCTGTCTGCGGCAGGTGCCGCCCAACTGATGGTGTCGCCCACAAGGCGGTGGTAGTTGATGATGAGGGGCACATTGGTGAACGTGTGCTGATAGAGCGACGTAATCCAGTCGAAAACCTTGTGCTTGTTGGCGTAGTCGGCATACTTCACGCCGTGAGCCTCTCCCCACTTGCCAAGGCCGTAGGCATCGATGAAGCTTACGACATTGATGTCATTGAACTTGCCGGCAAAGGCCTTGAGGAATTTGGCATACTTGGCCTGAAAGACGGAGTCGTCGGGATAGGGCGACCATACTTTCGGGTTGTTGGCATCGTAGAAGCCCCAGGCACCGGCATCCCTGACGTAGAGCGGCGTGTTCTGTCCCTGGTCGCGGGCATCAACGACGATGCGGAAGGCGAGCCTCAGGCCACGGTCGCGCATCGACTGCAACAGCTTATAAAGGCGTGACTGCGGGTCATTCCAGAAATAGCGTCCCTCTTCCGGCTCCATCGAGGCCCACGACGTACGCAGGTAACAGGTGGTGGCGTAGTCGGCCACATCGACGACGCTGCCGTCTGAGGTCGGTATGCTGTCATAGTGCAGACGGGCATAGGACTGCTCGTCCCAGTTGCGGCCAAGATACAGCACCCAGCCGGTAAGCGGATTGCGCAATACGCGGACGGTGTCGGCGGCGAAGCTCACCGTGCGCTGACGCGGCCCGGCACTGGCCGTCAAGGCGGATGCCACAGCTAAGGACAGGAAAAACAAACGGAGTGATTTCATTTCGTGATGATGATCTGGTTGCTATGCTCTACGGAGCGCGTGCCGACAATGGCGTTGATACAGTCAAGCACGCCGGAAAGGTCGGGCTGCAGCACAAGCTTGCCATACAGGCGCTGGTGGCCGCCGGCGGCAATGCGGAATGACGTGCCATAGTAGTTGTCAAGACGCTTGACAACCTGACTGAGAGTCTCACCGTGGAGATAAAGCACGTCGTCCATCCAGCTGGTGTATTCGGCCGCGTTGACCTCACCGAAACCGGTCAGCTCGCCATTGGTCACCGTTACTTTCTGATTCGGCCTCATGCGCACCATGCCGTGCCTGGCCATGGTCACCTCCACCGCTCCCTGAGCCAACACCACGTCGGTGGCCGACCTGTCATAGCTGCATACATTGAACTTTGTACCCAGCACTCTCACGCTCAGACCGTTGGTATGAACTATAAACGGATGGCGGGCATCATGGGCCACCTCAAAGTAGGCCTCACCCTTGACGGACACCTCGCGCGTGTCCCCCACAAACTGCCTGGGGTAAGTCAGCGTCGTGTTGGAATTGACCGTGACATGCGTGCCATCACTTAACACCACGGTGAGCTTCTCACCGACAGGCACCCTCAGCGTCTGCGGCTGTTGGGCCTCAGCCACAATCTGCTGCGACCTCGACACGCTACACATAACCCGTGACACCGGTGAGAAGACGAACAGCAGCACCAGTCCCGCAGCGATGGCCGCGATGAAAGAAAGACGCATCACCCTGGCACGGCGCACCTCCCTGAGATGGCGTTTCTGATAAGTACGCTGCCTGATGGCATCCAAATTCATAGTCCTGTCCATGGGCTTACTGTTTAGAAGAAAGGCTTCCAGCTTGTCACCGGCAAGCTTGCCGCCATCTGTATAGTTGTTGATATTGTCTGTCATAATGTGATATGCTTTAGTATTTTAATGCCTTTTTCAGGCTGGCCATCGCGAAGCCCACGTGATAGTTGACTGTCGGGACGGATATTTGCAGCATCTTTGCGATTTCAGAGTATGGCATCTGCTCAATCTTGGCCAGATAAAACACATGCTTACACTTCTTCGGCAATTCGCTGATAGCATGATTGAGGCGACTCCAATCCTCCTTGGAGATAAGGCTGTCGATAGGCGAGACCATCTGGGGAAAGTCAAACCCGAGCGCATTGTCGAGTGAGACATCCTCCTTGTGCTTCATTTCCTTGCGCAGGACAGAGACAGCCTTGTGGTAGGTGACCGTTGTCAGCCAGTGGTCTATCTTCTCGATTTCCGCCAGCTTCTTGCGCCGGTTCCACACTTCGAGAAAGACGTCACTGATGACCTCCCTGGTCAGCTCCTTGCTGCACAGTATGCCGTAGGCATAGTTGTACAGCCTTTGCGAATGACGGGTCATGAAGTTATCGAAGGCCTGTTCATTGCCCTGCTCTATGAGGAGCAGCTCCTTCATTTGTTCATTCATTGTTTTTGTTTTGGGTTGAGCTCGTTTTATTATTAGTGACGAGTAATTAAAAAATATCTATAGGTCAAACTTACATAAAATTATTCTGATTTTACACCAGTTGGATAAAAAAGTTGAGACCACTACGTAAATAATAGCCCGAAGGCGACAGAATGTCGCATTTTTTAGTAACTTTATTGCGGAGTCTCTACTCCTATAGAGTTAATTAACGGGTTTTATGACCCAATGTTCAACTACCAAAACTTCAAGACTATGAGAAACGTATGTGGTCTCAACGTGCACAAAGATAATGTTTTTGTGTGTATCGACAAAGAAAATGGAGACAAAATCCAGTTCAAATGTGGAATTTTAACACGTGACCTGATGCCTTGCGTGACAAGCTTGTGGAAGAGCAAGTCGGCGAGATTGCCATGGAGAGCACTAGCGTGTACTGGTGTCCTATCTGGCGTGTGCTTGAGAGCGACTTTAAGCTCTATCTGGCAAACCCCTTGGCTATAAAGCAACTTCCCGGACGCAAGAGTGATGTCAAGGATGCAGAGTGGATAGCCACCTGTCTGCGCAAGGATCTGATTCGTGGGAGCTACGTTCCTGTCGATACCATACAGCAGCTCAGGCAATACAACCGTCGGGTATTCGATCTTAACCATCAGACGGTTTATGTCCAGAACAAGGTGGACGCATTGCTACAGAGGTGTAACATTCGCATTAGCAACTATGTGTCAAGCATAGATTCCAAGTCTTATCGTGATATTGTTAGCAAGATAGCCGGGGGTGAGACAAGAGGAACGGATGGTCAAGGAAGTTCACGGAAGAACAATCAATCGCTGTGGCAGGGACACCATTGTCGCAGCCCTGGACGGTGTAATCAGAGAGACTGACATTGAATTGCTCAAACAGTACAAGGAAGAACTCGACATGTTGCGCAGGCACAAGGCTGTATGCCTTCTAAAAATGAGGGAAATCTGTGAAGGGCATTACAAAGAGGAGCTCGAACGGTTACAGACCGTGCCAGGGATAGGAGGCCAGTCAGCAATGCAGATAATTGCAGAACTTGACGTTGACATGAGTACTTTCCAAACATCAGCCATGCTTGTCGGATGGGCCGGACTGAAGCCCAGAAATGATGAGAGCAATGGGAAATTCAAATCCCGAAGGACAACGCACGGCAACAAGTACCTGAAAAAAACACTCATTGAAGTTTCATGGGCGGCAAGCAAGAAGAAAGGATGCTTCTACAATAAGTTCTCATACCATCAGGTTGTCGTAAGGAGAAAGGGCAAACTTAAAGTCCAGGTGGCTATTGCGAGAAAAATCCTCGTGACCATATGGAATATACTTTCTAAAGGAATGCCTTATATTGAGTACGAAAAACAGGATGGGAATAAATCTTGATTATAATCGTCTTTCTGACGTTTGTAATATACCACCTGTTGTAAGGTCAATATATTTGTAGTGGTTCTGACCCTGTCTTGCAAACAGACTGACGCTTCAGGTGGCGTAGAACACCTGTTTGAGTTATAAAGCTCGAAGAGGAAATACAATACGAAAAAATAGTCTTCCGAGGCCTTAATAAGTCTTGGAAGGCTTCTTGTGCTCGAAAAGATAGTATAGAATTGAATTTCGTATAGGAGGCGGCAAGCCGCCTAATGCTTTTTTAGAGGAAATAAAAGAAAAAAAATAAAATCCTTGCCAATCCACGAAGACCTCGTCTTGGGGAATGATAAGGATTATCTCAAATGGCAATAAATGGCGGCGGGACATAAGCCAGCCCTCTCCGCTTTGTTAACCGTCTTAAAAGTACAGAATTAAGACAGAATAACAAAACAATATAAATCCTGTGACTTTCAACAAGTTACAGGATTTTTGCTTTTCTGACGGTTTAAATTTATTCAACAGAAAATCAGCCCTTAATTCTTAACGAATGTTATAACGGCTACAATTCGGCTACATTTTTTGTAATTTATTATTATTTGTAGCCGGAAAATCACGGAATGACTGCTTCCATGGTAAAATAATAATAATTTAATAGGGTGTCCAGTTCGTTGTGCCAATTTTAGCTCACTTTTCTGAGCGTCTTGGT
>ERZ791917.905-NODE-905-length-21098-cov-5.562420_pt1 | contig 21098 bp, 16 predicted proteins | sample MGYA00510138_ERZ791917 | MGnify/ENA primary metagenome ERZ791917 (study PRJEB30046, sample SAMN00792102) | human gut metagenome | study: EMG produced TPA metagenomics assembly of the A metagenome-wide association study of gut microbiota in type 2...
GCTTGGACCACGCTAGCTAGTTGCAAACCTCCGACCTCGGTCGGGGGTAGTTGATATCCAAAGAATAGAAAGTGGGTCCAACATGTTTTTCTTCTTCCTTGAACCAGTTTTAATCTACAACTGGCTCCTTATCCTGGCCGCGGTTATCCCCGCCATCTTCCTAATGATCAAGGTTTACCAATCTGACCGCCTGGAGCCGGAAAGCCCCTACCTTTTGCGGAAAATGGTCACCGGAGGCATCTGGTCAGCGGTGCTTGCCGGCGTCCTTGAATGGATTGCCAATGGCGTTTTAACTTCTTTCGTCTCACAAAAAGACCCAATCTACAACGTCATCATGTACTTCGTGATCGTTGCCTACGCTGAAGAAGGGGCCAAGTACTTCTTCTTAAAGCGCCGGTCCTGGTTCAGCCGGGAATTCAACTGCCAGTACGACGGGGTCGTCTACGCTGTCTTCGTGGCCTTGGGCTCTGCCCTCTGGGAAAATATCTCCTACGTCATGATCTACGGCTTCTCTACCGCCCTGGTCCGGGCCGTAACGGCCATCCCAGGCCATGCCTGCTTCGGCGTCTTCATGGGGATCTTCTATGGCTTGGCCCGCGGCTACGCCTACCTGGGCAAAAACATCCGGTCCAAGTTCTTCCGCGTTTTGGCTATCGTCGTGCCAGCGGCTCTGCACGGCAGCTACGACTACGTGGCTTCCCTTAATTCCGCTGAAGGGCAGTGGATCTTCCTGGCCTTCATCGCCGTCCTTTTCTTCATCTCCTTCCATCTGGTCAGCAAGATGGCCAAAAACGACAAGTACTTCCAGATCGACCGGCGGAATTACCGCTTCTAAACTTTATCAGTTAGTAAAAAATCTGTCCCTGCCTCCCTGGCAGGGGCAGATTTCTTTTTGTCTGATTATTTTTAGTCTAGTTCTGCCAGGTCGTATGGCGTTTCCTGGTAAACGGCGTAGTTGATCCAGTTGCTGAAGAAGGTTGAGGCGGCTAGACTCCAGGTCAGGCAGGGCTTTTTCTCCGGATCGTCATCTGGGAAGTAGTTAACCGGCAAAAGCGGATTAATACCGGCTTCCACGTCTCTATGGTATTCCTCAGACAAGGTGTCTCTGGAGTATTCCAAGTGGCCGAAGCTGTAGATCTGCCGCAAGTCTCTACTTGCCGCGATCGCTACGCCCACTTCCGGCCCCTCTGCCAAAATCTGCAGGCTGGTCTTCTTTAATTGGTCTGGGTAAATCGTGGTATAGCGGGAGTGCGGACAGCGGTAGGAGTCGCCAAAGCCGCGAAGAAGGGGGCTAGTCCCCACTACATCCTGTTCATAAATGCCGGACAGCTTCTTTTCCAGGGGATGCTTGTCGATCCCGAAGTGATAGTTAAGCCCGGCCTGCGCCCCCCAGCAAAGGTGGAGGCTGGAGTAGACATGGGTCTTGGACCATTCCATCAGCTGGCAGAGCTCACTCCAGTAGTCAACTTCCTGAAAAGGCAGCTGTTCAACCGGGGCGCCAGTAATGATCATCCCATCATAGCGCTTGTCCTTGATATCGCTAAAGGTCCGGTAGTAATTCTGTAAGTATTCGTTTGAGGTATTTTTAGACTTGTGGCTGGCCATGTAGAGGAATTCAACTTCCAGCTGCAAGGGCGTGTTGGCCAGGTGGCGGAGCAATTGCACTTCCGTTTTGGCCTTCTTAGGCATCAGGTTCACCACCAGAATCTTCAAAGGCCGAATGTTTTGGGTCATGGCACGCTGAGAGTCCATGACAAAAATATTCTCCTGCCTTAACACATCAATGGCGGCTAACTGTTTGTCTAAAGTAATTGGCATAGTGCACTCTCCTGTCTAAAGTCTTTTGTTTAATTTACCATTCTTTCTGAAAAAATGCTAACAAAAAAATTAGATTTTTCAAACTTTTACAAAATAAAAAAGCCCGCCAAAGCGGACTTTCTCAAGTAAACGTCTTGTCAAATTTACTGTTTTAAAATTAGCCTTCGATGTTGAAGACAACGGACTTAACCCGGGTCATGGCTTGAATGGAGTACTTGACTCCTTGTACGCCAGCCCCGGAGTTCTTTACGCCAAGGAATGGGAAGTTGTCCGGACCTCTTTGGGTCTTGTTGTTGATGTGGACCGTGCCCACTTCCAACTTACCGGCGATGGCAAAGGCCTTTTCAAAGTTACGTGAGAAGACTGAGCTTTGCAGGCCGTATTCTGATTGGTTGGCAATCTTGACAGCTTCATCAGCAGACTTGATGCGGATGAATGGCAATACCGGCCCAAATGGTTCTTCCCAGGCCAGACGCATGTCAGTCGTTACTTGGTCCATGACCATTGGGTAGATCAAGTTGCCTTCACGCTTGAAGTCAAACAAAGGCTTAGCGCCCTTTTCTTCAGCTTCTTCGATCAAGCCTTGCACGTAATCGGCAGACCTGGTGTCGATCAAAGGAGTGATGTCAGCATTGTCTTCGGGCATCCCGATGGTTAAATCCTTAACCAAAGCAGTCACCTTTTCGATCAGTTCGTCAGCCACGCTGTCCATGACCAGAACCCGCTTAACAGCGGTACAACGCTGGCCGGAGTAGCCAAAGGCGCCAGCAACAATGTTCTTGGCCGTCAGGTCCAAGTCAGCGTCTTCCAAGACGATAGCCGCGTCCTTGCCGCCAAGTTCCAGCATAATTGGCCGCATCCCGGCCAGTTTGCCGATGTTCTTGCCGACAGCGCTGGAACCGGTGAAGTTGATGAAGTTGACTGCTGGGTGTTCAACGATGTAGTCGCCGATTACCCGGCCCCGGCCGGTAATGGTGTTGAAGACGCCGGCTGGCAAGCCAGCTTCGGCGAAAGCCTTGGCCAAAAGCAGACCGGAGATTGACCCTTGTGTCGGCGGCTTAAAGGCCACCACGTTCCCGCCCATCAAGGCTGGAGCGATCTTTGAGCCGGCCAGGTTGACCGGGTAGTTGAAGGGAGAAATTGCCAAAACCAGGCCGATTGGTTCCCGGCGGACAACAGCCAGCTTGTTCTTGCTTGCTGAATCAAAATTGCCGCCTTCCATGACTTCCCCGTCCAAAGTTACGCCGACCTTGGCCGTGTATTCCACGATTTCAGCCGTCCGGGTCACTTCGCCGATAGAGGACTTGAGACCCTTGGCGATTTCCTTGGACAAGGTAGAACCGATCTTTTCAGCGTCGCGGTAGAGGATGTCCGCCGCCTTCTGCAAGTACGCGGCCCGTTCAACGTATGAAAGGGCCCGCCAGGCAGGAAGAGCCTTCTTGGCACTGTCCATTACGTAGTCCACGTCTTCGTGGGACATGGCAGGTACAGTGCCCAGGGACTTGCCAGTTGCTGGTTCGAAAATTTCAATCGCGTCAGCGGAGTCCCGCCATTTGCCATTGACATAGTTTAAATAGTGTTCTGTCAAGAGAGCAACTCCTTTCATGGATGTAATCACATTTACATTTTAATGCTTTCCTAACCATTTTCAAGCCTTTTTGCAGAAAAAGTACCTACCAATTTTCTAATTAGAGCAGACCATGCTGCTTCAAGTATTGGCGGGCCACCTTGCTGGCACTCTCGTGCTTGACGGTCACCTTGTAGTTCATTTCCTGCATCTCAGACTCAGTGATCTTGCCAGCCAACTTGTTTAGGCTTTTCACCAAGCTGGGATGCTTTTTAGCAAAAGAAGTCTTCAGCAAAGGCGCCCCCTGGTATGGCGGGAAAAAGTTCTTGTCATCCTTTAAGGCGACTAAGTCATACTGCTTAATTTGTGGGTCAGTCGTATAGCCGTCAACGACATCAACCTTGCCGCTCGCAATTGCCTTATAGCGGAGAGCAGGCTCCATAGTTTTAACCTTGAAGTTCAAGCCGTATTCCTTCTTTAAGCCCAGGTAGCCGTCCTGCTGGTTGGCAAAGTCCGGGTCAAAGGCGGCGGTTAAGGAGGTATCCAATTTTGCCAGGTCGCTTAAGCTCTTAATGTTGTGTTTCTTGGCAAAAGACTTCTTGACCGCTAAGTCGTAACCGTTCTGATAGTTCATTGGCGGCAGGTAAGTCAGCTGGTCTTCATCAGCCATGAGCTTTTTAGCCAGCTGGTAAGTTTTAGCCGGGTCGTGCGGAGTGGCTAGCTTCTTTTTTGCCAGGCCCTGCAGAACCGTCCCGGTAAATTCCGGATAGATATCGATTTTGCCAGTCTTTAAGGCATTGAACAGGAAACTAGTCCCGCCAAAGTTGTTTTTCAGGGTCACCTTGACATGAGGATTGTCCTTTTCAATCAAGTCCTTGTACATGTTGATCAAGATGTCTGGTTCACTCCCTAGCTTGCCGGCGATGACGATTTCTTCTTGCTTTGGGGCAAGAAGCTTCGGAGTCTGACTGATTCCAAAACCGATGGCAAAAATTGCCAAAACAGCGGCCATGACACGGAAGTGCTTCTTCGATGAGGACATAAACTTGAGCAAGCCGGACATGGCCAGAGTCAAAATAGCTGACAGACCGGCCCCGAGCAAAAGATAGGTGTTGTTGTTCTGCTGGATCCCGATCATGATGTAGGTCCCAAGCCCGCCGGCACCGATCATGGCCGCCAGGGTGGCTGTCCCGATGATCATAACCAGGGAAATGCTGACGCCGGAAAGGATCATGGGCAGGGCCATGGGAACTTCTAGTCTGAACATTTTCCGTCCTTTGCTTAAGCCAAAGGCATCGGCAGCTTCTTCTAAGTTAGGATCGATATTTCTTAAAGCCGAGTAAGTATTCTGGTAGATTGGCATGATCCCGTAAGCAGTCAAGGCAATCAAGGCCGGAGTCGTCCCGATCCCAACAAAGGGAATCAAGAGGCCGAGCAGGGCCAGGCTTGGGATAGTCTGGATGATGCTGGTAATCTGGAAGACCACTTCTCCGGCTCTTTTCGTGTGGGCTAAAAGCATCCCCAAAGGAATGGCGATTAAACAGGAAAGCAAGAGGGCTTCCATAGATAAAAGCAGGTGCTCGCCCAAGGACTGCCAGATCTGCCCCTGGTGGGTCGCTATGGTGTTAATCAGTTCATTCATCTTTTAGTCTCCCAATTTCGCAAAGTAATGTAGCAAGTCGCTGGACTTGATCTGATAGCCTTTACCCTGGTAAGCAAATTGCAAAAAGCCAGCTTTTTCAGGCAGTTCCGCGGCTTCTTCGACTTTTTCCACCTGTGGCAGATTTTCTTCAGTAATTCTATTTACGTATGGACTGGCCAAAAGTTCCAGCATAGTACCAAGCCGCGGCCGGGCGCTCTTGAAGAAGTCAGCCACAAAAGAGTTGGCCGGCTTTTGCACGATTTCTTCCGGGCTGCCGACTTGGAGCAAGTGACCGTCCTGAATAACTCCAATCCGGTCCCCTAGTCGCAGGGCCTCTTGCATGTCGTGGGTCACGAAAACAATCGTAGTCTTGCTCTGCCGGTGCAGGTCAAGCAGGAGCTCTTGCTGCTGGCGGCGCAGGACCGGGTCTAAGGCACTGAAGGATTCATCCATCAAGATCAATTTGGGCTGGCTGGCCATGGCCCGGGCGATAGCGACCCGCTGCTGCTGGCCACCTGAGAGTTCCTTGGGCAGCCGGGAGATGTACTTGCCCCCTTCCAGGCCAACCTGGGTCAGTAAGTCTAAGGCCCGCTTTCTCCGCTCAGCTTTTTTAACTCCAGCTTCCTCCAGCTGGATAGTAATGTTGTCGTTAACCGTTAAGTTTGGGAAAAGACTGCTGGTCTGCAGGACATAGCCCATATGCAGGCGGAGCTGGTGCAGGTCGTGATCTTTGACCCTTTTGCCGTCAAGGTAGACGTCGCCATGGGTCGGTTCAGTCAAACGGTTGATCATTCTGAGCAGGGTCGTCTTACCACTGCCGCTGGGGCCGACTAAGACAAAAAGCTCCCCGTCATTGATAGTTAGATTTATCTGCTTCAAGATGACATTGTCTCCATAGGTCATCCCGACATCGCGGTATTCGATCATTTTCTCCTCCATCTCGCAGGGCATTCATGTAACTTAATTGCTTTCTCGACTTAGCATAAACTCTTTCTTAGCCCTTGTAAAGGTAAAAGCTACAGCTTCCCTCTTTTTATTGACCAGGAACCTACAATAGTTTCTCATTTCCATATCCTGGGCCAGCTAGTTATAAGAAAAGTGTTAAAGCATGGCTATTGCTTAGTCGGTATCTTCCAGGCGGGTATAAGCTTCATTTTGCTCTTGCTGATAAAAAACTTGCTTTTAGCAATTTCAGTTACTATACTGGTGATTAGATAAGTTACATGTTTTGTCAAATTATTTGGGAGAGAAAAAATAAATGAAAGTATCAACACGTTTTAGCGACAGCATCCATCTCTTGGCCTTTCTGGTGATCTACAAGGGAAAGACCACCCTGTCCAGCAATATCATTGCCAGTTCTTTAAATACTTCGCCGGTTGTGGTGAGACGGTTAATGTCGAATTTAAGGGATGCCGGTTTTATCAAGACGACCCATGGGTCACCGGACCCTGAACTTTTGCGGGAGCCAAAAGACATCAGCCTGCTGGAGGTCTACCTGGCAACTGAAGGAAGCAGCCCCCTTTTTGCCATCGACCACGAAACTAATCCCGACTGCATCGTCGGCGGCAATATCCAGCCAACCTTGACCGACTACTTTTCCCACGCGGAGATCGCAGCGGAGGCAGTTTTAGGCAAGATCAGCCTGCAGGACGTGATTGACACGATTTTGGTTAAGGAAGCCGCGAAGAAGCAGGCAGAAAACTATAAGAAGTAAGACGAACAGCTTTTAACAGCAAAGGAAAAGGATACAGCTCTAGTGAGTTGCATCCTTTTTGCGTATGCGTTATTCAGGCAAATCTGCCGTATGTTCCAAACGGTCGATCCGCCGATCTAAAGTCGGGTGGTCAGAGATCAAATTGGTCCACCAGTGCTTGACTTGGAAGCTGTTAAAGGCCAAGGCTGAAACCATTGGGTCTTCCTTTTGCTGCTGGTATTGCTGTTCAATAGCTTCCAGTTTTTTTAAAGCGCCAACAATGCACTTCGGATTTCTGGTCAAGTCGACTGAGCCGATGTCCGCTAGGTATTCCCGCTGCCGAGACATGGACAAGTTGAGCAATTTGGCGATTGGCAGGGCAACGATGAAAAGGCCGGCGCCAACTGCTAAAGCAATCGAGCCAAAGAACCAGCAAATGCACTTGGTGATGACTCCCCCATCCATCTTAAACAAGGCCCAGCCAAGAGCCAACAGATAAATGGCAGTCAGGTAGATAAAACTGGACAGAGCTGAGGTAATCGTCGTTACCCGCAAGTCATAGTTACGGATGTGAGATATTTCGTGGCCGATCACGCCTAGGAGTTCATCATGGTTCATAATTTTCACAAGGCCAGAAGTGACGGCCAGGCTGGCATGCTCCGGGTCACGGCCGGTCGCGAAGGCATTGGGGATATTGCTTGGAATGGCGTAGACTTTTGGCATGGGGATGCCGGCGGCCAGGCTCATCTCCTCCACCATTTCGTATAGTTCAGGAACGTTGTCTTGGTTGATTTCTACCGCATGGGTGATCCGCATCAAGTGTCTGGTCGAATAAAAGTAGATATAGACCATGTAAATGATTCCCGCGGCTAAAAAGATCATGCCGACCCAGAAAGTCAAATAAACTGACAACAGGCCTGCAATGGCTAAAAGCAAGGCTGTAAAGCCACCCAGCACGATCCAGGTATTGCGCTTGTTTTGCTCGATTTGCTGATAAAGCATATTCCATCCTCAATTCTTTTCATAAAGCTAATTAAAGAATACTAAATGGACAGCTTTCGCGCAATAGATAATTACAGAGTAATTTAGTTATATTGCTTGCTAGGACAAAAATAAGACTCAGAACGATATATTATCATCCAGAGACAAGGGACTAGTGTTTATATAAATTGAACTTTGTGTCAATTGCCAAAATATAGAAAATGTTACGGTTGATTTTACCAATTACTCGACCTTTGTCATTTAGCCGAAATACCCAGTAGACGTCACCACATTCGTCTAAGCGTCCGGAGCTTGAAAAAAATGGGTTAATGCTTAAAGAAACCACATTATCAGGGAGTTGTTCGAGACCTTGTTCTTTCGCCCACCCCCAAGACAACCGATATTTCTTCAATAGAGAGCTTCTCTATTTTCTCCAACAACTTCGCCCGGACATTCTTATCGATACTATTGTTGCTTTTATCAAGATTGTATCGTTTGTCTCTTGTGAGAAAAGAAAAATTAAAGGCAAAATATGTCTTATACGTCCTTCTGATTCTTGAGCCATTAGACTTGCGTGTCCGAAAGTTGCTTTTAATCATCGACAACGAACACCTTACTGTAAAACGATTTTATCTTTTCGTCGCTGATCACATGGCTTTGCGGAGTGTCTTGCCACGGCTTCTCGTTATGAGTTTGATGCATCAAATCATACGCTGAACTATGCCCATAAATGTCGTAGATACTATTTAAGATATCAGCAGTTTGTTGGTCGTTCTGTAATTCTTTATAGTCTTCTATTGCCTGTGGATCTTTCGAAATGTCACCAACAATTTCTCTTTGGCCTTTGTAACGATCATGAACTTCTTGCACAACAGGGCCATACTTCCATGCAACGATATCGTTATCAAACATCCGCTTGCCCGTCACTACCAAACTAGCAGCTTGAATGTAGTATAAGAGCTTCATGGCTTTCATTTGTGTTAATTCTTCAGCATTTGGGTCCAAACGCAACTCGGCGTTGTTTTTTACCCGCAACCAATTCACAACCTTAAAAACACTATAAGTCATTTTTCTACCCTCATTCAATAACCATTATTTTGCCTATTATTATACGTTCAACACAGTTTGTCTCGCAAGCTACAGGCCTTGCCATTCAATCCCCGTTCTACTGGCATTTTGCCATTTAGTTATTTAGATTAAGTACCCCCTGCTTCAGCCTTTGCATCCCGTCGATTACCAATTCTTTCGGGCAGGCCAGGTTGATCCGGACAAATTCATGCCCGTTGCCCCGGTAGCCGTTCCCGGCAGAGATGATCAAGCCCGTCTTCTCCCTCAGGTACTTGCAGAAGTCTTCCGCGTTCATCCCAAGAGCGCTGATGTCAACCCAGGCCAGGTAGCTGACATTTGAGTCAAGTACCTTCACTTCCGGCACTTCTTTTGCCAAAAATTCCCGGGCATAAGCAAAGTTGTCCCGCAATACTTGCTTGAGCTCACGGAGCCAGTCATGGCCTTCTTCATAAGCGGCAATTGCTGCCGGGATGGCTAACAAGTTCGGTTCCCCGATGCCTGCCAGGAAAAAGCTCTCCTCAGCCCGGGCGCGCAAATCCGGGTTAGGGATAATCGCACAAGCCGCGTGCAGAGCGGCCAAGTTGAAGGTCTTGCTTGGTGAGATCAAGGAAACTACCCAGTTTTTGGCATCTCCATCTACCGTAAAGGCTGGCGTAATGTCATCATCCGTCAAAACCAGGTCCCCATGAATTTCGTCAGAGATCAAGAGGACATGGTGCTTGGCGCAAAGTTCTGCGATCCGCTCGACTTCCTCTTTGCTCCAGGCGTAGCCAATTGGGTTGTGAGGGTTGCAGAAGACCATCATCCGGACAGACGGAGTCGCCAATTTTTCTTCCAAATCAGCCCAGTTGACCGAGTACTTGCTATTTTCATAAACCAAGTCGCTGGAAATTACCCGGCGACCATTGCCCTCAATGACAGAGTAGAACATGTTGTAGACCGGTTCTTGAACCAAAACTTGGTCGCCAGGGCTGGTGAACTGCCGGACCATGGCAGAAATCGCTGGAACGACGCCTGAGGCAAATACGCACCAGTCTTCTTCTGGCCGGGCATGGTGTTCAATTTCCTCCCAGTCAGCGACTGCCTTATAGTATTCAGCTGGCACGCTTTCATAGCCAAAAGCAGCTACCTTGAGCTTTTCTTCCATGCTGGCCAGGATTTCCGGCGCGATCTTAAAGTCCATCTCAGCGATCCACATCGGCAGCTCTTTTTCCTTTAAGCCGCCCCACTTGATGGAATTGCCTTGCCGCTTTGGCACATTGGTAAAGTCATATTGCTTTTCTGCCATTTTTTGTTACCTCAATAATCAATGATCTTTTTCGCTATCTATTTTATCTACAAGGTAAGCATCTTCACATTTTGGAAAATTATCTGCAATTTTCAAGTTTGCAATATTATGTTGAATTGAATAGATTGCTGGATCAACTAACACAAAGCCTAGGTTCCGATACCGTTCGCCATCTTCTCTCAAAATATCTTTACCGTCATAAATACTTAGGCCCTCTGGCCCTTGTAAAGAAAGCAAAGTCACATCCAGTTGAGATACGTAAAATGAACTTAATACTTTTACGTGCAACATAGTAGGCTCCTTTCCTTATCTCCAGATTTCAAAAATAATTATATCATCAAGCTAACAGCCCATTCTCTCACCTTGTCTAAAACGAGAAAAACAGGCTCCTTTCGGAACCTGTCTCCCTCTAATTACAGCACGCTTGCCTTAACGTATTTATTCTTGCCAATTCGGTAGTAGTACTTGCCATGAAGCTTCTGTTTCTTGCTTAAAAGCTTAACCTTCTGCGTCTTCTTCAGATGGCCAACTACCTTTCCTTTCTTGTTATAGACCTTGGCATTCTTCCGCACGCGAACTTGCTTAACTTTCTTAGTCTTTTTCGGCAGGCTGCTTGCCAGAACATACTTGTTCTTGCCGATCCGGTAGTAGTACTTGCCGTGCAGCTTCTGCTTCTTGCTTAAGAGCTTGACGCTGATCTTCTTCTTCAGCTTGCCAACTACCTTGCCCTTCTTATTGTAGACCTTCGTCAGCTTAGTCAACTTGACCTTCTTGTAAGTCTTAGTCTTCTTAACTTTCTTCTTGCTTGCCTTCTTAGAAGCCTTCTTGTTCTTCTTAGAGCTGGTCTTCTTCGTGCTACTCTTTGAAGCCGGCTTGCTCTTAGGCTTCTTATCATCCTTGGCAGATGACTTGTTATTGAACTTAGCTTCACTCTTGCCGTTTGACTTGGAGTCATTCTTACTGTCAGTCTTGCCATCTGACTTGGTGTCGGTCTTGCTGTCAGTCTTCACATCACTCTTGGCTTCAGTCTTATTGTCAGACTTGACATCGCTCTTAGTTTCGCTCTTGCTGTCTGACTTTGCATCACTCTTAGTGTTGCTCTTGCTGTCTGACTTTGCATCACTCTTAGTTTCGCTCTTGCTGTCTGACTTTGCATCACTCTTAGTGTCGGTCTTGCTGTCTGACTTTGCATCACTCTTAGTGTCAGTCTTGCTGTCTGACTTTGCATCACTCTTAGTGTCAGTCTTGCTGTCTGACTTGTTATCGTCCTTGTTTTCCGGCTTTGACTCTGCCGCCTTTTCTTCAACGACCTTCTTGACTTCATAAACGACAACGGCAGATTCATTATCATCACCGTCGCGATACTTGAACATCGCCCGGTCGCTGTCAGTCAGCTTAACTTTGCCGTCAGCCTTTGACCAATTCTTGCCATCAGTTGAGTAAAGCAAAGTTACTTTTCCGTCAGCAGCCTTTTCAGCCTGTTCAACGTTGCCAGCCTTAACCTCAACACTCTTATCAGCTTCAACCGTGCCAGTCAAATCTGGAGCAGGCAGCTTCCGTTCCACCTTGACCACGCTGGTGTAAACTTGGCTCTCATTGCCAGCATCGTCGTAGCTCTTGAATTCCACAGTTCCGTTGTGAGTCAGCGTAAAGGCATCCTTGTAGTCAGTCCAGGTCTTGCCACCATCAAGGCTGTACTTGATGTGGTTGAAGTCCTTGTCAACATCCTTCTTGTCAAAAGTAAGCTCAGCCTTGACCTTGCCTTCTCCATCCGGGGTCAGCTTCAATTCCGGCTGGGCAGCGACTTCCTTGACGATATTCTTGACTTCATAAGTCGTAACCTTTGACTCATTGCCATAAACGTCTTGGTACTTGAACTCAACCTTTCCGTTTTCGGCTACCTGTACAGTATCCTTGTCCAGCTTGGTCCAGGTCTTGCCATCAACTGAGTAGTAGAGATCTGCCGCCTTAAACTTGCCAGCAGACTTTTGCACGTCTGACAGATTTTCGACCTTCAACTGAACAGCTTGATTGGTCTTCTTGCTTTCTGATGCTGAGACCTTTGGCGCTTCAAGGTCTGCCTGGTGGTTGTACAGGGTAAAGTCTTGTTCAGTCTTGTTGTCACTGCCATCAGTCAAAGTTACTTTGACCTTCCGGGATCCGTCTTTTTCAGCCTTGATCGGGTAGCTGATCTTGACTGCATCCCTATCCTTAAAGAAGTCTTCGTTAAACACCTCGTAAGTCTTGTCTTGGTAGGCCGTATCGCTGCCAACTTGCAGACTGTAACCGCTCAAGTTGTCATTGATCGTTGCCTTCAGATCGTAAACATCTTTGTTGGTGTAAACTGCCAGCTGGCCGTCTTCGTTTTGCGACATTCCTTCCAATTGCAGACTCGGCGCGGTCAAATCAACCCAGAGCTTGTAGCTCCATTCAACGACCGGTTTGTCGTCGTTAAGCCGCGGATCTTGAACCAGAGCAGTCAATGAATGGTTGCCGTTCTTTAAATCTTTGATCTTGTAGCTGAATTTCAGAGTATCTGGATCAAACTTAACGTCTTCACCGTTTAACTGGAAGCGGGCAACCGGGTATGCAAGTTTACCAGTTACTGTGAAGCTGTGGTCCTTTTCGTCATAGCCCGGCGTATTCTTGCCAATAACCGTCAGATCGCTGGCGATATTGTCAAAAGTCAGCATATCCTTGTTGTAAGTGTAGCTTCTAGCGGTGAAAATCGTTACGTCCTTCTTAGTAACATTGCCATCCGCGTCAGTTGCCTTGATTTCAAATGGATTGTCGCCGTAGTTCAAGGAAACCTTTTGGGAGAACTTGCCGTCTTCATCAACCGTCAGATTGCTCTTGCTGTTGTCAGACAGATTGGTGAGTTCCAGCTTGCCCTTTTCGCCCAGGCCAGTTACTGTCCCTGATAAAGTGTAAGAGTCTTCCTTGGCTAAAATGCGGCCTGAGCTTTCTTCGTCAACGCTGACCTTCGGCCCTTCAGCTTTAACAGTAAAGTTGACTGCTTCGAGGGTCTGGTCTCCATTCTTGATCAAAAGCTGGTTTTGTCCATCTTTGACTGGCAGAGTAGCTTCAAAGTAGCCGTCACCGTCGGTTTCGGTTTCAACATCGTTAAACTTAAGCTTGGCATTCTTCTTGTAAGTACCAGTTACAGTGTAAGTTTCTTTCTCTTGATCGTAAGCCGGGCTTTGACTGGTTATCTTTTGACCATCAGCCAAATTATAGAGAAGAAGCTTGTTGTCATCCTGGTCATTTTGACTGTAGAAAGTTGCAGCATAGCCAACATTGCCGGCATGGTCAGCCAAAACAGTTTCTACTTGGTTCTTGCCGTCCTTAAGTCCAGTCAAGGCAGTCGTTGACTCGTAAACATTTTCTTCACCTTTGACCGGGGTCAAAGCGAGCTTTTGCTTCTGGCCATTGACGGCGGCCACGAACATCGTATCATCAAGACCGCTGCCGGAATCCTTAGCCTTCAAACGGAGCTTGCCATCTTTGGTAACCTGCAAGTCACTAACTTCTGGCGCTTGGGTATCAACCTTGACAGGGATGTTCAATTCCTGCTTGCTGCCGCCAGTTGCTGGGGTAAATTCAACCTTGTAGATGTATTGCCCATCCTTGACAACTTGGCCGTCAGCGTCAGTGCCATCCCACTTGTCAAGTGAGTGGTTTGTCCACTTACCGCTTGAAGAACTGTAGTAATCTTTAGTTCCCTCTTTTCCAACGCCCAAGCTCTTAACTTTGTTTCCTTGAGCATCAGTAATCGTTTCCGTGTATTCCTTGTAGTTCCGGTCAAAGAAGAGAACAGGATATGCGTAGTCCCGGCTGCCATCGCCATTTGGTGAAATCGCGATCAGATCAGGATCAGTATACTTGCTGTAATCATCACCCTCATAGCCAGTGTAACCGAGAATATCATCGTTGTTAGAAGCCATGACGCCAACCAAGGACTGAATCGTGTTGATTAGATTTGAATTGCCACCTTCATAAAGCATTGGTGCGTTGACACTAGCTTGACTGTAGCTACCGAAAAAGCCCATGTATGGAAGAACCAGGTTTGGTGTTGCTTGGTCTTCTGCTTCAAAGCCAACATAGCCTTCAACGAAGTTCTGCCGCTGGAAACTGTATGGCAGGGTCAAGGTAAAGCTTACATCCACGCTTTCGCCAGGCTGGACAGTTACCTTTGGCGTCTCCGTCGTCAGCTGTCCCTTAACAATCTTAGTGTCATAGATTTCGCCACTCTTGGCGTCGGTTGCCTGGGTGTATGGACCACCATAATTATCAACTGCATAGGTCTGGGCCTTCTTGCCATGATTGGTCAAGGTAACCTTAAAGGTCGTCTGCCGGCCAATTTCTTTCAAAGCTGCGGCACCGTTGCCGTTGGCTGCCTTAACCTCAACCGTATTGTTGATGGCATCTTTAACATTGATTTGGCCACTCCCTTGCCGGCGGGGAGAAATAATTTCCTTGGTATGCTCAGTGTCGTAGACAGGGTGCGAAGTGTTCATTGCTGAATTCTTAGCAAATTGTACTAATTCTTCCCCGGACAAGTTCAAGCCTTGTTTCTTGATACCTTGCAAAATTAATGCTTCGGAACCTGCGACAAATGGTGAAGCCATTGAAGTCCCACTCATTTGCTGGTACTTGTTGTCGTTTGCCAGTGAGTAGATCTTCCCGCCTGGAGCAGTGATTTCTGGCTTAAAGTCGAGTTCTGGCGTTGGCCCCCAGCTGGTAAAGTCGCTCATCTTTCCTGCGCTAGAGTTAGCGATTAAAGCAGTACCGAATTTCAGCTTGATGCTCTTACCTTCTTTTGCTGCTTTAGCCAGAACTTCCCCATCAGCCTTACTCATCCCCAAGGTTGGGAAAGTCTTGTCGTCCAGTGACATTGAAACTAAACCGTCATCCTTGCTATTGTAAATGACGATCCCTGCCGCGCCAGCTGCCTTGGCATTGGCAACTTTCTCTGAGAAGGTGTAAGATCCCCGTTCAACAACTGCAAGTTGTCCCTTAACCTCAGCCTTCTTTTCAGCAGTATAGTCATCTGCACCGCCCAAGCCCATGTCAACAAGCTTAAGTTTCTTGGTTAAAACAGAATAGTTGCTTTCCAGCTGGGTCGTTACTTGTGCAGCGCCCTTCAATTCTGGATTTGAGCTAAAGGTAACCCCACCGAGTTCGTCTTTAACTGTGTCGGTGGTCACCTTGCTGTTTTCAGCAGAGGCAACCGTCAGAGCATCTGGCGTAACCCCTGGAGCGCCAACAGTACTAAGTTCACTTGTCCCGGTATTATTGACCGGATTACCATCCGCAGTCGACCCAGCAACACCGGAGTTCCCAGCAGAGATAACATTAATAACGCCAGCCTCTGATGCCTTTGCTACGGCTTGTTGCTGTGGATCACTTGGATCGACATCTGATGAAACTGAGCCCAAACTCATGTTGATAACGTCGGCCCCCAGCTTAACTGAATCTTCGATCGCGGAAATGATATCGTCATCATAGGCTCCAGAATTCTTGGCATTGTTGGAGAAGACCTTCATTGCCAAAAGCTGGGCATCAGGAGCAACACCTTTGACTTGGCCGTTGGCCCCGGCAATCCCGGCCACGTGCTGGCCGTGCATTTCACCAGACCCATTGTCCACGATTTGGTCGTTCTTATCAGCGTAGTTGTAGCCGTAAGGAACCTTCTCCGTGTAATACTTCCCATGACCTAGCTTACTCTTGTCGCTTTCAACCTCACTCTTAGTCAACGCAGTGCTGACGCCACTGTCCAATTTCAAGTCCTGGTGACTGGAGTCGATCCCGGTATCGATGATCGAGATGACCATGCCTTCACCCTTGAGCTTTTGTTCTTGCCAAACGTCCTGCACTTGGGCCATTTGGTCAGCACTCTCATCGGTTGGATGGTAAACCTTGACAGGCGTGACGTTCTTGACCTGTGGCAGGTCCTTGACCTTATCGATATCGTCTAAGTCCATATCGATTGAAAAGGCATTGACCAAGTAGCCGAACTGCCGGCGGACCTTGTTGCCGGTGATTTCTTCTACCTGCTTGATAACCTTTTCTTGACCATCCTTGACTTGGTCACTTGCCTTCTCAATCTTTTTCACTGAGGCAGCTGATCCAGTCGGTTTACTGGTGTGATCAAATGCCGCTGACTTGTTCAGACTGACGATCACCCGGACCGAGGACTCATTCTTCTTGCTGACAGCTTGGCCTGAAGCCTGTCTTTGCTCTTTAGCCGCCTCTTGGAACTTACTGTAGCTCTTCTTAGCGTTATAGCGCTGTTCTTGCTGCAAGTACTTAGTCAATGCTTCACGACTAGCCGACCGTGGACTAACCGTTTCTTGACTGGCAGCTTGGACAAAAGCGGCTGACTGGAAAGTTCCTGCCAGTGGACTCGCTGACAGGAGCAGCGCTGCCGCTAGTTCAGCCACTTTGTTCAAATGGCGTGCGGAATTTTTCTTCTGCATCTGTTTCCCTAACTCCTTTAAACAAATAAATATTTTTATTAGCAAGCCTTTCATCACACAGCTTTGACTCACCAACATTTCATAATCATACCATAGTTTAAATTAAAGTTAAGCACTTTTTGTCATAATTTTAATCCAAATATCAAAAAAGTGATTTCCGAACACCCGAAAACAAAAAACACATTATTTTAGCAATAAGCGATAAAATAATGTGTTAGGAAGTTAAAAGTCCGCAAAATACTAACTTAAAGTTGAATTGTTAAAGCCGTGATATAGTGTTACCTTTTTGATTATCATAACACGACCCCTATTCAAACAAGTTCCATCTACTTTTTCATTTGAGAAAAAAATATCGTCGAATTTTAGTTACAGCTTTTAAGTTAGACTTACATTAAACTGTTTCATTTATAAAGTAAAAGAGAAAGCAGCCAGCACCTGCTGACTGCTTTCTAGCCTTCTATCATTTTGATCATGTTGTACCAGATTTCCCCGGCATGCTCTGACTCAGCTTGCCCGTGGTTGACGTAGCCGTTCTTTTCGTAAAATGGCACCCGGTCTTCCAGACAGGTCAAGGCGATCCGCCCCCGCTTCATATCCTTAGCGGTTTCCGCAAATCTGTCCAAAAGCTGACTGCCAATCCCCTGTCCCCGGTAATCCGGGTGAACCGCGATGGTCAGAACCATTTGGTTGCCTCCAGGGCCTGGCAAACTTTCCGTCTCTTTTTCATACATCCAGTCCTCGATGTAGTCGTACTTGCTGTCAACGACTGGCCCGGTGATAAAGCCCACGACCTCCTCTTCCAAATTTCTAGCGACCAAGAAGCTCCCGGTAAACTTCTGAATTCTTTCTTTGTACTGAGCCGGACTGCCCGCTTCCGCCTCATTGAAGCCCGCTCTTTCAATTTCCACGATCCTGTCTAAATCTTCTGCTCTTGCCTGGTCGAATTTCAATTTTTTCTCCTTGAATGCAAAAAGCACGCCTCTGTCAATCCAGAGAACGCGCCTCGTTTTATTCTTTTTAAAAATTGTCTGTCAGATAGCCATCGTGTTAACTTCAGACGCTACGCCCAGCTTAGCCAAAACCAAGGCTGGAGTGTTGGCATTCTTAGCTACAGCGCTGCGAACTTGCTGGTTCTTGTCTTGGGCCAGCTTCTTCAATACAGCCGCGTCTTCGCTCAGCTTAGCTGCCAGGATCCGCAGGCTTGCGTAGTTTGAGTTAGTTTGCTTGCCTAAAAGAGCAACCCATTCCTTCTTAGCGACGATCTGGTCCAACTTCAGCCATTCAGTAACCTTGCACTTGCCAAAGTCAGTTACCTGGCCCCAGCCACTTACTTCATAAATGGTGATGCCTTCTTCACTTGGGTATTGGCTGGCGTTGACAACAGCGTCTTCCAGCTTTTCGTAGATAGCCAGGTAACGGTTGTGGTAGGTCTTGCCCGCCAAGTAGCTGCGGCCTTCACGGAAGAGCTTGCCTTCCTTAGCTGAGAATACAAGATAACCCTTAACTGCTTGTTCGATAGTTACGTTAGTCATATTTACCTCTCCTTGAATAAATTTAATGACATAGTAGATTGCGAATGATATTCAATTTTCTTAGCACTAAGATTCGCCTTTGATCAGAGAAAATAGCTTGTAGGCTTCTTTTCTTTGTTCCCATTAGGTATTTCCTTAATGCGTTGAAACGATTATAACAGACGATCCTCTAAAATTGTGCATAAAATTTGCTTAATTTCTTTTCTTCTTTTTCTTAAGCCAAAAATCAATTAGGCCCAATTAATTCTATTACCAACTTAAAAAAGTAAAGTTAAATGGATGTAAAGTAATTCCAAATTATCTCTTAAAATCCTTGTCAGACTGCCCTTTTCCGCCCTTTATTCTGTTATTCTGGATTTGCGAAAATACAGACAGAATAGATTAGAGGTATAACAACTCATGAACGAGACGATCACGCAGCTGATTCAAAACTATGGCTATGTCGCCGTTGCCTTGTTAATTGCAGCTGAAAATATTTTTCCCCCAATCCCTTCCGAATTGATCCTGACCTTTACCGGTTTCCTGACCCTGTCAGCCAACCTGTCTATCCCGGGAGCCATCATCGCCTCCACAATCGGGGCCTTCATCGGCGCGGTAATTCTCTACTGGGTCGGCACTTTCTTTGACCAAGACCGCCTTTCCCGTTTTGCAAATAGCAAGGTGGGCCGCCGCTTTGGTCTTTCCCCGGAGAAAATCGCCAAGACTGAAAACTACTTTAACAGCCACGGCCGGGCAGCCACCTTTTTTGGCCGCTTTATTCCAGTCGTCCGCAGCTTAATCTCCCTGCCAGCCGGGATGAGCCGCTTCTCTTTGGCCCGGTTCAGCTTCTACACTATCTTGGGCACGACAATCTGGAACACGGTCTTGATCTATGCCGGCCGCTTTGCCGGCAACGCCTACCAGCAAGTTGTCCAGGAATTTGAGGGCCTCAGCGTAATCGTTTTAATTACCTTCTGCGTCATCGCAGCCGCTGTCTTCCTGCTCAAGAAGAAGGGCTTGATCTTTAAAAAATAATTTTTTCGCCAATGATCTTGACAAAAATTAAATCCGTATTAGAATTTTACTTAATCAAATAAGTCAAAAGATGAGAAAGACGAGTAGGAAAGCACAATCTTTCAGAGAGTTGCCGGTTGGTGAAAAGGCAGCAGACCCTGGCTTTTTGAATAACACTTTTTCCAGATCGCCGGCTGAAGTCGCAGTAAGCCGTGCCGCCTGTAGGACGTTACCCTGCTAGAGCATGTTGGTGCTCGAAGTGGTTCGTTTAGAACAAGGTGGGTGGTACCGCGGAAAGAAGCCTTTCGTCCCTATAGTTTTTGGGGATGAAAGGCTCTTTTTATGCCCTTTTGACAAGTATTAGATTTTTAGCAGAGGCAAGAGATATGGCTAAATTAGTTATTCCAAGTGATTACGATCCGAAAATGACCATCCGCGAAACGGAAAAGGCAATCCGCTACATCCGGGAAACCTTCCAGACTGAATTCGGGACCGCGATGAATCTGGAAAGAATTTCCGCTCCTATGTTTGTTAAAAAGTCTTCCGGCTTAAATGACAACCTCTCAGGCTGGGAAAAGCCCGTTTCCTTTACCCTGCACGACGGGGATGAAGGCGAATTGCAGATCGTCCACTCCCTGGCCAAGTGGAAGCGCTGGGCCCTTAAGCATTACGGCTTCGGCCACGGTGAAGGTCTCTTCACCAACATGAACGCCATCAGAAAAGATGAAGAAGTCCTGGACAACCTCCACTCCGTTTACGTTGACCAGTGGGACTGGGAAAAGGTCATCGACAAGAGCGAACGGACTGAGGAAACACTCCGGCAAACTGTCCAGCGGATTTTTGAAACCATCAAGGGGATGGAATACCACGTCCGCGCCCTCTATCCGCAAGCCGCCTACCACCTGCCAGAAGAAATCAGCTTCGTGACCAGTGAAGAACTGGAAGCCAGCTGGCCATCCTTGACCCCAAGCCAGCGCGAAGACAAGATCTGCCAGGAAAAGGGGGCAGTCTTCTTGGAACACATCGGCGGAGCCCTTCCGCTTTCCAAGAAGCCGCATGACCTCCGGGCACCAGACTACGATGACTGGACTTTGAACGGTGACCTCCTCTTCTGGTACGAACCACTTCAGCGGGCCTTTGAAGTCTCCAGCATGGGCATCCGGGTCGATGAAGACCGCTTAAAAGAGCAGCTGAAGCTTGCCGGTGCTGAAGACCGGTTAGACCTGCCTTTCCACCAAGCCCTCTTAAAGGGTGACCTCCCTTACTCCATCGGCGGCGGGATCGGCCAGTCAAGACTCTGCATGCTGCTTTTGGGCAAGGCCCACATTGGGGAAGTCCAAGCCAGCATCTGGCCTGACGATATCGTAGAAAAGTGCCAGGCAGCCAAGATCCAACTTCTGTAAGAAAGCTAATTAAGTAAAAAGAAGAATATAAGAGCAAGATAAGCAAAAAATACCGAGGTAAAGAGATTAACATGACAGAATTGATTTCAATCAGAGAATCAAGCAAGCACGTAGATGAAGAAGTCAGAATGCACGTCTGGCTGACCGACAAGCGGTCCAGCGGCAAGATTGTCTTCCTGCAATTAAGAGACGGTACGGCCTTCTTCCAAGGCGTTGTCCGCAAGAACGCCGTTAGCGAGGAAGTTTTTGAAGCAGCCAAGGGCCTGCGCCAAGAAGCTTCCTTCTACATCACCGGGACCATCCATGAAGACGCCCGGTCCCACTTTGGCTACGAAATCCAGATCAGCGACTTGGAAGTTGTTTCCAACAACGAAGGCTACCCGATCACCAACAAGGAACACGGGATCGACTTCCTCTTGGACCACCGTCACCTCTGGCTGAGAAGCCGGCGGCCATTTGCCATCATGCAGATCAGAAACCGGATCTTCAAGGCTACGGTCGACTTCTTTGAAAACGAAGGCTTCGTGAAGTTTGACGCTCCCTTGTTGATGCACTCAGCACCAGAAGGGACCACAGAACTCTTCCACATCGACTACTTCGACCACGACGCTTACCTGTCACAATCCGGCCAGCT